>WBZP01000374.1_pt1 | contig 61381 bp, 37 predicted proteins | sample 5204301 | NCBI WGS metagenome assembly WBZP01 (sample SAMN12412401, study PRJNA552823) | activated sludge metagenome | isolation source: activated sludge from nitrification reactor of wastewater treatment plant... | place: USA: Pennsylvania | collected 2017 | reverse complement strand
GACGACCTGCTGAACCAGAAGCGGGTCACCCGCGCGGTGACCCTGGCGACCGGCGACACCCTGCGAATCTCGCTTGCCTCCAACGCCTCCACCGGCTACCAGTGGGCGCCGCAGGCGCAGATCAGCGACGGCCGGGTGCTGTCGCAGACCGGGCATGAAACCGTGTCCGCCGACGGACCGCCGGGGTCCGCGGGGGCCGAGGTGTGGACCCTGCGCGCGCTGACCCCCGGCGCGGCCACCCTCACCATGACCTACGGCCAGCCCTGGCCCGGCGGCGCCAAGGACGCTTGGACGTTCACCGCCCAGGTCACCGTCCGCTGACTCAGGGGCGCATCTGGTAGGCGCCGTCGAAGGCCCGCACCTGCTGCCACACCCGATCGAAGCGCTCGGTGTCGGTGACCGGCTTGCGCACCGCAGCCACCGCCCATTCCTGTTGCGCTGCGGTCGAACCCGACTTGCCATGCAGGGTGACCGCGTACCCGGAGAAGTCGCGGACCTGCACATCGAAGATCTGGTCGACGAGGTCGTCGGCCACGCCGAGTAGCTCGGCCTGCTCAAGGATCAGCTGGCCGTAGACGACCAGGGTGAACAGGTGGCCCACGACCAGCATGAAATCGAGGTCCTTCTGCTGTTCGGCGTCCGGTGCGGCGGTGACGAGCAATTCGCGCAGCGCCCGGGCCTGCTCGTAGAAGCGTGCGACGTTGGGAATGTGGGCGCACCTCTCGTAGGGCGCGGTCCAGTCGGCGAACTGCACCTTCGAGGCTCCCCGCGCCGGGCCCTGCGCCCAGAAGAAGACGTCGTCGGCCGCATCGTCGCGGGTACCGATCTCGGGGTACTCCGCCGGACTGAACAGATAGTTGGGCATGAACTTCAGGATCTGCGCGACGTTGACGTGCACGGTGCCCTCCAGCCGGGGCAGCGCGCCGATCAGGCGCGCGACCTCAGCGAAGTACGTGTTGCGTTCGAAGCCCTTGGCGGCCAGCACATCCCACAACAGGACGACGACCTTCTCCCCCTCCGAGGTCACCTTCGACTTGGTGACGGGGTTGAACAGCAGGTAGCGCCGGTCATCGAGGCTCGCGCTGCGGAAGTAGTCGATGGCCCGATCACTGAACAGCTTCATCGCCGCCAGCCGCACATAGGCCTCGACGAAACTGGCTCGCACGTGCGGGAAGTCGGTGACCGGGTTGCCATAGAGGATGCGATTGTTGGCGTGGTTGATCGCCTCGTAGAAGGCGTGCTCGCACATTCCGATCGACGCCGTGCACAGGTTGAACTTGCCGACGTTGACGGTGTTGAGCGCGACGGAGAAGGCGTCCGGACCGGTGCACAGGATGTCCTCCTCGCGCACCGGGTAGTCGTCGAGCCGGAAGTTGCTGACGTACATCTGGCCGTGCACGACATTGCCGATCAGGTGGTAGGAGGGGTGCGCGCTGTCGGCCACGAACCACACGTAGCCGTCGGCGCCGTCGACGTCGGCGCGGCGGGAGAACACCGAAACCATCCCGGCCACATTTCCGTTGCCGATGTAGTACTTCTCGCCCGAGGCGCGGAACACCACACCCTCTTCGTCGTCGGCGCCGGCGGGGGTCAGGATCAGGTCGGTGTTGTAGATGTCGGCCCCGTGCTCGCGCTCCGACAGCGCGAACGCCATCACCCCGCCCGCCTCGAGCTGGCCGGCGGCCCGCTCCTTGGCCTTGATGTTGTCGCTCTGCCAGATCGGGCCCAGCCCGAGGATGGTGACCTGCTCGGCGTACCAGTAGGCCAGCCCGTAGAAACCGAGGATCTCGCTGAGCGCGGCGTTCCGCGAGGTGTCCCAGCGCTTGTTGTCGTCACCGATGCCGTACTCCGACGGGGTCAGGAAGGTGGCGAAGATCCGCTCCTTGCCGATGAAGTCCAGGAAGTCCGATACCCACTCCGCGTCCAGGTCGTCCTGCAGCAACCGAGCCTTGCCGCGGGACTCGAACCAGTCGATCAGGGCGCGCAGCTGTCGCCGGGTCTCGGGGTCGAAATGCGGCGGGTCATAGGTGTTCGGGTTGAACAACAATCCGCTGGAATTCGCCCTGGGGTTCGCCATGGTGGCCCTTTCGTCGTTCCGTCGAATCTAGCGCGCCCGCCGGGGCGAGAATCAGGTTCACCGGCAAGCTCACCGACCCCGATCAGCGAGTCACTCGAGTCACTTCCGCCACGGCGTGCGTACCCTGGCTGGCGTGCGCATATCCAACGCCGTGCGGATCGGTGTGGCGGCGGCCTCGCTGGTCGTCGCCGCCGGGGCCGCCGGCTGCAGCGACACCGTCGACGGCCGGGCGATCTGCATCGGCTGCGGCCCGACCGAGCCGGGGCTGCCCAACCCGACGCCGCCGACCACCTCGACGCCCAGCGGCCCGACCCTGGACCCCAGCGAGAGCGGCTACGTCTACATCCAGACCAAGTCCGGCCTGACCCGCTGCCAACTCAACACGGCGTCGGTGGGTTGCGAGGCGCCGTTCGAGAATCCGCCGGAACTCAACGGCGAACCCGCCAACGGTGTCGAGGTGACCGCCGACGGCAGCGTGCGCTGGCTGGTCGGCAACCTCGGCGACATCCCGGCCACCACGCTGGATTACTCCACCTACCACGCGGTGGGGTGGACGATCGAGGCCACCAACGACGGAACCCGGTTCACCAACGACGGAACCGGCCACGGCATGTTCGTCAGCATCGAGAAGGTCGAGATCTTCTAGGCTGGCGAGGGTGGACTTCCGCGTTTTCGTCGAACCCCAGCAGGGCGCCGGCTACGAGCAGCAGCTCACCGTCGCCAAGGCCGCCGAATCCCTCGGCTACTCAGCCTTTTTCCGTTCCGATCACTACGTCGCCATGAGCGGTGACGGGATGCCCGGCCCCACCGACTCGTGGGTCACGCTGGCCGGGATCGCCCGCGAGACGACATCGATCCGGCTCGGAACACTGGTGACCTCGGCGACGTTTCGCCACCCCGGCCCGCTGGCGATCTCGGTGGCGCAGGTCGACGCGATGAGTGACGGGCGGGTGGAGTTGGGCATCGGCGCGGGCTGGTTCGAGAAGGAGCACCTGGCCTACGCCATCCCCTTCCCGCCGCTCGGGGAGCGGTTCGAGCGGCTGACCGAGCAACTGGAGATCATCACCGGCCTGATGGGCGCGCCGGCCGGTGAGACGTTCGACTACACCGGCCGGCACTACACCGTCAAAGACTCGCCGGCGCTGCCCAAACCGGTGCAGCGGCCGCATCCCCCGATCATCATCGGCGGTCACGGCGCCACCCGGACACCCGCGCTGGCCGCGCGCTTCGCCGCCGAGTTCAACGTCCCGTTCGCCGGACTGGACGTGGTGGCGACCCAGTACGCCCGGGTGCGTGCCGCCGCGGAGAAGGCGGGCCGCGACCCCGGCGACATCACGTACTCCGCCTCGTTCGTGGTGTGCGCCGGGCGCGATGACGCAGAGATCCGGCGCCGGGCCGGCGCGATCTCCCGCGAGGTGGACGAGCTCCGCACCAACACGCCGTTGGTGGGTACGCCAGCCGAGATCGTGGACCGGCTGGGCCCCTTCGTCCAGGCCGGGGTGCAGCGGGTGTACCTGCAGGTGCTCGATCTCGCCGACCTCGACCACGTGGAGTTGTTCGCCAACGAGGTCGTCGGCCAACTCCGCTGATCATTAGGATCCGTAGCCGTGGCGAAGTTCGACCCGGCCGGCTACTCCGCCGATGACGTCGACGACCCCACCGATCCGCCCACCGACCCCAGCTTCGATCCGTTCGCGCCGGAGGCGTTCTGGTTGCCCGAACGCCCCTGGTACCGCAGGAAGCCGGCCATGGCCGCGTTGCTGGCCATCGCCGCCGCGGTGGTGGCGATCATCGTCGCGGCGGTGCTCCTGGTCGCTCTGGAATCACCCCGGTCCGACCGCACTCCCACCGGTCCGTCGACGACCGCCACCTCGGCACCGAGCAGGCCGACCACCAGCGAGCCGAGCGCGACAGCGCCGACGACGACGCCGATGACCGGCGTGAGCCCGACCGAGCCGCCGCCACCGCCGCCACCGCCGCCGAGCGAGGAGCTGGCACCGCCGCCGGCGGACACCGGTGGCGCGGTGGCGCCGCCGCCTCGCCGGCCGCAGAACGACCGCCCGAACATCACCACGCCGGTGACGAGGCCGCCGGACATCAGCGTGCGACCCACGCACCGCCCCGCCTTCCCCGATTCGGGCGGCTGAGGCGCGGCACTACTATCGGAAGCCGTGGCGCGTAACGGTTCCCCCGACGACCCGAACAACTACTCCGACAGTGAGCCCACCCAGTACGCGAACTACGGCGGCACCGGTGGGGAGGCGTACAGCGAGGTCGAACCCGCCGTCGCGTTCGGGCCGCCGACCGGCTATGAGACCGGGCCCGGGTCCTATCCGCCGGAGCCACCGACACCCTGGTACCGCAAGCCGGCGGGTCTGGTCGGGCTCGGAGTGCTGACCGCGGGCGTGCTCGCGCTGCTGGTATACGCGATCGTCAAATTCACCGCGAACGACGCCACCAGCCCCACCCTCACCTCCACCACGTCGCCGACGACGACGTCGGGGGTGGCGCCGTCGTCGTCCGTCGCCCCGGTTCCCGGCGAGACCACCCAGACCGTCACCGAATCGCCGACGACCACCTCCGCCGCTCCGAGCACCACCAGCGAGGCGCCGACCACGACGACCACCACCGCGCCGCCGTCGACGAGCACCAGTACCAGTACGAGCACCAGCACCACGGTCAGCACCAGCGTCAGCACGTCGGTCAGCACCGTCACCGAGACCGTCACAACCACGCAGCGGCTGATCCCGACGCTCTTCCCGCGGCCCGGCCAGTAGCGGGCTCAGTACCCCCGCGCGGCGTACTGGGCCACCAAGGCCTCGGCGCTGCGCACCGCGGCGCGGCATGCCCTGGTGGTGAACGGATCGTTGAGTGGATGCTCGGCGCGGCGTCGCCAGCGCTGTGCCGCGGCGAACGCCGCCCGAGGGCCGTCGTTGGGCGCGTCCGGCGTCAAGCCCAGCCTGCTGGCCGGATCGGTGCCGACACCGCCGATGATACGTCGCAGCGAAGCGATCTCGTCGTCGGTCAATGTGGTTGACCGCGAATGCAACTGGCTCAGCAGCCGGAGCTCCTCGAACGCGTGGGTGTCGGCGAGCAGCGGATCGATGTCGGCGCTGATCCGGGGTGTCGCCGCGATGGGATGCGCCTCGACGAACCGGCGTAGCGACAGCAGCGCGGTGTGTGCCTTGAGCAACTCGGACCGTTGGGCGAACTGCTGGTCGATCACGTCGCGCAGGGCGACCAGCCCGCTGCGCTCCAGCAGTTCGTTGGCCAGCGTCACCGAATCGCCCACGCCGGAAAGAATTGCGGCGATCGAGATCCGGATGCCGAACATGCCGAACCGATCGAGCAGTTGGGCGCGGGTCTGCGCATCGACCGGCAGGGCGCTGTCCGCCCGGACGAAGCGGTCCACGCTTAGCATCGCCTTGTTCAGTTCGGCCGGGTCCACCCCGGCGAGCTTCTCCAGCGCCGCGAACTCACTCTGCCGTAGGGTGCGCGCGGTCAGGGCGAGCAGACCGGACACCGGCACCACCGCCTGGCAGATACCGGTCCGGTCGAGTTCGGTGGTGAAGCGGTTCGCGATGTCGTTGGCCGACATCATCGCGTCGAGTCGCCCCGCGCCGATCTCGTCGGCCCGCGACGCCACCCCGATCACCCCGAGCGCGCCGGCCGATCCGCCGACCAGCTCCCCGATCATCTTGAGCAGCGCGATGTCGGCGGCGTTGAGGGTGCGCAGCAGGAACACCACGGCATCCACCCGGGGCACGCCGTCGTCGGGCACCAGCAGCCGCAGCGTGCGCGCGGAGACATCCCGGGACAGCGACGACGTGCCCGGGGTGTCGATGATCGTGGCGTCGATCAGTTCCGCCGCCGGCCACTCGACGTCGAGGTCGACGATGTCGTTCGGGTCCAGCCCGCCGAATTCGAAGGTGAGGCCCCGTTCGCGGGCGATCGGGACGTTGGAGCGGCGACCGCCGACGTGGTTGGCGGTGACCTTGGGGGTGGGGCCGTGCCGGAACCAGGTGACGATGCGGGTGGCCTCGGTGGCGTCGGTGGGGGCGATGTTCTCCCCCACCAACGCATTCACCAGTGTGGACTTGCCGGCCTTGAGGGTGCCGGCCAGGGCGATCCGGATCGGCTGGTTGAGCCGGGCGGCGATGCGGTCCAGTTCGTTGAACACATCGGGACGTTCGCGGTAGGCGGGCTCGGCCCGATAGGCGCGTTGCGTGCCGCCGAGTATCGCGCGTACCTGATCGGTCGTGCTCATTGCTGGCCGAGTCTACGGTCCGGCGCCCTGCGGCCGGGACGGCTAGTATCTGCCGCCATGGCCCCGGACAACGAGCCGTGGTACCGATCCTCGGCGGCCACCCTGGCCGCGGGCCTGATCGGGCTGGCGCTGGTCGCGGGGTTGGTGATCGCGGTGGTGCAGATGTCGAGCCGGTGGGACACCACCACCTCCGACATCGTCGTTCCACCGGGCACCCATGTGCCCGAGGCTCCCCACGTCATGGCCACCACCCCCACCTCATCGAGGTCCTACACCACCAGCGTGCAGCTCTCGACGACCGACATCGGCCTGCCCCTGGAGGTGCCGTCGACCACCACCACCACGTCGTCCGGTTCCGAATCGCCGATCCCGTCGATTGTCACGCCGACGTCGACGAACGCCGTCGCACCGACGTTCCCCGGTTCGTTCCCCAGCCGCGTCACCCACCCGCCGGGCCCGCGTCAGGCGCCCGGACGGCCCTCGGGTTGAGCCGACGGGATCAACAGCTTGTCGGCGTTGTCGAGGACCTGGGTCAGGATGTTGTGCTGGCGCTCGAGTTCACGAATCCGGTTGTTGCGCTCGGTCTCCTCCATGCGGGCCGCGGCGATCGTGGACTGCAGTGACTCGTTGAGCGAGCGGGTGGTCTGGTTGGCGATCTCGCGATAGTGGTCGCGAAGTTGGCGCTGCACGTTCTTTAGCCGGTCCCGGGATTCCTTGGTGACCACGAACAGCACGTCGTCGATGAAGCGGCGCAGGTTGGTCTTGGCCTCGTTGCGCACCCGCATCATGCGGTTCTCCATGTCCTCCTTGTAGGCCTTGCGGCCCAGCAGCAGGCCCGCCCCCAGGGACAGCGGGTTGAACATGCCCAGGCCTGCCACCGAGGTGAGCATTCCGAACATCAGCACACCGCCGTAGGAGCCGCGCATGCTGGTGATCACCTTGTGCCCCTTGCCGATCGGCTTGGACTCCAACCGGGCCAGTGACTTCAGCCGGCCCACCCCGGCGCGCATCTCCCGCGCGCTGACCTCCGGCATGTCCACCACCTCCAGGCCGGCCTCCACGAAGGTGCGGGCCACCTCCTGGGCGAGTGCCTCGGCGCGCTGATAGGCCCACACGAAGTTGTCGCCGACGGCGGTGGCCACCGCGTCCTCGACCTCGGCGCCGATCTCGGCCCAATGCTGGGTCGGGTCGCAGGAGTCGATGACCTGCTCGCTGTGCTGGGTGATGGCCCGGAACCGGGCGCGCAGGTCATGGTCGACGTCGGCGGTCAGATCGGCGATGCCGTCGTTGAGGACCTGCTGCCACAGTGCGGTTTGCTGCAGCGCGTCCTGGGCCTCGGCCTTGCGCCGTTCGAGGTCCTCGGTGAGCCGCCGGGCCTGGTCGGGATCGTTGAGCGCGGCCAGCTCCGATCCGACCGACAGGCTCAGATGTTCTGCCGCCGAACGGATTTCGTCGATCACATGATCGCGCACCCGGTCGTTCTCGCGGGAGAGCACCTTCTCGGAGAGGAACTTCACGATCGCCGGGAAGTTGGACTCCTCGTTGAGTTCGGAGTCGTTGAGCTGAATCGCGTGGCTGCGCAGCAGTGCCGAGGCCGGGATGATCGGCAGGTTCAGCCCGGCGCGGCGCAGGTGCGCGGTGTTGGTCTCGACGATCTGGCGCCAGAACGGATACAGGTCGGTCTTCGTCGCGATCACCGCGCCGACCGGGCAGATCTCATGGGCCTGCCCGATGAACCGCAATTCCGGTTCGGTGAACTCCTGGCTGGTGTCGCTGACCATCAGCAGCGCGTCGGCATCGGGCAGCAACCCGAGGGTGGACGATAGGTGCGGTTGGCCGTGCCCACCGACGCCGGGCGTGTCGATGAAGGCCAGGCCGCCCTTCAGCAGCGGGCTGGGCGCACCGACCTCCACCCGCAGCACCTCGCGGCCCCCGGCCTGCGGCGCGCGCCGCAGGTCGTGGCGGATGTCGGCGACCGGGACGTCGATGGTGTGCGGCGGCACGTCGTCTCCGGCGGAGACCACCAGCCGTGCGGCGGGCTGGTCGGCGTAGGTGACGATGGTGACCAGTGCGGTGGTCTCGTCGTCGCCGACGCGGGCCACCGGAACGTTCAGCAGCGAGTTCAGCAGCTGACTCTTGCCCTGCTTGAGCTGCCCGGCGATCACCACCCGGATCTGCGGGTCGGTGATGCGTTCGCGGGCCACCGCGAGCCGGGCGGCCAGGTCAGCGCGATCGTTGAGTTCGGCGATCGCGGCGGTGTGGTCGATCAGCTCGACGATCACCGGAACCCGGCGCGGGTCTGGTGCTGAATTGACCCGGCCCGGGTCGGGTGCTGGATTGTGCGGCTGCCTCACATGCCCTCCCTTGCCTAACACGGTATGCGCACGAAGCGGTGGGGACCGTCACGCGGTCCCCACCGTCCGGCAGGGCTCTCTAGAAGCCGGGCAGGTGATCGCCCGACGCCAGCGAGAGCTCGTGGCCGTTGTCGAGCCGGCTGTTCACCAGCGCGGTGTCGTGGCTGGTGTCGAACAGCGCGTGGCTCGAACTGTCATGCGTCGAGTTGTCGGCGACCGTGGTCTGGTGCACCGAGTCGTTCGAGTGGTCGGCCACCGTGGTGGTGGACATGGTGGTCGACGTGGTCTCGGTGACGGTGTGCGTGGGTGTGCTCACCGAGTTGCCGCTGTTCGTCGCCGTGTGGCCGTCGATCACGGTGATGCCACCACCGCCGGCGTTGCCGCCCGCGGTGCGACCGCCACCGATACCGATCAGGCTGTCGCCGCCGACGGCGCCGCCGCCGCTGCCACCGCGGGCGTCCACGTCGTGCAAGACCGGGCCGCCGTTGTCCTTGATCAGGGTACTGCCGCCGGTCGCGGTGGTGCCGTTGTCGTCGACCTGCCCGTGGCCGATCGCGACGTTGGAGCCGGTACCGGCCCAGACGTGACCGTTGTTGACGTCGTTGTTGTTGCCCAGCACGGCGCCGTCACCGCTGACGATGTCACCGCTGTTGGCCCCGCCGACCACCACACCGCCGTTGGTGGCGGTGTTGCTGGTCTTGTCGCCCAGCGTGATGTCGCCGAAGCCGAGGTTGAACGCGCCCTGCTGGGCGTTGGCGCCGGCGTCCTGGCTGGGGCTCCACAGCGAGGTGTCGTTGTGGCTGGCCAGGTCGGTCTGCGGGGCGAACGTCGGCGACGGTGCGTAAATCGGGTCGAACGACGGCGCGTAGGCCGGTGCGAACCCGTACTGGTTGGCCACGGCGCGCTGCAGCCCGACGATCGGGTCACCGTCACCGAGCACCAGTCCCGGCACGGCGGTGGCCGCGACCGCGGACACCTGGGCGGCGGTCACACCGGCCAGACCGGCGTCCCGCAGCGACTGTTCGGGGGCCGCCACGAACGCGCGGGCGGCGTCCTCGCTGCGGAACAGGGCGAGGATCCAGTCGATCAGAGTGAGCATGTCGAACCCCTTCGGTGAGCTTGCTCGCCGGCCTGTCCGGCGATCTGAAACCACGTTATGGGTGCCGGACGGCCCCGGTAACGGGGCACGACCCCCTCCCTAATCGGCCCCTAGCGGGGCTGGCGGGGGTGGACCGTTAGGGGATTAGGGGATGCCCTGGAACGGCGCCAGAAACGGCCCAACCCCACGTCAAGCGACGCGGGGTTGGGTGACGGGGCTCAGAAGAGGTCGAAACCGGGATGCTCGGGGGCGGGATGGCCGTCGTCGAGTCCGGTGTGCCCCCAGCCGCCGTGGTCGCCCCATTCGGGCTGGTGCTCAAGGGGCTGCTGGCCGAGGGGATCGTCGATCGGGTGCTCGAAGCCGGTGTCGGCCGCGTGGGCCGGCGCCTCGAACGGGTCCGGCGCGCCGGCGGCGTGCTCGGTGATCACGGACTGATCGGCCCCGGGTGGCCGGCCGATGACGCTGGTCAGGGCGTCGTGCGCGGCCGCGTGCTCGACGGGCGCGGACACGTGCGCGTCGAACGCGTCGAAGGCGGCCGTCGCGGCACCGCTCGTCCAGACGTTGCCGTCGCCGCCGAGCGCAGGCGCCGCGGTCGACATCGAGTCGGTGACCATGGGAATCAGGTTGTTGACGTCGGCACTGGTCACGTCGGTGAGATGGGCGTCGGCGATCGCGCCGGCCGGGTCGGCGGCGTAGCGTGCGGCGGCGTCGGGGTCGCGAACCAGCGACAGCACGAAGTCGAGCAACGAATTGGCCATGTCACGCCTTCTCCCCTTGCAGCGATAGCACAGTGGAATCCCAGCTGTTGCCTATGAATGCTAGCCAGCGCCGCTGCGGCCGAGATCGGTGTCGAACCCACCCCGCGCGGCCAGCCGTTAGGGGATGCGGCCCTAGGGGATTGCGCGACATTAGGGGTTAGCTGGCCGGGTTCCGGCGGACTGCCGTTATCGTGAGGATCGACCGCTCGTGCGCACCGAGGAGGGATGTCCGACGTGAGTGAATCGCTGGGGTTGTCGATCGGGACCGCCAACCTGGTGGCCGCGCGCCCCGGCCGGGCGCCGGTGTCACGCCGCGCGGTTCTGACGCTGTGGGACAACCGGCCCGCCGAGGTCGGCGTTCCCTCGCAGAACCCCGAATTGACCAGCCCCAACCTCACCGAGGCCGGCCTGGTGTTGCGCGGCTTCGTCGAGCGGGTCGGCGATCCGGTGCCACTGGTGGCCGCCGACGGTTCGCCGCACCGCGGCGAGGCGCTGGTCGCCGAGGCCCTGGGCGCGATGGCCCGCGCCATCCAGGACGGGGAAGACGACGGGCGGCCGCTGTCCACGGTCGTGGTCGCCGTCCCCGCACACTGGGGCGCGGGGGTCGTCGGCGCGCTGCGCGGCGCGTTGCGTGCGGTGCCGGCACTGTCGCCGAACGGGGTGCCGCCCATGTTGGTGTCGGATGCCACCACCGCGCTCGCCGCTTTGCAGGCCGACCCGGGCCTGCCCGCAAGCGGCGTGGTGGCGTTGTGCGATTTCGGCGCCAGCGGCACCAGCATCACGCTCGCCGACGCCGGCGCGAACCTGGCACCGATCGGCGACACCGTGCACTTTCCCGAGTTCTCCGGGGAACTGATCGACCAGGCCCTGCTGCAGCACGTCATGGCAGGTATCCGGGAGTCGGCCGACATCGATCCCGCGGGCACAGCGGCGGTCGGTTCCCTCACCCGGCTTAGGGAGGAGTGCCGGCTGGCCAAGGAGCGGCTGTCCTCGGAGACGGCGACCGTGGTGCCGGCCGACTTACCGGGGTTCAACTCCGGAATCAGGGTCACCAGGGCCGAACTCGAGCAGCTGATGGCCGAACCCTTCGCGGGGTTCCTCGACGCCCTCGGGGATGCTCTGGAGCACAACAGGATTCCGGCGGTGAACCTCGCCGCGGTCGCAACGGTGGGCGGCGGTGCGGCGATACCGCTTGTCACGCAACGACTTTCCGAGGAACTTAGGGTCCCGGTGATCACCACGCCACACCCCGGACTCAACGCGTCGGTCGGCGCCGCGGTGATCGCGGCCCGCGGCGGCGAGCCGGATGCGCCGACCGGCATGGCGGTGGCTGCGGCCGACGCGCCCACGGGCCTGGCGCCGGCGGCGTGGGCGGCCGGGGCGGCGGGCGCGGCGGCGACGGAGTCGGCCACCGACGGTTCTCCGTCGGCGACGTTCCGGGCATTGGCCTGGTCGCAGGACGATGCGCCCGGCGACGAGCCGACACCGTATTCCGGGGAGGACTACACCTTCGACTACGCCCAGCAGACCGGCGCGCAGGGCATGACGGGTGCCGGGCCGATGGTGGAGTTCGACTCCCCGGATGCCGAGACCACATTGGTCGGCGCGGACGTACCGCCGTGGTATCGCCGCCCACCACTGCTGTTCGGGCTGGCGGCGGTGGTGGCCGCGGTGGCGGTCGGCGGCCTGGCGATCACGCTGACGAGCGCAGACAGCACACCGTCGACGACCACGACCCGGGTGACCAAACCCGGTGAGCAGCCCAGCCAGGCCCCCACCTCGAATGTGGCTCCGCCACAGACGATCACCGTCACCGGCTCCGACGGCAGTCCCACGGTGTCGACGGTGACACCCACCCCCTCCACCACGACGACCACCGCGCCGACCACAACGACGACGACGCCGAGCACCACCACGACGACAACGACGACCACCACAACCACCACGACCACCACCACACCGCCGACCACCACGACGACGACCACGACGCCGCCGACCACCACGACCACCCGGCCGCCGACGACGACCACCACGACGGCCGCCCCGCCGACGACGACGGTCGCCCCGCCGACCACCACCGTCGCACCGCCGCCGACGACGACCCCGGCCGCGATCACCACCGTCGCGCCCACGCCGACGACCCAGGCGGTCGTGACCACCGTGCCGAAGCCGACGACGCAGGAACTTCTCACCGGCGCTACCGCGACACAGCCCCTGACCACCGTGCCGGTGGCCGGGGGTTGACGCCGGCCGTGGCCGATCCGGCGCCGGTTCAGCGCCTGTCGCCCGCCGCCACGGCGGCGATCGGCGCACTGGCGACTGGGCCGGTGAAGCTGGTGGTCACCGGCGGTGTCGGTACGGGCAGGAGCACCGTGCTGGCCGCGGTCCGCGACACGCTTCGCGAGGCGGGCACGCCGGTCGTCACGCGGGCCCCCCAACCCGGCGACCCGGCCGGGGCGGCCGTCGTCATCGACGACGCGCATCTACTCAGCGGAGACCAACTGGGCCGGCTCACCGAGCTGGCCGGCGAGCAGGACACCACACTGGTGATCGCGACCGAACCGCGCGACCACGACGGCGACCTGCGGGCGCTCACCGTCGCGATCGAACGCCAGCGGCCCCGGCTCGCCCTGGGCCCGTTGACGGCCGGCGAGGCCGCACGGCTGCTGACCGACCCGTCCGGTCACCCGCCGCCCGCCGACCTGGTGGCCACCCTGATGACCGCCACCGGCGGCATCCCGGCCCTGGTGTCCGCGGTGATCGCCGCGCCGCGACCGCACGCGGCCCCGGCGATCACCCAGGGCGCACTGTTCGCGCTCATCGAACGGCTGCGCCGCCTCGACGAGGCCGAGCTCGACGCCCTGCTGATCACCTCGCTGAGCTCCGAACTGGGTGCCGCCGACGTCGCTGCGGCACTCGGCGCACCGGTGGGGTCGGCGCGCGTGCTGGTCGACCGGGTCCGCGCCACCGGACTGGTCGAGCCCTCGCACCCGCCCCGGTTCCTGCGACAGGTGCACCGCGCGGTCGCGCAGATCGTCGGCACCGCCCGCCACCACGACCTGGAGTCGGCCCTGCTGCGGACGCAGGCCGAGATGTCCACGCTGTCAACCGAACTCGCGTTGCGGCTGGCCGAGCACGGTGTTCGGGACCCGCGGCTGGCCGATCTGCTGCGCCGCCACGCCGGCGCGGTACGCGGCGATGCCGCGCTCACGGTCCGGGTCTACCGCGCCGCGGTCGAGGCCGGCGCCACCGAGTTGCGGGCCCGGCTCGCCGACGCCCTCGGCGCCGCCGGCGACTGCGCCGCCGCGGCCGCCCTGGCCGACGACCTGCTCGGCTCCGACGACCCGGCCGAACGCGCCGCGGCCGTCCGGGTGGCCGCCGGTGTCGCGGCCCACGACGGCAACCTGACGCAGGCCGCCGAACTGTTCTCCTGGCTCGGCCCCGACTCCGACGCCGCGGTGAGCGCGGCGGCCGCGGTCGCATCGATCGGGACCGGCGACGCGGTGGCCGCGCGGGCGGCGTTGGCCACCGGCAACGGGGGCCCGCCCACCGCCGCCGCGCGGGCCGCCCGCAGCCTGGCCGACGGGCTGCTGCTCACCCTGGACAGCCCGTATCCGACCGCGGCGGCCAGGCTCGGGCAGGCCATGGCCGTCGACCATCCGGCCGGTGTGGTGATGCCCGACAGCGCCCCGGCGTTGATCACCCTCGCCGCCCTGCACGGCGGCGATCCGGTGCGGGCGCGCAGTGTGATCGGCAGGGCGGTGCGCGTGGGTGGCGTGGGCGGAGAGGCGCTGTTCGAGCACCGCCATCGGCTGCTGCTGGCCTGGGTGAAGATGCAGGACGGCCAGCTGTCCGCGGCGGGGGTCGACCTGCCGCCCGCCGATCGGCTGCACCGCCGGGACGCGCTGTGGGCGGCGGCCTTGCGTACCGCGCTCGCCCGCCGCGGCGGCGACCCCGGCGCCGCGCAGAGGCAGTGGTATGCGGCCATGGAGGTGCTGGCCGAGTACGCGGTGGACCTGTTCTCGCTGCTGCCGCTCGGCGAACTGTGGATGGCCGCGGCCCGGATGGGCCAGCAGGACCGGCTGGCGCCCATGCTGGAGAACGCCTTCGCCATCCTCGGCGAGCTCGGCGATCCGCTGTCGTGGTCGGTGCCGCTGCACTGGGCGGGGGTGCACGCGGGCATCCTCGCCAACGACCCGGCCGCGGTGGCCCCGCACGGCCAGGCGCTGGCCGCGGCGGCGGCGCAGAGCCCCTTCGCCAGGGCGCTGGCCGGGGCGGGACGCACCTGGCTGCGGGTGCTGGCCGGTCAGGTCGATCCCGACGAGGTGGCGGTGGCCGCCCGCGGGCTGGCCCAGTTCGGCCTGACCTCGGACGCCACCCGGCTGGCCGGCCAGGCGGCGCTTCAGGCAGACGACGCGAGGGCCTCCGGCCTGATGCTGCAGCTGGCCCGCGACCTGAAGCTGGCCGCCGCGGACACCGTCGACGAGGGCGCGGCGGACGCAGCCGACCCCGCCACCGCGGACCTCCGCGCCACCCGGCGGACCCCGTCGTCGCCGCTGTCGGACCGGGAGCGCGAGGTCGCCGAACTGCTGCTGCTCGGCATGCCCTATCGCGACATCGGCGCGCAGTTGTTCATCTCGGCCAAGACGGTCGAACATCACGTCGCACGCATCCGTAGGCGCCTCGGCGCCGAATCACGATCGGAGATGCTGTCGATGCTGAGGGCGATGCTGGCGCCGCAGGCGTGACGCCGGCCACCGCTCCCGCGAAGTTAGGGCAGCCTTTGTAGCGTCGCGGACGACGAGGGTGCGACGATGAGCTGGAATGGAGCCAAGTTACCCATCGGTAACTTCCGTTAAGTTACTGTTGAGTAACTTACAACAGGGAGGCAGTCCGTGACCGCTCTCGACTGGGGCCGGCTGGTGGTCGGCCTGCTGGCCACCGCGATCGTGCTGGTGTTCGCCGCACGCCGGGTGCAGTTCTTGACCAAGCTCATCCGGTCGGGTCAGCCCGTCGGAGACGAGGCGGGCCGCAAAGACGACATCCCCGACCGCATCAAGGCCCAGTTCACCGAGGTGTTCGGTCAGAAGAGGCTGCTGAAGTGGTCGATTCCCGGCATCGCGCACTTCTTCACCATGTGGGGCTTCTTCATTCTCGCCACGGTGTATCTCGAGGCCTACGGCGTTTTGTTCAACCCGGAGTTCCACATCCCGATCGTCGGCCGATGGGACGCCCTGGGCTTTCTGCAGGACTTCTTCGCTGTCGCCGTACTGCTCGGCATCATCGTGTTCAGCATCATCCGGCTGCGCTCCGAGCCCAAGGAGCACGGCCGCTCGTCGCGCTTCTACGGTTCCCACACCGGCGGAGCCTGGCTGATCCTGTTCATGATCTTCCTGGTCATCGCCACGTACGCGTTCTTCCGCGGGGCTTCTGTCAACGCTCTCGGCGACGCATTCCCCTACGGCCGGGGTGCCTTCTTCTCGCACGGCATGGCGGCCCTGCTGGCTCCCCTGGGCACCACCGCCAACGTATGGATCGAGACCATCGCGTTGATGGGCCACATCGGCGTCATGCTCGCGTTCCTGTTGATCGTGCTGCACTCCAAGCACCTGCACATCGGGCTCGCCCCGATCAACGTCACCTTCAAGCGGCTGCCCAACGCCCTCGGCCCGCTGCTGCCCGTCGAGCACCAGGGCCAGCCGGTCAACTTCGAGGATCCCGCCGAGGACGCCGTGCTGGGCCGCGGCAAGATCGAGGACTTCACCTGGAAGGGCTACCTCGACTTCACCACCTGTACCGAGTGCGGCCGCTGCCAGTCGCAGTGTCCGGCGTGGAACACCGGAAAGCCGTTGTCTCCCAAGCTCGTCATCATGAATCTGCGCGACCATCTCTTCGCCAAGGCGCCCTACATCATCGGCGGCAAGCCGATCCCGGACGGCGAGAACGAGGCCGAACAGTTCGCCTCCGCTGAGGGCGGATTCGTCGAGACCAAGCACGACGCACACGACCACGTGCCGGAGTCCGGCTTCGAGCGCGTCCTGGGCTCCGGCCCGGCGCAGGCCACCCGCCCGCTGGTCGGCACCGCCGAGCAGTTGGGTGTCATCGACCCCGACGTGCTGTGGTCCTGCACCACCTGCGGCGCCTGCGTCGAGCAGTGCCCGGTCGACATCGAGCACATCGACCACATCGTCGACATGCGCCGCTACCAGGTGATGATGGAGTCGGAGTTCCCCACCGAACTCGGCGTGCTCTACAAGAACCTGGAGAGCAAGGGCAACCCCTGGGGCCAGAACGCCAAGGAGCGGCTCACCTGGATCGACGAGGTCGACTTCGACGTGCCGGTCTACGGCAAGGATGTCGACTCCTTCGCCGGTTTCGAGTACCTGTTCTGGGTCGGCTGCGCCGGCGCCTACGAGGACCGCGCCAAGAAGACCACCAAGGCGGTCGCCGAGCTCCTGGCCGCGGCCGGGGTCAAGTTCCTGGTGCTCGGCGACGGCGAGACCTGCACCGGCGACTCAGCCCGCCGCTCCGGCAACGAGTTCCTCTTCCAGCAGCTGGCCGCCCAGAACGTCGAGATGCTCAACGGGGTCTTCGAGGGCGTGGAGCGGGTCGACCGCAAGGTCGTCGCCACCTGCCCGCACTGCTTCAACACGCTGGGCCGGGAGTATCCGCAGGTGGGCGGCAGCTACACCGTGCTGCACCATACCCAGCTGCTGAACCGGCTGGTGCGGGACAAGAAGCTGGTGCCGGTCTCGCCGATGGACGGCGGCAACCCGATCACCTATCACGACCCCTGCTACCTGGGCCGGCACAACAAGGTCTACGAGGCGCCCCGCGAGCTGATCGGCGCCTCCGGTGCCGCGCTGACCGAGATGCCGCGCCACGCCGATCGCGGCTTCTGCTGCGGCGCCGGTGGGGCCCGGATGTGGATGGAAGAGCACATCGGCAAGCGGGTGAACCACGAGCGGGTGGACGAGGCGCTGGCCACCGACGCCTCGAAGATCGCCACCGGCTGCCCGTTCTGTCGGGTGATGATCACCGACGGTGTCGGCGACCGCGGCAAGGGCGATGACGTCGAGGTGGTCGACGTGGCCCAGCTGCTGCTCGGTGCGCTGGACCAGAGCACGGTGACGCTGCCCGCGAAGGGCGCGGCGGCCAAGGCCGCCGCCGCGGCGGCACCGGCCACGGCGGCAGCTGCGGCGCCCACTGCGCCCACGGCGGAACCGGCGCCCGCCGAGCCCGCGCCTGCGGCAGCTCCCGCGGCTTCGGCAGCGCCGGCCGCGGCCCCGGTCAAGGGCCTCGGCATCGCGGGCGGGGCCAAGCGCCCCGGCGCGAAGAAGGCGGCACCGGCCGCGGACGCAGCTCCGGCGGCACCGGCCGCGGAGGCATCCGCTGCGCCCTCGGCGGCGGAGGCGGCTCCGGCCGCGCCGGTGAAGGGCCTGGGCATCGCCAGTGGCGCCAAGCGCCCGGGTGCGAAGAAGGCCGCGGCGGCTCCGGCAGCACCCGCCGAGACACCGAAGGCTGAGGCCGCGACGGTCAGCCAGCCGGCCAACGTCGACCCCGACCGGGCCGAGACCGTCGAGCCCGCGCCGCCGCCGGTCAAGGGCCTGGGTATTGCGGCGGGCGCCCGCCGGCCGGGTGCCAAGAAGGCGCCGGCAGCTCCGGCACCGGCGGCGGCCGCTGAGGCCACCCCCGCGTCCACGGAAGTCACCCCCGAGCCCAGGCCCGAGCCGGTCGCCGACGCCGGCAATGGTCAGGCCGAGGTGCCGCCCGTAAAGGGACTCGGCATCGCCAAGGGGGCGCGCCCGCCGGGCAAGAAGGCCTAGCTTCTTCGGCTAGCCGACCTTCTGCAGCTGGAACGCGGCCTGGGTGACCTGCCCGCCCGGGCAGTCACCGTTGGAGTCGGCGGTGATGGTTCCCGACAGCGTTGCCGCATCGACCGAGTAGGCGATCCGGACCGGCGCGTAGCTGCCGTCGTCGCAAACCACGCCGTCCGGCTTGGTGACGGTGAAGTTCCAGCGGCCGCCTGTCAGGGTGGCGGTGCTGGTCCAGCCGCGGGTGCTGTCGAGGCGCGCGGTACACCCGTCGACGGGGGCGGCGCATGAGGAGGTCGCGGTCACGGAGATGTTGTCGGCGCCGCCGACGATCGCATACCGGCCGTTGAGCAGCGACGGGTCAGCGTTCGCCGGGGTGCTGGCACCCATCGGGATGACGACCGCAGCCGTCGTGCCCAACGTCGCCGCCAGTGCCGCTGTGATCGTTCGTTTCATGTCTGCGCCTCCAAGCTTCGATCCAGCAAAGTAGCAGCCTTTTCGCAGTGAACTACGGAAGGCGCAGCCCAAACCCCGGTCGTGTCCGCGATGTCGCCCAACCGATTGCTGACGGTTATGTAGAGCCAGCAAAATCATCGGCGGGACGGGCGGAAATCGGTTTGCACCGGGATGGGACAATTTCTTCTGTGACTGCACAGCAGCTGCCGTGGCACTCCGCCACCCAGCACCACCGCCAGCGAACCTTCGCGCAGTCCACCAAGCTGCAGGACGTCCTCTACGAGATCCGCGGCCCGGTGCACGACCACGCGGCGCGGTTGGAGTCCGAGGGCCACCGGATCCTCAAGCTGAACATCGGTAACCCGGCCCCCTTCGGGTTCGAGGCGCCGGACGTCATCATGCGGGACATGATCCAGGCGCTGCCGACCGCGCAGGGCTACTCCGACTCCAAGGGCATCCTGTCCGCCCGGCGGGCGGTGGTCACCCGCTACGAGTTGGTCGACGGTTTCCCGCACTTCGATGTCGACTCGGTCTACCTGGGCAACGGTGTCTCCGAGTTGATCACGATGACGCTGCAGGCGCTGCTGGACAACGGCGACCAGGTGCTGATCCCGGCCCCCGACTACCCGCTGTGGACGGCGTCGACCTCGCTGGCCGGCGGCACCCCGGTGCACTACCTGTGCGACGAGACGAACGGCTGGCAGCCCGACATCGCCGATCTGGAATCCAAGATCACCGCACGCACCAAGGCGCTCGTGGTGATCAACCCCAACAACCCGACCGGGGCGGTCTACAGCCGCGAGGTGCTGCAGCAGATGGCCGATCTGGCCCGCAGGCACCAGCTTCTGCTGCTGGCCGACGAGATCTACGACAAGATCCTTTACGACGACGCCAAGCACATCAGCATGGCGAGCGTGGCACCTGACCTGCTGTGTTTGACTTTCAACGGGCTGTCCAAGGCCTACCGGGTGGCTGGCTACCGGTCGGGCTGGCTGGTGATCACCGGCCCCACCGACCACGCGACCAGCTTCATCGAGGGCATCAGCCTGCTGGCCAACATGCGGCTGTGCCCCAACGTGCCCGCGCAGCACGCCATCCAGGTGGCGCTCGGCGGACATCAGAGCATCGAGGACCTGGTGCTGCCCGGCGGGCGGCTGCTCGAGCAGCGGGATGTGGCGTGGTCGACCCTCAACGCCATCCCCGGGGTGTCCTGCGTCAAGCCGGAGGGGGCGCTGTACGTGTTCCCGCGGCTGGATCCCGAGGTCTACGACGTCGTCGACGACGAGAAGTTGGTGCTCGACCTGCTGCTGCAGGAGAAGATTCTGGTCACCCAGGGCACCGGGTTCAACTGGCCGACCCCGGACCATTTACGGATCGTGACGCTGCCGTGGGCCCGGGACCTGGCCCGGGCCATCGAACGGCTCGGCAACTTCCTGGTCAGCTACCGCCAGTAGCATTCCGGGGTGGCACACACGCACCTGCACTCCCACCACCTGCCCGCGCCGCTGAGCCAATTGGCCGCCCGGATCGTCGTCACCGCGCTGTCGGTGATCGGGCTGGCGGTGATCATCGGGGCGGTGCTGCTGTGGCCGAGCAACCGCAAGGTCGACATCCCGCTGCCCTTCCAGAGCAGCGAGGGCGGTGCGGTCACCACCGAGGCCGGTCACGTGTTGTCGGCCAGCATGGCCGACTGCGGCAGCCGGTCCGCCGGGCAGGTGCTCACCGCCGCACCCGCGCCCGGCATACCCGGCAACGGCAGCTGCATCCAGGCGCTCATCGGCATCGACAGCGGACCCAACAAGGGCGCCAACACCCTGCTCGAGTTCTCCCCCGGCCCCGGGCAGCCGAACCTGTTGGCCGGCGAGAACATTCGCATCTTCCGTCAGGTCGACCAGCAGGGCGCCACCAGCTACGGGTTCTACGACTACGAGCGCACCTGGCCGCTGATCCTGCTGGCCGCCGCGTTCGCGGTCGTCATCGTGGCGGTGGCGCGCTGGCGTGGCCTGCGGGCACTGATCGGCATCGTCGTCGCGTTCGTCGTGCTGGTGATGTTCCTGCTGCCGGCCCTTCGCGACGGCGCCCCCGCACTGCCGGTGACACTCGTCGCCTCGGCGGCAATACTCTTCGCCGTGCTCTACCTGGCCCACGGGGTCAGCCTGCGGACCAGCGCCGCGCTGCTCGGCACCCTGACGGCGATGTTGCTGTCCGCCGGGTTGTCATGGGGCGCAATCGAGCTCGCCCACCTGACCGGCCTGTCACAGGATCAGAACAACGTCGTGGCCGCGTCGATGAGCCACGTGTCGATCCAGGGCCTGCTGCTGGCGGGCTTCATCATCGGCTCGCTGGGTGTGCTCAACGACGTGACCATCACCCAGGCGTCGGCCGTGTTCGAACTGGCGCACCTGGGTCACGGGTCGCGCAGGCAGATCTTCCTGCGCGCCATGCGCATCGGCAGCGATCACATCGCCAGCACCGTCTACACGCTGGTGCTGGCCTACGCCGGCAGCTCCCTGTCGCTGCTGCTGCTGTTCAGCGTGGCCAACCGATCACTGGGCGACGTGTTGACCAGTGAGAGCGTGGCCATCGAGATCGCCCGCTCGGCGGTCGGGGGGATCGCACTGGCCCTGTCGGTGCCGCTGACAACCGGGATCGCCGCGATTCTGGCCACGCCTAACGCGGCCGCTCCAGCAGATGCAGCAGGTAACCGCCATAGCCTGACTTGAGCAGCGTGTGCGCCCGGGCGGCGAGCTGCTCGTCATCGATGAAGCCCCTGCGCCACGCCACCTCCTCGGGGCAGGACACCTTCAGTCCCTGGCGGGCCTCGATGGTGCGCACGAAATCGGCCGCGTCCAGCAGCGAGTCGAACGTCCCGGTGTCCAGCCAGGCGGTGCCGCGCGGCAGCACCTCGACCGTCAGCCGGTCCTCGTTGAGGTAGATCTGGTTGACGTCGGTGATCTCCAGCTCGCCGCGGGCCGACGGCTTGAGGTTGCGGGCGATCTCGACGACGTCGTTGTCGTAGAAGTACAGGCCCGGCACCGCGTAGTTCGACTTCGGGGTGGCCGGCTTCTCCTCCAGCGACAGCGCCCGTCCGTCCTCGGAGAAATCCACCACGCCGTAGGCCGACGGGTTGGCCACCCAGTAGGCGAAGATCGCGCCGCCTTGGATGTCGGCGAACCGGCCGAGACTGGTGCCGACACCCGGGCCGTAGAAGATGTTGTCGCCCAACACCAATGCCACCGGACCGTTGCCGATGTGGTTGGCGCCGATGACGAAGGCCTGCGCGAGGCCGTCGGGCCGGTCCTGGATCGCGTAGGTGATGCTGATGCCGAACGCCGATCCGTCGCCGAGCAGCCGCTCGAAGGCCGGCGCGTCCCAGGCCGTGGAGATCACCAGCACGTCGCGGATCCCGGCCATGATCAGCGTGGACAGCGGGTAGTAGATCATCGGCTTGTCGTAGACCGGCAGCAGTTGCTTGCTGACGCCCTGGGTGATCGGGTACAGCCGGGTGCCGGAGCCCCCGGCCAGGATGATTCCCTTCATCGGAGTCACACCTGCAGGTCTTCGTCGGTCAGTTCGGTGGCGGCCAGGGCGGCGGCCAGGTCGTCGTGGCGGAACACCGAGGTGACGTGGTCGCGGACCACCCGGAACGCCGACGCCGCAGCGCTGACCGGACCCGGCTCGGTCTTCGGGGTCAACCGCTCCTCGACGACGACGACGCCGTCGTGGTAGTAGATCTGGCCGACCTCGATGGTGGCGGTGGAGCGCTGCGCCCAGTCCCGCAGCGCGGCGTGGCCCTGGGCGGCGCCGTCGGCGTCACCGATCTCGATGTCGTCGCTGGACAGCGCGACCAGGGTGTCGAGGTCCGCGGTGTTCAGCGCGTCGTGCCAGGCGAGAACGGTGGCGATCTCCGAAGTGCTCATGGTCAGTCAAGTTACCGGCCTAGAACGGTGTGCGGGCCAACCAGGTGTCCCAGATCGCCGGATCACCGAAGATCTCCAGGCCCAGGTCGGCCACCGCGCCTCGCCTGACGACGGCCAGCAGCAGGTCGCGGGCGGGGCCACGCAGCGCGGTGGTGGCCTTGCCGTGTTCGTGGTCGACGGCGATGCCGTCGGGCCGGCCGAGGATCGTCCACTCCCCGGCTTCGCCCAGGCCGGGATCGGTGGCGTGCAGGTGCAGCGACTGCCCGTCGCCCAGCGGCCGGTCCCCGGCCGCCGGGCCCTCGGCGTCGGCGCGGACGAACACCCGCTCGAGGTACTCGGTGATGGCGTCGGCCGCGACGGCCGGGTCGAGGTAGAACCCGGCGCCGACGGCCAGTGCGGCATCGGCGCGGTGCACCGCGGTCTCATGCAGGCGTCTGCGCACCCACCACTTGGCCGGGCGCGGCCCGAGGAACGTCCACACCGGGGTATCGGCGCCGGTTCGGGCGACGGCGTCGAGTAGCTGTTGCGGACCGTCGTGTAACCAGCCGAGTTCGTTGTCCCGCCCTTCGGGCGGCTTGCCGCCGGCCACCGTGCGCGGGTCGATGGCCTCCATCGACTGCTCGGACACGATCTGGGCGCACCACCGGTCCCCGCGCCCGACATGGCGCATCAGCTGACCGAGGTTCCACTCCGGGCAGGTGGGCACCGGCGTCGACAGGTCGGCGTCGCGGAACAGCTCGGCGAAGGCGGCGTTCTCGGCGATCAGCGCCTGCGCGATATCCACGTCGTCGAACCTACGTCACACACCTGCGGAGTGGTCCGGGATCCGCCGGGTGTCGTGCAGCAGGCGCAACGCCTCGTCCGCCGGCACCGGCGCACTGAAGAAGAAACCCTGCCCCACGTCGCACCCGAAATCGGCGAGCCGACGGGCGACTTCGGCGTTCTCGATGCCCTCGGCGACGGTGGTCAGTCCCAGTTCCCGGGCCAGGCCGATGATGGTGCGCACCACCGTCGCCACCCTGGCGTCGTCGAGCACGGGTGCGACGAGCAGGCGATCGAGCTTCACTTCGTCGACGTGCAACTCACACAGGTAGGACAACGTCGAATAGCCGCTGCCGAAGTCGTCGATCGCGATGCGAATACCGTTGCGGCGCAACTGGTCCAAGACGTCTCGGGACCTCTCCATGTTGCCGAACAGCAGGTCCTCGGTGATCTCGAGGGACAGTGCGGTGCCGGTGAGCCCACGGTCGGCCAGTGCGCGCGCGATGCGGGCGGGGAGACGGGCATCGGCGAACAACGGAGCCGAGACATTGACCGCGATCGGCACCTCGAAGGAGGCCTGCTTGAACGTCAGCGCATCGTCGAGTGCCATGTTGACCACCGCATCGGTGAGCGATCCCATCAGTCCGCTGCGGCGGACCATCGGCAGGAACTCGTCGGGGTCCAACAGCCCGCGCTCGGGATGCGGCCAGCGCACCAGCGCCTCGATTCCCACGATCCTCGACGTCTGGAGGTCGACTTTCGGCTGGTAGAGCAGCATGAGCTCGAACTGGTCGATGGCCTTGCGCAGTTCGGCCAGCACCGGCGCCGTCCGCGACTCGGACGCCGCGGTCACCGCACCGAGCCGGCTGAGCATCTCGTAGTCCTGCGGGTCGGTGTGGGCCAAGTCGGGCGAGAACGTGTTCACCTCGACGCTGCGCGCCTTCTTCGCCGAATACATCGCCACGTCGGCCCGCTTCAGCAGATCCTCCGCCGTGAGCGCGGGTTCGGCGACGCCCGCGACGGCGAGCCCGATGCTCGGGCGGATGTAGAGATCACGGGTCTCGATGACGAACGGCTTGTCGAAGGATTCCGCCACCCGCCGCGCGATCAGCTGCGAGGCCTCGGTATCGCCGTCGGTCAGAACCACGAACTCGTCACCGCCGAGCCGCGCGACCGTGTCACCGTCGCGAACGCAGCCGAGGATCCGCTCACCGACCCGGCTGAGCAACTCATCGCCCGCGGGGTGGCCGAGTGTGTCGTTGACGAGCTTGAAATCGTTGAGGTCCAGCGCAATCAGGCTGACCGGGGTGCCATCGTGCTGCCGCTGCAGCATTGCCTGGTTGAGCCGCTCGGAGAACATGGCGCGGTTGGCCAAGCCGGTCAGCGGGTCACGCCGGGCCTGCTCGGCGACGACCTCGAGCAGGCGGCGGTTCTCGCTGACAGAGAGGAACTGGCGCGCCAGGACGGTCACGATCAGGATGGCGCCGACGATCTGCACCAGGGGGGCCTGGAAGGTTGCCGGTGGTTCGGCGGCCGCGACGATGCCCACGAGCAACAGGGGCGCGTACGGGAACCAGATCGAGGCCCATCCCGGTAACTCGACGGGCGCTTGCGGGCGGTGGGCGCCCTCGCGACCTGCCGCCGCCGCCACCATGATCATCAGCAGCCCGGCGACATAACCGATGTCGATCAGGTTGCCGCTGCTGTATTCGTTGTCGAGGGACAAGTAGGCGAATGCACTGTCCGACAGCGCGATACAGGCGATCCCGACCGTCAGGAGGCTCAGAACCAGGCGCTGATCCTGGGTTACTCGCACCAGAGCGATGGCGGCGATGGTCAGGATCACCACATCGGAGACGGGGTAGGCCAGCGAGATGATCAGGGCCTGCAGGCTGTCCGCGCCGGCTTGGTACATCGGGTTCAGAATCATCACCCAGCTGGCCAGGAAGAGCGAGCCCGCCACGATCAGGCCGTCGAGAAGCATCCGGCCGCGGGACTGGGCGCTGTTGCCCACCGGGAACAACAACAGGGCCACACAGAACGCGACGGGCATGACCAGGTATGCCGCGTCGGCGAGGGATGGGAACGGGACCTCGTCGAGGGCGAGTTCGTAGTAGGCCCACAGCATGTCCCCGATGGCCCAACCGAGCAGGCCGACCGCCATCGCCGTCCAGGCGGCGCGCAGCCGACCGGCGGAGGACCGGGCGGCCATCGCCGCGAGAAACACCGCCGGAACCGACAGCAACACCGACACGATGTCGTCGATGGCTTTCAGCGCCGTCCCATGGGAGAACCCGCCGACGATCCAGGTGGCGAAGGCGGCGAACACCACAGCGGCGGCTGCCGCAACATGCGAGGTCTTGAGCAGGTCCACCACCTCCGCGCGGGTTCCGTCAGTCGCGTCCGACGCCCGAACATGAACTGACGGCCTGGTAAGCCTACGGGACCCGGTATACCGCCGGAGTCAGGTGGCCCGAACCTGCTGCGCTGCCCGGCCCAGCGCGTAGACCTGCCAACCGGCAGCACTCCAGCGGGCGAAGTCCAGGCAGTTGCGCCCGTCCACGACGACCCTGGCGCGTACGGTTTCGGCCAGTGCTGCCGGATCGAGGTCCAGGAACTCCCGCCACTCGGTGAGGACCAGCACCGCGTCCGCCCGATCGCAGGCCTCCGGCACCGAGGTCGAGTAGTTCAGCGTGGGGAACAGCCGCTGCGAATTCTCCATCGCCTTGGGGTCGTAGACGTTGACCGTCGCCCCGTTGAGTTGAAGCAGGCCGGCGACGTTGAGTGCCGGGGAGTCGCGCACGTCGTCGGACTCGGGCTTGAACGCCGCACCGAGCACGGCGATGTTGGCGCCGAGCAGCGAACCGCCGCAGGCGGCCGTCGCCAGCTCCACCATCCGGGTGCGGCGTCGCATGTTGATGCTGTCCACCTCACGCAGGAATGTCAGCGCCTGATTGGCGCCGAGTTCACCGGCGCGGGCCATGAAGGCGCGGATGTCCTTGGGCAGGCACCCGCCGCCGAATCCCAACCCGGCGTTAAGGAATCGCCGCCCGATCCGGGGATCGTGCCCCAGCGCGTCGGCGAGCACCTGCACGTCGGCGCCAGCGGCCTCGCAGACCTCGGAGATGGCGTTGATGAACGAGATCTTGGTGGCCAGAAAGGCGTTCGCGGAGACCTTCACCAGTTCTGCGGTCTGCAGGTCGGTCAGCAGGAATGGCACCCCGTCGTCGATCAGGCTACCGTACAGCTCACGCAGGGCGGCCTCGGTGTGGATCGAATCCGCTTGCACCCCAACGACGATGCGGTCCGGATGCAGGGTGTCGTGGATGGCGAGGCCCTCCCGCAGGAACTCCGGGTTCCAGGCGATCTCCACGTCGACGTCGGCCCCGGCCAGCCTGCGGGCTCGCTGCGCGAGTTCGGCGGCCGTACCCACCGGCACCGTGGATTTGCCGACGATCACCGAGGTTCGGCGCAGCCGGGGCACCAGTTCGTCGATGACGGAATGCACGTGGCGCAGATCCGCGCCGTATTCGCCCTTCTTCTGCGGTGTACCCACTCCCAGAAAATGCACGTCCGCGAAGTCGGCCGCCTGGTCGTAGTCGGTGGTGAAGCGCAGTCGGCCGGCAGCCAGGTTGTCGCGCAACATCTCGGCGAGATCCGGCTCGTAGAATGGGATCTCGCCCGCCGACAGCTTCGCGATCTTGCCGGGATCGATGTCGACGCCGAGGACCTCGTGTCCGAGCTCCGCCATGCCCGCGGCATGGGTGGCGCCCAGATAACCGGTGCCGAAGACGGTGCATCGCATGACCCCAGGTATAGGCGGCGGTGATGAGCGCACCGCATCGCGACACTGAGCGCCAGGCTAACGGCCGATGAACGAGCTGCCCGATCAGCCGCCGATACCGGGCACCACAGTCAGCACGGGACTCTGCGATCCACCGGAACTGCTCGAGCCACCGGAACTGCTCGAGCCACCCGAACTACTCGATCCACCGGAGCCGCTGGATCCACCGGAGCTTCCCGAGCCGCTCGAGCTGGACTCGCCCGGGCCGTACCCTCCGCCCGACCCACCGGACCCGGTGGCCGGGCTCGGGTAGCTGGGCGCCTGGGTCGTCTGCGGCACCGACGGATACGACGGATCGGACGGCGCCGACGAGGGCACCGAGGACGGCGGCGCCGACGACGGCACCGACGACGGCACCGATGACGGCGGCGGCGACGGATACGAGGGGTACGTCGGCACCGACGATGGCGGGTAGGAGGGCTTCGGCGGGCGGACCACCGGCGGCACCGGCCGAGGCACCTGGATGACCGGCGGCGAGAGCACCGGAACCGGGATAGGGATCGGAAGCGGGATGGGAACCGGCACCGGAGCGGCCGGGGCCGGCGCGGGAGCCGGAGCTTCCGGGGCGGGCACGGGAGCCGCCGGGGCCGGGGCCGGAGCCGCGGGCGCGGGTGCGGGTGCGGGTGCCGGCGCCCTCGGCGCCGGATTGACGAAGACCGTCCGTGGGGCCTGCTGCACCACCGGCACCGGCTCCTGGATGGTGTCGGCCGCCGATGGCGGGGCAGGCACCTGGGCCGCCGGAGCCGGGGCCTGGCTGCTCGGCACGATCACGCTCTCGCCGGGACTGGGGCGCTGATCCACGGTCGGGCGGATGCTGACCGCCAGCGAGATGACCAGCGCGACGACGCCGACCACGAAGATCGACGTGAGCGCGCTGCCGACCAGTAGGAACGGCTTGCGGTCGGACTCCTCGGCGTCGTCGGGCCGGTCTTCGAACTCGACCGGTACCTCGGGATAGCCGGGATCCACGTCATCGGGGACCGCGCTGTAGCCCAGCGGGGCCATGTAGCCGGCGGCCGCCATCTGCGTCGCCCCGGCCGACATCTCGGTGTCGGCGCCGGCCGCGTACACCGCGGCCCCGGCGGTGGTGCCCTCGCGGTCCTGCGCGTAGGCCAGTCCGACCGTGGACGCCTCGTAGCGCGGCGCGGCGGCCGACGCCAGGGCGGCACCGCGCGCCAACGCGAGCTCGGCGTCGTCGGGCGCATGCACCGGCAGGGTGGTGCCCGCCGCGATCTGGGACTGCAGGGCCGCGACGTCGACACCGGCCCCGACCACGAACAGGCCCTGGGGCGGCTCGTCGAGGCATTCCAGGCCGGCCACCGTGGCCGCGAGTTCGGCCACGGCATCCGGGGCGTGCAGGTCGCGGCTCTGCACCCTGACCACCGCGCCGTCGGCCGTCTGAACCACCGACAGGGTGGCGGTGTCGCACTCGAGGAACAGCAGTGCGGTGCGCTCGTAGCCCACGGTGGCACCGACGGCCTGCGCCAGGGAGCCCGCGGCGTGCAGTTCGGAGACCAGGATGACGTCGTCGATATCGTGCGCCGCCAGAGCGTCCCGCAGTTCCGCCGCGGCGGCGTGGTCGGTCCACGTCACGCCCGTCGAGATCAGGTGGTGGCCGCCCTCGGCCGCGCTCTCCCGGGTCCCGAGAATCGCCGCGATCACCTGCTCGGCTGCGCTCGCGGTTGCTGTGTCACTGCGTGCGGTGATGTCGAAGATGTCGTGGTCGACGATGGCACCGTCGGCCTTGTCGCCCTCGACCAGCACCATGCGGACCGTAGTGGGTGCCATAGACACACCAAGTACGATGTCCACTAGCCCTCCAAGGTTGTTTGCTGGCTGGCCCCGACCCGCTGCTACGCTCCACCTTGCCCGAGCTGCCCGACTAGTACTTCATCGCCGCTGGTAGCGGCGTTGTTACAGCCCGACGGGTTAGCTGGCGGTGCGCTGCCGACCCTGGTGACCCGAGACTACTCGCCGGGCTCCGAGCGGATGAAGTTCTGATACGAACGCGACGGTGTGGGCCCGCGCTGACCCTGGTATTTAGACCCCACCCTGGCGCTGCCGTAGGGGTGTTCGGCCGGGCTGGTCAACCGCAACAGGCAGAGCTGCCCGATCTTCATCCCTGGCCACAACGTGATCGGCAGGTTGGCCACGTTGGACAGCTCGAGGGTGATGTGTCCGGAGAAGCCGGGGTCGATGAAACCCGCGGTGGAATGGGTCAGCAGGCCGAGTCGGCCCAGCGAGGACTTGCCTTCCAGCCGGCCGGCCAGGTCGTCGGGCAGCGTGCAGCATTCCAGCGTCGAACCGAGCACGAACTCGCCGGGATGCAGGACGAACGGCTCGCCGTCGGTGGCCTGCACGAGAGTGGTGAGTTCGTCCTGGCGCTTCGCGGGGTCGATATGGGTGTAGCGGGTGTTGTTGAACACCCGGAACAGGTTGTCCAGGCGCACGTCGACGCTCGATGGCTGCACCAGGGCGTCGTCGAAGGGGTCGATGCCCAGCCGTCCCGCGGCGATCTCGGCGCGGAGGTCACGATCAGAGAGCAGCACGCGACGAGCCTATACGGGGACGCCCCGCGTTTCGGTCGGGCGGACAGCACCGGGGCTCGGTGCTGGTGGACGGTCCTGCAGGTCTTGGTATCCTCTGCAGCACCGTGCCGATGTAGTTCAATGGCAGAACATCAGCTTCCCAAGCTGAATACGCGGGTTCGATTCCCGTCATCGGCTCCACGAACGAGCGCGATCGACGGCTTCCGCTATCCGCCGCGCAGTCCTTCGAGCAGACCCCGCACGGCTCGACCGATGTCTCGGCGGGCCTTGATCGGGTCTTCCGCGCCAGCTATGGCGGCCACTGCCTGATTGCTGAGTCCCATCAGGAGCACCGCCAACGGCGCCACCGGCTGGGGCGCCAGCACGCCCTGCTCGAGGAGGCGGACGAGGCCGGCTTCGATGTTGGCCAGGGTGTACTGGGCATTGAGCTCCTGCCATCGTTGCCATCCGAGCACCGCAGGAGCGTCCACGACCCGGATACGTTGCAGAGGACCATCGATCGCGGTGTCGAGCACCGCATCCCATCCGGCGAGGAACACCGACCATGGATCCTCGCCTCGGTCCGTAGCCGCCTTGGCCGCGTCGCGGACGCGCCTGCTCACCGACCGGTCGGCTCGGTCGAACACCTCTTCAAAGAGCGCCGCCTTGTCGGCGAAGTGGTGGTACAGCGAGCCGCGGGTCACGCCACTGCGACGCACGATCTCCTCGGTGCCGGCCTGGTGGTACCCGCGCTCGCCGAACAACTCGGTCGCCACCGCGACCAGCCGTTCGCGTGCGTCCTGCGTTCCCTTGACAGCGACCATACTGGTTGTATGTTATCAGCATACAACCAGTATGTTGGCCAGGCCTCGGGCCCGACCGCTCCGACATTTGCAGAGACGAGGTCGTCATGGTCGCGCACACCACTGTTTCCGGTCTGGTGTCCACCCGCCTGGGTGCGCTGAATGTCGGGCAGGCCGGCTCAGGTCCGCCAGTTGTGTTGTGGCACAGCCTGTGGGTCGATTCGCGCAGCTGGGGTCCCCTCATAGACGCGTTCGCGGAGCACCGGCGCGTGGTGACGATCGACGGTCCCGGCTATGGCCGCAGCAGTCCGATACGCCGAGACTTCACTCTCGATGACTGCGCGGCAGCCGCCGTGGAGGTGCTCGATCAGCTCGGAGTCACCGAGCCGGTGGATTGGGTCGGCAACGCCTGGGGCGGGCATGTGGGCATCACCCTTGCGGCCGACCAGCCACACCGACTACGCAGCCTGGTGACCATCGCCGCACCGCTCACTCCGGTCAGTCGTCGCCAACGGTGGACGAAAACATACCCACTCGCGCTGATTTACCGCCTGGTGGGCCCGAACCGGCTTATCACCAAAGCGCTTTTCGATACGCTGTTCGGTCCGAAAGCGATTGCAGCACAACCTGACCGGGCCGCACAGATGATGAACGCCTTCAATGCTGCCGACCGAGAGTCGATCCGACGGACAATCCGCTTCATGCATCACTGGCACGCCCTCAGTGACAAACTGCCCGCCGTGATCGTTCCGACCCTGCTGATGACCGGCGACCTTCCCGACCAGCAATGGCAACCGGCCGACGCACAAGCCGCAGCCGCCGCGATGCCCCGCGCGCGAGCGGTGGCTGTGACCGGCGCCGGGCACCTAGGTCCCCTGCTGCTCGACGTCGATCTCATCGCCGCGACCGTCGGCGAGTTCTGGAGATCACTGCCGTAGTGGGAGTGGCACCTCCGGGCACGTTCGATGCGGTAGACATGTGCGCGTGAAGATCGACGGATCGGTGGCGGTGGTCACCGGGGCCGGCTCGGGCATCGGGAGGTCCATTGCGGCGGCGCTGGCATCGGCCGGCGCCTCGGTGGTGGCAGGAGACATCGATGCCGGTGCGGCCGCCGAGACCGCCGCCCTGATCCGGGGTGTCGGGGTGAGCGCTGACGCCGCGAGCCCCGAGGGCATCGCGACCATGCTCGATACCGCCCGTCGCGCGTACGGCCCCGTGGACATCTACGTCGCCAACGCTGGTATCACCGGCCAGCCCGGCCTCGGCGACGACGAAGCCGCCTGGGACCGGATCATCGACATCAACCTGCGGGCCCACATCCGGGCGGCCAAAGCCGTGGTGCCCGAATGGGTCGAGCGCGGCGGCGGACATTTCGTCGCCGTGGCCTCGGCGGCCGGCCTGCTGACCCAGCTCGGCGCGGCGCCCTACAGCGTGACCAAGCACGCGGCGATCGGCTTCGCCGAGTGGTTGGCAATACGCTACGGCGACAACGGGATCGGCGTGAGTTGCGTGTGCCCCATGGGTGTCGACACGCCACTGCTGCGCGGTATGTCCGATTCCCAGGATGCGGAGATCCGGGTGGCCGGTGCGGCCGTCACCAATGCCGGCGCCGTCATAAGTCCGGACGCCGTGGCCGACCTGGTGGTCGAAGCCATCGCCGGCGGGACGTTCCTGGTGCTCCCGCATCCCGAGGTACTCGCCATGTATCGACAGAAGGGCGCCGACTATGACCGGTGGATCGCCGGAATGCGCCGCTACCAAGCCACTTTGGGATAGACCCGGCACCGATCGGAGATGAGGCGATGACGGTGAATTCGACTCGGCTTGTTCGTCGGCCGCTCGATTACGTTCTGCTCCCGGCGTTCATCCTGGGAATCATCAACGCGATCGCGCTGAGTCTGCCGGAGGCGCTCGGGGTGCCGCGAACCCCGGACAGCCCCTGGCCGGTACTGCGGGCACTGCACACGTGGGCCGTCGAACAGGAACCCCAGCACCTCGTCATGCCGCCCACCCTGCAGGCCTCGCTGCTCTACGACGCCTTCGTGCAACTACCGCTACTCGTCGTGCTCACCGTCGGGATCTGGAAGCTCAAGTCATGGCCGTGGCTGCGCACCTTGGCGTTGGTGTACTCCGTCAGCGCGGTGATGAACATGTACTTCTATTTCATGCAGACGTTCCTCGGCCCGGACAGTCCCCCGCACCTCGGGGTCTACCTGCCGATGAACCTGCCGTGGGTCATCGTGCCGCTGTTGGTGGCCTACCGGTTCCGGCCGTATTGGGCCGCCTCAACCGACCGGTGAGCGCGTAGCCGAGGCTCAGAAGAAGCCCTGCGCCTTGTTGCTGTAGGAGACGAGCAGGTTCTTGGTCTGCTGGTAGTGGTCGAGCATCATCTTGTGGTTCTCGCGACCGATGCCGGACTGTTTGTAACCGCCGAACGCCGCGTGCGCGGGATACATGTGATAGCAGTTGGTCCACACCCGCCCGGCCTTGATGTCGCGGCCCGCCCGGTAGGCGGTGTTTCCGTCGCGGCTCCACACCCCGGCCCCCAGGCCGTAGAGGGTGTCGTTGGCGATGCGGATGGCGTCGTCGTAGTCGGTGAACGACGTCACCGAGACCACGGGTCCGAAGATCTCCTCCTGGAAGATCCGCATCGAGTTCTCGCCCGCGAAGACGGTCGGCTGCACGTAGTAACCGCCGGCCAGATCCCCGCCCAGCTCGGCGCGCTCACCGCCGGTGATCACGGCGGCGCCTTCACTCCTGCCGATCTCGATGTAGGACAGGATCTTCTCCAACTGGTCGTTGGAGGCCTGCGCACCGATCATCGTCTCGGTGTCGAGCGGATCCCCCTGGCGCACCGCCTTGGTGCGGATCGCGGCCATCGCCAGGAACTCGTCGTAGATGTCGGCCTGCACCAGACTGCGCGACGGGCAAGTGCACACCTCGCCCTGGTTGAGCGCGAACATGGTGAACCCCTCCAGGGCCTTGTCCTGGAAGTCGTCGTTGGCGGCCAGCACATCCGAGAAGAAGATGTTGGGGCTCTTGCCACCGAGTTCGAGGGTGACGGGGATCAGGTTCTGGCTGGCGTACTGCATGATCAGCCGCCCGGTGGTGGTCTCGCCGGTGAAGGCGATCTTGGCGATCCGGTTCGACGAGGCCAGCGGCTTGCCTGCCTCGACCCCGAATCCGTTGACCACGTTGACAACACCGGCCGGCAGCAGGTCGGCGATCAACGAGATGAGGTACATGATCGAGGCCGGGGTCTGCTCGGCCGGCTTGAGCACCACGGCGTTGCCGGCGGCCAGGGCCGGGGCCAGCTTCCACACCGCCATCAGGATCGGAAAGTTCCACGGGATGATCTGACCCACCACCCCCAACGGCTCGTGGAAGTGATAGGCGACCGTATCGGCGTCCACCTCCGACAGCGAGCCCTCCTGCGCGCGGATCGCCGCGGCGAAGTACCGGAAATGGTCGACGGCCAAAGGGATGTCGGCGTTCAGCGTCTCCCGGATCGGCTTGCCGTTGTCCCACGACTCGGCGAGCGCGATGGTCTCCAGGTTCGCCTCGATCCGGTCGGCGATCTTGTTCAGGATCACCGCCCGCTCGGCCGCTGAGGTCTTGCCCCAGGCCGGTGCGGCCGCATGCGCGGCGTCGAGGGCCTTCTCGATGTCCGCCTCCGTCGACCGGGCCACCTCACAGAACGCCTCACCGGTCACCGGCGTCGGGTTCCCGAAATACTCCCCGCCCACCGGGGCAACCCAGTCCCCGCCGATGAAATTGTCGTAGCGGGACTGAAAGGACATGGCGGATCCGGAGGTGCCGGGGCGGGCGTAGACGGTCATCGGTGACTCCTAGCTGACTGTGCGAACGGTGGCGCTAGTCACAGAGAGTAGGCGGGCGCGCCATGGTGCGGCAGTGGCACCGCGAAATCGACGGTTCGCTGGACGCGGTCAGGTCACTGCGCGCCGAGGCCGCGGCTGAAGTCCGGCGGCACCAGCACGTCGTCGGGGCCGAGGTCGTGAACCGACGACTTACCGAGTCCGCGCAGGGCGGAGTCGATTCCGCCGCTGAGGATGTCGAGCACGTTCTCCACACCGGCCTGACCGTTGGCCGCAAGTCCCCACAGGTAGGCCCGGCCGATCATGACCGCACGGGCGCCGAGTGCCAGCGCCTTGACGACGTCGCTGCCGCGGCGCACGCCGCCGTCGAGCAGTACCTCGACCTGGTCGCCGACGGCCCCGGCGATCGCCGGCAGTGCCCGGATGGTGGCCGGGGTGCCGTCGAGGTTGTTGCCGCCGTGGTTGGAGACCGAGATGGCCGTGCACCCGGCGTCGACCGCGCGCTTGGCGTCGTCGATCCGCATGACGCCCTTGAGCATGAACGGGCCGCCCCAGAACTCGCGCAGCCAGGCGATGTCCTCCCAGGTCGGGGGCGGGGTTCCCATCCACTCGCCGTAAGCCTGGAAGAAGGGCGGCCCGGCCTGCCCCCGGGGGCCCTGGTTGGGGGCGGTGAGCGTGGGTGGCCTGAGGGTCTTGGCCCACTCGAGGAACCACCGGGGCCGGGTCAGCGCCTCCGGCGACATCTTGACCATGGTGCGCAGGTCCATCTTCTCGGGGATCTTCGGACTACCCCAGTCCCGCCCGTGCGAGAAGCTCCAGTCCGTGGTGACGATCATCCCGACCGCGCCCGCGGCCCGCGCGCGTTCGGCGCGCTCGGCGATGGCGTCGCGACCGCCGAGCCAGTAGATCTGGAAGAAGGTCTTCGGGTTGGCGGCCACGACCTCCTCGATCGGCTTGCTGGCGAACGAGGACAGGCCCATCGCGGTTCCGCGAGCGGCGGCGGCACGCGCCACGGCCACCTCACCGTCGGGGTGGACGGCCTGCACACCGGTCGGCGAGATCAGCACCGGCATCGAAATGTCCTGGCCCATGACGGTTGTCGCGAGATCGCGCTTCTCGGTTGCGCCGATGACGTGTGGGGCGAAACCCAACTCCCCGAAAGCCTGCACATTGTCCGAGTAGGTCAGGCCCTTCTCACTGCCGGCCAACAGGGCGGAGTACGCCGACTTGGGCAGGCGCTTCTTGGCGCGCTCCTGGGCAATGGAGACGGTTTCGAACCAGGTGTCACGTGCCATGGCTAGATCGGACTTTCGTTGCAGGGCTTGGCCGGCGGCCGCGCGGACAGGGTCAGCATGATCGGCTTGCCGCGCGAGTGGTCCGCACTCGAACGGGGCTTGTCACGGTCGTTTACAAGCGCGGACGCTCCGTAGCCTTCGACGCATTCGGGGTCGGGGCCCTCGAGTGGCAGGCCGGTGAAGAACTTGGCCGCCATGCAGCCGCCGCGGCAGGCGTCGTAGTGCCCGCAACTACCACAGGCACCGGCGGATTGCGGCTCGCGCAACTCGCGGAACAGCGGAGCATCCGTCCAGACGGTCTGAAAGCCGCCGCCGGACAACACATTTCCGGCCAGGAACCGGTCGTGGATGGCGAACGGGCAGGCGTAGACATCGCCGACTGGATCGATCAGGCACACCACCCGCCCGGCGCCGCACATGTTCAGCCCGGCCAAGGCACCGGGTGCGCCCAAGCCCGACAGGTGGAAGAAGGAGTCGCCGGTAAGCACCCGGTCCCCCTTGGCCACCAGCCAGTTGTACAGCTGCACTTGCTGTTCGGCGGTGGGATGCAACTCGTCCCACACGTCGGCGCCGCGGCCGGAAGGGCGAAGCCGGGTGATGCGCAGCGTGGCACCGTACCGGTCAGCCAACGCCTTGAAGTCGTCGAGTTGGTCGACGTTGTGGCGGGTGACCACGACCGAGATCTTGGCGTCTTTGAATCCGGCAGCGGCGAGGTTCTCCAGCGCGCGGACCGCCATCGCGAAGGAGCCGACACCCCGCACGGCATCGTTGACCTCCGCGGTGGCGCCGTCCAGCGAGATCTGGACGTCGACATAGTCACTGGCCGCCAGCCGCGCCGCCACCTCCGCAGTGATGCGAACGCCGTTGGTGGAGAACTTGACCCCGACGTGGTGCGCGGTGGCGTAGTCCACCAGCTCCCAGAAGTCGGGGCGCACCGTGGGTTCGCCGCCGCCGATGTTCACGTAGAACACCTGCATGCGTTCCAGCTCGTCGATGATCGCCTTGCACTGAGCCGTGGACAACTCACGCGGGTCGCGCTTGCCCGACGAGGACAGGCAGTGCACACAGGCCAGGTTGCAGGCGTAGGTCAGTTCCCAGGTCAGGCAGATCGGCGCGCCGAGGCCGCGTTCGAACTGCTCGATCAGCCGGGGCACCGGCGCGGTGGCGGTCAAGGCATCTCCTGGTCAGATCGCCGGGGCACCAACATGTTCGACTCCACCAGCACGCCCAGCGCGTGCAGGTAGGGACCCTCGGCATCGTTCTCCACCCCCGCAGCGGCCAACGCCGAGCCGACGTCGGGGTGATCGTCGAGCGACTCCACGACGGTCAGGATGGTGCGGTTCTTCAGGAAGGACAGCTTTCGCGTCCCGAAGTGGTACAGCAGCGCACCGAACGGTTCGGGCCGAACCGCCACCTGTGGGTGCAGTTGCCAGCACCCGGACGGATCCACTGTCAGTAGACCCCGCACATGCCGTCGATGGACACCTCTTCGACCAGTGACTCGGTGACCAACTCGGCGGCAGACTCGGCCTGGGTGCTCTGGCTGGGCTCCATGCGGATGCTCCCTTCAAATTCGCGTTCACCGGCGATGTGACACCGGAGCCGCCAGAATATGGCATACGGTGTCGAAAAGGGAAGGGATGGGTTTCTTGGCGACTGGATCGGTGATCGCCGGCGCCGGCAGCTCGGCTCGGGTGGGCCGTCGGCGGTCGACGACCTGCGACAAGATCGCCGATGTCGCGCTGGACCTGTTCGCGGCGAACGGGTTCGGCCAGGTTAGCGTCGACGATGTCGCGCTGGCGTGCGGAATCGCCCGGCGCACCCTGTTTCGGTACTACCCATCGAAGAACGCAATCCCGTGGGGCGATTTCGACGCCCACCTGAGCCACTTCGCGGCGGTACTGGACCGCACCGATCCGTCGGTCTCGCTGCGCGACGCCCTGCGCACCGCACTGCTGGACTTCAACTCAGGTGACGATTTCCAGACCGACCGGCACCGTGCGCGGATGCGGCTGATCCTGGGGACCGCCGAGCTTCAGGCCTACTCGATGACGATGTACGCCGGCTGGCGCGCGGTGGTCGCCGATTTCGTCGCCCGCCGAAGCGGCGCGCAGCCGACCGACCTGGTGCCGCAGACGATCGCCTGGAGCATGCTCGGCGCCGCCCTGTCGGCGTACGAGTACTGGCTCGCCCATGACCTGCCACTGCCGGCGGCCATGGGCGAGGCGTTCGAAGCGATCGCCAACGGCCTACGCTGAGCTATCGCATCTGGCGCAGGAGATCGGCCAGCTGGAACATCGCCGACAACAGCATGCCCTCCACCTGCAGCTGCTCGCCCGGTGCGAGATTGCGGGTCTCGGCTTCGATCAGGGGCGCCGTCTGCTGAAGTGTCTTCAGCCGCTGATTCCGCTCGTCGGGACTGAGCGTCTGCCAGTTGTCGTGCAGCTCGGCGATCTGGCCCTGAAAGTTCTGCACCGCCACCACCGGATCGGGGTCGACGACGGGGCCGGGTGGCGGCTGCAGCGGATGGGTCTGGGCCGGCGGCGGAGCCGCCAACACGTGCGCGTGCGCGGCGGTCGCAGTCAGCACTGCGCCGGCCGCCAGGCCGGCAAGGACCAGGACGGCGATTCTCATGGGACGCTCCTTCGGTATGGCGCTCACGGTTCAGTGCACACCCCCGTCGGCGCTACCGATCCCAATATCCGGGTCTCGTTCTGGACACCCGGACATCCTGATGTCGTTCTGCAGCTTCCGCGGCGACGATCTGACAGTCAGGTTGTTGTTCAGGTCGCTGATCTCGACCGCCATCCTCATCGCAACGCTGGTGACGTTCCTGGGCTGAGCCGATTGCGGGGCAACCGATCTCGCGCTACAGCAACTTGAGCGCCTCGAGGTCGGTGGCGTACCTGATGATGACCTCCGGGGTGACATGCGGGATGTCACCGTCGCACCCGATTCGGGCCGCGCGGACCGCGGCCCGGAACCGCTCGGTGGGAGCCGAGGCCCCGAGCATGGGTTCCGGCGGCTGGAAGTCCAGGGCACCCTTGCGCACCGCGAGCAGCAACGGGAGCACGGTGTTCTGGGCCTGTCGCTCCGGCAGCGCCCGCAAACCGTCCTCGAAGCGCTGCACCCACTGCCCGAAGTCGTCGACCCGCTCGATCGGGTGGCCGGCCTCGATCAGCCAGTCCACGTACTCGTCGATGCCGATACCGTCGTCGTGCGGGTTCATCACGTGGTAAGTGACGAAACCCTCCTCGGCCTCCGCGCCCAGGGTGGTGACGGCCTCGGCGACGAACCCGACCGGCAGCCCGTCGAAATGGGCCCGCTGCCGGTTGCCGGCCGCGTCGCGCTGATAGAACGAGCCCGGCGCCACCCCGGTCAGCATGACGCTGTAGATCATCCGGGTCACCGTGTCGGACAGGTTGAGCTGACCGGTGAAGCGCGGGTCGGCCATGATCATCCCGGAGCGGAACACCGCCACGGGCAACCCGCACAGGTCGTGGGCCTCGCGCAGCAGCACCTCACCGGCCCACTTGCTGTTGCCGTAGCCGTTGGCGTAGCCCCCCTGGTTGGCGCGGTGGGCACTGATGATCCGGATGTCGGCATCCTCGGTGAACGCCCCGGCTTCGACCTGATTGCCCACGTCGGCCGTGGAGACGTAGGTGAAGGCCTTCAGCCTGGTGGTGATGGCCAGCCGGATCAACTCGGCGGTGCCCACCACGTTCGGGCCGAACAACTCGCAGTACGGCAGCACACCATTGACCAGGGCGGCCGAATCCACAATCAGGTCAACCGATTCGGCCAACCGGGCCCAGCCCTGCTCATCGAGGTCGAGATTGTGCCGGCCCTTGTCGCCGGCGATCACGCGCAACCGGCCGTCGGCGGACAGGGCCCGGAACTGGGCCAGTAGCGCGGCATCGCCGGTGTCGAAGGCCCGCTCGAGACGCCGGCGGGCGGCCTCGTCGGACTCCCCGCGCACCAGGCAGATCAGCGTGCCGCCCACCGGAGCCAGCCGCTCCAGCCATTCCAGCAACAGATAGCGGCCCAGGAACCCGGTCGCCCCGGTCAACAGCACCGTCGAGACCTCACCGATGGCGGCAGGCAGCGTCGGCGCACCCAACAGGGTCGGGGCGTCGATGAACTTCTCCAACCTCAGATCACCGGCGTGCACCTCGCTGGGCGCCACCCCGTGGACCTCGGCGAAGCTGGGCCCGTGCGCCGGGCCGGCCTCGCCGGCCCCGGCATCGATCTGGCGAGCCAGGCCGCATACCGTGGGCGTCTCGAAGACCGCCCGCACCCCCAACTCGACATCCAGCGCCGTGTTCACCGCAGCGATCAACCGCATCGCCGAGATCGAATCCCCACCCATCTCGAAGAACGAATCGTCGGCACCCACCTGCGCCAAGCCCAGCACCTGCGCGCAGATCTCGCCGATTGCGAGTTCGGTTGGGGTGGAGGGTGCCCGATATTCGCCACCCAGCCCCGCATACTCCGGTGCCGGTAGCGCACGCCGGTCCAGCTTGCCGTTGACCGTCAACGGCAACGCGTCCATGACCACGATCGCCGCCGGCACCATGTACGCCGGCAGGCGTTCACCGAGTCGGGTGCGGATCTCGTTGGGATCGGCGGATCCGGTGACGTAGCCGACCAGTCGCTTGTCGCCGGGGCGGTCCTCGCGGGCGATCACCGCGGCCTGCTCGACACCGTCGAGACCGGCCAGCACCGTCTGGATCTCACCGAGCTCGATGCGATAGCCCCGGATCTTGACCTGCTCATCGACGCGACCCAGATAATCCAGCTGCCCGTCGGCCCGCCAGCGCACCAGGTCCCCGGTGCGATACATCCGCGACCCCGCCGGACCGAACGGGCACGGCACAAACCGCGACCCGGTCAGCCCCGGACGGTTCAGATAGCCGACGCCTACCCCCGCTCCGGCGACGTACAGCTCGCCGGCGAGGCCGGCGCGCACCGGACGCAACCAGCCGTCGAGAACGAACAACGCCGCCTCGGTCACCGGCGCACCGATCGGCACCGCGCCCTGCTCCCCCGTCAGCGGCGCACTGATCGCAACACACATCGTGGTCTCGGTCGGACCGAAGGCGTTGAGCATCCTTCGCCCATTGGCTGCCCATCGCTGCACCACCTCGTTGGGGCAGGCCTCGCCCACCACGACCATGGTGGTCGACGCAAGCCCCACGGGTGGCAGAACCGCTGCGGCGGAGGGTGTCTGAGTCAGGACGGTAACCTGTTCGGCGGCCAGTAGGGCGTTGAAGTCTTCCGGCGCGGCGGCCACCTCTTCGGGCACGATCACCAGCCGGCCGCCACGCAACAGCGCCCCGAAGATCTCCCACACTGATACGTCGAATGCCAGAGAATGACACAGCGGCCACACCCCCGAGTGCGGGAGCTCCGTCGGCAGGGACGCCAGCAGCTGGGTGACATTGCGATGGCTGATCGCGACGCCCTTCGGTGCACCCGTGGTGCCCGAGGTGTAGATCAGGTACGCGATGTCTTCGGCCGCCGGGCCTGGGAAGTCGATGCTGGGCTGGGTGTCGGGCGGGTCATCGACCTCGACGACCGGTACGGGCGATTCCGGCAGCCGGGGCCGTAGCCCGGCCGTCGTGACGATCGCGGCGGGCGCGGAATCGGTCAGCATGAAATGGATCCGGGCGTCCGGGACCACCGGATCCATCGGTACATACGCCGCCCCAGTCTTCAGCACCGCCATGATGGCAATGACCGCTTGCCCGGAACGCGGCAACAGCAATGCGACGTTGCATCCCGGGCCCGCGCCGCGGGCAACCAGCTGCCGGGCCAGTCGGTTCGACGCCTGGTCGAGCTCCCGATAGGACCACGTGGCAGCGGCGCAGGTGATCGCGATCTCGTCCGGAATTCGGGCCACCTGGGCAGTGAACATCTCGATGATCGTGGGCAGCGCGGGCGCCGGCCGGGTCAACACGGCCCGATTCGCCCACCGATCGAGGTCGCGCTGCTCGTCCTCCGCCAACGCGCCGATCGCGGAGACCAGCTGGTCGGGGTCGGCCGTCATCGCCTCCAGCACCCGTTCGAAACGCGCTACCACCGTGGCGATTTCGGTGGCACCGAACTTGTGGGTGTCGTACTCGACCCGCAGCCCCAGCTCCACTCCGGGCAGGGCCGTCACCGATATCGGGTAGTGGTTGTACTCCCGGCTGGTGAGGTCGGTGACCGCAAGATCGTGCGCGGCCAGCAGCGCGGCGGGGTCGATGGGGTAGTTCTCGTAGACGAAGATCGTGTCGAACAGTTGGTCGTGGCCGGCCAGATGGTGGATCTCGGTCAAGGCCAGGTGCTGATGCTCGAGGGTGTCGTTGTGGTCGCGCCGGACTTGGTCGACCAGATCGGCCAACGTGCTGCCCGGGCCGGCTTTCGCCCGTACCGGAACCGTGTTGATCAGCAGACCGACGATCGAATCCGCGCCCGCCAGCTCGACCGGTCGTTCCGACACCGCGGTGCCGAACACCACGTCCTGCCGGCCGGTCAGCCACATCAGCACCTGAGCCCAGCCGGCCTGCAACACCGTGGACACCGTGGTGTGCTGGGCGCGAGCCAGATCCGCCAGGGCCTTCGTGGTCTCCGCCGACATGCGGAACGAGTCCACCGCCCGCGGACCCGGCGCCGCCGGAGCGGCCACCAGCGTCGGGGTGTCGAAACCCTCGAGCACCGAGCGCCACGCCGCGTGCGCGGCGTCGCGATCCTGCCCGGCCAGCCAGGTGACGAAGCTGCGATACGACCCGGCCGCGGGCAGCCGCTGCCGGAAGTAGCTGGCGAAGATCTCCTGCAGCAGGATCGGCAATGACCAACCGTCGACCACGACGTGATGCAGCGTCAGCACGAACCGGTGCTCATTGGCCGCGGTGCGGATGAGCGCCCCGCGGAAGGTCGGCTGGGCGATCGGATCACAGACCGCAGTGCGCTCGGCAGCGCAGAACTTGTCGAGCTGTTCCTCGGTATCCAGTTCCAGGTACTGCCAGGCGATGACCGGATCGGCGGCGAGGACCTGGACGGGCTGATCGAAGTCGGCGCAGAAGCGCGCGGCCAGGTTGGGGTGGCGGCCGACGACGGTGCGGACCGCCTGTCGCAGCCGATGCCGATCCAGTGCCCCGGCAATGGCGATGTCCAGCTGCACGGCGTAGATGTCCTCGGCCCCATGAGTGACCAGGGAATGGAACAGCAGACCCTGCTGTAGGGGTGTCAGGGGTAGCACGTCGGTGACCGGTTGGCGCTGAGCCAGCTCGTCGATCTGAGGTTGAGTCAGCTTGGCGGGCAACAGATCCGACGGGGTCAAACCGCCACCGCCATGCTGCACATGGGCGCAGATGCCGCCGAGCGCCTCGAACCACAACCTGCTCAGCCGGTCGATCTGCCCGGCGTCCAGCGCCGAAGGTGCCCAGGTCCAGGAGGCTTGCAGCCGCGGCCCGGCACCGGTCTCCATGGTGCCCGCATTGAGCGCCACCGTGTACATCAGCGGCATGGCGATCGCCGCCGCGCCCGCGCCGAGTTCGACGGTGTCGGGGTCGATGCGCCACAGGTCTTCGGAGAGCTCACCGCCGGAACCCATTCGGCCGAGGTAGTTGAAGCCGATCCCGGGCTCGGCCCCGATCTCTTCGCCATCGGCGTTCAGGTAGCGCAGCAGCCCGTAGGTCACCCCGTCGGGCAGGGCCCGCAGTTGTTCCTTGGCCTCCTTGATCACCGCACCCAGGGCGGCGTCGCCGGCGCGCACCTGCTCCCAGGAGATCGCACCCGGGGTCAGCGCCACCGGGTACTTCGCGGTGAACCAACCCACCGTGCGGGATAGGTCGACATCGTCACCGGCCCACTGCTCCTCGCGGCCATGGCCTTCCACGTCGATGCCGATCGCAGTTCCGACACCACCCTGGAACTCGTTGAAGGCCAGGGCGAATGCGATCAGCAGGATGTCCTGGACACCGGCGTGGAAGGCCGCGGGCACCGCGCCGAGCACCTGGCGGGTGGTCTCAGCGTCGAGCGACACCGACAGCTGACCGGCGCTGGCATAGGTGTCCTGCGCGGGTTGAACGGCAGGCAACACAGGCGGCACCGTCGTCACCTGCCGCCATGCCTCGGCCTGCTCGAGCACTTCGGTGCTGCGCGCGTGCTCCTCGAGGACTTTCGACCACCTGGCGAACGAGGTTCCCCCAGGCGGCAGTGCGACCGGCTGGCCGCTGTGGTGCTGGCCCCAGGCGATGTTGATGTCTTCCAACAGGATTCGCCACGACACCCCGTCCACGGCCAGGTGGTGGATGATGAGCGCAAGTTGGTTGGTGTCGGCCGCCCAGACCGCACGCAGCAACGCACCGGCGGCGGGGTCCAGTTCGGAACGGGCGGCCACCAGCGCTTCGTCGGAAAGTCTCTGGACGGTCGTCACGCAATCGACGGCCTGCGCCGCGCCCGGTTCAGGCACTTCGAGTGTCCACCCGCCGGCGCCGTCATCGCTCATCTGCAACCGCAACGTGGCGTGCCGGTCCAGCAGCGCCTGGAGCACGGTCTGGACGTCGGCCTCCGTCACTGCGGCCGGGGCCTGCAGAACCAGGGTCTGGTTGAACTCGTCGATCGGGCCGTCGACGTCGTGCAGCCAACGCATGATCGGGGTGGCCGCCACCGGGCCGATGCCCTCGTCGACCACACCGGCCTCGCCGCCGGACACCTTGACCACCGTGGCCAACCGCGCGACGGTCTGCTCGACGAAGATGTCGCGGGGCCGGCAGATCAGCCCCGCCGCCCGCGCCCGCGCCACGACCTGCATCGACAGGATGCTGTCCCCGCCGAGGTCGAAGAACGAGTCGTCGACGCCCACCCGTTCGATGCCGAGCACCTCGGCGTAGATGTCGGCGAGCACCTGCTCGACCGCGGTGGCCGGCGCCCGGTATCGATCGTGGTCCTGATATTCCGGAGCGGGTAGGGCGCGGGTGTCCAGCTTGCCGCTGACCGTGAGCGGGAGTGCGTCCATCACGACCACCGCCGCGGGAACCATGTAGCCCGGTAACCGATCCGCGAGCGCGGCGCGGACCTTCACCGGATCGGCGATCCCGGTGATGTAGCCCACGAGGCGCTTGTCGCCAGGGCGGTCCTCACGGGCGATCACAGCGGCCTGCTCGACCCCGTCCAGGCCGGCTAGGACCGTTTGGATCTCACCGAGCTCGATGCGGAAGCCGCGGATCTTGACCTGCTCGTCGGCACGGCCCAGGTACTCCAACTGCCCATCGGCACCCCAGGCGACGACGTCGCCGCTGCGATACATCCGGGATCCGGGTGCCCCGAACGGGCACGGGACGAATCTGGTTGCCGTCAGCCCCGATCGGTGCAGATAGCCCAGCCCGACGCCGGGGCCGGCCAGATACAGTTCGCCGACCACGCCCGGCGGCAGCGGCCGCAACCAGGGATCCAGCACGAACATCGCAGCCCCGTCGATCGGGGAGCCGATCGGCACCACGTCACCGCCGGGGACCAGGGGGGTGCTCATCGAGGCGCACACGGTGGCCTCGGTCGGGCCGTACGCGTCGATCATGATCCGTCCCGGCGCGGCCCAACGCTGCACCAGTTCGGGCGGGCAGGCCTCGCCGGCAACCACCAGGGTCATCGACTCGAGGTGCTCGGCCGGCAGCATCGCCACCGCCGTGGGGGTCTGCGTCAGAACGCTGACCCGCTCGGCGATCAGCAAGTCGTGGAAGTCCTGGGGTGATACGGCCACCTCCTCGGGGACCACCACGAGCCGCCGACCCGACAGCAAGGCCCCCCAGATCTCCCAGACGGAGAAGTCGAAGGCCGGCGAATGGCATTGCGTCCACACCGGACCCGGGGGCAGGCCGGCGTCCAACGCGCCCACCAACCAGGTGACGTTGCGGTGGGCGATGGCGACCCCCTTGGGCACACCGGTGGTGCCCGAGGTGTAGATCAGGTACGCGATCTCATCGGCCGCAGGCGCCGGCAGCGGTGCACCGGGCGCGAACTCCAAGGCGGGATCGTCGACGTCGATGACGAGTAGATCGTTACTGTCGAGCCGTGTCCGCAGGGCGGCGGTGGTGATGACCGCGACCGGCGTGGCATCGGTGAGCACCAACTCCATCCGTGCCGCCGAGTGCGCGGGGTCGATGGGCACGTAGGCCGCCCCGGTCTTGAGCACAGCGAGCATGGCCACGACCGCATCGGCGCATCGCGGTAGCAACAACGCCACCCGCTGACCCGGTCCCGCGCCGTGCAGTGCCAACATCTGCGCCAATCGGTTGGCGGCGGTGTCGAGCTCGCGGTAGCTCAGCGAGCGGCCCGCGTACCTGACCGCGACGGCATGCGGTGTACGGGCCACCTGTGCGGCGAAGGCGTCCGGGATCGAGGCGGAGTCGAGCACCGGCTCGGTCAGCGCCGCGGCGTTGGCCCACCCGTCGAGGCGTGCCCGGCCCGCGCCGTCGAGTACGTCGATCGCCGAAAGCCGTTGCGTCGGTTCGGCGGTCATCGCCTCGAGGACGTGCCGGAAGGATTCCATCAGTGTCGTCACGTCATGGGTGTCGAACACTTCGGTGTCGAATTCGACCCGCAGCCCCAATGCCTCTCCGGGGATGGCTGTCACCGACAGCGGGTAGTGGTTGTACTCCCGGCTGGTGAAGGCGCTGACGGTCAGCCCGCTGGTGCCCAGCAGCGCTGCGGTGTCCACCGGGTAGTTCTCGTAGACGAACAAGGTGTCGAACAGTTGCTCATGGCCGACCAGGTGGTGAATGTCGGTCAGCGCCAGGTGTTCGTGCTCGATGGTGTCGTTGTGCTCGCGCTGGACTTGCTCCAGCAGATCGGCCACCGTGTCCGAGGCGGTGACCCGGGCTCGCACCGGCACCGTGTTGATCAGCAGACCCACCATGAGGTCCGCACCGGCCACATCGGCGGGCCGCCCCGACACCGCGGTACCGAAGGCCACATCGCTGCGTCCGGTCAGCATCATCAACACCTGGGCCCAGCCGGCCTGCAGCACCGTGCTGACCGTTGTCTGCCGGCTGCGGGCCAGTTCGGCGAGCGCGTCGGTGATCGCCGCGGACACCTGGAACGATTCGACACCACGCGGACCCAGCGCCAGGCGGCCCGGTGGACCGACGAGAGTCGGCGTGTCGAAACCGTCGAGCACTGTGCGCCACGCCGCCTCCGCCGCACCCCGATCCTGACCGGCCAGCCAGGTGACGAACCGGCGATAGGGCGCAGGTTCGGGTAACCGGTGCCCGTGGTAGGCCGCGAAGATCTCCTGCAACACGATCGGCAGCGACCAGCCGTCGAGCACGATGTGGTGATTGGTCAGGACGAACCGATGCCGATCGGGTGCGGTGCGGACGAGTGCCGCACGGAATGTCGGCTCGCTGGTGGGATCACCGACCGCGGCGCGTTCGGCGGCGCAGAACTTGTCGAGCTGTTCCTCGTCCAGTTCCTGGTAGTGCCAGGCGATCACCGGTTCGGCCGCAATGACCTGCACCGGCTGATCGAAGTCCTCACAGAACCGCGCCGCCAGGTTCGGATGTCGTTTGATGACGGTGCCCACCGCATCCCGCAGCCGGTGCGGGTCGAGTTCGCCGGCCAAGGCGATGTCCAACTGCACGGCGTAGATGTTGTCGGCGCCCCGGGTGAACGTGGAGTGGAACAACAGTCCCTGCTGAACCGGGGTCAGCGGCAACACGTCGGCGATTTCGAATTGCCGGTTCAGCGAGTCGATCTGGTCCTGATTCAGCCGGGCCGGCAGGATGTCCGACGGGGTGAGACCGCCTCCGCCGTTGCGTACATGGGTGCAGATCCCGCCCAGCGCGTCGAACCAGAGCCGGCTGAGCCTGTCGACCTGCTCGTCATCGAGCGCGGCGGTGGCCCAGGTCCACGACGCCTGCAGCGTCGGGCCGGACTCGGTGTCCAGGGTGCCGGCGTTGAGTCCCACGGTGTGCATCAACGGCATGTCGATCGCCGCGGCGGCACTGAGGAGTGACTGTGCGTCGGCGTCCATGCGCCACAAGTCGTCCGACAGCTCGCCGGTACCCAATCGGCCCAGATAGTTGAACCCGATGGCGGGATCGGCGGCGTCGAGGGCGACATCGGGGTTCAGGTACCGCAGCAGACCGTAGGTCACGCCGTCGGGGAGGGCGCGCAACTGTTCCTTGGCGTCCTTGATCACCGCGCCCAGCGGGGCGTCCCCGGCGACCACCTGCTCCCAGGAGATCTCGCCCAGGCTCAACGCCACCGGATACTTCGCGGTGAACCAACCCACCGTGCGGGACAGGTCGACTTCGTCGGCCACCAGTTCCTCGGCCCGACCATGGCCCTCGACGTCGATGCCGATCGGGGCGTCGGTGCCCAGGAACTCCTTTAACGCCAACCCGAAAGCGATCAGCAGGATGTCCTGCACACCCGCGTGGAACGCGGCGGGCACCTCGCCGAGCAGGCGGCGCGTGGTGCCGGTGTCCAGCGAAACCGAGAGTTGGCCCGCGTTGGCATAGGTGTCGCGGCAGGGCTCAACGGGCGGCAACGCCGCGGGCGCCGCGGTGACACTCCGCCAGGACTCGACCTGCCGTACCGCGGCGTCGGTGTGGGCATACTTCGCCAATACCGTCGACCAGCGGGCAAACGATGTTCCGCCGGTCGGCAGCGCGATCGGCTGGCCGCTGTGATGCTGCGCCCAGGCGATGTTGATGTCCTCCAACAGGATTCGCCACGACACCCCGTCCACCGCCAGGTGGTGGATGACCAGCGCCAGTTGGCCCGTGCCTTCCGCCCACACCGCACGGAGCAAGACCCCGGCGGCCGGGTCCAGCCGTGAGCGCGCCACAATCACAGCGGCCTCGGTCAAGACGTCGACGCCGGCCAGGCAATCGCGGGCACGCACCGATCCCGGTTCGGGGACGCTCAGCGCCCAGTCACCGGAGCCGTCATCGTCAACCTGCAGGCGCAGCGCGCCGTGCCGGTCCAGCAGGGCCTGCAGCACGGTCTCGACGTCGTCGCGGCCCACCCCCGCCGGGGCCTGCAGCACCACGGTCTGGTTGAACTGATCGACCGGACCGTCGACCTCATACAGCCACCTGACGATCGGGGTGGCCACCACCGCGCCGAGCCCCTCATCGACGACGCCGGCAGCCCCGCCCGCGAACGCCGCCACCTGGGCCAACCGGGCGACGCTCTGCTCGACGAACACATCCCGCGGGCGCACGATCAACCCCGCGGCCCGCGCCCGCGCCACCACCTGCATCGAGGAAATGGAATCCCCACCGAGGTCGAAGAACGAATCATCCACCCCGACCCGCTCCACCCCCAGCACCTGGGCGTAGATCCCGGCCAGAATCTCCTCGACCGCATCGGCCGGCGGCCGGTACTGATCGGCGTCCTGATACTCCGGGGCCGGCAAGGACCGCACATCGAGCTTGCCGTTGACCGTCAACGGCAACGCCTCCAGTGACACCACCGCGGCCGGAATCATGTAGGCGGGCAACCGTTCCGCCAACTGGGTGCGGATCTTGGCGGTGTCGCCACCACCCGTCACATAGCCCACCAGCCGTTTATCACCGGGGCGATCCTCGCGGGCGATCACCGCCGCGCTCTCGACCCCCTCCAACCCGGCCAACGCGGCCTGGATCTCCCCCAACTCGATGCGATACCCGCGGATCTTGACCTGCTCATCAGCGCGACCCACATACTCCAGTTCGCCCTCGGCGTTCCAGCGCACCAGATCCCCGGTGCGATACATCCGCGCGCCGGGCGCCCCGAACGGGCACGCCACAAACCGCGTCGCACTCAAATCCGGACGACCCAGATACCCCACCGCCAAACCACCACCGGCCACATACAACTCACCGACCACCCCCACCGGGGCCGGGCGCAACCAGCCATCGAGCACGAAGAACCCCAGATGGGCCAGCGGCACCCCGATCGGAGACACCGCCCGCTCCACATCGGCACCGGTGATCTCACGGAACGACGCGTGCACCGTGGTCTCGGTGATCCCGTACATATTGACCATCCGCGGGCGACCCGGATGGCGATGCATCCACGCCGAGAGCCGCGCCGGCTCCAACGCCTCCCCACCGAAGACCACCGTCTGCAACCCCAGCTGCTCACCCACCTCCGGATACAACGCATCCGCGGTCTGCAACGCATCAAAGGCCGACGGGGTCTGCGAGAGCATCCCCACCCGCTCACTGACCAGCAGCGCGTGCAACTCCTCCGGGGAACGCACCACCGAATCGGCCACCATCACCAGCCGCCCGCCATACAGCAACGGACCCCAGATCTCCCACACCGAATAGTCGAACGCCAACGAATGACACTGCGTCCACACCGTGGCCAACCCCCCCCCGGCATCCAACGTCGCCAACAACGCCGTCACGTTGCGATGCGGAATCGCCACCCCCTTCGGGGTGCCCGTCGTGCCCGAGGTGTAAATGATGTACGCGATATCGTCGGGCGCCGGGAACACCAACCCCGTCGGCGGAGCCGCCGCGATCGCCGGATCGTGAATGTCGATCAGTGGCAGATCGTGTCCCTCGAGCCGTACCCGTAGTTCGGCGTCGGTAATGGCGGCGACCGGAGCCGCGTCGGTGAGCATGAACGAGATCCGGGCATCCGGGTGCGCCGGGTCGAGCGACAGATAGCTCGCACCGGTCTTCAACACGGCGAGGATCGCCACGACTGCCTGAACTGAGCGCGGCAAAAACAGCGCCACGGTGCGGCCCGGGCCCGCGCCGCGGTCAACGAGATGGTGCGCCAACCGATTCGACGCCTCATCGAGTTCACGGTAGGTCCATTGCGACCCGCCACCGCTGATCGCCACCGCCTCCGGCGCCCCGGCGACCTGGCCGGCGAACAACTCCGGAATCGACGCCAACTCCACCGCCGGCCCGGTCAGCACCGCACGGTTACCCCACACATCGAGCTGGGCATGCTCGGCCTCATCAAGCACATCGACACCCGACAGGCGCAACTCAGGGTCGGCGGCCATCGACCGCAGCACTCGGGCCAGACGGGTGATGAGGGTGTCGATGGTAGCGGGGTCGAACACATCGGTGCGGAACTCGGCCGTGCCGCCGATCCCGGCGGGTTGCCCATCGTCGGTGAACCGTTCGGCCATCGACACGGTGAGATCCATGCGGGCGGTGTGGGTGTCGGCGGTCAGCGGGGTGACGCGCAGATCACCGAGCGCCGCATCGGGAGCGGGTTGGTTGTTCTGCCAGGCAAGCACGACCTGCACCAGGGGGTGATGGGTCAGCGAGCGGGCGGGGTTGAGCCGCTCGACGAGCACCTCGAACGGTACGTCCTGATGCTCGAAGGCGGCCAGGCTGCGCTCACGGACTCGGGCGAGCACCTCGGCCACCGTGGGATCTCCATCCAGATCCACCCGCAACACCAGGGTGTTGACGAAGAACCCGACCAGATCCTGCAGGGCGGGATCGTTGCGCCCGGCGATCGGGAAGCCCACCGCCACATCGGAAGTCGCGCCGATCTTGGCCAGCAGCAACGCCAGGGCGGCCTGCATCACCATGAAACTGGTGGCGCCACTCTGCTCAGCCAGCGTGTGCACGGCCTGCTGCAACTCGGCCGGCCAGTCCACCACCACAGTGGCGCCGCGGTGATCAGCCACCACCGGATACGGCCGGTCGGTGGGCAGCACCACCCGGTCGGGCATCCCGGCCAACGCCTGCTCCCAGTACGCCAACTGGCCGCCGATCACACTGTCGGGGTCCTCGAGATCCCCGAACTGCGCCCGCTGCCACAACGCGTAATCGATGTACTGCACCGGCAACGGCGCCCAGTCGGGGCCGTGACCAGCACACCGCGCGGCATAGGCCGCGCCGAGATCCGCCACCAGCGGGGTCATCGAACCGCCGTCACCGGCGATGTGATGCACCACTCCCACCAGGACGTGATCGTCGGCGGCGACGCGGAACAGGGTTGCCCGTACCGGAATCTCGGTCGACAGATCGAAGTGGTGCCTGGCGGCTTCGTCGGCGGCGGCGTGCAACCGCTCGACAGGCCAGCCAGTGGCATCCACGACCTCCCAGCCCACCTCAGCCAACTCGGCCGGCACCACGATCTGCTGCGGAATTCCCTCTGGTGCAATGAAGATCGTGCGCAGGCTCTCGTGGCGGCCCACCACATCGAACAGGGCCGCACCCAAGGCCTCGACGTCGAGCTCACCGCGGAGTTGCAGGGCGATCGCCATGTTGTACACCGCCGAGGGGCCCTGGAGTTGGTCGATGAACCACAACCGGGACTGCGCGAACGACAACGGCACCACCGCCGGACGCCCGTGCACGGTCAACGGCGCCAACACCCGCCGCTCGGCGTGGCTACCGATCCACTCGGCCAACCCCGCCACCGTCGGCGCCTCGAACAGGGCCCGCACCCCCACCGCGACGTCCAGGGCGGGACCGGCCGCGGCCACCACCCGCATCGCCGACAACGAGTCGCCGCCCAGATCGAAGAACGAGTCATCGGCCCCGACCCGCGGCAGCCCCAGCACGTCGGCGTAGATCCCGGCCAGGGTCTCCTCGGTGGCCGTGGATGGCGCGCGGTAGGTGGTGCCCTGGTACTCCGGGGCGGGCAGGGCCCGCGCGTCGAGCTTGCCGTTGACCGTCAACGGCAACGCCTCCATGACCACGATCGCCGCCGGCACCATGTAGGCCGGTAGCCGCTGCGCCAGCGCGGCCCGCACGATCGCCGGGTCGACCGCGCCGCCATGGGTTTCGGTGACATAACCAACCAGGCGCTTGTCGCCGGGGCGGTCCTCGCGGGCGATCACCGCCGCGGCCGCCACCCCGTCGACACCGGCCAGTGCGGTCTGAATCTCACCGAGTTCGATGCGGTACCCGCGGATCTTGACCTGCTCATCGGCGCGGCCCACATACCGCAACTGCCCGTCGGCACCCCAGGCCACCAGATCCCCGGTGCGATACATCCGCGCACTCGGCGCGCCGAACGGGCAGGCCACGAACCTCGACCCGGTCAGGCCCGGCCGGTTCAGATACCCGACACCCACGCCACGACCGGCCACGTACAGTTCGCCGACCACCCCGGTCGGCACCGGGCGCAGCGATCCGTCGAGGACGAACAACGCCGCACCGGTCACCGGCGCACCGATGGCCGGTGTGCCCGAACCCGCCACCAGCGGTGCGCTCATCGATGCGTAGACCGTGGTCTCGGTGGGGCCGTAGGCGTTGATCATCACCCGTCCCGGCGCCCACCGATCCACTATGTCGGCCGGGCACGCCTCGCCACCGATCAGCAGCGCCACGGACTCCAGACCCCCGGCCGGCAGCGCCGCCAGGGCCGAGGCCGTCTGGGTCAGCACGGTGACGCCTTCGGCGAGCAGCAGGTGGTGGAAGTCGTCCGGGGAGGCGGCCACCCCCTCGGGCACCACCAGCAGTCGGTCCCCGTGCAGCAGCGCGGCGAAGATCTCCCACACCGAGAAGTCGAAACCGTAGGAGTGCGCCTGGGTCCACACCTGGACGCCCGCCAACCCCGGGGGCCGCGACGGCATCAGGTGGGTCAGGTTGTGGTGGGTGATCGCCACCCCCTTGGGCAGGCCGGTGGTGCCCGAGGTGTAGATCAGATACGCGATGCCATCCGGGCATGGCCCCGGCAGCGCGGAGCCCGGTTGCGCGGCGATGTCGGGATCGTCCAGGTCGATCACCGGCACACCCGAATTCGCCACCCGCTCAACCAGTTCCGTGGTGGTCAGCACCGCGGTCGGGGCGGCGTCGGCGAGCATGAATGCGATCCGGGCATCCGGGTGGGCGGGGTCCATCGGCAGATAGGCCGCCCCTGATTTGAGCACGGCCAGGATCGCCACGATCGCCCGCGCCGAGCGGGGCAACAGCAGCGCCACGCACCGGCCCGGGCCGGCGCCGCGCTCCACCAGATGGTGCGCCAGGCGGGTGGCGGCCTCGTCGAGTTCGGCGTAGCTCAGCGAGCGGCCCTCGAAGCGCACCGCCACCGCTGCGGGTGTCCGCGCCACCTGCGCGGCGAACACCTCCGGCACCGACACCCCGGCCGGCCCGGAGGCGCCCAGCGCAGCGGTGTTGCCCCACTGCTCGAGCCGCGCGTGTTCGGCCTCCTCGACGATGTCGATGCCCGACAACCGCCGGTGTGGGTCGGCGATCATCGCCTGCAGCACGCGGCGCAACCGTTCGATGAGGCCTTCAACGGTGGCCGGATCGAACACGTCGGTGCGGAACTCCACCGTCACCCCGATCCCGCCCGGCTCACCGGTGTCGGTGAACCGCTCGGCCATCGACACGCTCAGGTCCATCCGCGCGGTACGGGTGTCGATCGGCAGTGCGGTGACCTCGAGATCACCGAGTCGCACCGCGGCGCTGGGGTCGTAGTTCTGCCAGGCCAACACCACCTGCACCAACGGATGATGGGTCAGGGAGCGGGCCGGATTGAGCCGCTCGACCAGCAGCTCGAAGGGGACGTCCTGATGCTCGTAGGCGGCCAGGCTGCGTTGGCGAACCTGCGCCAGGACATCGGCCACGGTGGGGTCCCCACCCAGATCCACCCGCAATACCAGCGTGTTGACGAAAAAGCCGATCAGGTCGTCCAGAGCGGGATCGGCCCGCCCCGCGATCGGGAAACCCACCGCCACATCCGTCGTCGATCCGACCTTGCCCAGCAGCACCGCCAGGGCCGCCTGCACCACCATGAAACTGGTCGCGCCAAAGCCCGCTGCCGCCGCGCGGACCTCGCCGTGCAGTTCGGCCGGCCACTCCGCCAGCACGGTGGCGCCCCGGGAATCGGCCACCGGCGGGTAGGGCCGGTCGGTGGGTAGGATCAGCCGCTCCGGCATCCCCGCCAGGGTCCGTTCCCAGTAGCCGAGCTGGCCGGCGATGGCACTGTCCGCATCGTCAAGTTCGCCGAACTGAGCGCGTTGCCACAGCGCGTAATCGACGTACTGCACCGGCAATTCGGTCCAGGCCGGGGCTTGGCCGGCGTGGCGGGCCGCATAGGCCACACCGAGATCACGCACCAGCGGGGCGATTGAGCCGCCGTCGCCGGCAATGTGGTGCATAACCCCGACCATTAGGTGTTCGTCTCCGCCAAGGCGGAAAAGGGTTGCTCGCAAGGGAATTTCGGTGGCCAGGTCAAAGCGGTGAGCCGCCGCCGACTCGACGGCCTCGGTCACCTTCTCCGGAGGCCAACCGGTGGCATCGACGACATCCCAGCCCACCTCGGCCCGCTCGGGCGGAAGCACCACCTGTTGCGGCACCCCCTCGGTGGCGACAAAGACCGTGCGCAGGCTCTCGTGGCGGCCCACCACATCGACCAGGGCCGCACCCAGTGCCGCGACGTCGAGATCACCCCGCAGGCGCAGTGTGACCGCCATGTTGTACATCGGCGACTGGCCCTGCAACTGGTCGATGAACCACAACCGGCTCTGCGCGAACGACAGGGGGATCACCGCCGGACGCAGGCCGGCCACCAACGGTTCACGAGCGCCCACACTGGTGTCGATGCGCGGCGCCAACTGCGCCACAGTCGGGGCCTCGAAGACCGCGCGCACCGAAAGCTCGCCGCCCACAGCGGCGTTGATCTCGGCGATCACCCGCATAGCCGACAGCGAGTCGCCACCCAGGTCGAAGAATGAATCGTCCACCCCGACCCGCGGCACCCCCAGCACATCGGCGTAGATGCCGGCCAGGATCTCCTCGACCGCGGAGCCCGGAGCGCGGTACCGATCCAGATCCCGGTACTCCGGTGCCGGCAGGGCCCGCGCGTCCAGTTTGCCGTTGACCGTGAGCGGCAGCACCTCGAGCACCACGACCGCCGCGGGAACCATGTAGGCGGGTAGCCGCTGCGCCATTTCGGCCCGCAATCCCACCGGATCGACTGCTCCACAGCGGTTTTCGGTGACGTAGCCGACCAGTCGCTTGTCGCCCGGTCGGTCCTCGCGGGCGATCACCGCCGCGCTGGCCACCCCTTCCACCCCGGCCAACGCGGCCTGGATCTCACCGAGTTCGATGCGGTAGCCGCGGATCTTGACCTGCTCATCGACGCGGCCCACATACTCCAGCTGCCCGTCGGCGCCCCAGGCCACCAGATCCCCGGTGCGGTACATCCGAGAACCGGGCACCCCGAACGGACACGCCACGAATCGGGAGGCACTCAGCTCGGAGCGCCGCCAATAGCCCACTCCGACTGCACGACCCGCGACATACAACTCGCCGACCACCCCGGCCGGCACCGGACGCAGCCAGCCGTCCAGCACGAACAGGGCGGCCCCCGGTACCGGCGAGCCGATCGGTATGACACCCGCTCCGGCCGTGAGCGGCGCGCTCATCGCGACCCACATGGTGGTCTCGGTCGGGCCGTACTGATTGATCATCACCCGGCCCGGCGCCCACCGCTGCACCACGCCGGCCGGACACGCCTCGCCACCGACCAGCAACGCCATCGGCCCCAAGCCGTCGGGTGAGAGTTCGGCCACGGCCGAAGGGGTCTGGCTGAGCACACCGACCTTCTCGGTGACCAGCAGATCATGCAGATCCTCGGCCGAGTGGACCAGCGAGTCGGGCACCACCACCAGTGCACCGCCGTTGAGCAGCGCACCGAAGATCTCCCAGCCGGAGATGTCGAAGCTGTACGAATGCCACTGCGACCACACCTGTCCCGGGCCGACGGGAACCGCAGCGGGCAGCGACGCCATCAGCTGCGTGACGTTGTGGTGGGCAATCGCCACCCCCTTCGGCACGCCCGTGGTTCCCGAGGTGTAGGTGATGTAGGCGATGTCGTCCGGGGCCGCCGCCGGCAGTGCGGTAGCCGGACACGCCGCGATTCCCGGATCGTCGGCCTCGAATACTGCGCAGCCCGATTCGGCCAGTCGCGCACGGAGTTCGGGCGTGGTGATCACGCCGATCGGGGTGGCATCGGCAAGCATGAAGTCCAGCCGCGCCGCGGGCACCGCCGGATCGATCGGCAGATACGCCGCGCCGCTCTTGAGCACGGCCAGCATCGCTACGATCGCCTGGGCCGAACGCGGCAGCAACAGCGCCACACACTGACCCGGCCCCGCGCCCCGGGCGACCAACAGCTGCGCCAACCGGTTCGAGGCCTCGTCCAACCCACGGTAGCTCCACGAGCTGCCCTCGAACCTCACCGCCAACGCCTCGGGCGCCCGGGACACCTGTGCGGCGAAGACTTCGGGGATGGACACCGGCGCAGGCGCCGCACTGCTCAGCCCCGCGGCGTTGGACCAGTCGTCGAGCCGGGCACGCTCATCGTCGACGAGCAAGTCCAGCGATGACAGCGGTCGATCCGGATCGGCCGCCATCGCCGCGATGATGCGCTGCAGCCGCGCTCCAAGACCGGCGGCACCGATGCTCGCGTACGGCTCGCCCAATCCCGCTGTCGAGAGGGCCAATTCGTCACCCGAGCCGAGGAAGAACAATCCGAAGTGGCCCACCGGGCCGTGATTGGTGTACGACGCCGTGGCCTCGGCGCCGCCGAAGTCCAGCGTCAGCCGCAGGGGCATGAAGTTGATGGCGACCCGATTGGCCTCCAGCCGCGGGCCACCGGAGGTGCGGCTCTCCAGCGTGCGCACCGGAAAACGCTGATGGTGCAGCAGTTCCCGGATGCGGATGTCCACGTCGCGGCAGAAATCGGCCACGGTCAACGCCGGCGGGGTCTTCACCACCAGCGAAACCACGCCGGTGAGCATCCCGGGAAGCGTCTTCGACTCCGGGGTGACCCGCCTGCTGACCGGAAAGTCCAGCGCCACCTCATCGGGGGTCGCGCTGTACCCGCGCACGAGCAGGGCACACGCCGCGGTGAGCACCGAGTACCGCCGGATGCGTAACGTCTTCGAGAGTTCCTTGGCCTGGCCCACGACGGACCGGTCCAGCGCGATCGGCACCGACGGGGTGGAGCCGTCGTCTCCGCCGGCGAACTCCGCGGAGCGGTGATGCGCTGCCTCGTCGGGGGGAAGGTGGGCGCTCCAGTAGTCCCGGTCGTCGACATAGTCGGACGACGCCTCGTAGGCCGCCTCCCCGCCGACCAGATCGCTCAGTGAGCCGAAGTAAGCCGGCGGGACGGGTTCGCCTGCGACCAGCGCCGAATAGATTGCTGCGATGCGGCGGCTGACCAGAACCATGCCCAGCCCGTCCATCGCGATGTGGTGGCAGCACGCGAACAAATAGAACTCATCGGGCAAAGTTTGAAAAAGCGCGAACTTGAACAGCGGGCCGGACAGCGGCATCGGCGTGCGGCGTATCGACGACGAGATTTCACCGACCTCGTACGCCGGATCCTTCGACCCCGTCAGGTCGTAGAAATCTAGCTCGACGTCCGGATAGTCGATCGCCCGCTGATAGACCTGCCCGGCGGCCACGAAGAAGGCGGCCCTGCCGGGTTCGGCCTCGCGTGCCACCTGCCGAATCGCCTCGTGGAGAAGATCCCGATCCACCCGGCCGGCGATCCGCCCCAACAGCCCCAGCTGCCACTCCGTACCGGCCAGACCCGCTTCCTGCGCCAGCCAGATATCCAGCTGACCTCGAGTCAGCGGGAGCCCCCCGCCAAGATCCACCCGACCCCCAACCCCAAACTGATTACGCATGTCAATCGCGGTCCGCAGGGAGAACCGATCAGTCCCTCATCGGCGCGGTTCCGGCTGCCGTTCGGGCCCACAGGACTGGCGGTTTACCCCTGAACCGCCGCGTGACCTGCGAAAACGCCCAAGCCGTACCGGGCACCGATCGAATGTCCTTTCCTGATCGCGGCCGACGACGGCAACGCAGCGATCGCCGTCGTCGAACGACCCGATGTCGCCCCCTTCAACAGACTCCAAAATTGACACGTGTGAAACCCATTCGAGGGTAGCGCACAGCTAACCGTCGTGCCGCCTGGTTGCGGAACTGTTCGTGCGACGGTAACCGGCCTCGGGGTGATTGATCGTAACCGGCGCGACGCCTCCGCCAGGTTAGCTGCGGAGTAGCCGGTCGCAGACCGCAGGAAGTTTCCAGCCCGCTGTGGCCTCTGCTTGAAGGAGGAAACTTTTGCCGGTGCCCGGCCGGCCGAATTCGGGGATCGGCATTGCTGTGGCCCGACTGTGGGCCTCGCGCCGGGCGCCGCCGTTGTCGTCGGGCCACCAAGCACGGACGCGGCAAACAGCAAACCGTCCGCCTCGGCTAACGCTCCGGGGTCTCCGGCGTCGGCATCCTGGCCAGGAATCGCGTGACCGCCAGCTGGGCGGCCGCGAAGAGTCCCAGCATGCCGCCGACGAGCCCGAAGGCGCCGTAGGCGCCGAATCCCGCCGAAAACGCCCCTCCCACAAGGCCGTCGACACCGACCGACATGGCGGTCCTGCCGAACTCGGAGGCGGCCGTCACCCCGCCGGCCTGGTCCAGGGGGGTCAGTTCCTGCCGCCACCGGGTGAGCACCAGCCGGGCACCGACGTTGGTGACGCCGAACAGGAAGACCGCGACGATCATGGTCGGCAGATTGACCGGGATCCATCCCAGCGCCAGGAACACGGTGCCCGCGACCCCACCCAGGACCCAGCCCGCTCCCCGGCCCCGATGCCTGCTCACCGCGTAAAGCAACGCCCCCCTTGGCGAGGGACGCGCTGAGGACCTTGCGCAGCTCGTAGAGGTGGAACAGCATCAGGCCCACGGCGATGACCAGCAGATACCGGTGCGTGGCGAGGTACTTCAAACCCGCCCATGTCCCGCCGTGCGCGGGGCTGTGCGCGCCGTCGCCGCCGGCCGACCGTTCCGGGACGAACAGGTAGCAGCCTGCCGACACCACGAACCCGACCGGGATGACGATATGCGGCACGATGCCGTCCGACCAGATCATCAGGCCGCTGAGCATCAGCGGTCCGGCCACCGCACCCACCTCGAAAGCCAATTCATACCGTGGTCGTGGACACCGTCCTGGTTGTCGGTCGATCCAACGCGCGGCTGTTCCGCAACCATGACAATCTGATAGTCAGGCTGTTGTGGCCGCTGATCTCGACCGCCATCCTCATCGCAACGCTGGTGACATTCCTGAGCTGAGGCGATTGCGAAACAACCGATCTCGGGCTAGAGCAGTCCGAGCACCTCGAGGTCGGTGGCGTACCTGATGATGACCTCCGGGGTGATATGGGGGATGTCACCGCTGTACCCGATTCGGGCCGCGCGGACCGCGGCCCGGAACCGCTCGGTGGAAGCCGAGGCCCCGAGCGGGGGTTGCGGCGGCTGGAAGTCCGGGGCGCCCTTGCGCACCGCGAGCAGCAACGGGAGCACGGTGTTCTGGGCCTGCCGGTCCGGCAGCGCCCGCAAGCTGTCCTCGAAGCGCTGCACCCACTGCCCGAAGTCCTCGACCCGTTCGATCGGGTAGCCGGCCTCGATCAGCCAGTCCACGTACTCGTCGATGCCGATGCCATCGTCATGTGGGTTCATCACGTGGTAGGTGACGAAACCCTCCTCGGCCTCCGCACCCAACGTGGCGACGGCCTCGGCGACGAAGCCCACCGGCAGCCCGTCGAAATGCGCCCGCCGCCGCTGACCGTCGGCCCCACGCCGATAGAACGAGCCCGGCGCCACCCCGGTCAGCATCACGCTGTAGATCATCCGGGTCACCATGTCGGACAGATTCAGCTGCCCGGTGAACCGCGGGTCGGCCATGATCATCCCCGAACGGAACACCGCCACCGGCAGCCCGCACAGGTCATGGGCCTCGCGCAACAACACCTCACCGGCCCACTTGCTATTGCCGTAACCGTTGGCGTAGCCACCTCCATTGGTGCGGTGGTCAGAGATTATCCTGATGTCTGCATTCTCTGTGAACTTCGCCGGCTCGATCCCATCACCAACATTCAAGGTCGAGACGTAGGTGAACGCCTTGAGCTTGGTGGTGATCGCGAGTCGTATCAGCTCAGCGGTGCCCACCACGTTCGGCCCGAAAAGCTCGCTGTAGGGCAGCACACCGTTGACCAACGCCGCGGAATCCACGATCAGGTCCACGGATTCGGCTAACGAGTTCCAGCTTTCCGGCGCTAGGCCCAGGTCGGTCAGCCCCTTGTCTCCGGCGATGACCCGCAATCGGTCTTCCCCGGCCAACGCTCGGAACCGCACAAGCAGTGCGCCATCACCGGTGTCGAAGGTTCGTTCCAGCCGCGTCCAGGCCTGCGCATCGGAGTCGCCGCGGACAAGACAGATCAGTGTGCCGCCGACCGGCGCCAGCCGCTCCAACCATTCCAGAACCAGAAAACGCCCCAAGAACCCGGTTGCCCCGGTCAGCAGAACTGTGGACACCCCACCACTTGGTCCAGACAGACTCGGCGCGCCCAACAATGTGGCACCGTCGATGAACTTCTCCAGCTTCAGATCGCTGGCGTACAACTCAGTTGCAGCTTGACCGTGCACCTGAGCGAAGCTCGGCCCATGTAGCGTGGAAGAGTCACCGGCCCCGGCTTGTATCTGCCGCCCCAACCCCGCCACCGTCGGCGCCTCAAAGATCGCCCGCACCCGCAACTCGACATCCAGGGCGGTGTTGACCGCAGTGATCAACCGCATCGCCGACAACGAATCCCC
>WBZP01000371.1_pt1 | contig 61472 bp, 53 predicted proteins | sample 5204301 | NCBI WGS metagenome assembly WBZP01 (sample SAMN12412401, study PRJNA552823) | activated sludge metagenome | isolation source: activated sludge from nitrification reactor of wastewater treatment plant... | place: USA: Pennsylvania | collected 2017 | reverse complement strand
CCACAACCGGGCGGATGTTGATCAGGGTCTGCGGCGTGATTGCCTCGACGTCCTGAGTGGTCATCCGCTCGCGCACGACCCGCTCCATCCGGGACAGGCCCGTGCGGACCTGGTTCTGGATGAGCTCGCCGACATTGCGCAGGCGACGGTTGCCGAAGTGGTCGATGTCGTCGGTCTCGACGCGGATATCCACGTCCTCTCCGCGACGGCGGCCCGGCAGGCTCTCCTCGCCGGCGTGCAGCGCGCAGATGTACTTGATCGTCGCGACGATGTCCTCAAGGCGCAGCGTGGAGAGCGAGAGCTCACCCTCAATGCCGAGCTTCTTGTTGACCTTGTAGCGACCGACCTTGGCCAGGTCGTAGCGCTTGCCATTGAAGTAGAGGTTGTCGAGCAGGGTCTGCGCGGCCTCACGGGTCGGCGGCTCGCCCGGACGCAACTTTCGGTACAGGTCAAGCAGGGCGGCGTCCTGGTCGGCGATCGGGTCCTTCTCGAGGGTGAGCTCGATGGACTCGTAGCCGGCGAAGGTCTCACGAATGTCGGCCTCGGTCATGCCCAGGGCCTTGAGCAGGACGGTGACATTCTGCTTGCGCTTGCGGTCGACGCGAACGCCCACCATGTCGCGCTTGTCGATCTCGAACTCCAACCAAGCACCGCGGCTCGGGATGATCTTCGCGGTGTAGATGTCCTTGTCCGAGGTCTTGTCCGGCGTGCGCTCGAAGTAGACGCCCGGGGAACGGACGAGTTGGGAGACCACGACTCGCTCGGTGCCATTGATGATGAAGGTGCCACGCTCGGTCATGAGCGGGAAGTCGCCCATGAAGACCGTCTGGCTCTTGATCTCACCGGTGTTGTGGTTCATGAACTCCGCGGTGACGAAGAGCGGCGCAGAGTAGGTCTGATCGCGCTCCTTGCAGTCCTCAATGGAGTACTTGACCTCCTCAAACCGGTGCTCGCGGAAGCTCAGGGACATCGACTGAGCGAAGTCCTCAATGGGCGAGATCTCCTCGAAGATCTCCTCAAGACCACTGCGGTCAGGGACATCGTCCCGTCCCTGCTCCTTCGCCGCCGCCACACGGGCTTGCCAGCGCTCGTTGCCGAGCAGCCAGTCGAAGCTCTCCGTTTGGAGCGCCAGCAGATCCGGAACCTCAAGAGGCTCACGAATCTTGGCGAAGGACAGACGGCCCGAGGCCGTCCGTGCGGTGGTCACTGTCTTAGACGCGGTGCGCGCAGCCAAGGATGGTTCCTTCCGCTGGCCCAACTCAGGTGCGTTGAATCGGGCCGGTCGACACTTCAGGTGATGGCGTCACTCCTGTGCCTGGGCCGGAATGCCGACTCGCAAGCACCCGCACAACGGGCACAGCACAGCGGCATACTCAACAGTGAGCAGGCATAGGTCAGGGGCAGCGCAAGGAATCAGCCTACCCCACGACGGCGCGCCTGTCCAACCGGGTCAAGCCAGCGCGACCAAGGTCACGCGGCCCCTGGTGCTGGCCGCCCGCCCGAACTCCCCCGAGCTCGTGCTTGTGCACCACGCAGAATGCCCCGATGACCGGCGCGCGTCAAGCACGTGGCGCGTGAATGAGGGTCACGAGTCGGTCACACTCCGGCTCGCGCTCCCCGCTTCCCCCCTGCCTCAACTTTCCCGCCGCATGCCGGAACCTTTCGCTTCAGGCCCCTTGTAACCGGCCCCAACCGAAAGGTTCCGACCCCAAGTCCGACGTGCTGCCAAGGTGCTCCAACACAAGGGCGGGCCCGGCATACGTTGGAAGAGGTATGCCGGGCCCGCCCGGTGAAGTGCGTCAGAGACTGACGCGCGAGGTCACTTGAGGGTGACGGTCGCGCCAGCGCTCTCGAGCTGCTCCTTGGCCTTCTCGGCCGAGGCCTTGTCGACCTTCTCGAGAACGGGCTTGGGGGCGCCGTCCACGAGGTCCTTGGCCTCCTTGAGACCGAGCGAGGTCAGCGCGCGGACCTCCTTGATGACGGCGATCTTCTTGTCGCCGGCAGCCTCGAGGACGACGTCGAACTCGTCCTTCTCCTCCTCGGCGGCACCACCGTCGCCACCACCGGCGGCGGGGGCGGCGGCAACGGCCACCGGAGCGGCGGCGGTCACGCCGAAGGTCTCCTCGAAGTTCTTGACGAACTCGGAGAGCTCGATGAGGGTCATCTCCTTGAAGGCGTCAAGGAGCTCGTCGGTGCTGAGCTTGGCCATGATTGGCGTCCTTTCGATTACTGATGTTCTATGCCGTGAGTGGCGGAATTACTCGTCGCCACCCGTGGCGACGTCGTCGGTCTTCGTCGCCTTGAGCGCGTCGATGGTGCGAGCCGCCTTGGACAGCGGCGCGGCGAAGAGGTAGACAGCCTTGCTGAGCGAGGCGTTCATCGCGCCCGCCAACTTGGCCAGGAGAACCTCGCGGGACTCGAGGTCCGCGAGCTTGGTGATCTCTGCTGCCGTCAGGGCTTTGCCGTCGAGGACGCCGCCCTTGATGACGAGGAGAGGGTTGGCCTTGGCGAAGTCACGCAGCGTCTTGGCCGCCTCCACCGCGTCGCCCTCAACGAAGGCGATGGCGGTCGGGCCGACGAGCTGACCGTCAAATGCGGTCACCCCGGCGTCCTTGGCGGCAAGTTCGGTCAGCGTGTTCTTGACCACGGCGTAGGTCGCATTGCCACGCAGAGAACCCCGGAGTTCGGTGATTTGCTTCACCGAGAGTCCGCGGTACTCGGTCAGGACGGCGGCGTTCGAGCTCTTGAGCTTGTCCGAGATCTCGGCGATCGCTGCGGCCTTGTCGTACTTGCGTGCCATGTGGCCTCCTTCCGCTTGTCATTGCGACCTCCGGGTGAGGGCCCCAAAACGGAAAGACGCCCCGGCACAGGGCACGGGGCGTGAGCACACGGCATACGAGGAGAACTCGTCAACCATGGTCAGTCGTGGCCTGCGCGGGTCGCCCACCGAGGTGGGGCCTTCGATCCCCTGCGGGTGCAGGTGACGACCGGCGGTCATTGGTCAAGGGGAAACTTTACGGCCCGGAGGTCGCGGCGACCAAATCCGCGAGTTGACTCCCGTCTCGGGATTTCGGGGTCACCCCGAAATCCCGAGTTCGTCGGACTTTGCTTGTGCGCAGAACTCGGGAAACCCTTGTGTCGGGCAGGGGGCCGCCAGATCTCGCGCGATGTCAGCTGAGCGGCACGACCTCGGCGGCCGGTGGAGCAAGGATTGGCCCGACCACGCCATAGTCGGCGATCACCAGCGAAATCGGCGGGCTGCCGGCCAGATCAACGGTATGGACGTGCCAGTCAGCATCCACGGTGAGCTTCGTGCGCTCGCCCTGGCCGGCTGCGTAAGCGATGTCGTATGCCGTGAGCCCGCCTTCCCGAGACACCTCACCGACACTCCCCCGGGTGATCGCGGCGGTCAGGCCGTCCAGCGTGACGCGCTCGGCAATCAGCCGGGCTCGCTCGGCGACCGGGGCGACATTCGGATTGGTTGATGCCAGCGGGAAACTCGTCCAACTCGTGGCGCCGGTGCCACCGCCGAGGTAGACCATGCCGTCCACGATCAGCAGATCGCTGGCCGCGTCGAGAGGGTTCGGCAATCGAAGTGCGGCCGCGCCCGCGGCATACGAGATGTCCACATCCAAGACCTGGCCATCGACCGTCGCCCGCAAGCGCATCGAACCGGCGTCGACGATTGCCCCGGTGATCCGTCGGGCCAACTCGGCGCTGTCCACCGGGGTCCCCGACGGCGCTATCGACGCAGTTGTCGGCGAGGTTGACGGCGCCGCCGTGACGGCGCCACTCGGCCCGATCCCGGTCCCCTCCACTCCGGGACCCGACGGCGCGGGCGACCCAGATCCCGCGCACGCGGACAGCGCCGCCGCGAGCACGAGGCTCGCGGCGGCGCCGCCTGCGGAGAACAATCGAATGAGCGCTCAGCCCTTCATCATCTCGGCGAAGGAGGTCACTTCGGCCGCCGGCGGCTCGACGATCGAGACAGCCTCGCCCCACTTGGAGTAGGTCACGGTCATGACCTCCTTCTTGCCCTTGGTCTCGGTGGTGATGACCGCCTTGGTCGGCAAGCCCTTGGCGTCGAAGGTTTGGACCATGGTCATCGAGCCCGTGGCATCCGCGGCTGCAGAGGCAGCCGCCGAGGGCACCGCACCAGTACCCAACTTCTCCAGCGCCTTCTTGGACATCTCCGCCATCTGGGCCGCGGTCAGCGAGGTCTCATAGGTCACCGAGCCGCCATCCACGGCCGTCACCTTGGTATCCACGCCCGTGACCGTGTCCATGAGCGCCGAAGGGTCCGCGGCCTTGCTCATCTGCTCGAGCATGGGGGCGAACATGGCGCTCATCGGGTCGCTGGCGTCCCCGCTGATCTTGATCCACTTCTTACCCTCGGGCATGTCAGGCATGCCGCCCATGTAGAGCACCTTGCCCACCTTGAGCATCTCCATCTTGCCCTCGGCGCTGGTCATCGTCATGCCGAAGTTGGAAGAGACATAGTCCATGTCCATCTCCATGGTGCCTTGACCCGCGACCTCCATACTCGCGTGGCCGGTCTTGGCCGCCTTGATCGCAGCCGTGGAGGCGGCTCCCAAGGTGGCCAGCGAGACGGTGTCCCCGACCTTGGCGCCCGGAGCAGCCGCCGTTTGGCTGCTTCCAGCGCTGCCAGTGCTGCCACTCGCGCCTGGCGAGCCCGTCGTCGAACCACAGGCGGTCAACGTCAGCCCCACCGCCAGGGCGAGGGGCGCCGCAGCTACGCGGGTCACACGGCGAATCGAAACGGTCATCAGGGGTCCCTCCCGGAGTGAATGAAATGTGTCCGAGCACATGCTAAAGGGCCGCCCCGACGATGACGTCGGGGCGGCCCTCGTTGTCACGCAATCGTGACGAGCAACTCAGGCCTCGTCCTCGGAGAGGAGGTTACGAGTCTTGGTGTGGTCCAGGGCAATGCCGGGGCCAAGCGTGGTCGCCAAGGTCGCCTTGCTGATGTAGCGGCCCTTGGAGGCGGCCGGCTTGAGACGCAGGATCTCCTCCAGCGCAGCGCCGTAGTTCTCGACCAGCGCGTTCTCGTCGAAGGAGACCTTGCCGATGATGAAGTGCAGGTTCCCGTGCTTGTCGACGCGGAACTCGATCTTGCCGCCCTTGATGTCGGAGACGGCCTTGGCGGTGTCCATGGTGACGGTGCCGGTCTTGGGGTTCGGCATGAGGCCACGCGGGCCGAGGACCTTACCCAGTCGACCGACCTTGCCCATGAGGTCCGGAGTCGCTACGACGGCGTCGAAGTCGAGCCAGCCGCCAGCGACCTTGTCGATCAACTCGTCGCTGCCGACGAAGTCGGCGCCAGCCTCGCGGGCGGCGTCGGCCTTGTCACCATTGGCGAAGACCAGAACGCGGGCCGTCTTACCGGTCCCATGCGGGAGGTTGACGGTGCCACGGACCATCTGGTCGGCCTTGCGGGGGTCGACACCGAGGCGGAAGGCCACCTCGACGGTCTCGTCGTACTTGGCCTTCGCGGTCTTCTTCGCCAGGCGGACCGCCTCAAGCGGGCTGTAGACCCGGTCGGGCTGGATCTGCTCCACGGCGGAGCGATAGTTCTTGCTGCGCTTCACTGCTGCTCTCCTGAAATGAGATGGAAAAGTCGTGGTGCGGGTCAGCGCTGACCCTCCCACTGGGCCTACCGATCATGTGCGGGTAGGCCGGGTGGCCGATCCTGAGCGGATGCTCAGATGTCGGCCGGGGTGGTGATGCCCATCTGACGCGCGGTGCCGGCGATGATCCGCATGGCGGCCTCGACGTCATTGGCGTTCAGGTCGGGCATCTTGGTCTCGGCGATCTCCCGGAGCTGGTCCTTGGAGAGGGATCCGACCTTGTCCTTCAAGGGGTTCCCCGCGCCCGAGGACACGCCCGCGGCCTTCTTGATCAGCTCCGACGCCGGCGGCGTCTTGGTGATGAAGGTGAACGAGCGGTCTTCGTAGACCGTGATGACGACGGGGATGATGCTGCCGCGCTGGTGCTCGGTCGCCGCGTTGTACGCCTTGACGAACTCCATGATGTTGACGCCGTGCTGACCGAGCGCGGGGCCGACCGGGGGCGCGGGGGTCGCGGCACCTGCCTGGATCTGCAGGTTGATGTAGCCGGAGACCTTCTTCTTGGGGGGCATTGCTGTCCTTTGTGTGTTGTGGGCCCACGCCGAGGGGCGATGACCCGGTTGCCGTGCTGGCCTTCAGGATCAGATCTTGGCGACCTGGCTGAAGGACAACTCGACCGGGGTCTCCCGGCCGAAGATAGTGACCAGAACCTTGAGCTTCTGGGTGTCGGGGTTGATCTCGGAGATCGTCGCCGGGAGGGTCTCGAAGGGACCGTCCATGACCGTGACCGACTCGCCGACCACGAAGTCGACGATGGTCTCGGTGCGGGCGGTGCCGGTAGCGCCGGCGGCGGCGCCGGGGGTACCAGCCGCGGCCGCAACGGCCTCGATGTCGGCCGGCTTGAGCATGGTGAAGACCTCATCCAGGCTCAGCGGCACCGGCTGGTGCGCATTGCCGACGAAGCCGGTGACACCCGGGGTGTGCCGAACGGCTCCCCAGGACTCATCGGTCAGCTCCATCCGCACCAGGACGTATCCGGGGTAGCGGACCCGCTCGACCATCTTGGGCTGGCCGCCCTTGATCTCGCGGACGGTCTCCATCGGGACCTCGATCTGGAAGATGTAGTCCTCCATGTTGAGCGAGGTGATGCGCGAGGCGAGGTTGGCGTTGACGCGCTTCTCGTAGCCCGCGTAGCTGTGGATGACGTACCAGTCCCCGAGCTGGAAGCGCAGTTCGTCCTTGAACGCCTGGACCGGGTCAACGGCCGCGGGCACGTCGCCATCCTCGTCCTGCTCAGCGGTCTCCTGCTCAGCGGCGTCTGGGGTCACTGCATCGTCCGCCTGGGCGAGTCCTGCCGAGGCGTCCTCGTCCACGACGTCGCCAGCCTCGACGGCCTCAACCACCTCGTCGGTGGTCTCGTCGTCGGGCTCTGCGGTCCACTGGTCGGACACGGGTGACCTCTTCCTTCAACACAATGTGGGCGGTATGCCGCGCGGCAGGACTACCGGGTGACCCCGGCAACGATCAGCCCCCGAAGACGAGCCCGATGAGCTTGGAGAACCCGAGGTCCAGTCCGGCGACCAGAGTCATCATCACCGTGACGAACACGATGACGACGAGGGTGTACTGCCATAGCTCGTTGCGCGTCGGCCGAACGACCTTGCGCAGCTCGTCGAGGATCTGACTAATGAACAGGCCAATGCGTCCGAAGAGCCGAGTCAGAGGGTTACCACCGGTGGCCTTGCCCTTTGCAGGCTTGGCGGTGCGGGGGTGTCCCACGTCTGTCACGGTGCCTTCTTCCACATTGGTCGTTCACGGTCCTGCTACGCAGGGCAGGAGGGACTCGAACCCCCAACCGCCGGTTTTGGAGACCGGTGCTCTACCAATTGAGCCACTGCCCTAAGACCTCTCCTGGATGGGCCGGAGGGGTCCCGGTGGTGTCGAACCGCGAGCCACGGGCATGCCGAAGTCTTGGTGCAAACACCGAGGGATCAGCATACGTGACCCGGCTCGGTGGCGCGAACCGACCATGAAAGGATGGTCGGCGTGACCAGCGTGACACCACAGAAGACCCCACTCGCCGAGCGCTCGCCAGCCGAGCTCGCTGCCTTCATCGAGGAGCAGCGCGCGGCATACGACGCATTCCAAGGTCGAGGACTCAAGTTGGACCTGACTCGTGGCAAGCCCAGCAGCGCGCAGCTGGACTTGGCCGACCGGCTGCTGCAGCTGCCGACCACGGTCAAGGACGCGGACGGGGTCGACGTGCGCAACTACGGCGGGCTGAACGGGCTGCGCCAGTTGCGCGAGATGTTCGCCGAGTTGCTCTGGGTCGAGCCGGAGCAGGTCGTCGCGGGCGGCAACTCCAGCCTGACGATGATGCATGACACCCTGGTCCAGCTGCTGCTGCATGGGCCGGTGGACGGCCAGCCCTGGTCACGGCAGGACACCATTCGGTTCATTTGCCCAGTGCCCGGTTACGACCGGCACTTCACCATGCTCGCGTCCTATGGCATCGAGATGGTCACCGTCGACATGCTCGAGGATGGGCCGGATGTCGACGCCATCGAGAGCCTGGTGGCCAGCGATCCGAGCATTGTCGGCATGTGGATCGTCCCGACGTATGCCAACCCGGCCGGCTCGGTGATCTCGCACGAGAAGGCCGCTCGGCTGGTCGCCATGCCGACCGCCGCCCCGGACTTCAAGATCCTTTGGGACAACGCCTACGCCTTCCACCACCTCACCGAGGACGAGGCCAAGTCGGTCGACATCCTCTCGCTGGCCTCTGCGGCCGGACATCCTGAGCGACCGATCATGTTCGCGTCCACCTCCAAGATCACCTATGCCGGGGCGGGTGTGGCCGTGCTCGCCGCGTCCGCGGCCAACGTGCAGTGGTACCTCAAGCACATCCAGTTCGCCTCGATCGGACCGGACAAGGTCAATCAGCTGCGGCATGTCGAGTTCTTTGGGTCCGCGCAAGGCGTGCGCGACCACATGCTCAAGCACCGCGCCATCCTCGCGCCGAAGTTCGCGGCCGTGGATGAGGCGCTGACCAGCACCCTGGCGGGCCTGGGTGTGGCCAGCTGGACCCGCCCGACCGGTGGCTACTTCGTCTCGCTCGATGTCCTGGATGGCTGCGCGACTCGGGTTGTCCAACTCGCGAAGGGCGCGGGCATTGCGCTCACCCCGGCAGGGGCGAGCTTCCCGCACGGCAAGGACCCGCGCGACCGCAATATCCGCCTTGCGCCCAGTTTCCCTGAGCTCGAGGAGGTGCGCACTGCGATGGCTGGAGTCGCCACCTGCGTTGCCCTCGCGGCCGCCGAGCACCTCGTAGCCACGGGTGGCGAGTCCGCCGCCGCCCACGGAAACCCCGAGGGCGCGTGACCTCGACGCCGACGTGAGGCCGATCTCCACGCCGGGCTTTGCCGCCTAGGCTTTCGGGTATGCCGAGCCCGCAGCCCCGACCGCTGGCAACGCTGCCCAAGGCTCACCTCCATCTGCACTTCACCGGGTCGATGCGCCCCGAGACAGTGCGCGAGATGGCTAGCGCCCACGGGCTGCGACTGCCGGGGATGCTCACCGGTGAGCCCCGAGCGAGCTTCGACGTTGACGACGATGCCCGCGGGTGGTTTCGCTTCCAACGGACCTATGACGCGGCGCGACACTGCGTGCGTGGCGAAGCGGACATGCGGCGCATCGTGCGCGAAGCAGCCATCGATGATGGCGCCGAAGGTTCCCGCTGGTTGGAATTGCAGATCGACCCCACCTCGTATGCACCCTTCGTGGGGGGGATCACTCCAGCGCTGGAGATCGTCCTCGACGAGGCGGCCTCGGTCTCCCAAGAGCCTGGCGCCGCTGCCGTGGGCATCATGGTTGCCGCCTCGCGGATGCGCCATCCGTTGGAGGCGCGCACGCTTGCCCGGCTGGCTGCGCGATATGCCGGGGACGGGCCCGGGGCGGTCGTCGCCTTCGGCCTGTCCAATGACGAGCGGCGCGGTGATACCGCCGAATTCCAAGCGGCATTCGCGCTGGCCCGCCGAGCGGGGCTGCTGCTGGCACCTCATGCCGGCGAGTTGCTCGGCCCGCGGGCGGTCGAGGAGACCTTGAACTGGCTGGCGCCCGACCGGATCGGGCACGGTGTCCGCTCGGTGGAGGACCCGCGCCTGGTGGATCGGCTTGCTCGCGAAGGAGTCTCGCTCGAGGTCTGCCCAGGCTCGAATGTCGCCCTCGGGGTCTATGACGAGGATCGGGACGTACCGCTGCGACGGCTACTCAACGCGGGCGTTCAGGTCGCGCTGGGCGCCGATGACCCGCTGATCTTCGGTTCCCGATTGGTGGATCAGTATGCCGTCGCGCGCTCTGTGCACGGGCTCACCGATACCGATCTGGCGGCCTTGGCCCGCGGCTCCATCGAAGCCAGCCGAGCGCCCGAGCACGTGCGCCGACAGTCGCTCGGCGATATCGACACTTGGCTGACGAGTCCTCAGCCCTCGGCCTAGGGGTACGCCTAGGTCAGGTCGCGCTTGACCAGGAGCCGCTCGGCACGCCCGACCCAGGCCCACCACACCAGCGCGATCACGACACTCACCAGCATCGCGCTACCGATCGTGGCGGTCACCCACGTGAAGGCAAGGTCCTCGACGGGAGGCCGGCCAGGCTCGAAATTTCGAGCCCATCGCCAGCTCAGGGCGAACGCGAACGCTTGCGGGAGCAACCCGACAGTCACCCAAGCGCAGGTGCGCCCAACCTGCGTGCTCAGCGAGTCCGCACTGCGTGGCGCGATCGCACGCACCCTCCGTCGGCACCACAGCGCCAGCACCGTCACGCCGGCCACACCCGAGCCGAACTGAAGGACCTTGTACAGCGCTAGTGGCCCCAGATGCGTGCGCAAGGACGGCCACGCCTGGACGGCAAAGCCGGTGCGATGGGTGAATGCATCCCACAACAGATGGGTCAGTATGCCGATGACGAGGCTGAGGTAGGCCCACAGCGCCCGCCGCACCCCTCCCGCCGAGGTGGGCGCGACCCAGCGCACCCGCAGCCAGCGCGGCGCCAGATCGCGGGCGACCGGCGCGAGCACCACCTCCCAAGTCCACCAGAGCACGAGGCCGGTCAGCGCGGTCCAGGTGAACGCCCAGGTCAGCTGGTGACTCTCTGAGCGAGCAATCTCCACCGGCAGGAAGTACGGCAGATCCGGAGCCATCGAACCGATCACCAAGGCCGCCGGGACCAAAGGGGCGCGTCGCACCAGCGGCAGCACTGCGGCTGCGTGTGCCACGGTGAAGGGCATCGCGCTAGAGCCCGTCGCCGACGACCACCGGCTCGTTCACCAGCGTCACACCAAACACGTGATGCACGCCGTCACGGACCTGCCGGGCCAGCGCCAGCACGTCTGTGGCGTGCGCGCCTCCGCGATTCGTCACGGCCAGCGTGTGCTTGGTGGATAGTGCAGCCGGTCCGGGCAGGCCGAAGCCCTTGCCAAAGCCGGAACGCTCGATGAGCCAGGCGGCGCTGGTCTTGACCTGGCCGTCCGAGGTGGGGAACCGCGGCGGCTCGCCCACTCCAGCGGCCGCCGCCCGGGCCGTGAGCGCGGCAAAAGCGTCTTCGCTGAGCAGCGGATTGGTAAAGAACGAGCCACAGGACCAGGTGTCGTGATCCTCGCGGTCCAGCACCATGCCGCGGAGCCGGCGTTGGGCCAGCACGGCCTCGCGCGCGTCCGCCAAGGGCGCACGCTCCCCCAGTTCCAGCCCCAATTGGCGGGCCAGGTCGGCATAGGCCACCGGTTGCGAGAGCGTTCCCAGCCGCAGTTGGAAGGTGACATCGAGGACGACGTGGCGCCCGGCGGCGGACTTGAACAGTGAATGCCGATAGCCGAAGCCGCAGTCCGCTGCAGCGATGGTCCGTACCTGAGCGGTTTCCCGGTCCCATACGCGCACCTGGGCGATGGTCTGGGCGACCTCCTGGCCGTACGCACCGACATTCTGGATGGGCGTTGCGCCGGTCGACCCGGGGATCCCCGAGAGCGCCTCGATGCCGCTCCAGCCCTCACCGACTGCCCGCTCGACCACGCCATCCCAGGGCTCGCCAGCCGCGATCCGGATCGAAGCGCCGCTGCAGTCATCAAGGGAGAGCACATCGATACCGCTGGTCTCGACCAGGACGACGGTGCCCTCAAAGCCCTCGTCGCCGATGACCAGATTGGAGCCGCCGCCCACGATCAGGAGCGGCTCGTCAGCGTCATCGACCTCGCGGACCGCGTCAACCAACTCGTCGGTGGTCTCCACGATGACCAGGCGCTGCGCCGGACCGCCGACCCGCATGGTCGTATGCCGCGCGAGCAGCTCGCCGGTGAGTTCGCGCATCAGTCGAGCCGGACCACGGCCGTGCACCGGCCGAGGACCTTGCTGCCCGCAGATGTTGTCGTCACATCGAGAGTGACTCGCCCCGCCTGCGCATCGATGGCCTTGACCACGGCAGTGACCTCGATCTGCGAACCCTCGGTCGGGACCACCACCATCGAGGTGAAGCGCGTGCCGAACTCGACCACCCGGGAGGCCTCACCCGCCCAGGCCGAGACCACTGAACCCGTGGCGCCCATCGTCCACATTCCATGAGCGATCAGATTGGGCAGGCCAACCGAGCGGGCGAAGGCCTCGTCCTGATGGATCGGATTCTGGTCACCAGAGGCATTGGCGTAGTCGACCAGCCGGGCGCGATCGACTGGCACGATCACCGGGCCGACGATCTCACCGATGGTGACCTCGCTGAGTGCACGAGCGGCCATGGCTACTCCCCTCCCCGGATGACGTAGGTGGCTCGACAGGTCGTGAGAGCTTCACCGGCCGCTGTGGCCAACTCGGCGCGGGTCGAGACCATGGAGTGCCCACCAGCGGATTTGATGGACTCGATGGTGACCGTGGCGACAATGTGGTCGCCGGCGGTGATCGGGCGGTGATGGACAAAGGACTGCTCGCCGTGGACCAAGCGCGAGTAGTCAATACCGGCCTCGGGGTCCTGGATGTACTGCCGGTCGCCGCGCTGGCCCCACATCACCGCCATGCTCGGCGGCGCGATCACATCGCGGTGCCCCGCGGCGCGAGCGGCCTGCGCATCACTGTGCACCGGATCGGTGGCGCCGATAGCGGCGGCAAAGGCGCCGATCTGGGCGGCGGTCACGGCATACGGCTCGCTGGGCGGATAGGTGCGTCCGGCGAAATCGGGATTCACGGCCATGGGTACCACCTTAGGGCGGCTGCCGGGACATGACGAAGGCCGCCGACCCGAAGTGGGTCAGCGGCCTGTCAGGACCTGGCTGCGGTCAGCGGGTCTCGCGGTGTGCGGTGTGCGACTTGCAGCGCGGGCAGAACTTCGCGAGCTCGAGACGGTCGGGGGTGTTCCGACGGTTCTTCTTCGTGATGTAGTTGCGCTCCTTGCAATCCGTGCACGCCAGGGTGATCTTCGGGCGGACGTCGAGGGACTTCTTAGCCACGGGGCAACCTACTTCTCAAGCGGAACTGTGGGGACAACGACACACCAGGATACGCGCTGACCGGGGGTATCCGGAAATCGCCTGGCAATGCGAGTAGCGGGAGCGGGGCTCGATCCCGCGACCTCACGATTATGAGTCGTGCGCTCTAACCAGCTGAGCTACCCCGCCTCGGGGTTCGGACGACGTCGCCACGGAAGCCGTGAACGCCATCGACCGGACCAGAGCCCCCTGTCGGAATCGAACCGACGACCTTTTCCTTACCATGGAAACGCTCTGCCGACTGAGCTAAGGGGGCCTGCTCAAGAACGCTGCCCGAGGCGCGTTGCGAGTGCGTCGGAGAGACTACACGCTCACCCGCGCCCCCGTGAAATCTGGCACCAACTTTCCCGCCTGATGCCGGAACCTTGAGGTTGGGGCCCCTTAGAACGGGCCCCAACCTCAAGGTTCCGACCCCAAGCGACCTGCCCCAGCAGACTCCAAGCCCCGCCGCGGCATACCCCCGGGACCTTCGTGGTTGGCTTTCAACGTGACCACCCCATCGGCACCCCAGCACATCGTCATCATTGGCTCCGGCTTCGGCGGACTCTTTGCGGCCCGAGCGCTTCGCCGCCGGCGGGATGTGCGTGTGACCCTGATCGCCAAGACGACCCACCACCTCTTCCAGCCGCTGCTCTACCAAGTCGCCACCGGCATCCTGTCCACCGGCGAGATCGCCCCCAGCACTCGTGAGGTGCTGGCCCACCAGCGCAACGCCCAGGTCCTCCTCGGCGAGGTCACGGGCATCGACCTCGACGCGAAGGCGGTCACCCATGAGGTATTGGGCCGGGAAACCGTCACCACCTACGACAGCCTGATCGTCGCGGCCGGCGCTGGTCAGAGCTGGTTCGGGCACGACGAGTTCGCCGACCATGCCCCCGGCATGAAGACCATCGACGATGCACTGGAGCTGCGGGGACGGATCTTCGGCGCCTTCGAGCTTGCCGAGTTGGCCCCCACACAGGCCGAGCGCGACCGGCTGCTGACCTTCGTGGTGGTCGGGGCGGGGCCGACCGGGGTGGAGATGGCCGGACAGATCAGCGAGTTGGCCCAACGCACCCTGCGACGGGACTTCCGCGCCATCGACACCTCATCGGCCCGGGTCATCCTCGTGGACGCCGGTCCGGCGGTGCTGCCCTCCTTCGGCGAAGACCTCGGCGGCCGAGCTCGGCGCCAACTCGAGAAGATGGGTGTCGACGTCCGCACCTCCACCAAAGTCATCGACGTCGACGCGACCGGGATTGTCGTGGAGGACTCTGACGGCGAGCGGCAGCGGATCGAAGCCAAGTGCAAGGTCTGGGCCGCTGGCGTGGCCGCCTCTCCATTGGCCGGCATGCTCGCCGAGCAGGCCGGGGTCGAGGTCGACCGGGCTGGGCGGATTCCCGTCGAGCCAGATCTCAGCCTTCCCGGCTACCCGGAGGTCTTTGTGGTGGGCGACATGATGGCCCTGGACAACCTGCCGGGAGTCGCTCAGGTGGCGATCCAGGGGGCTCGGTATGCCGCCCGCACGATTACCGATCGATTGGATGGCCGACAGCCACGGCCCGCCTTCAGTTACCGCGACAAGGGGTCGATGGCGACGATTTCGCGCTTCAGCGCGGTGATGTCCTCGGGGCCGATCCGGCTGTCCGGATTCTTGGCCTGGCTGGCGTGGCTGGGCTTGCACATCCTCTACATCGTTGGCTTCAAGCACCGTGTGACGACCCTGCTGCACTGGGCCATCAGTTTCATCGGACGCGGCCGCTCGGAGCGCGCCTACACGGTGCAACAAGTGTTGGGCCGCCGTGCACTGCAACGAATTTCAGCTGACGAGGCGCCGAAGCTCCCGGAGATTGCCGAGTCCTGAGGCCGTCACCGACCTTCAGCGGGGGGCCATCCGCAGCGCGCCGTCCATCCGGATGACCTCGCCATTGAGATAGTCATGCCCGATGATCGCCATCGCCAACGCGGCATACTCCTCGGGCCGTCCGAGTCGCTGCGGGAAGGGCACCCCGGCCGCGAGCCCGGCGCGGAACTCGTCACTAACGGTCGCCAGCATCGGCGTCTCGATGATGCCCGGCGCAATGGTCATCACGCGTATGCCGTACTGCGCCAGATCGCGCGCTGCTGGCAGGGTCAGGCCGACGATGCCGCCCTTGGATGAGCTGTAGGCGGCCTGCCCGACCTGGCCGTCGTATGCCGCAATGCTCGCGGTGTTGATCACCACGCCCCGCTGGCCCTCCACATCTGGCTCGGTGGCCGCCATGGCTTCGGCCGCGATCGCCATGACCGTAAACGAGCCGATCAGGTTGATCTCGATGATCTTGCGGTAAAGCGCCAGATCATGCACCCCGCCTCGACCAAGGATGCGCGCGCTCATGCCGACGCCGGCGCAGTTGACCACCACCCGGAGCGGTGACTGCGGATCCTCGCTGGCCACGGCCACGGCCGCCCGAACCTGTGCCTCGTCGGTGACATCGGTCGGCACATAGGTCACGGCGTCGACCGCCGGCCCGGCCTCGCAGGCCGCGGCCAGGTCGAGCGCGATGACGCGAGCACCGGCGGCGGCCAGTGCGGCAGCGGTGGCGGCACCGAGGCCAGAGGCTCCCCCGGTGACGATGGCAGTGGTGTTCGCGGTCTGCATGGCGCCATCCTGCCAGCCAGAAGATGATGGCGAACCGGCGGGCCGGTCTTGAGCGTTCGCTCAATTTGAGCATATGCTCAACTCCATGCATGAGCCCACTCGCCCGGAAACTCGAGCCAGGTCACTGCTGGTCGCGGCCCCGGTGACCCTGACCGCACTCCTCGGAGTCGCCATCGCGCAACGCCTGGACCTACTGGATTCCGCCCTGGTCTTCGTGGGGATCCCCTGCCTCCTGGCCCTGGTCCTAGGACTACTCCCCACGAAGCGCAGTTGGGGATCGATCTTCCAGTTCATCACCGTGGTGCTGCTGCTCGCCTCGGCGCTCCTCCAAGAGGGAGCCTTGTGCGTCCTGATGGCAGCGCCCTTGGTCTACGGGGTGGCCGCCCTTGCGTGGTTCGCTGCCCGCTCGGCCAAGGACGGCGAGCGCCTGCACGCGCTGGCCCTGGTCCCGCTGCTCCTGCTGATGTCCGAGGGCATCGCTCCCGACTGGCGGATCGCCCCCGAGGCCAGCGCGCGCGCCGAACGGACAGTTGGCGCGAGCTGTGCAGACTTCGAAAGAGCCCTTGACCGCGGACCGCGCATCTCCAGCGATGATCGCGGGACCCTGCTGAGTTGGGCGCGCTATCCCACCCCGATCTCGGTGACGGGAACCGGCGTGCACGCGGGCGATGAGTGGGTGTGGACCATGCCCGGGGGCGATATTCACGCAGGCGTGGTTTCCGAGGCGGTGGGGCTGCTGCGCTTTGAGGTCACCAGGGACAACTCGGGCGTGACGCGATGGGTGACGCTGCGCAGCGCCACCCTCGCGTGGAGTCAGCAGTCCCAAGGTTGCCGTGCCGTCGTCACCATCGACTACCAACGACACCTCGATCCGGCCCTGTGGTTTGGCCCCATCACGGCCGTCTTCATGAACGCCGGGGCCGATGCGCTGTTGGCGTCATTGGATTGACCTGGCCCTCATGACTGCCGCCACGATCCGCAATCTCACGCTCGCCATCCCCCTGGTCGGCCTGATCGCCCTACTGCTCGGTCGGCGACCCAGCCCGCGGACCTCGGCAGCGGCATTCCTGGCTGGCCTGTGGGTCGCGGTCGCCATCGCGATCATTCACGCAAGCGTCCCGGACCGCTGGTGGACTTATGCCGCCAGTCCCACGGCAATCCTGGGCCTGCCGCTGGAAGCACTCCTGGGATGGGCCATCATCTGGGGCGCCGTGCCGGCGCTTGCGGGCGGCCCGTGGTGGGCCTGGCTATTGGGCCTGGGCTGGCTCGATGCGGTGGCCATGCCGGCCATGTCACCGATGGTGTTGCTCGGGCCCACCTGGTGGCGGGGTGAACTTCTGGTGCTCGCCGTGGGATTGCTCCCTGCTCTGGTCCTGGGTCACTGCACCCGCACGCGCCGGTGGCTGGCCCTGCGCGTGGGGATGCAGGTCGCCCTCTTTGGGAGCGTGGTGCTCGTGGGGTTGCCCAACCTCGTGCTCTCGCAGACCGGCGGCTCCTGGGCCGCGCTGGGACAGCAGCCCCTGGCGATCCGGGCGGTCCTCTTCGTCGTGGCAGCTCTCGCCGCAGTTCTCGCGCTCAGCGCCGTCGCCGAACTAGCCCGGGTCGGGCGGGGCACCCCGTTCCCCTGGGATCCGCCGGAGCAGCTGGTGATCAGCGGCCCGTACGCGTATCTGGCCAACCCCATGCAAGCGGGCGGGGTGGCCTTGCTGGCAGTGCTGGGCGTCGGAGTCGGATCGTGGATGCTCGTGGCGGCCGCCGGCTCGGCGGGCCTGCTCTCCTTCGCCGTCTTCGATTGGCACGAGCGGGAAACCCTCGCGCGCAGGTGGGCGGACTACCGGGCCTGGCGATCGAGCGTGCGGCCCTGGGTCCCGAGCTGGCGCCCCCATGGCCTGCCCGGGTCAGAACTCGATGTAGACGCAGAGTGCGCGATCTGTCGGGCTACCGGTCGCTTGCTCACCGCGCCTGGGCTGGCCGTGAGCGCCATACCGGCTGCAGAGAACGGATTGCGTCGCTTGCGCTATCGGAATGAGCATGTCGGGGCTGAGGGGATCGCTGCTGTGGGCAGGGCGCTCGAGCACAGGAATCTGGCCTGGGCAGTACTCGGGTGGGGAATCCGGCTCCCCGGGGTCGACCTGGCCCTGCAATCTTTGGCCGACGCCACTGGGCTCGGCCCCGTGGGCATGCGATGCTCGGATCCGGCATCGCCGCGCGTCCATCAAGGAGGGCTCCCCCATCGCCGCCGAGCAGACCACAGCTAGTCTCAAGGACGCCGTTGTGCGCCTCGTGGCGCAACAGGGCTTGCGGGACCTCTCCGCCCGCATCGTGGCCGGTGAGGCCGGGGTCAATCAAGCGCTGATCTTCTATCACTTCGGCACTCTCGAGCAGTTGATCGCTGCGGCGATGGCCGAGGCGACCACGGCGATGGTTGAGCGTTTCTCCGAGCCGTTGCGAGGGGCGCAGACCTTCGCCGAGCTCCACGCCGTGGGGCTAGCCCTGAGCGCTAGCGCACGAGCCGATGGCTCAGCCGCGCTGCTTGCCCAGGTGATCGCGTCAGCTCAACATGACCCAGCTCACCGGCGAATCCTGCACGAGTGCTTGGCGATGTGGGATGGCGAGGTGGCCGCGGCGGTTCGTCGAATCTTGGGATCGCGCGGCATGGCGGACGCTATCGACGTGGAAGCCGTGACCTCCGCGATTGCGGCCTCGACCATCGGCATGATCACGCTTGATGGCGCCCGGGCCGACGGCCCAGATCGAAGCGCGCTCGCAGCCTTGGAGGGCATTACGGGGATGGTGGACCGTGTCTTGCGACTTGTCCCCGCACCGCTGGCCCGTCGGGTGCTGCGCCGCTGATGGCGCGGCGGCATACGGTGTCCCCATGACGTTGCACATCGGCGGACACGTGGACTCGGCGGACCCGATCAGCGAGGCTCAGGCGCGCGGCGCCACGCTCTCACAGATCTTCCTCGGCGACCCACAGAGTTATCGCGGCCCGGTCGTGGACTACCCCGGCGGCGCGCCGGCGCTCAAGGCCGACGCCGAGGACGCCGGGATTGATCTCTATGTGCATGCGCCGTACCCGATCAATGTGGCCTCGCTGAACAACCGCATCCGAATCCCCGGCCGCAAACTGCTGCAGCAACACCTCGATGCTGCCCTGGAGATCGGCGCCAAAGGTGTGATCGTGCACGGCGGTCACCTGGGCAAGGACGAGGACGCCGGCATCGGCTTCGACAACTGGCGCAAGTGCATTGACGGCCTGCGGATGCCCGTGCCGCTGCTCATCGAGAACACCGCCGGGGGCGAGAACGCGATGGCGCGGCGGCTGGACGCCATCGGTCGGCTGTGGGACGCGATCGGGCTGGCCGACGGCGGCGAGCAGGTGGGCTTCTGCCTGGACACCTGCCATGCGCACGCCGGCGGCAATGACCTGGCCGACGTGGTCGAGCGGATCCGATCGATCACGGGTCGGATCGACCTGGTACACGCCAATGACAGCCGCGACGACTTCGACTCCGGCGCCGACCGGCATACGAACTTCGGCTCGGGTCTCATCGACGGCAACCTGCTCAGCGATGTCGTCGAATCGGCCGCTGCCCCCGTCGTGGTGGAGACCCCGGGCGGCACCCAAGGGCAGAGCGCGGATATTGCCTGGCTCCGTGCGAACGTGAGCGGTGGCTAAGGATGGATGTTGCTGTTGGGCTCATCGCCCTCGCCGTCACCGTGCTGGCTGGCACTGTGGTCAGCGAGCGCCTGCGGATGCCCGCGCCGCTGCTCTTGATCGTTATCGGCATCGCGGCCTCCTTCGTGCCGAGCCTCCCCCAGGTCCAGTTGGGTCCCGATGTGGTGCTCTTCGGGCTGCTGCCACCCTTGCTGTATGCCGCCGCTCGGCAGACCTCACTCGTGGACTTCAGGGCCAACCGTCGCCCCATCCTGCTGCTCTCCGTCGGCCTGGTGATCGCTACGACGGTCGCCGTCGCAGTGGCTCTGCGCTGGGTCTTGCCGGACCTGAGTTGGCCGGTGGCGATGGCGATCGGAGCGGTCGTGGCGCCCCCGGACGCGGTCGCGGCCACCGCCATCGCTCGCCGGATCGGCCTGCCACGGACGCTGGTATCGATCCTTGAAGGCGAGTCGCTACTCAATGACGCCACCTCCCTGGTGGCGCTACGCACCGCGATCGCGGCCATGGGTGGTGGGGTCGCGGCATACGAGGTCGGCCTGGATTTCGTGCGTGCGGCCGGCGGCGGAGCACTCGTGGGATTCGCCTGTTTTGCTGTTGTCGCGTGGATCCGAAGGCACCTGCAGGACCCGATACTGGACACCGCGCTCTCGCTACTCACGCCCTTTGCGGCCTATGTTGCGGCCGAGAACCACGTCATCCACGCCTCGGGGGTGATCGCAGTGGTCGTCGCCGGGCTGCTGCTGGGGCACAAGGCTCCGATCATCCAGACGTCCCGCTCGCGGCTGACCGAGAGCATCACCTGGCGCACGATCGCCTTCGTCCTGGAGAACGTCGTCTTCCTGCTCATCGGCCTCCAAGCTCGCTGGATCCTCGAGGGCGTCCAGAATTCCGGGCTGGCCTGGCCCCTGGTGATCGCCGCCTGCGGCGTCACCCTAGCCACGGTCATCATCGTTCGGCTGCTCTGGCTGTACTCATCGCGGGTCGCGCTGTGGGCCCGCACGGGCCGGGCCGCCCATTCGGTCCCCTGGGCGGGGGCGACCCTGGTGGGATGGGCGGGAATGCGGGGCGTCGTCACGCTGGCTGCCGCCTTCGTCATCCCGACCGACGTGGAGTACCGCGACCTGCTGCTGCTGATCGCGTTCAGTGTCGTGGCCGGAACCCTGCTCATCCAGGGCTTGACCCTGCCCTGGCTCACCCGTCAGCTCGGCGTGGAAGCACCGGACCCCGCCGCGGACGCGCTGGCCCGGGCCACCCTGCTCCAACAGGCCGCGGTCGCCGGCTTGGACCGCCTCGACCAGCTCGAGGGTGATGACTTAGGCGGCGTCCGCGACATCATTCGAGCGCGGGTGGAGCAACGCACCTTCGCGGCCTGGGAGCGCCTGGGCACGACCAGCGACCGGGAGGCACCCTCGGATGCCTACGCCCGGATGCGGGCCGAAATGCTCACCGTGGAGCGCCAGCGGGTGCTGGAGATCCGTGACCTGGGGCAGGTGCCGGCCGAGGTTGTTCGCGAGGTGCTGGGCATGCTAGACATCGAGGAATCCATGCTCGACACCGCACGGGAGGAGCGTGCTTTCGTGACGAAGGCAACGACCATCCAATTCGGTGAGGAGTGCGCGGAGTTGGCCGCGCTGCCGGCGGTTGAGACCTCACCGGACCCTGAGTGCGCCTCGTGTGTCGCCGAGGGGCTTTCTCCAGTAGCGCTGCGCCAGTGCCTCACCTGCGGGCACATCGGGTGCTGCGACTCTTCCCCGGGCCGGCATGCAACTGGGCACTATGAGTCGACCCGGCATCCGGTCATGCAGTCCGCGGAGCCGGACGAGATGTGGCGTTGGTGCTATGTGCACCACGCGTCCGGCTGACCTCGGCTCGGCGCGTGCTGGGGCAGTCGCTGGCCCTAGTACGTGGACTGCACGTCAATGACGATCCGGCTCGGACCGGTCAGGGTGAACACCCGGAAGGGTCGCTTGCCTCCATTAATCCCCACGAACTCCTGCCCGATGCCCTCGAATCCGCCGTAGAGGCCCTTGACCTGCGCAAACACCGTTCCACGCAGGGCGCTGGCCGGCACCGGCGCAGGAGCTGGTTCGCCATGCTCGGGGTAGTAGACGCCGAACGCGAGCACCTGGAGGATGGCGTCCCCGGACACCGGGACTGGCTCGCCGCTCGGGTCTGCGATCGCACTCTCGACATAGCCGACGGTGAACCGTGGTGGCTCCGGCCCAGTGAACTCGTAGACGACCCGGTCGAATCCGCGGTGTCGGCCGACCCGAACAGCGGAGCCCACACCACCCGCACGGAGCTCCGGAATCCCCGGGCTCGACACGTCTGAGGTACCAAAGGGTCCGCCGGTCGGTTCCGAGCTGGCGGCGGTCGCAGACGGAGACGACGGCGTCGGGACGCTCGCGGACGGCGACGATGAGGTCGACGCGGTGGGCCCAGGGGTGGTCGGGGTGGGTGCGGGGCTGGAGCAGCCGGCTACGGCCGCCACCGCAGCGAGCGCCAGGATGGCCACGGGTCCTGCGAAGGTGGATCGGGGACGGGGCATAACCCCTCCTTACACATTGCGGCGGTACTGGCCGCCGACCTCGAAAAAAGCATCGGTGATCTGCCCGAGGGTGCACACCCGAGCAGCGTCCATGAGGACGGCGAAGACGTTCTCCCCCGCCATGGCCGCAGTCTTGAGGCGCGCGAGAGCGGCCTGTGCGTCCTCGCGGTGCTCCTCCCGAAAGGCCGTGACGCGGGCAAGCTGCGAGGCCTTCTCGGCCTCCGAAGCCCGGGCCAACTGCAGGCTGCGCGGCGCCGCATCGCCGGCTGGATTGCGGAAGGTGTTGACCCCGATGATCGGCAGGCTGCCGTCATGCTTGCGGTGCTCGTAGAGCAGCGACTCGTCCTGGATCCGACCGCGTTGATACCCGGTCTCCATCGCGCCCAGCACTCCCCCGCGCTCGGTGAGCCGATCGAACTCAGCGAGCACGGCCTCCTCGACCAGGTCCGTCAGCTCGTCGATGATGAAGGACCCCTGTAGCGGGTTCTCGTTCATCGCCAGGCCCCACTCCCGATTGATGATGAGCTGGATCGCCAACGCGCGCCGCACTGACTCCTCTGAAGGCGTGGTGACCGCCTCGTCAAAGGCGTTGGTGTGCAACGAGTTTGCGTTGTCATAGATCGCGATGAGCGCCTGCAAGGTGGTGCGGATGTCGTTGAAGTCCATCTCTTGGGCGTGCAGCGATCGCCCGCTGGTCTGAATGTGGTACTTGAGCTTCTGGCTGCGTTCACTGGCGCCATAACGGTCCCGCATGGCGATTGCCCAGATTCGGCGCGCCACCCGGCCGATGACGGCATACTCCGGATCCATGCCATTGGAGAAGAAGAAGGACAAGTTCGGAGCGAAGTCGTCGACCGCCATCCCGCGGGCGAGATAGGACTCGACGTAGGTGAAGCCATTGGCCAGGGTGAAGGCGAGTTGGCTGATCGGGTTCGCCCCGGCCTCCGCGATGTGATAGCCGGAGATCGACACGGAGTAGAAGTTGCGCACCCCTTGGTCGATGAACCACTCCTGGATATCGCCCATCATCCGCAGCGAGAACTCGGTCGAGAACAGGCAGGTGTTCTGTCCCTGGTCCTCCTTGAGGATGTCGGCCTGCACAGTGCCGCGGACGTGCTGCAGGGCGTATGCCGTGAGCTCCGCGCGCTCTGCCCCACTCGGCTCGCGGCCCTCGCGCTCGACGAAGGCGGCGATCTGCCCGTCGATCGCGGCGTTGAGGAAGAAGGCGAGGATGGTCGGCGCCGGTCCGTTGATCGTCATGGACACGCTGGTCGTCGGTGAGACCAGGTCGAAGCCGTCGTAGAGCGCCTTCATGTCCTCCAGCGTCGCAACCGAGACGCCCGAGGTGCCGACCTTGCCGTAGATATCCGGCCTCGGGTCCGGGTCTCGCCCATAGAGCGTGACCGAGTCAAAGGCCGTGGAAAGCCGGGTGGCCGGTTGCCCCTCGGAGAGGAGCGTGAATCGGCGATTGGTGCGGAAGGGATCACCCTCACCGGCGAACATCCGCGCAGGGTCCTCATTGTCGCGCTTGAACGGAAAGACACCGGCCGTGAAGGGGAAGTAACCCGGTAGGTTCTCCCGTCGAAGGAAGGACAGTGTGTCGCCATGGTCGGCGAGACGCGGCAGCGCCACTCGTCGAATGTCGTTGCCCGACAGGGATTCCTTCACCAGTGCGGTATGGATCTCGCGATCTCGGATCCGCACCACCTGCTCGTCACCGCTGTATGCCGCGACCGTCGCCGGCCACCCATCGAGCCCGGCCCGCACGTCGGCGGGGATGGATTCCTGGGCGGCCACAATGAGGGCAGTCAACTCGACAGGCGCCTTGTCCCCCAACGCTTCTCGCGCGGTCGTGAGGTGCTGCGCCCGACGTGCGGCGGCGGCATACTCAGCGGTGTGAGCGTGATAGGAGCGAACGGCCTCGGTGATCTCCGAGAGGTAACGGACGCGCTCGGGTGGCACGACCTGGCGGAGCACCGATGAGTGCCGCACGTCGACAGGCGGCAGAGCGCCCTCCGAGAGCTCAAGTCCCTTGTCAGACAAGAGGGCTCGCAACTCCTGATAGAGCGCGGTGACGCCGTCGTCATTGAAGGTCGCCGCCGAGGTGCCAAAGACGGGCATGTCCTCAGGGCTCGAGCCGAATGCCCCGCGATTGCGGATGAGTTGGCGGCCGACGTCGCGCAGGGCATCCATGGCCCCTCGACGCTCGAACTTGTTGATCGCCACGACATCCGCGAAGTCGAGCATGTCGATCTTCTCGAGTTGGCTGGCGGCGCCGAACTCGGGTGTCATGACATAGAGGTTGACATCGGCAAAAGCCGTGATCGCGGCATCCCCCTGGCCGATGCCCGGGGTCTCGACGATGATCAAGTCGTACGCTGCCGCCTTGAGTGTGGCGATCACCTCGCTCAGGCACTCCGGAACCTCGCGCCCTCCCCGGGTGGCCAATGAACGGAAGTACACCCGGTCCCCGTCCAGGGCGTTCATCCGGATCCGGTCGCCCAGAAGGGCGCCGCCCCCACGTCGGCGGGTCGGGTCGATGGCGATACAGGCGATGCGCAGCTTGTCCTGCTGATCGACGCGGAAGCGACGAACGAGCTCGTCGGTGAGGCTGGATTTCCCCGAGCCACCGGTGCCGGTGATCCCGAGCACGGGCACGACGCGCCGGGCTGCGGCGGCGCGGATCGTGTGCTCCGCGCTGCCCAGTGCCCCGAGCTCGGCGCCGGTGATGGCGCGCGCCACGGCGCTCTTGTTGCCGCTGAGCAGGGCGTCCAGGTCGACCGGAGCGGCGGCATACGGGTCGACATCGCAGGCGTGCAGAACCTCAGCGATCATGCCGGGCAGACCCAACCGTTGGCCGTCCTCCGGGCTGAAGATCGTGACCCCGGACTCGCGCAAGCGCGCGATCTCCTCGGCCACAATGACTCCGCCGCCGCCGCCAAAGACCTTGATGGAGCCGGCGCCGCTCTCGCGCAAGAGTTGCGTGAGGTACTCGAAGTACTCGACGTGGCCCCCCTGATAGGAGGACACCGCGATGCCCTGGGCGTCCTCCTCGATGGCGGCGTCGACGACCTCCTGAACGCTGCGGTTGTGGCCGAGGTGGATCACCTCCGCACCCTGGCTTTGCATGATCCGCCGCATGATGTTGATCGCGGCGTCATGGCCATCGAAAAGGCTCGACGCGGAGACGATGCGGACCGGGTGGCGAAGCGCAGGATGGTCGGACATGGGTGGCGTCCTTCCCTTCGTTGGGTGCATTCAGCCTAGTGCGGATGATCCCGTAGTGCGCCCGGGAAGCTGGGCATCCCACCCTCCGCTGAGGTGGTGGTTGCGTCGTACTGAGGGCGGGACTCCGGCGTATCGGACCGCCCTCAGTACGACGCAACCACCACCTCACACGAGAGTCATAGCGCCAGCCGGGTCGCGAAAGGACGACGAAGGTTCTCGGTGGCGGAGGTCACGCACGCTGCGCGGCGATCCAGTCAATTGCAGCGGCATAGCCCGCCACCCCTTGACCGATCACCGCATGGCTGCACACCTCAGTGAGATAGGAGTGGTGCCGGAAGACCTCGCGCGCGTGAATGTCACTGATGTGCACCTCGACCACCGGCACGTGGCACGCGGAAATCGCGTCCCGCAGTGCAACCGAGGTGTGCGTATACCCACCGGCATTGATCACGATGCCCGCGCTACCCCGCCGCCCCTCCTGCACCCAGTCGATCAGGATGCCCTCGTGGTTGGACTGGCGCGCATCGACGGTGAGGCCTTGCAGGGCCGCCGCGGAACGGCATACCTGCTCCACATCGCTCAGCGTGAGGTGTCCATAGACCTCCGGCTCGCGTTCGCCGAGGAGGTTGAGATTGGGTCCATTGAGGACAAGAACCGTCGAGGCATCCATGACGCAGAGCGTATGCGTTACCGTTGCTGCGGGGGCGGATCATCACTTCCCCCCGGAGCCTTTCAGACCTCACGCGACGTTGGGCTCATCCCATCGCCCTGGGGAATCCCCTATTCACGATCCGGAGCACCAACATGAGTCGTTTCCACCGTCGGCCAGCCAGGATCGCCGGCATTGTCGTCCTGAGCGCAGCACTCGCAGCACTTGCTCCGAGCGCTTCGAGTGTGGCTTCACCGGTTCCGGCACCTCCCGCGTCCGTGGCGAGCGCCCCCGCGCGGGTTGGCGGCTGGTCAACCCTTCCGGCCGCCTGTGTCGGAGGCATCTCGCACATCCGAACCGACGGTGAGCTCCGGATGGGCGGTGTCGATGCCTCTGGCCCTTGGTTGACTCCATTCGGCGACACCGGCCTTAGAGGCCCGACCGCGGCGTGGACCTACAGCGGCTTCCAGTACGACGGGAGCTCCGGAGGTGACCCCTTCAGCGACTACCTGGCCATCGGGGCGGACGGGCTGCTCTGGGACGTGATGGTGACGGACACGTCCGCCGCCGGGAACGAACAATTGCTTGGGGCGGGAGCGGGCTGGGGCAGCGTGCGCTCGCTGACATGGGCCGGCCGAACCACCATTGTCTATGGCCTTCGGGGAAATGCCCTCGTGAGGTACGGCTTCGGCGCAAACAGCAGCGGGATCTACGTCAGTAGCTCGCGGGTCATCGCCAGCTCCGGCTGGGGTGGCGTCCGCAAGATCGCCAGTGGTGGCACCGCCACCGTGGGCGGCCGGGCTGTTGACACGCTGTACGTCATCACCACCGCCGGCGCGCTGAACCTCTACACCGTCGATCGGGCCACCAACGTCCTGCGCGGATACTCGCTGCGTACGACCGGCTGGCAGAACGTCACCGAACTCAACGCCGAGCGCTGCGATGCAAACGCGGGTGTCACCCTGGTGGGCGTGATGAACGGGTCGGCATACCTTTACCGCGACCCGGTGAGCGACGCCAAGGGCGACATCATCTCCTACGGCCTCATCACCAAGGGCATGAGCGGCGTGCTCATCAGCTAGTCGACCCCGAGCGAGCCTCACTCCCGGACATTGGCGTCTTGGACCTTGAGTGGGGCGAGCACGGGAGCGCAGTCGGAGACGGCTGGCAGGGTGTCCGCGGCAGTGCGCGCACGGGCACCCGCCACCGTCCATTCACTGCCGAGCCCGAAGGGATGAGCGGGGACCGCATAGGCCTGGGGCAGGACGCAGTAGGCCAGGGGCGCTGGGAGACGCTTGACGATCGTGGGGACGGCATCGGCGCCCAGCGAGGTCAGGTATGCCGTGTCCAAGGGCTTGCCTTCCTGATACCTGGTGATGTTGTGATCGGCGACCCAGCCCGCCGGATTGAGCAGTCCGAGGCCGATCAGTGCTGCGGCGCCGGTCACCATCGCGACCCGGGGGACCCACCCGCTCCAGCCTGGCCGCATGATTGACGCCACCTGGGCGATCACGAGCAAGCCCAACCAGCCCTCGAAGACGTCCACGAAAAGGCGGAGCACGGTGAATCCGTAGGCGTCCTGGTAGAGGTCCATCCGGTAGAGCGCGGAGATCACCACCCCCAGCGTGAGCACGCCCTGAAGCGTCACCATGCCCACCAGGGCTACGCGGGCCGAAGGGGTGTCGACGCGTGCTTTGCGCGCGGCCAGGGACACGACGAGCAGGGTGAGTGCGGTCGCGGCCGTGAGTTGGCCGAACCCCTGGTGAACATAGTCGGCATAGCTGAGCCCGGTCTGGGTGCGCAGGTAGTCCACCCCGCCCCACAAGGCGGTTGCCTGCGCGAGATGGAAGACGAGGAAGAGCGCGCTCACGCTGGCCAGGGGCACCAGCCACTCGAAGGCGCGGCTGGTGGGCTTGCCCACCGGGATAGCCAGGTCGCTGACGGCCGTGGGCGGGTTGAGAGCCAGATAGGCGCCGGTCAGCGTGAAGCCCCAGCCGAGGACGAAGAAGAAGGTGCGTTGCGTGAAGCCGTCCCAGCCGAGATCGGGGACCAGGGAACTCGCCCAAGATCCGAAAAGCGCATCACCGGAGGCAAAGAGCACCCCAAAGACCAGGATGAGCCCGACCGTGACCGCCAGGGTTCGCAGGACCGGCCAGATCACCGCGCTGCGCCGACCCACGGTGATCGTCCGACCCAGGAGGGGCAATCCGCGAATGGCCGAGGCGGGCCATGCGGCGGCGCTGGCAATCGAGCCTAAGGGCGTCCTCGCGCCGGTCAGCACGCTCGCGGTCAACGCCAGTGCGCCCAGCATGCCCAGGGCCTCGATGCCTTCGGAGGCGCGTAGGACGACCAGGCTGATCAGACCCATCGTGAGGGCAGCGCCCAGGGTCAGCCATCGCGACCAACGACGCGCCGCGGCGGCATACACGACGGCCGCTCCGGCTGCGAGCACGACGAAGAGTCCCAACCCGAGCCCAGATGCCAGCGGCTGAGTGATCGCGGCGAGCAGACCCACGCCGACGGCGGCGAGCAGCAGTCGCACCTGCGGGTCGCTGACCCGCTCGGGCCAGAGCGCACGGGGTGCCGTCACGGCATACGGATTGGTCGGCGCGAGGTCCGGCGGCGCGGCTGGCCGCGCGATCGGCGAAGGCGGCAGTTGGGTTGGTGTCGGCATGGTGCTCTCCTGAGTGGTCTCCGGCGTGCTGGCGGGTCGCTGCGGTAGCAGTACGCGCACCCGGGCGCCGCGCGCGCCTGGTGGCGTGGCAAGAACGGCGACGGATCCGCCGTGGAGTTCGCAGATCCACCGGGCAATGGCCAGGCCCAGGCCCGTGCCGCCGGTGCCGAGTGCGCTCGCGGACCCGGTGCCGAAACGCTCGAAGACCCGCTCGGCATCGACGGCCGAGATCCCTGGCCCCTCGTCGAGAACGGTGAGCGACCATTGATCGCCCGGCTCGAAGCGCCCGGTGATCGTCACCGTGCCACCGGTCGGACTATGGCGGGCGGCGTTGTCGAGCAGGTTGGCCGCCACTTGCGCCAACCGTGCCTCGTCGGCCTCCACAGTGAGCTCTGTCGGCACGTCCACGGCATACGTGATCTCGCGGCCGGCCAGCCGCGACTCCGCCGTGACCGAGGCCACGAGTTGCGCCACGGACACCCGCGAGGTGGTGAGCGTGGCCGCACCGGCGTCGAGACGGGAGAGGTCGAGGAGGTCTTCGACGAGCGCGGAGAGCCGTTCGGATTGGGCCAAGGCGGTTTCGAGGGTGCGATGGTCGGGGATGCCGACGCCGTCCACGAGGTTCTCCAGGAGCGCGCGCTGGGCGGTGAGCGGTGTGCGGATCTCATGCGAGACCGTGGCGATGAGTTCCCGACGCTGCCGGTCATGGGTGGCGAGTTGCTCGGCCATGTCGTTGAATGCGCTGCCGAGTTGCCCGGTCTCGTCGGGTCGCAGATCCGCGATGCGGGTTGAGTAGTCGCCGCGGGCCATCCGTCCAGCCGCGTCGGTGAGGTCGCGCAGGGGCTGGGTGAGCCCGGTGGACAGCCAGTGGGTGAGGGCAAGGGCTGCCGCGAGAGTGACCGGCACCGTGACCCAGCCGCTGACCCCGGCCCGGGAGCCCATCTCACTGACGAGAATGGCTGCCAGGAAGCTCGCGCCCACGAGCACGGCCAGTTTGGTCCGGATTGCAGAGATCCGGTCCAGCGGGCGATCGGTGTTCATGCCTGCTCCACCGCATAACCAATGCCGTGGACCGTGCGGATTCGCTCGGCCCCGATCTTTGCCCGCAGGCTCTTGATGTGGCTATCCAGAGTGCGGGTGCCCGAGGCATCGGACCACCCCCACACCTGGTGCATCAACTGCTCACGAGAAAGCACCGCCCCTGGGTCGCTAGCCAACGAGGCCAAGAGGTCGAACTCGAGCGGTGTCAGGTGAATCGCACTCTCCCCCAACACCACTCGACGCTCGCGCAGGGAGATGGCGAGGTCTCCGACGATGAGGGTGGCTGGCCGAGACGGGTCACCGTTGGCGCGTTCTGTAGCCAACTCGGCAGCGCGTTCGACCCGCCGCAGCAATGCCCGGACCCGAGCCACGAGCTCGCGCGAAGAGAACGGCTTGGTCATGTAGTCGTCGGCCCCGACCGCCAAACCGATCACCATGTCGCTCTCCTCGTCCCGGGCAGTCAGCATCAGGACGGGGACGGGACGCTGCCTCTGGACGCGGCGGCATACCTCAAGGCCGTCGAAGCCCGGGAGCATCAAGTCCAGGACGAGCAGATCGGGGTGCTGCTCGGCATATGCCGCGACCGCGCCCGGCCCGTCGAACGCCTGACTCACAGTGAAACCCTCGGCGCGCAGCCGGTCGGTCACCGACTGGTTGATCAGTGGCTCATCCTCGACGACCAGGATGTGTGCGGGGTTTGCTGGGGTCATGGCTCCCAGGCTAGGAGGGTGCGGGTGCTTCTCACGGGGGCGGCGCCTGGAGATTCTGTGAAACCCGGCGCCGAGGGGCCGCCACGGCAGCTCCCGGTGGCTCTCGGTTGTCGGGTCGGCTCCCGGTGGCCCGGCCGGCTCCCGGTGGTCCCATTCTCGCCTCAACTTTCCCGCCGCATGCCGGAACCTTGAGGTTGAGGCCCCTTGTAAGAGGCCTCAACCTCAAGGTTCCGGCATCCAGTGGGGGCTGAGCAGATCCGAGGCGCTAGCGGCGTCCGAGGAGATACCCGATAACCAGGCCGACCATGCCCGCAGCGGCATACGGGGCATAGGTGCGGAGCAACACCGGCAACACGGTAGAACCGAGATCGAGGGCTTCGGGCTCACTGGCCCCGGCACTCGCGGCTGGGCGTACCGCACTGCTCGGCTCCGCGCCCGCGCCCGCGCCCGCGCTCGACGCCGCGGCTGCGCTCGACGCATCGGTTTCCCCCGAAACTGCAGGGAAAGGAGGTCTTGCTTCGTCGGGGATTTCGGGGTGACCCCGAAATCCCGGGGCGGGTGAGAGTTGTGAGGCGATGCAGGACACGAACTGCTGGAGCAGTTTGTCGGACACATCCTGCATGACGCCTCGACCAAATTGCGCGGGCTTGCCGGTGATCGCCAGCTCGGTCACCACGTCAACCCTGGTACCAGCACCAGAGGGCGCGAGCTGGATCCGCACGGTGGCACCAGCAGTGCCATTTCCGCGCTTGTCCTTGCCCTTGGCCTCGATCACCGCACGCTTGCGATCGTCATCCCGCTCGAGGAAGGACCCCGAACCCGCGTACTGCAACGCAATCGGGCCCAGTTTGACCTTCACCGTGCCCGCGAAGCCCTCCGAGGTAACCGAGGTGACCTGTGCGCCGGGGAAACAAGATCCGACGCGCTCAAGGTCCATGAAGGTCGCCCACGTCGTATCGACATCGGCAGGAACAGTGAAATCGTGGGTCAGCTCCATCAACTCAACCCGCCATGGCCGCTCGTACGGCTCGAGCGGTCAGCACCCCGGCCAGGTGGCGCCGGTAGTCGGCGTCCCCGTTGAGGTCACTGGGTGGATTGGTGCCCTCGGCCGCACGGCCGCAGGCCTGCCCGCAGTCATCAGCATGACGGCCCACCAGGTCCGCCTCGGCCGCCCGAGCGCGCACTGGCGTCGACCCCATATTGGTTAGCCCCACCTTCGCCTCGACGATCTGGCCACCCTGCGTCCGCACGGTCGCTGCGACCCCGATGATCGCCCATTGCTGGGCTGCCCGGGTGAACTTCTCGTATGCCGCTCCCCACCCGGTGTGCTTCGGAATCCGCACCTCGGTGAGCAATTCACCGTCGCCAACAGCGGTGGCAAAGATGTCGTGGTAAAACTCCGTCGCCGGCACAGTGCGCTCGCCGCCGGGGCCGACGATGACCATGGTCGCGTCGAGCGCGAGCAGCGGCGCACCCAGGTCACCGGCCGGGTCGGCGTGCACCACGGCCCCGCCCAGGGTGCCGCGATGCCGGATCTGCGGGTCGGCGACGGTCGCCACAGCCTCATGCAACACGGTCGCGTGCTCACGCACCAGGTCGCTGGCCAGCACCTCGGCGTGCGGAGTCATCGCGCCGATGACGAGGTGGTCGCCACCATCACGAATGCCGCGCAGCGACTCGATCCGACCCAGGTCAATGACCGTCTCGGGCGCGTTGAGCCGCATCCGCAGGACCGGCAGCAAAGACTGCCCGCCAGCAATGACCTTGCCGTCATCGCCAGCCGCGGCCAGCGCGCCCAGGGCGTCCGCTACCGAGGTCGGTGCCACGTAGTCGAATGCCACGGGAATCATTGGGCACCTCCATTCGCCGCGGAGCCGGCATGCTGGATCGCCTTCCACACCCGCTCCGGGGTGCATGGCATGACGATGTCGTTGACCCCGAGGTGCCGAACCGCGTCGACCACCGCGTTGACGACCGCAGGAGTCGAGGCGATCGTGCCTGCCTCACCCACCCCCTTGGTGCCCAGCGAGGTGTACGTCGCCGGCGTGGTCGTGCGGTCGGTCACGAAGTTGATCAGGTCGGCCGCGCTGGGGATGGTGTAGTCGACCAGGCTGCCCGTCGTCAGGGTGCCCTGGTCGTCGTACTCAGCACCCTCAAAGAGTGCCTGCCCGATGCCCTGGGCGAGGCCGCCGTGCACCTGGCCCTCGACGATCAGCGGGTTGATGACGGTGCCGATGTCGTCGACACAGACATAGGACCGCATCCGGGTCGCGCCGGTCTCGGTGTCGACCTCCATGGCGCACAGGTGAGTGCCATGGGGGAAGGAGAAGTTGTCCGGGTCGAAGGTCGCATCGGCATCCAGGCTCGGCTCCACCCCATCCGGAAGGTTGTGGCCGGTCCACGTTTGCAGGGCCACATCGGTGATCGAGATGCCCTTGTCCGTGCCGCGCACAGTGAAGGTCCCAGCCGAGAACTCCACATCATCGGCGCTCGCTTCGAGCAGGTGCGCCGCGATCGGGCGGGCCTTCTCGATGACCTTGTCGGCGGCCCGAACGAGGGCTTCGCCACCAACGACGAGCGAGCGTGAGCCATACGTGTCCATGCCCTTGGTCGAGATCTGGGTGTCGCCATGCAGCACCTCAACACTCTCGAAGGGCACCCCAAGCCGGTCGGCGACGATCTGGCTGAATGCCGTCTCGTGGCCCTGCCCATGGGCACTGGCGCCGGTCAGCACCTCGACCGTGCCGGTCGAGAGCATCCGAATGCTCGCGTTCTCCCAGCCACCGGCGCCATAGTTCAGCGCACCCAGGATGCGTGAGGGCGCCAGTCCACACATCTCGGTGAACGTGGACACCCCGATGCCGAGTTGGACTGGGTCACCGCTGGCCCGCCGCTGGGCCTGCTCGGCACGCAGCGCGTCATACCCGAAGAGCTCCAGAGCACGCTCGGTCGCGGCCTCGTAGTTGCCCGAGTCATAGGTCATGCCAGCCACGGAGGTGAACGGGAACTCGTCGTGCTTGATCCAGTTCTTCTCGCGGATCGCGATCGCGTCGACACCGACCTCCGCGGCCAACTCGTCCATCAGCCGCTCGATGGCATAGGTCGCCTCGGGACGCCCGGCGCCTCGGTAGGCATCGACCCAGGTCTTGTTGGTGTAGTAATTCGAGGTCGTGAACCGGTATGCCGGGAACTTGTAGATCGCGTTGAACATCCAGGCGCCCAGGACGGGCACCCCACCGCCGACCAGTGCGGCATACGCGCCGAGGTCCGCAAGGAGGTCAACCTTGAGGCCGGTGACGGTGCCATCCTTGGTGGCGCAGAGCGTGAGCCGCTGCCACTGGTCGCGGCCGTGGTGTCCGGAGACCATGGTCTCGGAGCGAGTTTCGGTGTACTTGCAGGGTCGACCGAGCTTGCGGGCGACCGCGAGCGTGGCGAACTCTTCGGGAGTGGACTGCAGTTTGCCGCCGAAACCACCGCCCACATCGGGCGCGATCACCCGGATCTTGGACTCCGGCAGACCCGTCGTTGCGGCGATGCAGAAGCGCAGGACGTGCGGGACCTGAGTGGCTGTCCACATGACCACCTGCTCGCCGGTGGGGTCGACAACCGTAGAGCGCGGCTCCATGAAGGCTGGGATGAGCCGCTGCTGGCGGTACTCCCGCTCGATCACGACGCCGGTTTCGCGGGCCTTGGCAATGGCCTCGTCGACATCGCCGCCAGTACCTGCCGCCGCCGAATCCAGCGTCCACACGTCACTCTTGTTGGTCCCGAGGTCAGGGTGCGCGAGGACCGCGTCGGTGGCCGCCTCCTTGAGGTCCAGCACCGCCGGCAACTCGTCGTAGTCGACGTCCACGAGCTCGGCGGCATCGCGCGCCAAGGCAGCCGAACGAGCGGCCACTATCGCGACGATTTCACCGGCGTGAGAGACCCGCTCGAGCGGGACCGGGAGGTGAGTCGGGGTCTTCTGGTTCGCCGACAGCGGCCAGGCGGTGATATTCACGCCCTGGATGTCGGCGATGTCCTTGCCGGTAAATACCGCGATGACACCGGGGGCGGCGGCCGCCTCAGAGGTGTCGATTGAGGTGATCGTGGCGTGCGCGAAGGGGCTGCGCACCATGGCCAGATGCAGCATTCCGGGGAGTTGGATGTTGTCAGTCCACCTGGTGCGACCGGTGATGAGTCGGTGGTCTTCCTTGCGGCGACGGGCCTGGCCAATCTCGACCTCGGGACGGTCGTCAACAGCGGTCATCTCACTCACCTGCCTTCGCCGCGGCAGACACGGCCTTGACGATGTTGTGGTACCCCGTGCAGCGGCAGAGGTTGCCTTCGAGGCCCTCGCGGATCTCCTGCTCACTGGGGTCGGGGTTCTCGGCCAGCAGGTCGATGGCCTGCATGATCATGCCGGGCGTGCAGAAGCCGCACTGGAGGGCGTGGTTATCGTGGAATGCCTGCTGCATGGGGTGCAGGCCACCAGCAGGGGCGATGCCCTCGATGGTGGTCACCTCATGACCATGGGCTTGGACGGCCAGGACACTGCAACTCTTCACACTGCGACCGTCCAGGTGGACCGTGCAGGCTCCGCAGTTGGAGGTGTCACAGCCGACGACCGTGCCCACCTTCCCCAGCGTCTCGCGCAGGTAGTGCACAAGCAGTGTGCGGGGCTCAACGTCGTCGGAGTACTCGACCCCGTCGACCTTCACCGTGATCCGAGTCATCGTTGACCCTCTCTCCTGGGCGAACCGTGGCTTCATCGTGATCTAACGCCATTGTGAGCCGCGCCACAAGAGCCCGATCGGTCGAGGCCACCAGCGGTCAGATCAGCCGCCCAACGGCGCACCGGTTCGTCCGGCCGCGGCGCAGGTGCTCGGCCGCGGCGCAGGTGCTCGGCCGCGGCGCAGGTGCTCGGCCGCGGGACGCCTATCCGACCGTGATCGCCTCAACTTTCCCGCTGCCGGAGAGAACCTTGATGTTGGGGCCGCTTATAAGGGGCCCCAACATCAAGGTTCCGGCATCAGGCGGGAAAGTTGAGGTGCGTGGGGCGGGGAGCGTGCGCAGCGTGCGGCGGGAAGCGCGAGGAAGCGCGGGAGCCCACTCAGCCGTGATGAATCGGGCCAGCCAACTCACCGAGCCGCTCGCCGCGACCACCCCACTGCAGCGCGACGATCTCGGCGGCGATGGACACCGCGGTCTCCTCGGGGGTGCGGGCCCCGAGATCAAGCCCGATGGGCGAGGACAGCCTGGCCAACTCACTCTCGCCCACCCCGACCTCACGCAACCGCCGCAGGCGGTCTTCATGGGTGCGCCGGGAACCCATCGCCCCCACATAGGCCACCTCGGGGAGTCGGAGCGCGACCTCCAACACCGGCACGTCGAACTTGGGATCGTGCGTGAGCACACAGATCACCGTGCGCGCGTCGATCCGGCCGGCCTCGACCTCGGCGGCGAGATAGCGGTGCGGCCACGAGACCACGACCTCCTCCGCGGCCGGGAAGCGGCTCGCTGTCGCGAACACCGGGCGGGCGTCGCACACGGTCACGGCATACCCCAGGAAGGTGCCCACGTGCGCAACCGCTGCCGCGAAGTCGATCGCACCGAAGACCAGCATCCGCGGACGGGGGGCGTATGCCGCAACGAAGACCCGCATCCCCTCGCCCCGGCGCTCGCCGTCAGCGCCATAGGTCAGGGTGTCGGTGCGGCCAGCGGCCAGCAGTCCGCGGGCGTCATCGGTGATCGCCCCATCAGCGCGCGCCGAGCCCAAACTGCCGCTCGGCTCGCCCTCCGGACGCACGATGAGGCGCCGCCCCACCCACGCCCGGTCCGGGTGATCGATGACGGTGGCGACCGAGACGGGTCGCCCCGCCGCGATGTCCTGCGCCACCTCCGCCAACTCCGGAAAGGTCTGCTGCGAGACCGGCTCGACGAAGATATCGAGGATGCCTCCGCAGGTCAGACCCACGGCGAAGGCGTCGTCGTCGGAGACCCCATAGCGCTGCAGCACCGGAGCCCCCGAGGCCATCACGGACTGGGCTAGCTCATAGACCGCGCCCTCGACGCAGCCTCCCGAGACCGATCCGACGGCCTCACCCGACTGACCAACCAGCATGGATGCCCCGGCCGGCCGGGGCGCGGACCGGAACGTGGCAACCACCGTGCCCACTCCCACGGTGTGCCCCTCGCGCCACCACCCCAGCAACTCATCGAGCACGTCACGCATGTGCGACCACCTCCGTCAGGCTCTGGAATGCCGCCAGCGAATGGCCGGCGACGAAGTCATCGAGATGGGGCAGGACCGCGACGATGCCCGACTGCACCGGCGCGTATGCCGCGTGCCCACGATGCGGGTTCACCCACACCACTCGATGGGCCACCATACGCAGCCGGCGCATCTGCTCCCCCAGTGCCTCGGGCTGGTCCCGCTCCCACCCGTCGCTGAAGATCACCACGACCGCTCCACGCGCCATCCCCCGCCGGCCCCAGCGTTGCAGGAATTCGCGCAGGCCTTCACCAAGCCGGGTGCCACCGGACCAGTCGGGGATGGTGTCCCCGGCGGCCACGATGGCGCGGTCGGGATCGCGCTGCCGCAAGGCCCGGGTGATGTGCGTGAGCCGGGTTCCCAACGTGAACACCTCGACCGGGTCGCCGGTGTGCACATAGCGATGAGCCAAGCGCAGGAGCGCATCGGCATACGCACTCATCGAGCCGGACACGTCGATGAGCAGCACCACCCGCCGGGGACGGGATCCGAGATCCCGGTGGCGCAAGACGCCGGGCTCCCCCAGGCGGCGCCGCATCTCGCGCAAGGTCCGATGCGCGTCGACCTGGCCTCGCGCCGCCGGCGTGCGGCGGTGCGACCGGCGCAGTGGTGCCCTCGGATTCAAGCCGGCGAAAAGCTGCGCCAGCCGTTCCCGGTCGCTTGCCGTGAGCGTGGCGACGTCGCGGTGCCGCAGCACTTCGGTGCTGCTGGCCTGGGCGGTAACGGTCTCTGGGTCATCCCCGGATTCGCCGGACTCGTGGGCCGAAAGCCCGGCTTGGGTGACCGTGGTGGGGGCCTCGCGGCGAGCCTTGGTCCCCGCCCGCTGGCCGCCGAACCAGGCGGCATACACCAGGTCGTATCGCGCCACATCGGCCGGGGAGGAGCACAGGGTGGCCCGGCCGGCGTAGTACACGCCCACCTGATCCTCCAGGCCAACCTCGGCCACGGCCTCCACAAAGACCCGCTCGCGGTCCGCGGTGACCGGCACGCCAGCGGCGGCCAAGGCCCGCGCGAAGCCGAGCAGGATCTCCTCGGGTGGGCGCATCAGCCCGCCAGGAGTTGATCGAGTGCGTGCCGGACGCGCTCGGCATCCTCGCGGTATTTCACGGCGACTCCCAGGGTGGCTGCGGCCGCGGTGGTATCGAGCTCGCGGGTACCCAACTCATGCAAGGCGCGCGCCCAATCCAAGGTCTCAGCGACGCCCGGGGGCTTGAGGATCTCGCGGTCTGTCCGAATGCCGTGGACGAGCCGGGTGACCTGCTCGGCCAGTCGCGCGGGCACCTGCGGCGCGCGCTGGGCGATGATCGCGATCTCGCGCTCGATGCCGGGGTGGTCGATCCAGTGGTACAGGCAACGGCGCTTGAGTGCGTCGTGGAGTTCGCGGGTGCGATTCGAGGTCAGCACGACCACGGGGGCCGTGGAGGCAGCCACCGTCCCGAGTTCGGGGATGGTCACGGCCCAGGTCGAGAGCACCTCGAGCAGGAATGCCTCGAACTCGTCGTCGGCCCGATCGATCTCGTCGATCAGCAATACGCATGGCGCCTCACGCAGGGCCTGCAGGACCGGGCGCGCTAGCAGGAAGCGCTCATCGAAGAGCGAGTCCTCGAGATCCGCGAGCTCGCGTTCACCGCTGGCCCCGCCGCGGGCGGCCTCCACCGCGCGCAGATGCAGGATCTGCCGCGGGAAGTCCCAGTCGTAGAGCGCCTGGCTCGCGTCGATCCCCTCGTAACACTGCAAGCGCAGCAGCGGCAGGTCCAGCGCTTCGGCGAGCGCCTCGGCGAGCGCGGTCTTGCCGGTTCCCGGTTCACCCTCCAGCAGCAGCGGCCGACCTAGTCGCAACGCTAGCCAGGCCACCGTGGAGAGCGCATCATCGGTGAGATACCCGGTCTCGCCGAGCGCCTCGCTCAGGTTCGCACTCGTGGCGAAATGGGTACGCGGGTCCATGTGGACAGCATCGCCCATGCACGCCTTCGGCGGAAGACTGTGCCTCCGGGGGCCATTACACCCAGGGCAGTAGACCCAGGCTGATCGCCAGCACGATCAGCATCATGCTGGCCATGGCGGGCAGCCGCCCGTCGACCAGGACCCCGTGGGGAGCCGACATTCGCGCGCGCCAGGCCGCCAGGCCCGCGACGAACCCGATCGCGATCACGATGGCACCGAGGACGATCGCCCCACCCGTATGCCGCGTGGCCACGAGCCGCACCACGATCAAGGCCAGCGAGCCCACCGCCAGGGCCGTGCGCCGCCACGCCAACCGGGACCGCTCCTGCGGGCGGGCCGGGTCGAATGAGGCCGTCACGATCGGTTCAGCTCACGACCGTCATGGCCACGATCAAGACCGCCAAGACACTGACCACCAGGGCCAGCGGCAGCGCCAATGACGTGGCCGGCAGCGGGCGCCCCAGGCGGACGGCGCGCTCGGTGCGCGTCCAGCCGCGCCACGATTGCACCCCACAGATCAGCGCCCCCAAAGCCAGCACCGCGGCAATCCAGCGCGCCGACGGTCGCTCCAGTGCTGACGCCACAACGTCCAAGGCGGCCGCGCCCGCGAGGAAGCCCAATCCGGTGCGAATCCAGGCCAGGAAGGTGCGTTCGTTGGCCAAGGTCACCCGAGGGTCGGGTTCCTCGCCAACGCCATACACCGACGCGGGCCAGCGGCTCGGCGAGCGATCCGGTTGCTCGGTCATGGGTCCATCATCCGCGTCCACTCCGCCTGTGTGTCGACGTCGGCCCCGGTGGCCAGGTCACCGCATTCAATGAGGCGCACGTCGCGTCCCTGGAGATAGCCGCGGGCCCCTTGGTCGCCCACGGCGGCGCGCTGCACTCCCGTCCAATGCGCACGGCCCAAGAGCACCGGATGCCCTGGAATGCCGCCATATGCCGCCCTTGCCAGGCTCTCGGTGATGGTGCCGGTTGGCTGGGAGCCGGCCTCGCGGCATACGCGTTCGATGACCGCGGCGGTGACATCGGGCAGGTCGACCAGGGCCACCACAGCGGCGACCGATTCCGGGGCAGCAGATTCGGCGGCCGCCAGTCCAGCCCGCAGAGAGGCGCCCATGCCGTCGGCCCAATCAGGGCAGGGGGCGAGATGCACTGTGCAGGGCTGCCTGGGTGCGCACTCCCGCGCCCAAGCGCCGGAAAGCATGGTCGCCTCGACCTCATCGCCCGCAGCTCCGGTCACGACGACGACGGTGCTCAGGCCCGCGGTGGTGAGGCGACAGACGGCCTCCTCCACCAACGACCGGCCGGTGACCGGGTGGGTGAGCAGCGCCTTGGGCGCACCCATCCGAGAGCCGCGCCCGGCGGCCAACACCACGGCGGTGATGAGGGTCACCCGCCCATCCTCGCCCATCGGCCAAGGGGGGGCCACTTCCTGACCGAACGGAGGATCATCCGCGTGCGGATCCAGCGCGTCAACCAACTAGGTTGGCGTCTTGTGAAATCCCCGAATCGCCCGACCTCAGCGGTGGCTATTGGGATCGTCGCGGCGATCGCGATGGTCGCCGCTGGCTGGCCGGTCCTGGCGAGCCTGCTCCGCTAGCGCCCGACAGACCCCGAATGCCGAGAGCCCGGATCCTGGTGGATCCGGGCTCTCGCGTGCGTGTGGCGGGTGAAGGATTCGAACCTTCGAAGCTTTCGCGACGGATTTACAGTCCGCTCCCATTGGCCGCTCGGGCAACCCGCCTGGTGCGCATGGAAGGATAGCAAGGAGACGCGCTCTGAACCGAATCCACCCCTAAGGAGGGCCCGATCGTGGCCGACAGCAGCTTCGACATCGTCAGCAAGTACGACAAGCAGGAAGTGGCCAATGCGGTCAACACCGCAGCCAAGGAGATCGCCAATCGCTATGACTTCAAGGGCGTGGGCGCCACGGTCGAGCTCAGCGGCGAGGTGATCAAGATGCAGGCCAATAGCGAGGATCGGTGCAAGGCCGTCCTCGATGTCGTACAGACCTGGCTGATCAAGCGTGGCGTCTCCCTCAAGCACCTCGATGTCCCTGAGGCCGGGCCTCGGCTCTCGGGCAAGGAGTACAAGCTCGATGTCCCGCTCAAGCAGGGCATCAGCCAGGAGAACGCCAAGAAGATCGCCAAGATCATTCGCGACGAAGGGCCACGCACCGTCAAGTCGCAGATCCAGGGCGACGAGCTTCGGGTGACCAGCAAGTCCCGCGATGACTTGCAGGCCGTTCAGCGGCTCCTCAAGGAGAGCGACCTCGACGTCGCGCTGACGTTCACCAACTACCGCTGACGCACCTACCGCTCACGCACCTACCGCTGCGTCGCGGCATACCGGTGAAGGGAACGCATCGCTTCCTCATGTCGGTGGCCGATATCGATCAAGGCCCGACGCACGCCCGGGGTGAGATCGGTTCGGGAGAGCATCTGCTCGGTCATGGCGGCCGTCCGCTCCCCCACGAGGCAGGGGTATGCGGTCAGCACCAGGCGGCCGAGGGCGTCATCGCCCATCCATGCCTGCATGCCGACGATGGCTTCGGGGAAGCGTTCGATGAGGTCCTGGGTCAACGCGGGGCGCGCTGGTGTCCACAGCCCCAACGAGATTGCTACCACCTCGTAGTTCGAGGCCGCCGGGTCGGCGGTCATGGCGCCCCAGGCGGCTTCCTTGGCTGCCGGCTCGGGGATCGCGGCCCGAGCGGTGAGGGCGGCGAGATGCCCGGTCAGGGAACCATCTGCCTGCTCGTGGCGGGCGATCTCGTCGGCGTCCATCGCGCCCGCAGCAGCGAGTTGCTCGATGACCAGCCAGCGGAAATCCCAGTCATCCTGGAGTTCGGGCGGCAGCCCGCCCTCGCCTCGCGCCCAGGCCTGGAGCGTGGTCACGTCCTCGCTGCAGGCAACCACGAGGCGCAGCGCGGGCAGGCCGACCCCAGCGTCGACCAGATGCTGTGCGGCCACGCCGAGCCGGCGCCTTGCGCTGCGCTGTTCGCCGGCGGGGAGGAACCACGAGATCACCCGGCTGCGGACCAGGTCACCAACCCGGCCGATGACGGCCGGGTCGCGTTCGCTGGGCAGGGCGGCGAGCGTGAGGTCGAGCATCATCCGGGGATCAACCGTGCCCCGGTGAACCGCGCCGAGCATCCCGGTCCAAGCGACCTGGCGGGCCACCTCGTCGGGCACCCCGGCCAGCGAGTCGACCATGCCGGCCAGCGTCTCGTCGTCGAAGTCGAGGTAGCCCCAGGTCAGGTCCGCGGCATTCGGGATCACCAGGCGACCGGGCGGTAGGACCCCCAGGTCCACCGGCTGCGCGTCCCGCGTGAGCGCGATTGATTGCCGACCGATCTCGAGGCCATCAGCGAAGGCCGCGACATCCAGAGCGTGCACGCGATCCGCCGGGTGCTCGCTCGGCACGGTGCGCCGCAGCATGCCCTCGCTCCAGGAGAGCGTGTCGGCCCCGGCTGTCCGCAGCCAGGCCTGTGCCCAGGTGTCCAGCTGCTGCCCACTGGCCTTCTCCATGGCGGCCAGGAAGTCGGCGAGTTCTCCATTGGCATAGGCGAACTGGCTCAGGTATGCCGTGACTCCCGAGTTGAAGGCCTCCTCACCGATGTGGGCGATGAGTTGCCGAAGCACCGAGGCTCCCTTGGCATAGGAGATGCCGTCGAAATTGCCCAGCGCCGACAACGCGTCGGGCGCCGGGGAGCCGGCCACTGGGTGCGTGCTCGGCGAGCGCTCCGCGGCATAGCCCCACAGCTTGCGTTGGATGCCGAAGGCAACCCAGGCCGATGGCCCCTGCTCCAGGCGCGCCATGGTGTCCACGGCCATGTACTCGGCGAAGGATTCGTTGAGCCACAAGTCATCCCACCACGCCATGGTCACCAGATCCCCGAACCACATATGCGCCATCTCGTGCACGATCGTGTTGGCCCTGGTGGCGATCTCCTCCTCGGTCGCAGCACCGCGGTACAGGTACTGATCCCGGATGGTCACGCAGCCGGGGTTCTCCATGGCACCCGCGTTGAACTCGGGGACGAAAACCTGGTGGTACTCCCCGAAGGGGTAGCGGATGCCGAAACGCTCGTGGAAATGATCGAACGCCCGGGCCGTCAGATCGAGCAACTGGGGCGCCTGCGTGGCGAGCGCGTCCGCCAGCGACCGTCGGGCGTGAATACCCAGGGGTATGCCGTCGTGCTCGCCGAGTGCGCTGGCCCATGGGCCTGCGCACACGGTCACGAAATAAGTGGCCAGTGGCGGGGTCTGCGCGAGCTGCCACTGTCCGGGAGCAGTGCGGCTGGCGGCGCCATTGCCCACCACGCTCCAGGCTTGCGGAGTGCGCACGCTCACGGCATAGGGCGCCTTGAGGTCCGGTTGGTCAAAGCAGGCGAAGACCCGAGGCGCCTGATCGAGGAAGAGATGCCCGTAGACATAGGCCTCGCCATCGGCCGGGTCGACGCTACGGTGCAGGCCCTGGCCATCGCGCGAGTAGCCCATGAGGCCTTCGGCGAGCAGGGTGTGCTCGCCGAGCGTCAGGGTGAGCGGAATGCGGCCATCCACCGGTTCGGGCAGCGGTACGCCGTCGAGTTCGACGCGCTCGCAGGTCACCGGTCGGAAGTCCAGGAAGGTCTCGCCGCTGGCGGGCGCGGTCAGGCGCAGCTCGGTGCGGCTGTGGAAGTGCTCAGGCCCCCGGTCGAGGTCGAGCGCGACCGTCATCGCGTCGACGGTGACGAGAGCGGAGCGGTGCGCGGCCTCAGCGCGGGTGAGAGAGGGCATACCGAGCATCCTGCCTTGTCAGATCGAGCAGTCGTAGCGCCAGTAGCCAGCCCCTAGCGATGCTGGTAGCCGCCCGCCATCGCTTCCAGGCGCGCGATCCGCTCGGCCATGGGCGGGTGCGTCGAGAACAGCCGCGACACATCCTGCGCCCGGAATGGATTGGCGATCATCATGTGGCTGGCATTGACGACATCCTTGGTGGGGGCCAGCGGCGCCCGAGAGGTGCCGCGCTCGAGCTTGGACAACGCCGAGGCCAGCGCCAGGGGGTCCCCGGTCAAGGTCGCGCCGTCCTCGTCCGCATCGAACTCGCGGGTCCGGGAGATGGCCAACTGGATGACCGTGGCGGTAATCGGAGCCAAGATCGCCATCGCCAGGCCGGCCAGCGCACCGCCGCGATCATCCTCGCGACCGCCGCCACCGAACATCATCCCGAAGGAGAGCATCTGGCCGATCGTCGAGATCACACCAGCGATGGCCGCCGCCACCGAACCGGTGAGGATGTCGCGGTTGTACACGTGCATGAGCTCGTGCCCGAGCACGCCGCGCAGCTCCCGCTCGTCGAGGAGTTGGAGGATTCCGGTGGTGCAGCAGACCGCGGCATTCTGCGGATTCCGGCCGGTCGCGAAGGCGTTGGGGGCGTCCGTGGGGGAGACATACAGCCGGGGCATCGGCTGGCCAGCCTTCTCGGACAACTCCCGCACGATCCGGTACAGGCCGGGGGCCTGCGCCTCGCTCACCGGCTGGGCATGCATGGCGCGCAGGGCGAGCTTGTCGGAGTTCCAGTATGAGTAGGCGGTCATGCCCAGGCCGATGAGGGCGAAGATCCAGATGAACGAGGAATTGCGCGTGGAACTAGCCACGACCCAGCCGATGGAGAGCAGCAGGGCGAAGATGCCGCCGAAAAGCGCGGCCGTCTTGATTCCGTTGTGGTGCCGGTGCATGTCGGTCCTAACGTCCTGGTTCGGCGGTCTCGTTCCCCGGCCTCGCGGCGGCCCTCATCGCACCCAGCCGAGCAGGAGCTGGGGGGCCACCGAGAGCACGACCAGGGTCACGCTCGCGGCGACCAGGACGATCCGGGGCCCCCAGGCACGCGGTGCCGCCGAGCCCGGCGTGTCCTCGGGCCGGGCCACCAGGATGACCAGCCAGCGCAGGTAGACCGCGATCCCGAGAGCCACCGCCATCACGGCCAGCACCGCGACGATGGGCAGCGCTTGATGGGCCGTCGTGGTCAGCGGCCGCAGGGCGATGATCTTGGCAATCAGACCGACCACACCGGGCGGCAATCCAGCCAGAACGAGCAGGGCGAAGGCCATCGCGCCACCGGTGAGCGGATCCCGGCGGATCAAGCCGCGATAGGCCGATAACTCACCGTCCCCTCGCCGCTCAGCAACCCCGGCCAGCAGGGCCACGGTCGCGGCGGCATATACGCACAGATAGGCCACCGCGGCCTGCGCTCCTTGCTCAGAGAGCGCCACCAGCGGCAGCAGCACCCAGCCCGCCTGAGCGATGGTCGACCAGGCCACCAGCCCCAGAGCGCGGTCCTGCCGTAGCGCAACGCTGGCCCCCAGGATCATCGTCGTCAGCGCCACCGCCGCCAGCCCCACCGTCAGAGCTGGGAGCGCCAGCACGCTCGACATACTCGGTCGCAGCACGGCAATTGCTGCGGCCAGCGCGGCCGCCTTCGAGGTCGTCACGAGCACGGCAACGACCCCCACATCGGCCTCGCGATAGTTCTGCGGCGTCCACGCGTGGAAGGGCATGAGCGAGAGTTTGAAGCCGATCCCGGACAGCAGGATCAGCATGGCCAGCACCCCCAGAGCGACCCTGGTGTCCTCGCCGACGATCCCCTGCCAGGCCTGTGTGGTCAGCGCCACCGTGCCGGTCGCGCTCACCCACAGGGCAGCGCCCACCACGATCAAGGCGAATGACGTCAACGAGGTCACGAGCAGCGAGAGGGCAGCATGCCCGGCGCCGCGAGTGCCGCGCAGGGCCACCAGCGCCACCACCGGCACGGTGGCCAGTTCCAGGGAGACCACCAGCGTGACGACGTCCACGCAGGCGGCCACCGAGGCCGCTCCGGCGGCCGTGGCGAGCACGAGCGCCGCCGCCACACTGGGACCGCCAGGTGCCGCATATTGCTCCCGCCCTACCAGTGTCAACGCGGCCATGGCGCCCACCATCGCCAGCGACTGCAGCACCTGCGTGAGCGTCGCCGTTGGCCACCCGGCTGCCGGGATCCACACCACCGACACCAGCGCCCCGATCAGGACGGCAGTCCCCAACCAGCGCTGCCAGCCTCGGCCGCGGGGCGCAATGGCGTCGATGAGCAGCACCAACACGGCACCCAGGCCGGCCACTGCCGCCGGCCCGAATGCCGCCAACTGTGCGGTCATGGTCATGGCAGCCCTCCCAAGAGGACGCCGACACCGGCGGTTGCGGTCAGCAGGATTCCCGGCGCCACGCCTAGCGCGACCATGGCCAGGCCCAGCACGCCCAAGAGCGCCCGCTCGGTGCGCGAGGCGTCGTCCTGCCGGACCGGCAAACCGGTCTTGGTGCGCACGGCGTCGCCGACCCAGACCGCCCGCAGCACCCGCGTTGTGTAGGCGGCACCCAGCGCCGCGCCGATCGCGGCCACCAGGACGCAGGCCAGGAAGACCACCTGCGAGCGACCTCCACCGGGCGACCACGCGGCATACAGGGTGAGGAACTCGCCCCAGAAGACCGCCAGCCCCGGCAGCCCCATTCCGGCAGCCATACCAAGGACCAAGAAGAATCCCAGCGCGGGACTGACCTCGCGCAGCGCCGGGCGGGACACGGTGAGATCCGCACTCCCCCACCGATGTTTGAGCCCGCCCACCAGGATGAAGAGGAAGGCCGACACGACGCCGTGCGCGACGCTCGCGTAGATCGCGGCCTGCACGCCGAGGGCGCTGCCGCTAGCGACCGCAAGCGCGACGAAGCCCATATGCGCGACCGAGGAGTAGGCGATGAGTCGCTTGAGGTCAGTCTCGGCCAGGCAAATCAGCCCACCCCACACCACGGCGAAGGCCCCCGCGAGGGCAAGCCAGGGGCTAATGAAGGCAAAGGCATCCGGGGCGCTGGCCAGGGGCAAGCGGATCACACCATAGGTGCCTAGCTTGAGGAGTACCGCCGCGAGCAGCACCGATCCACCGGTGGGCGCGATGGTATGCGCGGGCGGCAACCAGGTGTGCAGGGGGAAGACCGGGATCTTCACGCAGAGCCCCACGGTGAGGAGCAGCACGATGGCCACGGTGGCCGCATCCTGGCCGGGCAAGGCACCGACCAGGCGGTCGAAGTCCGCGCTGCCGGCGCGCACCGCGAGGAGCAGGATGCCAACGAGCATCAGGGTGGAGCCGACGGCGGTGTACAGCACGAAGCGCGTGCTCGCCTCATCGCGCACCTCCGGCACCCGGCCATCACCGAATCTCCTGATGACGAACCACATCGGCACCAGCACGATCTCGAAGGCCACGAAGAAGAGCAGCGCGTCACCTGCGAGGAAGGCCGTCAGCGCACCCGCCTGGGCGATCAGGACGGCCCCGAGATAGCTGGCTGGCGCTCCCCCTTGCGGCATCTCGTATGCCGTGTGCCCGACGATGAGAATGCCCACTGCTGCGGTGAGCAGCACGAAGGCCACGTTCAGGCCGTCCAGGCGCAAGGACCAGTCGATCCCGAGTTCCGGGATCCACGAGAAGCGTTCTGGCGCATCGAGATACCAACCGGCGGCAACCAACCCTGCGCTGGCGATCACCGCGACGCCAGCGGCCGCGCGGGCTACCGGAGCGCTGACGCGATCGCCGAGCCCGAGCAGGACCGCACCCACCAGGAAGGGCAGCGCCACAGCGGCTGTCAGGACCATGACAGCACCCCCCACAGGGCCAGCGCCAAGGCGCCCAGCACGACGAGCACCACACTGGTGCTCGGGCGCTCACCGCGATGTGCCCGGGCCGCTGCCATCCCGGTGAATCGCGCGGTTACCGCGGTCGCGCGGACGTAGCCGTCGATGACTTCGGTGTCCAGGAAGCGCGCCACCCGACCCGCCAGCAGGACCGGTCGAGCCACCAGGGACACATACAGCCGGTCGACACCGAGGCCGGCATCGGCATACGGGATGAAGCGGCGGGCCAAGACCTGGGCGGGGTCTCCCCTGGTGCCCGCGCGCCAGGCGATCGCGACCCCGACACTGAGCAGCAGCGCCGAGATGATCAGCCATACCCAGGACGCGGACGGCAGGGCAAAGGCGGCCGATCGGGAGAGCAGACCTCCGGTGAGCGCGCCCACGGTGAGCACCGTGAGCACGCCGGCCACCGACCAGGTCAAGGCGGGTCGATGCGCGGCTCGGCCGGGCACATGCGTGGTGGCGATGATCAGGGCGCGGGTGGCGTAGGCAGCCGTCAGGACGACCGAGAGCAGGGTCGCAATGAGGACCACCAACCCCGGACCTCCCGGCGCCACCGCTCCGGCGTAGTCGGCATCGAGGACCTGCTCTTTGGAGACACCGCCGACGAGCACGGGGACGCCCGCCAGACTCGCCAAGCCGACCCCCAGCGCAATCTGGGCCAGCAGGGAGGCGCGCGCGCTCCCCCGTAGCTCTTCCACGGCCGTGCCGCCAGCAGTTACGGCGAGCCAGCCGATGACGAGGAAGAGCAGAGCCTTGAAGATGGCGTGCGAGACCAGGTGGAATAGGCCGGCGCCCGGGCCGACCGTGGCCGGCACCGACGCCAGCGCGCCGAGCATGACGGCGACCTGGCTGACAGTGGACCACGCCAGGAGTCGCTTGAGGTCGCTTTGGGCGAAGGCCATGAGAGCGGCGAAGACCATGGTCGCGGCGGCGCTCAACCCGAGCAGCCAGCGCGCCGGCTCGGCCTCCGCCAAGACCGGCAGCAGGACCGCCAGCACCACGGTGCCGGCCGCCACCATCGTGGCCGCGTGAATCAGGGCGCTGGCCGGTGTCGGGCCGGCCATTGCATCCGGGAGCCAGTCCTGGAAGGGGATCAGCGCGGACTTGCCCATGACGCCAATGACGATCAGACCAATGAGCAGCGACCGAATCGCCGGCGAGGGCGCCGCGCAGGCCTGGGTGGCGGCCGCCAGGCTGGCTCCGTCGGCCAGCCGGGCGTCGATACACACCTGCTGGTCGGTCCAGGCGCCCAGGACCGACTGCAGGCCGGTGCTCTGCGCACCGACGGCCAGTCCGATGATCCCCAGCACGAAGCCAATGTCTGCCACCCGGGTCACCAGCAGCGCCTTCATGGCCGCGCGGCGAGCGCTCTGCGTGCGTGACCAGTGGCCGATGAGCAGGTAGGAGCACCAGCCCATGACCTCCCAGCCGATGACCGTGAGCGCCAGGTCCCCGGAGTGCACGAGCAGCAGCATGGCCGCGCTGAAGAGGGACACGGTGGCCGCAAAGACCGGATACCGGTCATCGGTCTCGAGGTACCAGGCGGCATACACCTGCACCGCGCAGGCAACGAGCGTGACGATCGCCGCCACGGTGGCCAAGGTCGGCGTGGACAGCAAGACCAAGGGCAGGTCGATCCCCGGCAGGCTCAGCGATCCCACGGTCGGAATCACCTCCACCCCCGGGTCAGCCGCCAGCATGCCGACCAGGCCCGCGACGAGGAGCATGGCACTGGACCCGATGGCGACCACACGCGCGGCGATGTCATTGCGCCGGACGGCCAGGCCGAGCACAGCGGCCAGGAGCGGCAGCAGGATCACGATGCGGGCGATCATGATCGGGGCTCATTCGGCTCGTCGAGATCGATACGGGCTCGATGGCGGTATGCCGTCAGGATGATGGCCAGTGCCACCACCACCTCGGCCGCCGCGATGGTCATGACGAAGAGCGGCAGAACCGAGCCGGCTTCGTGATCCACTTCGCCTCGTGCTCCGGCCGTCACCATGAGGACAAGAGCGCCGGCGAGAGCGAGCTCAACCCCGATGAGCAGGAGCACGGCATTGCGGCGGAGCAGCAGGCCAGCCAGACCCAGCCCGATCAGGAGTGCGGCCAGAACGTAGGGGCCGGCGAGGTGGATCATGGGGCATCCCGCTGGATGCGTGAGACGGCCAAGGCGGCGATCAGGGCGGCGAGCAGCAGCAGCGAGAGCAGCTCGAAGGGCCACACCCAGGTGGTAAAGATCTCGCGGGCGACGCGAGGGCTGTCGGCTGATTGCCGATCCACGGTTGCGCCCCAGCCGCCGGCCAGCGGAATCAGCACGGAGAGCAGCATGGTGGTCACGGCCGCCCCCACGGCACCAGCGGCCAGCGCCCGCGGCAGCCCAGGGGCATGCGCTGTATCCGGTCCGATCGGCGCCCGAGTGAGCATGAGCGCGAAGAGGACCAGGACGACGACTGCCCCGACATAGACCAGGAGCAGCACGAGCGCGACCAACTCCGCACCCAGGATCAGCACGGCCCCCGCGACGCCGAGCAGAGAGACGACCAGCCACAGCGCTGCGTGCACGACCTGCCGCGTCGTGATGGCCAGGACGCCGCCAGCCACGGCGATGACGGAGGCAGCGAGGAAGGCCAGATCGAGGGCGGTCACGGGCCCACCAATCCCGTGCCCCGCGGCGGGCGGCGTGCCGCGGCAATCTCGGCCGGCTCAGCGGCCTTGACGTCCAAGGCAGGTGGCGGCGGGACCGTGCCCATCCACACACCCAGTCGCTCCTTGTCGTGCAGCAAGTCCCGCACGTCGAACTCGGCATACTCGAATTGCGGGCTCCAGAAGAGCGCGTCGAAGGGGCAGACCTCGATGCAGATGCCGCAGTACATGCACAGCGAGAAGTCGATATCGAATCGATCCAGCACATTGCGCTGCCGCTCGCGGCCGCCGGGGGTGGCTGCCGGGATGGTCTCCTTGTGGCTGTCGATGTAGATGCACCAGTCCGGGCATTCGCGCGCGCAGAGCATGCAGCTCGTGCAATTCTCCTCGAGCAGCGCGATCACCCCGCGCGAGCGCGGCGGCAACTCGGGGCGGACGTCGGGGTATTCCTTGGTGGTCGTGCGCCGGAATGCCGTGCGCATCGTGGTGACCAGCCCCTTGACCAGGCTCATCGCGCCTCCCCTGCGGCATTCGAGGTGAACTCGCCGGCAAAAAGGCTGCGGTAATACCTCGAACCCATGTGATTGCGGCTCACCAGCCCATCACCACCCCGATGCCCGTCAAGAACAACTGGGCCAGCCCCAGCGGCACCAACCACAGCCAGGCCAGGCGCTGGAGTTGGTCCTCACGCAAGCGCGGCCAGGCCACCCGCACCCAGATGATCACGACGGCCACGGCGAATCCCTTGAGCAGGGTCCACAGCCAGCCCAGGGTGTCCGGCAGGGGCCCGTGCCAGCCGCCGAGCCACATGGCCGCGAACACCAGCGACATCACCACGATGCCCGCGTATTCGGCCAGCAGGAAGAGCGCGAAGCGCAGCCCGGAGTATTCGGTCCAGGCACCCATGACGAGCTCGGCATCCGCGACCGGCATATCGAAGGGCGGCCGCTGCAGCTCGGCCACCGCCGCCACCAGGAAGACCACCGCGCCCGGCAACTGCCAGAGCAGCCAGAGCGGGCGCCAGGCCTGGGTGATCGCGGCCAGGCTCAAGGACCCGGCCGCGAGCGCGATCGAGGCGGTGGCCAGGACGATCGGCAACTCGTAGGAGATCAACTGGGCGGCGGCCCGCAGGCCGCCAAGCAGGGAGTACTTGTTGCCGCTGGACCAACCCGCCATCAGCGTGCCCAGTGCCCCGACCGAGGTGGCCGCGAGGAAGAGCAGCAAGCTGGCCGGGACGTCGATAGCCGCGACGCCAGGGTGAATCGGCACGGTGGCCAGCGCCACCAGGTAGGGCACCAGCGCTACCGCGGGGGCCAGCCGGAAGACCCGGCGGTCTGCGGCATACGGGAGGATGTCCTCCTTTTGCGCGAACTTCACCCCGTCCGCGATCAGTTGGGCCCAGCCGTGGAAGCCACCGGCATACATCGGCCCCAGGCGGCCCTGCATGTGCGCCATGAGCTTGTGTTCGGTCTGGCCGATGAGCAAGGGCAGCACCAGGAATGCCGCGAGGACGGTGACCGCGCGCACCACGATCTCGAGCCAGGTCATCGCGGACCCCACTCCGGCGGCGGCACGCCAGGGGCCTGTACGCGGCGGCGGCCGGGCGAGCGCGCCGAGTCATGACCCTCCCCAGGCTCCTTGCCGCCCGGCCAGGCCTTGACGGCGCGGGCGACGAGCTGGAAGTCCTTGCGCCACGGATGGCCATCGAAACCCGGGGGCAGCAGCAGCGGGCGCAGTCCGAGGTCGGTGTGATCGCTGAAGCCGTCGAACCCGATCCCGAACATCTCGAAGGTCTCGCGCTCATGCCAGGCCGCACCGGGGAAGATGGCGGTCAGGGAGGCCAAGGTCCCGCCATCCGGGATGCGCGTGGTGAGCCGTATGCCGCGCAGCGCGCCAGGTTGGCCCGGGTCGAGCAGGCGCACGGTGACGTCGAATCCGGGGTCCTCAGGCGCATCGCACTGGTCCACGGCCGTGAGGAAATCCAGGAAGCTGAAGCCCTCGTCGCGGGCGGCACGGACGGCGGTCGGCCAGTCGGCGGCCGCCACGCTTTCTAGCCGGTCCTCACTCACGCGGCCAGCCTAGTCACCCCCGCGGCCCGTGGGTGTGTGGCCAAGCTCGCGCGCGCGGCCATGCTCGTGGGTGCCTTCGACGTTGCCAGGGCAGCAGCGATCCCACCCACCACGCCTGCGAGTCAGGCGGGCAGCGGTGGCAGCGGGAGTTCGCGCAGCCACGGGTTCAGCACCTCGTTGACCAGGCGAGCCCCCTGCGCCACGCCCACCACCGCCGCCAGCGACTTCTCGAAATCCGCGGTCGTCACGACTCCGTGCCGGTGCATCGCCACGAAGCCACGTAAGGCGGCGAAGAAATCGGCATCGCCCATCGCCATCCGCAAGGCGTGCAAGGTCAACGCGCCGCGCTTGTAGACCCGGTCATCGAACATGTCCTTGGCACCGGGCTCGGCGAGCAGAAGGTCTTGCGGCAAGCGCGTCAGCAAGCGGTAATGCCGCTCGACCTGCTCCTGGGTGGTGGCCGCCCCGGCCTCCTCCGACCACAGCCACTCGGCGTAGCAGGCGAAGCCCTCGTGCAGCCAGATCTGTGACCACTGCCCGGCCGTGACGCAATTGCCGAACCACTGGTGCGCGAGCTCGTGCGCGATCAGCCGTTGATTGGCCCAGGCGCGAGTCGCATGGTTGATCCCGAAGGTCGACAGGGTCGCGGACTCCAGCGGGATCTCCAGGCGGTCCTCGGTGACCACGGCCGCATAGCTGCTGAACGGATACGGCCCGAAAAGCGCGACAAAGAGCTCGATCATCCGCGGCTGGTCTGCGAAGGCCGCGCGGATCGCGGCCCCCTTGCCCGCCGGGCCCACGACCATGCAAGGCACGGGCGCAGCCTGGGGCCACGTCGCATAGCGGCCGATCTGCAGGGTTGCCAGGTACGGCGAAATCGGCGCGTCCACGGCATACACCCACGTGCGGCGGCGGCCCGCGGGACGGGTCGCCAGGTGCCGACCGGAGGCGATCACGGTGTATGCCGCGTCCGTGGTCACCGTGAACCGGTAGGTCGCCTTGTCGGCAGCGCGATCGTTGCAGGGGTACCAGGTAGGGGCACCATGGGGCTGGCTGGCCACGATGACGCCGTCCTCGAGCTCCTCCCAGCCGGCGCGCCCGTCGGGACCGGGCATCGGGCGCGGCGACCCCTTGTAGACCACGGTCACCATCAGGATCTCGTCGGCGGCGACAGCCTCCCGAAAGCGGATCGCCAATCGGGAGTCCCGATGGGTCCACCGGGCCACCGTGGCGCCGACCACCGAGAGCCGGGTCACGCGCAGGCCGTACAGGTCGAGAGCAATGTCCTTGACGGCTTCGAGGGTGGTCACCTGAAGCACCGCCCGGCCATCAAGGTGGTTGCCGGCCGGTTTGTAGGTCAGGTCGAGGTCGTAGTGGTCGACGGCATAGCGAGGGTCGCCATGCCCCGGCACATAGGGGTCGGCGCTCACACGTCCTCCACCCACGGACCGACGGGGTTGCCGATCCAGCGGGACTTGTCGGGCACGGATTCACCGCGCATGACCAAAGAGACCGGGCCCACGGTGGCATGCTTGCCGATCCGGGCCGCGGGGAGGATCACCGAGTTGGGACCGAGCGTCCCTCCTGCGGCGACGGTGACGGCATCCATGCTGAGCACTCTGTCATGGAAGAGGTGGGTCTGAACGACACAGCCCGCGTTGACCGTGGCGCCATCGCGCAGGTCGATGAGATCGGCCTCGGGCAGCCAGTAGGTCTCGCACCACACGCCCCGCCCGATCCGCGCGCCGAGGGCCCGCAGCCACCAGGACAGCGCCACCGAGCCGGTGGCGGCGCGAGCGAACCAGTGTGCCGCCAGCACCTCGACAAAGGTGTCCGCTAACTCATTGCGCCAGACGAACGAACTCCACAGCGGGTGGTCACCACGCCGCACCCGGCCGACCAGCAGCCACTTCGCCGCGGTCGCCACGGCGGTGGCAACCAGCCCGGCGAGCATCAGCACCAGGCCACCCGCGAGTACGGCCCACCAGATCCCGCGTTCGGCGAGCAGCGCCAGCGCGGCCATCACCAGGATGACCAGAGCAGCGTGCATCCACACCGCAACCAGGCGCACTGTTTCGATCGAGGCTCGCGCTATCCGCAAGCGCAGCGGGGGCGCCGTGGTGCGGGTCGTATCGGCTTCGCTGGCTTCGCGCCGCAGTGGCCGAGGGGGGCTGCCGAGGTAGGACGTGCCCACCTTGGCCTTGCGACTTGGGGGTGCGGCCGAGAGCACCGCCACCAGGCCCTGGCGCGGCACCTTGTGGCCCGGCCCGGCCATCCCGGAGTTGCCGACGAAGGCGCCCTTGCCGACGCGGGCCCGATCCAGCCGCATCCAGCCCGCGCCCAACTCGTAGCCGCCGACGTAGGTGTCGTCGGCGAGGAAGGCGCCATCCCCCACGCTGGCGAAGCCGGGGATGAGCAGCACCGTTGAGGCCTCCACATCGCGGCCGAGGTCGGCGCCGAGCAGGCGCAGCCAGAGTGGCGTGATGCTGGAGGAGTAGATCGGATAGAGCCAGGTGCGGGCTTCATCGAGCACTCGCAGGGTGGTCCAGGCCTGCCAGGCCACCCGCCCCCGGACAGGGTGCAGTCCGGGCACCAGGCCAATGGACATGAGCCGAACCAGGATCAGCACGAGCAGGGCGAGGAAGGCCAGGGCCACCAGGACACCCGGCACAGCCCACACCAGGGCCGTGCGGACCGCCTCGCCGAGGGTGGCCGTATGCCGCAGGGCTGGCACGGCGATCGCCACGCCGGCCGCGATGGCCAGAAGTGGCAGCAGGGCAATCACGAGGGCGGACGCGGCATAGGCGAGCATCCAGGCCCGCGGGCTGCGCGGCGCGGCATCCCACCATTTGCCGGGAGCCAGACCAGCGGGCTCGGCGGGCGCACCCGACCAGTGCTCCCCGGAGGGAACGCGACCGAAAACGGCTGAGCCAGGGGCGATTTCGGCGCGCTTGCCGATGTCAGCGCCCGGAAGGAGCATCGAACGGGCACCGACCCGGGCCTCTGCGCGCACGCGAATCCGCCCGATGTGGAGTTGTCCGCCGTCGAGCCAATGACCGCGCAGGTCGACCTCGGGTTCAATGGCGGACCCGCGGCCCAGGCGCAGCATGCCCGTCACCGGAGGCAGGCTGTGCAGGTCACAGTCGGGGCCGACGCGGGCTCCCAACGCGCGCGCATAGAACTTCACGAAGGGCGCGCCCGCGATCGAGACCGCGCCCATTTCATCGACAAATCGTTCGGCGAGCCAGAGCCGCAGGTGCACCTTGCCGCCGCGGGGATAGGTCCCTGGCTCGACGCCCCAGAGGAGCAGTCGAGCGCCATATGCCGCGACCACCATCCGACCGAAGGGCAGCACGAAGAGCAGCACACCGATCAGGACGAGCGCACCGGGAAGGCGGGGCAGCCAGGGCGGATCGACAGATCGACTGACCAGCCAGCTGATGAGCCCGATCCAGGTGAGCCATCGCAGGGCACCAATGCTCCGCAAGACCACCGATGCCACGAGTTGCGCCGCCTGCGTCTTGAGCGGAACTGGCAGGACCGCGGCATTCTGCCTCGTGGCAGGGGTGGTCAGCTCGTCCAGCAGCGCTGCCAATCCGACAGGCGTGGGTTGGTCGTAGACATCAGCGATCGTGACCTCTGGGAAGCGCTCACGGAGTCGGCTGACGAGTTGCGCCGCTGAGAGACTGCCGCCCCCGACAGTGAAGAAGTCCTCGTCTGGGCTGCCTGGCGGTGCACCCAGAATGTGCTCCCAGTGGCCGGCCACCCACTCGCCAGTTGATGAAAGACCTTGTGGCGCAGCACTAGTCCCCGACTTCGGCAGTGGCCAGGGCAAAGCGTCCCGGTCGATCTTGCCTGAGGTGCGGGTCGGCAGAGTGTCGACCACGGCCAGGCGCGGCACCAGGGCAGCGGGCATGCTCGCTCGCAGTCGCTCGGCGGCCGCCTTGGGGTCGAATGCCGCCACAGCGCCTGGCTCGAGCGTCAGGTAGCCAACAAGCAAGGTGTTGCCAGCGTCCGTGCGGCGGACCGCTGCGGCAGCCCCGCTGACCCCGTCGAGCTGCAAGAGGGCGGAATCGATCTCGCCCAACTCGATGCGCCGGCCACCCACCTTGACCTGATCATCGGCACGCCCCTGGAAGAGCAAGCCCTCGCCGTCAAAGCGCACCACGTCGCCGCTGCGATAGGCGCGGTCCCACCCGAGCGACGGCATAGGCGCATAAACGGCGGCATCTTTGGCGGGATCGAGGTAGCGCGCCAGGCCAACGCCTCCGATGATCAACTGCCCCGGCTCACCGTCGGGCACGGGCTCCCCCGCGTCGTCAACGATCGCCAAGTCCCAACCGTCCAAGGGCAGACCGATCCGCACCGGCCCATCGCCCGTCAGGCGCGCGCCACAGGCGACCACCGTGGCTTCGGTGGGGCCATAGGTGTTCCACACTTCACGGCCGCCGGCCACCAACCGGCTGGCCAACTCCGGCGGGCACGCCTCACCACCCAGGATCAGCAGCCGGACGCGATCGAGCGCGGCCATCGGCCACAGCGCCACCAGCGTCGGGACGGTGGAGACGACGGTGACCTCGTTGGCGATCAGCCAGGGTCCGAGATCCACGCCTGAGCGGACCAAGCTCCGCGGGGCGGGAACCAGGCACGCCCCATAGCGCCACGCCAGCCACATCTCCTCACAGGATGCATCGAAGGCCACCGAGAGACCGGCCATCACGCGGTCATGCGGGCCAAGCGGCTTGTCCTGCAGGAACATTCGCGACTCTGCGTCGACGAATGCCGCAGCATTGCGATGAGTGACTGCGACTCCCTTGGGCGTGCCAGTCGAACCCGAGGTGAAGATGACCCACGCGTCATCATCGGTCGCGGGAGCCTCGCGTTCGGTCGGCTCCGGCACGTCCGGCGCGGTCGCTCGGACGACGAGGTCTTTGGTGACGATTGCGGTGACTTCAGCCTCGCCGAAAACCACCCGAGCCCGCGCATCCGGATCGTCATAGTCCACCGGCACATAGGCCGCCCCGGCGTGAAGAATGCCGAGAATCGCGACATACAGGTCGGTCGTCCCGGAGGGGATGCGCACCCCGACGTTGTCGCCGCGCTCGACCCCCTGCTCGACCAGCGCGTCGGCCACCTCTTCGACTGCCTCGGCCAACTCGGCGTACGTGAGCACATCCTGACCATTGTCGAGCGCCACCGCGTCCGGATGGGCAGCAACGGTCGCAGCGAAGATGTCGACGAGGGTTCGGGGCGCGGGGGCGTGGTCTCCCCGCAAGAGGGTCGAGGCGGCGCTCACGCGTCCATCATCTCGCGCAGGCGTCCGTCAGCAATCTCCACCACGCGGTCGGCGACCGCGAGCAACTCTGGATCGTGCGTAGCAACCACTACCGTCATCCCGTCCTCGTCCACGATGCGCCTGATCAGGTTCATGATGTCGCGGCCGGTCGCCGAATCCAATTGCCCCGTGGGCTCATCCGCCAGGAGCAGCCGCGGCCGGGCGGCGAGCGCACGGGCCAGCGCCACCCGCTGCTGCTGACCACCCGAGAGCTCGCCCGGGCGTTGGCGCGCATGGGCGGTGAGGCCGATGTGGTCGAGCAGCTCCGCGACCCGCGCCTCACGCTCGACCACCGGGATATGCCGCAGCCGAAGCGGAAGACCGACATTCTCGGCGGCGGTAAGCACCGGGATCAGTGCGAAGGACTGGAAGACATAGGCGACACGGTCGCGGCGCAGGGCCAGGGCCTGCGCGTCCGTCATCGCGGTCACGTCGACCTCACCGACCATTATGCGACCGGAGTCCGGACGATCCAGGCCGCCGATGACATTGAGCAGAGTGGTCTTGCCGGAGCCCGAACGCCCGCGCAAGGCAACGAGTTCGCCCTCGCGGACCGTGAGGTCCACCCCCCGCAACGCCTCAACGGCGCTCTCCCCCGTCCCGAATCGGCGATGCACCCCGCGAACCTCAATGGCGCTCATGACAGCCCCTCCTCAGCGTTCCGCTCAGCCTGCTCCGCAGTGGTCGGCCATACCCCGATGTGATCGGTCTCCAGGTCGAGCCGCACGAGGTCCCGCATACCGAGCGTGTTCACAAACGACTTAGGCAACTGCATCCGTCCAGCTCGGTCGAGCACGGCATACTCCTCGGCGACCACGTCGACCCCATCCACACTGCGGCGGTGGACCTCCGCGGCCGTGCGCCCATCCCGGATCTCCACGGTTCGACGCACTTGGGTGCTTACCCCAGCATCGTGGGTGACGATCACGACGGTCGTGCCATACGTCGCATTGATCGCCCGGATCGCGGCAAACACCTCATCCCTGCTCTGGCTATCGAGCTCTCCAGTCGGTTCATCGGCGAGGAGCACGCGCGGCCGATTGGCCATGGCGGTCGCGAGCGCCACCCGCTGCTGTTGCCCGCCGGAGAGTTCGGCCAGGCTGCGATCCGCACATTCGCGCAGGCCCAGTAAGGCCAACAGCTCTCGCGCCCGCGCGGCCCGCTGCGAACGCGGGACTCGCGCCAAGGCCATCGGTACCTGGATGTTCTCGATCGCGGTGAGATAGGGCAGCAGGTTGTGGCTGGCCTGCTGGTACAGGAAGCCGACCGTCTGCCGCCGGAACTCCAGCCGCTCCTTACCCGCCAACGTGGCAAGGTCGACTCCGTCCATCGTGGCCAGTCCGGCCGTCGGAGAATCCAAACCCGAGAGGATGCCGAGCAGGGTGGACTTCCCTGACCCTGAGGCGCCGACGATGGCGGTGAGTTCCCCGGGCTCGACGACGAGATCGAGACCCTGCAGGGCCACCACCTCGACACCCTCGGCACGGAAGATCCGCACCAGCCCATCGCAGACGATCCGAGCACCCGAGGCGCTGGCCTCTGGCGGGGCGAGGGAACTGGGCATCGGGACAGCGCTCATGCGCGATCTCCTCTCCTGAGGGCCTGGGCGAGATCCGACCGGGCCGCCTGACGGGCGTCGATGATCATGGCGAGAAGGGCGAGGTCAACGGCCGCCAGCACGACGATGCCGACGATGGCCGGCGGAATGGTCACCGTCACGGGCAGGGCCCCGACCAGCGGGCCGAGGTTGAGGGCCGAGGATAAGACCCTCGGCACCACGATGGCCGTTGCGACCCCGACCGCGATCGCGAGCAAGACTCCCGGCAGGGTCTCGATTGCACCGATCGCCCGGTCTCGTCGCGGTTCAACGCCCATCGTGCGCAGTCGCACCAGCAACTCCAGTCGGGCGGGCCGGCTCAACGAGAGCAGCAGGAGGATGCCCATGAGGGTGAGCCCGGCCGCAGCCACACTGCCCACCACCGCGCTGGACGCAATCAGGGCGGTTAACGGGTTGGCGCTCCAGGTGGTCTCGATCGCACGCCTCGAGAGCACCGCGGTCGTCAATGCCGTAGGTTCCTCCGAGGTCAGCGACTCCGCGGCGGATGAACTCGTCTGCAAGAGAGCGGCATTCGCTTGCACAACCGTGGACAGGGTGCGTATCGCCGGCAGAGACGCCAGCATCGTCGGAGCCGCATTCGACCCGGTCGACTGGTCGAGCGCGGGATCCACGGCCAGCACCTCGAAGCGCACCTCGACACCGTCGATCCGCAGCACGCCGCTCTCCCCGACCGCCAGCCCCCCGGAGACCACGACCGGCACCACCTCGTTCTGCGCGGCAGCGGGAGGCAGGCTGCTGAACTCCAAAGGCGTCCCTTGGAGCATCCGCCGATAGGCGTCAGCGGTGGTCGCGATGAGATGGACGGTGACCCGAGCAGGGTCGACGCCGTCGCCGACAAGCGCAACTTGCCGCGGGGCGGCATAGGCGGCAACAGCCTCAGTGACCCCCGGACGCGCCCTGAGTTCGGCCAGCTCCGGGTCGTCGATGCGCTGCGCATCGATGCGGACATCGGCGCCCACCGACCGATAGGCCGTGCGGCTTGCCAGCTCGGCAAGCTCGCTCGCTGCCGAGCCAAGGAAGGTCGCCAAGGCCACCGCGACCGCGACCGTCGCCAGCGCGAGTGCCGAGCCAGACAGCCCGACGGCCGCCCGCCGAAGCCCGAGCATGGCACGGAAGCCGGCGCCCTGGGCGGCGACCTTGCCCGCCATGCTCAGCGCCGGTGCGGCCAGCCGGAGGGCGATCAGGGTGACGGAAAGCGCCAGGAGCGCGGGCAGGGCAGCGAGCGTCAGATCGCCGTGCGCGCCCGCCTGGCCACGGCTGAGGGCGGTCGCGATCGCGAAGGCCGTCACCGCCACCACGAGGATCTCGGCCCCTGTCCGCCAGAGTGCCGGCCAGGCGGTCCGCTCGCGGCTGCGTCGAGCCGCGACCACAGCCAGGGCCGCCGCGATCAGCATCGGCGCAAGCGCCACCACGATCACCTCCCAGGGGATGCGGGCCTGCGTGGAGCCGCCGACCAGGAGACGACCAGCCGCCCAGCCGAGAACAGCCGCCGGCAGACTCGCTATCCCGGCCTCGGCGGCAAGCAGCGCCCCGACCTGACTGCTCGACACCCCCCGAACGCCCAGCAAGTGCACTGCAGGCGCCCGGCGCCGCACCAAGACCGCGCTCGTGAGGGCAAGGCCGAGCAGACCGAGGACGAGCAACCCCGTGATAGCGAAGGAGTTCACGGCCTGAGTTGTCTGCACCCCGCTCCGATACTGATCGATGACGGTTGAGAGCCCGCTCGCGAGCGTGATGACGCCCACCGAGGATGGCCACGGACCGGTCCTATTGCCCAGTCGCGCGAGCGCCGCCTTGAGCTCATCCGGATCACTGGCCCGCACCGCATCCGGGTTCACGACGTAGCGCCACACGTGCGTCAGGCCAAAGGCAGAGGTGCTCACGACCGCCCCCGGGCCCCCGGTGGCCCACGGCGACAGCGCGCCCGAGAGGGCCGAGTAGCCTTGCTCGCCGACCACGACAATGCCGATCGGGGTGGCACCGCCATCGCGCCCTGGAATCGCCCCAACGGTGTGCATGCCCGGTTCCGGCGACCAGAAGTCGGCTGCCGGGTCCTTGGCCCGATAGATCCCAGTCACCTGCACCGGAACTGCGCGCAACGAGACCCCATGGACATCGGAGGCGCCATCCGGGTCAAGCCGGAGGCGGTCCCCCACCGACACCTGGAAACGGGCCGCAAAATCCTGTGAGAGCGCCACCGGGATGACCGAGACGGTGCGGCTCCCGCCCCGATCGCGCAACGGGACCCTGGCCGTCGACGCTCCCGGTGGTCCCCCGCTGACCCAGGTCACCTGCTCACCGATCCCGGGCTGCACCCGAAGGGCGGCCATCGGGGCATCCGCAAAGCGCTCGCCGGTCAGCCGAGAGATGGCGAAGTAGTCCGACTGCGCCGAGACCTGCACCGGGCCGACCAGACTGGCCACCCGGGGACCCATCAGTGCGCGCGCGGCCTGATCGACCACGGCAAAGGGTGCGCTGGCCTCGCCGTCATCCTTCTCGCCGACCTCGACAAAGGGCATGCCCTCGGAACGCAGCGAGAGGGAGATATCCCGCAAGCCAGGCTCGGCCGCGCGGATGGCCACCCCGAGGGCCTGGTCGGCGGCCCGAGTCTCGGCGCGCGAGCCAGCGGTCAGCAGTCCAGC
>WBZP01000213.1_pt1 | contig 61614 bp, 62 predicted proteins | sample 5204301 | NCBI WGS metagenome assembly WBZP01 (sample SAMN12412401, study PRJNA552823) | activated sludge metagenome | isolation source: activated sludge from nitrification reactor of wastewater treatment plant... | place: USA: Pennsylvania | collected 2017 | reverse complement strand
CTCCCCCGATGGGCGATGATCCGAGGCGTGGTGTTTCCGACAGCAAAATCAGGGTTGTTCACCGGCGTGATTCTGGAAATCGGCCGAGCCATTGGCGAAACGATGGCAATTCTAATGGTCTGTGGAAACGTGGTCCAGACCCCTTCCAACCCCTTCGACCCGATCCGGACGCTGACCGCTAATATCGCCCTGGAAATGGCCTATGCGCTCGGAGACCATCGCGCCGCGCTCTTTGTCAGCGGACTCGTGTTGATGGCCCTGATCATAGCGCTTACCATTTCTGCGGAATGGATCAGTCGTGGAAGGATTTATGGTTGAGGTTGCGACACAACAGCCGAATACGCGCGAATGGCTGGCGCTCGTCCTGGTCTGGGGAGCGGCTGCGATGGTCACCGCAACGTTTTGTTGGCTGTTGGGTGATATCGTCTGGCACGGACTGAGCCATGTCTCGTGGACGTTTCTGACGGCACCGCCTGAGAACGCTGGACGCCGAGGCGGGATCGGCCCGATCTTAGTTTCGACCTTCTTAATTTTGGGAGTCTGTCTTGCCGTCTCACTCCCTATCGGCATCGGTACCGCTGTCCTCCTCGCCGAATTTACGTCGGACCACAGTCTGTTTGGAAGATTAACTCGTCGAAGCTTAGACGTTTTGGCCGGTGTGCCCTCGATCGTCTTCGGTCTCTTCGGCAACGCATTTTTTTGCAAGACGCTGGGCTTGGGCTTTTCGATTCTCTCTGGCGGGCTGACTCTGGCCTGCATGGTGCTGCCGATTTTAATCCGCTCTACCGAGGAGGGGTTTCGTGCTGTGCCGTCTAACTATCGCTTATCCGCCGCCGCGCTTGGACTGTCACGTACCACGACGCTTTTTCATCTCTTGCTACCGGCAGCAGTGCCTGGACTCCTGGTGGGCTTGGTACTTGGCGTCGGCCGGGCGATTGCAGAAACCGCAGCGCTCATCTTCACCAGCGGCTATGTGGATCGGATGCCGGAGTCGCTGCTCGACTCCGGTCGCGCACTGTCCATCCATATCTTCGACCTGTCCATGAATGTCTCCGGCGGAGATGCCAATGCCTATGCCTCCGCGCTGGTCTTGGTCACTTCGCTGCTGATGATCAATGGAGTGGCGTCATGGCTGACGGAATATTGGCTCCACCGGAGGATCGTCACACGATGAAACCCTCGCTGTCCATGTCGGGTACACAGCCGTGGATTGCTCTGGAGGAGCGGCCGATCTGTTGTGTTCCCAAGCCGTTCATCGAGGTTGAGCGGCTCAGCTTGCACTATGGTCAAACGCCTGCGTTCCATGATGTGACGCTTGTGATGAATCAAGGATGCATCACGGCGCTCGTGGGGCCGTCAGGATGCGGCAAGACCAGTTTCCTTTCCTCGCTGAATCGTCTGACCGATCTCATCCCTGAGTGCCGGCTGTCGGGGCAGATCCGCCTCGATGGCCTCGATGTGCTGGCTCCGGACACCGATGTGATCCACTTGCGCCGCCGTGTCGGTATGGTTTTCCAAAAGCCGAATCCATTTCCGCTTTCGATTCGGAAAAACCTGGAGTTCCCCTTGCGTGAGCACGGGATTCTGGATCGGACACGGCTCTCCGGCACGATCGAGACCGGATTACGGGACGTGGGCCTCTGGGACGAGGTCAAGGATCGTTTGGAATCGCCGGCCCTGGCGTTGTCGGGTGGCCAACAACAACGATTGTGCATGGCGAGAGCGCTAGTGCTCTCGCCCGACGTCCTCCTGATGGATGAACCCTGCAGCGCGCTCGATCCGCTCTCCAGCGGCGTAGTTGAGGACCTGATCGTCGGTCTCCGTGGCCGCTATACCATTTTAATCGTCACGCACAATCTGGCCCAGGCGCGACGGATCGCAGACTATGCCGCTTTCTTCTGGATTCAAAAGGGAACGGGACGGCTGATTGAGACCGGAACCGCGAAGCAAATCTTTGAGGAACCTCATGATCCACTGACCGCGGCATATGTGAGCGGGATGCGAGGATAGTGAGTGAGATGGGGATTCGTATCATTGTCGTCTCGATGGATCCTTGATCAGGCATACCTCTAGACTCAATGAGATTGCTCCATCTCTGTTCTCCGGCTTGGGGTGTCTATCTAGACTTGTCACTCCTGGCTACACTCTGCTATGGTGCAATGAGGTTGTTTCATCACCCATTGAATTTATACATAACTGAATGGTCTGGGACCCAAAAGATCCGTGGGGCAAGAAGCCTGACCCGCTTGAGGACGCGCTCAAACAGGCGCAGTCTCAGCTCAAAGATCTCTTCCCCTCTGGTGGGCTCAAAAATCTTTTCCCTTCCGGCGGAGTTTGGAATATCGTAATTGCTGCGGTGTTCATCTTCTTCATCTGGCAGGCGGTCTTCATCGTCGCGCCGGATGAAGAAGGTGTCGTCAAGCGGTTCGGTGTACCGGTTCGGACGGTCGAGCCGGGGCCCCACTTCAAAATCCCCTTCGCTGAGACCATCCTTCAACCCAAGGTCGCAAAACTCTACCGGGTTGAGGTCGGCTTCCGCACCAGCCAGCAGGGCCGCCAGCAAATGGTACCCCAAGAAGCCTTGATGTTGACCGGTGATATGAACATCCTGGCCATCGAGTTTATCGTGCAGTACAAAATCAAAGAATCCCGCGAGTTTCTGTTCAACGTCGCGGATATTCATGAGACCATCGGCAAAGCTGCGGAAGCCTCCATGCGGGAAGTGGTGGGGAAGAGCAAGATCGACGAAGCCTTAACCACCGGCAAAGCCGTCATTCAGCAAGACACCCTGACGCTCTTACAGACGATCTTGGATCAGTACCAATCCGGTGTGCAGATTGCTGCGGTGCAGCTGCAAGACGTGGATCCGCCGGAAGCGGTCGCCGCCGCCTTCAAGGATGTGACGAACGCCAAGGAAGATCGAGAAAAGCTCATCAACCAAGCACAGGGGTATCGTAACGACATCATCCCAAGAGCCAAGGGGGAAGCGGCTGAACTGGTGAACCGAGCCAGGGGGTTTGCTCAGGCCCGCCTCAACCGTGCCCAGGGAGAGACAAACCGGTTCCTCGCCACCCTGAAAGAGTACAACCAGGCAAAAGATGTGATCAGCAAGCGGATTTACATCGAGACAATGGAAGAGATCCTGCCAAGCATGGAGAAGATCATCATCGACGGGAAGGGTGGTGAGCGCTTGCTCCCGTATCTGCCGTTGGATCGCCGCTCCAAACCGACCGCCCTGACCGGAGCCAAGACAGCCCCACAGACAGAGGGTGAAGAGTCGCGGCCGGAATCGCCCACGCTGAAACCGAGAGGCTCACGATCATGACCAAGCAGGGATTCGCACTGACACTCCTTGCCGTGATCATTGCGTTATTTGTGCTGGGCGCCTCCCCGCTCTTCGTTGTAGACGTCATCCAGACTGCGATTGTCGTCCAGCTCGGGAAACCCGTTCGAAACATCACCGAACCAGGGCTCTACCTGAAAGTTCCGTTCGTCCAAGAAGTCACCTACTTCGACAAACGGCTGTTGGATTATGACTCGAACGCCCAGGACGTCATTACCTCGGACAAGAAGACCCTCTTGTTGGATAATTTTGCGAAATGGCGCATTGTCGACCCCCTGAAGGTGTATCAGAACTTCCAGAGCCAGCGAGGCGCGCTCCAACGACTGCACGATATCATCTATTCCGAGCTCCGCGTGGAATTAGGTCGGCACGAATTGCTCGAGATCGTCTCGAGCACGAGAGCGGACATCATGAAAGTGGTCACCGAACGAGCCAAGGAAAAGGCCGCGGGGTACGGCATCGATATTCAGGATGTACGGATCAAGCGCGCCGATTTGCCGGAACAGAACGAGAAAGCGGTTTTCGCGCGCATGCAAGCGGAACGTGAGCGCCAGGCCAAACAATATCGAGCGGAAGGCGCCGAAGAAGCGCAGAAGATTCGATCGGAAGCAGAAAAAGACCGGGAGATTATCCTCGCCCAAGCCTACAAAGAGTCGGAAGAGCTTCGTGGTGGCGGGGACGCCAAAGCCTTCCGGATCTATGCCGACGCCTACCGACAGGATCAAAAGTTTTTCGAGTTTACGCGTTCGATGGAGGCCTATAAGACCGCGTTTAAGGACGGCTCAACCCTGGTGATGAGCCCGGACTCGGAATTCTTCCGCTACTTGAAGCAACGCTGACTTGTAACAGGCGTGGACGCCTGCAGATCCTCAAGAATTCAGCCCACCCGACAAGGCCGGAGCGAACCAAGTAGCAAGGCATACGCTTCGTAACGTTGAGCCGCTGCTTATGAAAGCCCTACAATTTTTCCACTGGTCGCATCAAGGCTGATCCGCTCACCAGCTGGCTTCTTCGGCAACCCCGGCATCAACTGAATCCCTGAACAAACGGCGGTTACAAATCCAGCCCCAGCCAGGATTCTGAGTTCTTTGATTGGAACGATAAACCCCGTTGGTCTCCCCTTGAGTGCTGAGTCGTGTGAGAGCGAGAGCGGAGTCTTAGCCATACAGACCGGCACGTTGCCATACCCAAGAGCCTCAGCCGTATCTATCTGGCGTTCAACCTCAGGCTCGAATTGCACCCCCGCTGCACCGTACATTTTCATGGCGATCGTTTGAATCTTTTTCTTGATCGGCCAGGACACGTCATAGAGATGCGTGAACTGCCCTGGCTGTTGGACAGCTTTTGCCACAGCGGACGCAAGTTGCTCTGAGCCCTTACCTCCGTGAGCCCAATGCGTTGAGACAGCGGCATCCACTGCTCCCATGTTCATTGACTGTTCACATACCCAATCGAGTTCGTCCTGCGGATCATCCTTGAAGGCATTTAGCGCAACAACCACTGGGACTCCATGTGCCCGTACATTTGCCACATGTTGTTCCAGATTCGTGATGCCCTTTGATAAGGCTTCCTGGTTTGGCCCCGTCAGGCTTGTGGGCAAGGGCACACCGGCTTTTGCCGCACCTCCCCCGCCATGAAGTTTCAACGCCCGCAGCGTCGCCACGACCACCGCCACCGCTGGTGTACACCCCGAGACCCGGCACTTGATGTTGAAAAATTTCTCCGCTCCAAGATCACTCCCGAATCCCGCCTCCGTCACAACGAAATCTGCACATCTCAGCGCAATTGCGTCGGAAATCACCGAGCAATTACCGTGGGCGATATTCCCAAAGGGGCCTGTATGCACAAACGCCGGAGTTCCTTCTAAGGTTTGAACTAAATTCGGCTTCAGTGCGTCTTTCAGAAGGACCTCCATCGCTCCCACACACCCGAGCTCTTCGGCTCTGACCGGTTTTCCTGACGCCGTCAGTCCAACGACGATGCGACTGAGACGTTCCCGGAGATCTCGCTGATCCTTTGCCAAGGCCAAGACCGCCATGATCTCTGATGCCTCGGTAATGACAAATTGGGCTTGGCGTGCGCCGGTCCCCTCTCCCAGGATGATCTCCCGAAGTGCCCGATCATTGACATTCAACGTTCGCGGCCAGGTGATCTTCTGTGGATCAATCGAGAGCCCATTCCCATGAAATAGGTGATTGTCCACGAACGCAGAGAGCAGATTATGACTGGAGGCCACCGCATGGGCGTCGCCGGTCAAGTGAAGGTTGATCTCCTCCATCGGAATGACTTGGGCATGCCCACCACCGGTGCCACCACCCTTCACTCCAAACACCGGACCAAGCGAGGGCTGCCGCAGTGTAAGAGCAGCACGATGTCCAAGCCGGGCTAGCCCCATAGCTAGACCAATCGACGTCGTCGTTTTTCCCTCTCCCAAGGGCGTAGGATTAATCGCCGTGACAAGGACGTAGTGCCCTTTGGGTGCAGTGTTGAGACGGGCCAAAGTCTCCAGTGAAACCTTTGCCTTATCCCGTCCATAACAGGTCAACTCTTCGGCACGGATCCCAAGTTGGGCCCCGACTTCAAGAATAGGGCGAGGGGTTACAGCTTGCGCGATTTCTAGGTCCGTCAAGAGGTACTCACTCTGGCTTGAACTCAATTACACGGGAGCGGAGTATACCACTGTTCGTTAGGCTATAGGGCGAAGTGTAGGTTACTGATGACCAAGCTCAAAAGCATGAACGGGAGGCAACTCACAAGGAAGACGGTGGAGACTCTTTGGTTTTAAAGTTGCAGCCTACTCTAGGATGTACTTAGTTGGATCGAGCGCCTGTCCGTTCAGCTTCACCATATAGTGCAGGTGGGGACCAGTCGACAGACCTGAACTGCCGACTAACGCAATGACATCGCCACGGTCGACTCTCTGACCTTCTTTCACCAAGGCTTTAGCCAGATGCCCATAGAGCGTTTCAACCCCGAACCCATGGTCAAGGCGGACCATGTTCCCAAGCTTGGGATCGTATCCTACCGACGTGATCCGCCCTTGGGCAGGTGCACGAACCGGAGTATTGGGGGCCGCCCCAATATCCAACCCATCATGCCATGCTGGCTTCTCAGTGAAGGGAGAAACCCGTGGACCAAACCCTGATGTCACCCAACCCTTGACCGGCCAAATAGAAGGTGTCGAAGCCCATCGAGAGGAGCGTTGTTCCGCAGCGTCTGATAACTCAGACAAGATGCGTTCTTGGGCTGTCGTAGCTTTCGAGAGCCATTCCAGGCCATCTTTCACGGCAGCGACCGCTTCAAGATGATCTTTGGATGGATCAACGCCCGAAGCAGAATCCTGGGTGGGTCTCTCTCCGCTATCCTTGGAACTTCCCGAAATTGCTGGACCCGTACCCACATTTCCAGTGGGGCCTGGCATGGCCCCTCCTTCAATAAGGGGAACATCCTCGCCGCCTCGGCCATTCACCATATCACCTGATTTTGGAACCTCGATCCCGAGCATCACCCGAAGGCGCTGATTGACCTCGTTCATGGCCCCAATTCGCTTCTTGAGATCATCAATGGCTGCCGTAAACGCCGCAGTCTGCTCACGCGCACTCATTGCCTCACTGCGGAATGCAGACAGCTCCCAGACCTCTCCTGTCCTCACAACATAGTGGGAAACGACGAGCAGATCGGCAACAACAAGAAGGCCGACACAGGTCAGCAGCGTCCGGAGAAGCTTTTTCGAAAAGCTGAATCGTAGTGGCTTTGCCGTGGACCCTCGAAAGACGACAACCGTATAGGTCCCGCCGTCTTGATTCGTTGTCTGAGCCATAATGATCGCCCCCCTGCCAATTGATCCCGGTCGGTTGACCCTGTGGAGACCGCCACGTTACCGACTTCTCTTCCTTCCGGTCAACCCCCCTAAAAACCGGGGTGCCCCTGAAGGCATCTCAACCCCAGAAGCTAGGATACCTCACTCCGAACCCAGTCGAGATACGGCTGAAATCCATGTGTGACAGAAATCGCTATAACTTCAGGCACCTTATAAGAGTGCGCTTTCAGAATCGTCTCTTGAAGGGACAAGACTTTATCGGATGTTGTTTTCATTAAAATAAGCACTTCCTGATCGTTCACAATCTTTCCTTCCCACCAGTAGGTTGACCGAACTGCGGGAATGGTCGACGCACAAGCCGCAAGGCGAGACTGTACCACCAGGTCGGCAATCTTCGCTGCTTCCTCTTGATTTGCCGTACTGACCATCACAACAACTACCTCAGCAGATTCCATACCCATAGGCCGCCAGGATACCTAACCAATCCTCGTACATTCAACCGTCCCGATACTTGTCCCCTCATCATGGGAAACCCATGGAAAACCATATACCCATTTGAGCAGTGAGCAACTTCTATGCCCTATCATTGATGCGGCAGGCTTTGCCTCGCTCGCACTTTCAATGACTTATGGGATTGGAATCGTTACGAGTTGGGAAATTTCATCCTATCACTGCAGAAGAAACAGCACAGTCAACCAATTTTTGTGAAACTCTGTTCAAAACTGACCCTTGTAGGTCCCATAAGCGAGCTACACAATTAGAGCCACATTCTACCCCTAACCCTTTCCCATTCGTGCTAACTCCTCAAAGTAACAGGCAAATGCCTTCATTCCACCGGAAGCTTGCCCCCAGTCGAAATATTCATTGGGCGCATGATAGCCATGTTCCGGCAAACTCAGCCCCATGAATAAGATTGGAACCTTCCACATATTCTGCATCGTGACAACCGCCCCGATCGATCCTCCCTCTCGTACGAAGGCTGGTTCTTTTCCGAATCCTGCCTTCACGGCCCGCTTCACACAATCCACATAAGGCCCGGCAAAGCTCCCCTGAAATGGATGGAGCATCCCCTCTCGCTCTACCTTGATGGTCGGATTGATCTTGGCGACGTATTTTTTGAAGAGGACAAATACACGTTCCGGGACCTGGTTGGGGACCAGGCGCATGCTTATTTTAAGTTCGGCATGCCCAGGCACGACGGTCTTCACACCCTGTCCATGATATCCCCCGCTGAGACCATGAATTTCGAACGTCGGCGAAGCCCAAATCCGCCGCAGGACATCGGCAGGATCCTGAACCCGTAGTGATCGGAAGCCATAGGCTTCCTTGAAATCCTTGACCCGGAAACCTGATTTCAGGAAGTTCTTGATCTCGGCCTTTGTGGGTTCAACCACATCATCATAGAAGCCGGGAATCTTCACTCTCCCGGTTCGCGCGTCAAGGCATGCGTGTGCAACTTCAATTAGCTCGGCCAGCGGGTTCCGAGCCGCCCCCCCTGTCACGCCTGAATGCGCATCTTTTTCTCCGGTGCGCAAAACCAGGCGTGCGCCGAGCAGGCCACGCAAACCATAGGGGACCGCAGGCCGCCCCTTGGCGATCCAGATTGTATCCGACACGATCACCGAGTCCGGTCTCGGGATCGCCGTACGATCTTTAAGACCCGCCCGAAAATTCGGGCTGCCAATCTCTTCCTCCAGCTCCCATAAAAACTGAATGTTGATCGGCACCCCTTGCTCGATCGCATATCTGGCACCGAACAGCGCCGTCAGGGCCGGCCCCTTATCATCCGTCGCCCCCCGGCCATGGTAGATCCCACGATCGTTCCGAAACGCGAAGGGAGCCTGTTTCCACTCAGGCTCTTGTGCAGGCTGCACATCCAGGTGATTGTAAATCGTGACGGTGGGATACTCAGCCCCCACGGTCCAGCCGCCCGAAACAATAGGGGCCCCACCGGTCTCAACGATGTGCGGATTTGCCCCTAAATCGCCGAGATACTGCTTCGCGAGCTCCGCCATACGCCGCATCTCGCCCGCACGAGACGAATCCATACTGATCGATGGCACTTCCACCATCTGGCCCAAGAGATCCTCAAACCTCGACCGCGTTTCCGCGATAAAGGCCCGCAGTCGTTGTTCATGTTCCATACCCATACTCCTCCTTGACTCAACGGGGCTGGATTATAACGAGGCAGGTGCCTAAGAGAAAGCCGCTGCGGGTTTCATACGAAGAACATGCTAGAATGACACTCAATCCCAAGCTGTTTCTACTCATGATTCGTCGTGCAACTCACTGCCTCTACTACTTCGCACTCTCTCTCTCAATCATGCCCTCGGCCCTGGTTTGGGGTGAGGACCCCACCAGCATCCAACAGATCCTTGAAGCGCCCAAGATCTACCATCTTCGCCACGTGACCGTGCGAGGCACAGTACGAGATGTGCAACCACTGGCCCCTTACACCCTCGCGAATGGGGATCCTTGTTATGGTGCCTACCTCTTTCGCTTGGAAGAGGACGAGGACACCCTCTCAATGGCCGTCTTGGGGATCTGTGGCAGACCCATCATCCGCGACCCAGAGGTCGAAGACGGTGATCGGGTCGAAGTCAGCGTCACGATTCAAGCACCGAGTCACGGGGGAACGGTGTTGAGCTTCAAGGGTCCTAAAACGGTGACCGACGAAGAGGCGGTCGTACAGGCAGTCGTTGATCGAATTCTTCCCATCGTGGAATAACTCCCGCCTGATGTCGGCTATCCTCCCTTTTCTTTACAGCACCCCGACCCAGCGATATAGTTCCTGCAAGTTCCCGGCTTCTGAATACCCCTGCAACGGAGCACCCATGACATGGATTCCCTTGATCACCGTGGCATTGTGTGTACTGCTTGTCATCGGCACCTACAACAGCCTGGTGCGGTTGAAGGTTCAGTCTGAGAATGCCTGGGCAGACATCGATGTACAACTCAAGCGACGGCATGATCTCGTTCCCAATCTGGTCGAAACGGTAAAAGGCTATGCAGGCCATGAGAAACAGACCCTCGAAGCGGTAATCTCGGCCCGCAACCGCGCGATGTCAGCGACTACTCCCTCCGCAAAGGCTGAAGCAGAAGGCATATTGGCGCAATCATTGAAATCCTTGTTTGCCGTCGCCGAAGCCTATCCGCAACTGCGTGGGGTCGAAAGCTTCACACACCTCCAGACTTCCCTCAACCAAATAGAAGAAGCCCTGCAGAATGCTCGTCGCTACTACAACGCCGTGGTCCGAGACCTGAACACCAAGATCCAGGAATTCCCTTCCAATATGATCGCAAATCTCTTCAGCTTTAAGACACGTGAATTCTTTGAGCTCGTTGAGAGCGCAGAGCGCGGCGTGCCACAAGTCCGCTTCGAGCAGACACGCTGATCGGCCCCGTGATAAGGCACACTTCATCGATCCTCAGATCCGGGTTTCCCCCCGTACTCGTCGCCCTGTGGCTCGTGGTCGGTGTCGTCCTGATCGTCAGTCCTCCCGCACAGGGACGGACGATGGTCATCGAACAGTTCCACGCCGAGATTCAGGTTCTCACGAATGGAGACCTCATCGTCACCGAAACGATCCGCCCTCGCTTTACAGGTTCGTGGAACGGGTTGAAACGCGATATCCCGGTCGAGTATCGAACTCCTCAAGGATTCAATTACACGTTATGGTTGAATCTCGTCAGTGCCACGGACGAGTACCACGTCCCTCTGAAGTATGAGAGTTCTCACGATCGGCACTATCAAGTCTTCACGATCTGGTTACCGAGTGCTCAGGACACCACCAAGACGCTCATTCTGACCTATAGGGTATCTAATGGGCTGAAATACTTTGAAGAACACGACGAATTGTACTGGAACGTGACCGGCGACGAATGGGACGTGCCGATCGAATCAGCGGAGGCACGAATTCTTCTTCCCCCCGGGGCGACAGGTGTCAAAGCTCTCGCGTTCAGCGGTGCCTACGGAGCACGTGAGCAACAAGCGGATGTAAGTATTACCGGCCCTGAAATTCGCTATCGGATGACGCGCCCACTCGGCTTTCGTGAGGGGCTCACGGCTGTGGTCGGCTGGGATCAGGGACTCGTCATCGAGCCAAGTTCACTGAAACTGGCAGGATTTTTTCTTCGATCTAACTGGCCGTTGGCTCTCCCGATCGGCGTCTTTGGCCTGATGTGGCGTCTGTGGTACCTGCGAGGCCGTGATCCACAGCGACGCCCCCTTACGGTCGCTTATGAACCTCCGGGACAGCTGACCCCCGCCGAGATCGGAACTCTTATTGACAACTCGCCGGATCTTCGCGATATCACGGCAACCGTGGTGGACCTCGCCGTTCGCGGATTTGTCCGCATTGAGGAATGCCAGGAACCCCAGCTCCTCGGCTTGTGGTCAAGCACAGAGTTCTCTCTGCACCAAATGAAGTCCGCCGGGGCGTGGACGGAGCTCAAGTCGCATGAACAGACCATCATGAACGGAATCTTTTCGAACGGTCATGTGACAGTCGTTGCCCTCTCAGATCTGAACCATCGCTTCTACACCTATCTTGATGGAATCAAGTCATCCCTTCTCGATCAACTCCTGCAGAAGGGATACTATGCGAGTCGACCGGATCGCGTCCGGTACACCTATGTGGCCATCGGTATCGCTGCGGCAGTCGCGTCAGTCTACGGAGCAGCATTCCTCCAGGAGCACTATGGTCTCGCACTCCAGACCGGTCTCGCAGGGGGGCTGCTGTCCAGCGCGATCATCATGGGATTCGGATGGTTGATGCCTGCGAGAACGATTCGTGGCACGCGGGTGTTGGAGCAGATACTTGGCTTCGAAGAGTTCTTGACCCGGGTTGAGTCCGATCGCTTTGCACGAGTCATCAAGACTCCTCAGATGTTCGAGAAATTTCTGCCCTTCGCGATGGCATTGGGCGTGGAGCACAATTGGGTCCGCGCCTTCGAGGGCATTTACACGCAACCGCCCACCTGGTATCAAGGACGGGATCTCGCTGACTTTCGCCCTCACCGCTTTGTCGACAACCTCTCGCGGATGTCGACTACAACCGGGGCGATGATGACCTCTGCACCAAGAAGTTCCAGTGGGTCCGGCTTCCGTAGCAGGAGGTCATCCGCCGGATCGTCGGGGGGAGGCTTTGGTGGCGGAGGGGGAAGCGGATTCTAACAGGTGGCCTAAGATGCGACGGCACTGCAGGCAGATAACCCAATATTCCTTTAGAATTTCCCTGGCGCTGATCGCGGCAGGGTTGGCTGGCTGTGCGGGCAGTCGAGGGTTTGATCAAGCTGCGATGCGCGAAGCTCTCCATCTCGATTCTCTCTCAACCCTAGAAAACCAATCGGTCTTGCATCAAATCGCGCATCCCTCCCCGCCGTTTCGCCTCGGAGTCTTTTTTGCTAAACATGATGTTCCCGATACACCATCCATCAGGAAGGTCAAGTGGCTGAGCGCAGATCGGGATCAGCTCCTCCGCGAACTAGCACCATTACGAGATGAGCAGCTCCTTGCGGATATGTTTGTACTGACGGATGTCAGATTACGCGGTGATGACATCAAAGAAATCAAACAGGCAGGGGCTCGGTTTGGAGCGGACATCGTGCTCATCATTGATGGAATCGCGGCTCTCGACCGGTACAACAACCGCCTTGCCTGGTTGTACCCAACCCTCCTCGGGGCCTATCTTGTCCCTGGCACCGAAAGCGATGCACTCGTGATGGCCACGGGAAGCCTGTGGGCTACCCGCTCCGACTGGCATGCTCCTATCCAGACAGTTGAAGAGCACGCAAAGGGAAAGGGAGCAGCGGCCTTTCTCGAAGACAATGCTCCATTGCAGGAAGCGAAGAAGCGCGCCATCCACACGCTAGGCAAGCACATCGCCGAAGCGTTACACCGGCCCAATTAGGTACGACACCCTACCCCCTCCTCACGGTGAATCAAAACTCAACAGAACTCCCAGCAAGAAGAGATGTTGCCCCGGAGTAAGACCGGCAACACCAGGACGGATTTCCCCGTTTCTGAAGAACCCTCCTCCCACTCCGGTTGAGTCGTCATAGCGATGTTCCACTCGGACAATCGTATTCGTCCACTTGTATGTGAACTTATACTCGACCATAGACGTCATGGCTTTCACAAGCTGCTCCGCACCGGTCCATCGCCCATTGCGATCCCAGTAAAATTCCTGTCTCAAGGCGACCGACCGTGGACCGGTCACATGCCACTTTGGCACCATATTCCCACCCATGACAAAGGCTCGCGGACTGCCGGACTGATTGACGATGTTCGAGGTGTGACCTTCCAGGACCATCTGCCGCCATAGCTGGGAAGACCATTCGGATGCGCGAGGTGATAGTAACTAGTGACGACAAAAGTCGTGACGGTGAGAGCATCACTCACGAGATACTGCGCATTCACGCCGAACATCTTGTAGGGCGTGCTGTCCACAATCCAGGACCTCGTGTAGTTCACATTGTCCCGTGCGTACAGCGATTCGAGCCCATCAGGCTGTTGAACAAGCCCACCGTGATCGTCAGCCCTCTTCCGGCCAGAACCAAATAGGATACGTTCGCACGATGGATGTGCCTACGCACACCCGCTCCATCGACGCGCCTTTCATCAACCAGAAACGCGAACTCCTCCGAATCTCGTCCACCTTGAATGCCAAGCTCCATCCCCCAGCGTGAGACCTTGGTCGCATCCTTTCGCACATACGCCAATCCCAGGTTGAATGAAAGCTCCTCGTGGTGGGACGCTGTGATGCAATTGCATCAGAGATGGCTATCGGGGATATTGAAATTGCCGATCTAACCGACGTCCACATACCCCCATAGTGCCAGTCGGTCGTAACAGCTTCTGCGGGATGGATTGCACCAGATATGGGTGCCATGGTTTCTTTCAATGCCTGATTCGAGTCTTGAGTTTGAGCCACACAGATAGGGACCGTCACGAGTAGCCCCCACGCAACCAACAGCCGGCTGACATGCTTGCGCCATTTGCCAGCGTCCGTAAGAATAGTTGAGATTTCAGGGTTGGATGAGCTGCAAGTTGCCTTTCTGATTTGTGCGTCGGCGAAGATGCAATACCGTTAGGAAATTCCTCAAGTGCTGATTTGGCGACGCCTTTCAGGTTTCTTCAAGATCACTGGAGATTATTGATCCATTGTTCATCTCACAAAAGTGGCTGCTCGTCGAACCACCGCGTCAGCTCATATTTCAGCAGATGGACGGACAGACCCAGGCGCAGTACTTCTGAGCGAAGGTGCTGGAGCATTTGGGCACGCATCCGAAGCGCTTTTTGGTCGTAGTGTCCGCCCTCGCCCAGCAGCAACGACAGGCGTCCCGTGGCGTCAGTAAGCGGCTCCGGCTCATCCCCAGAGCCCACCGTCCGCCACCGTGCGAGCAGAATCTCGCGTACAGTGCGGTTCGGGTCCTTATCCGAAGCATCGTTTAAAAATTTCCAGACTACTGGGGGGAAGAGTTGTGACTCTGAGGGGCCTTCCCAAAATTCCCTCAGAAAATTATGCGGATGTCGAAAGTCTTGATCGAGGTGCAACACGGCATCCACACTGCCGAAGCCCACAGCCATCATGCCTCCAAACACTTCAATGGCTTCTGCGGCAATCGCCTTACCGGACAACAGAAGGGCTCCGGGAATCACGCCAATAAAGATATCGGATGCGAGTACAGTAAACAGGGCTTGATCCGAAATGTCCTGATGCTTCTCCGTAAGGGCATTGGCTAGGTGATCACTCCGTGCCACCTCGCAATCCAACGCCGCGATGGTGGCCATCACATCCGAGGTAACGAGTGCCGTACGATGAGAGACCGTCTGGCGAAGGTAAATCATGGCAAGCGCGTCACGCTTTTGACTGCCGTCCGGTGTTACAGTGGACCACCCAGGCAGATCACGGAATCCAATCAGAGTCGCAGTCCGCTGGGCTTCTATGGATAAGTGAGAAACGGGGATACCGGCCTCAATCTCAGTCCATGCCCACCGAGGAACGAAGGGGCTGCCGCTAAGCTGGGTGACATTTCTGGGTGGACGACAGCGGGAGACCAGCGCATCCGCCTGCGCACGTTGCGATACTTGTAAACTGGGAAGGCACCCAGCGAGACTTTCCATGAGGGCCACAACGATGAGCACATGACAGAGACCGGAGCGAATGGTGCCACTCATTGAGACGCCTCACTCATCGCAGTACGCGTGGACTGAAGGGCCATGAGCTCGTACATGAAGGCATTGAGATCTTGGCCCATGTGAAGAACGGCAGACTTCAGGTGGTTCAACATTTCCGAGCGAACCCGCAAATCTCGAATGTCATACGTGCCTCCCGTACCCAACAGCAGGGTCTCACGACGACGGGCATCCTCAGACCCCGGAACGCCGAGGCGACCGTCGTGCTCCCACCGCTTCATTAACTTGTCCCGAATCGTTTCCCCTGAAAGACCGTGCGCGGTCACGAGATAGCGCCACACCGAATCAGGAAATAGGGGCGAAAACTCTTTCGGTTCCGAGAGTTCGGCGAGATGATTGCGTGGGTGCAAAAATTCATGCTCCACGGAGAGAAAAATCGTCGCCGCCCCGCCGATCGCAGTCGTCAAGGCGCCACCAAGAATCGCATTCGCTGAGGCGGCTGTGGCCTGGTGGGCCAACGACAGCGAGCCGGCGACGACCCCAATGAGGGCATTCCCCACGAGTGCCAGGAACAAGCGCCGCTCTTGCCTGTCCTGCCGTAGCTCGGTCAGGCCATCCGCGACATGGTCGGCACGGGTTTCTTCACAATGGAGTTCCGTCACCGTACTGACGACATCGAACGACGCGAGGGCAATACGGTCCATGATTTGTTCGTTCCGCCAGAGGAATTCCGCGCTTGGCCCACCATTCCCCGCGTGGCCCCGCCGAAGGGCCGACAGGTCGCGCAAGGCATGGTCCACACCGAGGAGTGTCGCCAATCTCGAAGACGCCGGGGATAATGGGATCGCACCGTCCGGTGGATCGTCTTCGCTTCCCGGAAAGACAGGCAGCGCCGGCAAAACGGTGAGTTGTTCAATGGTGGGCACCGTACACCGACTCTCCGTCGCCTCGACGCGAAATCGAGCCATGCGGGACGCCCCGGTGACGCAACCTTCCAGGGTGAGCACGCAAAGCAGACAGGCAATGGGACGAAGAGCGCTTGAAGCAATCATACCGATGAACCCGATAAATATTGCTCAATGTGGATCAATGGCCGAACTATTCTCATGTTCCATCCCTCCTGGAAAACTCGTGATTGTGTAGTTCCTCCTGCACGGCATGAATGAGACTCGTGACAGGAAAGAGATGTTCCATGGTGCGCTGGGCCCCCATGGTCTTGGCGACGTCGAGCAATGTATTCCCTTCGGCTCGACCGGAGAACCCGATAATTGGAACAGTGGGCGAGGCTTGATGTAAAACCTTGATGAATTCTAGTCCATCTGTGTCGGGCATGAATACGTCTGCCATCACAAGTTCGATCCGTCTCTGGCGAAAGAGATGAATCCCCTCATGGCTGGTACTGGCTGCGATTACACCATGTCCCATTCGCCCAAAGACCTCCCACAAGTAGGAGCGAATCCGAGGGTCGTTGCCAATAATCAAAATGGTCGCCACTATTCTTCCACCTGGGTCGGAGGCTTCAATGCCAACGCTCGTCCAGTGCAACGTACTGGCTCGTAAGAGGAGCTGACACCATTGCTCCCCTTACGACAGGATGATGCTGCGTCAAACGAATATGAAATGCAGAATGGCTAGACGAGAGGAGGATGAAAGACAGAGGTCAGCAAGATCGGGAGATACAGAGTCACAGGGTCAGGGAAAACAATGATGGATTGGCGACCGGTGTTTAAATACGAAATAGTCTGCGGAAGAGACAATCCTTCAAAATTAGAGGCGGAGCGGACATCGTCAGAAGCAATGGGGCTTAGGAGCGTTGCCGGAACTCCCAGCATTTGCAGAACGATGCACAGGCATAGCAGCAGAATGAGATAGGTAGCGCGATGACTCTGAAGTGACTGACGGATTAGTGATTGGAGGAACATCATGGGTGCTTATATAACAATTTGGCTGCAGCATTTGCCATACAAAAGTGGCCCCACCATTAGCTTCTCAAAACTTGATGATAAAGTCGGTGATGAACGCAACCTGGTCTTTGCGGGTGCCGTTATCGTACGGAGTCACATGACTCCAACCGTGGTCATAGCGGATTTCCGGTCGCACGATGAGTTCATTGGAGAGCCAATGCGACCATCCGAGCGTGTGGCTGGTATACACCGTCTTGAAGCCGCTCCGTTGCCCTTTCAAGTCTGCAAAGATATCGTTACGAATCGTCAGATAATCTTTTTCCGACAACTTGACCTGAAAGTAGTTCACACCGCCGATTGAGTCCGACAAGCCTGGGATCGTTGGACCGCAACCACCACCCGATGCAAACGGCTTGGTCGGCCCAAAGACACAGGTTCCGCCCTTAGCTGCATCAAATTGATAGATATAGTACGCTTCACTCATCATGTGAACAGCATCATTGAACCGATGGGACCATACGCCGACCATATGTTGCAGATTGTCGTGCCCATTCTTATACTTACCTCCACCTACTGAATTCGCGCCAAACCAGATGGCATCGTTATTATCGCCCGATAGCCATTTGACCATGACATGCCCATTGGGTTGAGCCGAGTTAGACCAGACCGCCATATCGTTGCCCCCATGCACCCCGAGATCAATCGTCCATTGGGCATTGAGTCTGATCGTGGCCAGAATACCCATGAACGTATACGGATCGTAGGTGAACATAACGGAATGGGTCGCAAGATAATTGCTGGGTGCTAACTGCGCCTCGATATCGGCCGGCGAGATGAACCGGCCGACTTTGACGACCATCCCTTCAGCAACCCAAGGTACATACACCTGCCCATAAAACGTCAGCGGATCATAGCCATAGAGCTGATTGCGATCGAGCAACTGACCACCAAGAACTCCTTTCGCGGCAGTATAGCGATAGTCGCTCCCGTACAAATTGGTGACCTGGAATCCCCAATCGAGATGACTTGTCTGTGCGGTATCAAGGCCTCGTTCCACCGTGATAATGGCCTGGGAAAGCTGAGCGCTATTTGGAACAATCGCGTAAGTCATCGGAATATTCGTATCGCGCGACGTGCTCGCATTGAAGGACGGAACGATCCATCCATAAACATTGACTCTCGACTTTCTAAGCGCCTGTCCAATGTCGGTATTCGACAACGCCTTCATGAGAGGCAGATTGCTAGGCGTCGGATCCGGAGTACCGATGGTGGGACCGATATGTTCAGACATAGGGAATGGTGGAGAGGCAAACGGCGCAGGAGGCAGCCGGCGGATCAGTTCGGGACCAACTGATTCTGATGCACCTGTCCCCTTGACCCCTTCGATATAGGCTCCCAAAAATCGTCCGAGAAAATTCTTAGGTGCTGTCTCACGGCCGGCACGGACCTCGGCCTGATCCACGGAGACATCCAATTGATGATCTGTGTGCTGTCCGTTTTGTGCGTAGGCCAAAACGGGAAGGCATCCGATGAGGATGCCGACAAATACACTCCATCTTCTCACCCTGTCACCCTACCTCGCTCCGTTGAACCATGTCTCATGATGCAAGAATCATTCAGGCACATCAAACGGAATCTCTCGGAAGCCCTTTTAATCTTGCTACCCTACCGCATAGATAAGTGTTTTGGAAGCGTGAAGCACCCGGTTTATGAATTGAGACTCTGTTAGAGAGCCCCCAGGGGAGAGGGATCGCTATTCCGAAAGCCTCCGATAGTGCCGCAGCAAGAGAGTGCCGCCCCAGAGGAAGGAGGCGAGCATGAAAACAATTCCGATGTTGTGAATGAAATGCGCCAGCCGATGATCCCATTCTAATAAATCCAGCATTGTCAGAATATTGTTCCAGTCGTGTCCGTCCGTTTCCTTGCCGGTTACTCCACCAAGCAGCATCAGATCCATCGCGCGCGCATCGTTGATGTAGGGCGCGATATCCATCAGGCTCTCCCCCGTCCACCACAAGGCCACCGTAGCCCCAAAGGGATCATGGGTCTTTACCAGGAAGGTCCCGAGACAGATCATCGGCATGAGAATCTGCCCGAGTGTTCCTCCTAAAATCGTCATGAAGCGCCCAAAGGGGATGAAGAGAATGTGGCCGGCCTCATGAAACGGCAGATTGATCAGGTGAAGAAATGATCCACCGGTGTAATTAGTCTCGAGCGGGGTCACCATGAACGTCCATCCCCAACAGACCATGCCCAGAAACACCGCAGCTCGACCATAGAACGTCATCGAATCGGTCGTCTGGTCTGATTCGATCAGCCATTCCTTGGCTGCTATGAACCACTTAGACTCTGTGAATGCTGGCCGAGATGGTGAAAGACGCCCCTTCGCCGCTAGCGGCTTGTATTTTGAGAAGATAATCCCGCAGCGGATACATTCCTCTGCTCCATCAGACCGCTGCGCCTGACATTTCGGACAGAGGTCCGTGGATGCCTCACTGGCAATCATGTCTCCACTCTAAAAGTGGGAGATGAATCGGACAAGAAAATCTGAAGAACGAGGCGTGAACCATCGGCATCGTCTTGTCACGTGTCGCAGAGTCTTAGACATACAAATGTATCTCGGTATAATCTGTTTCCATTGGAGCGCGGTTACGCATGACTCCCCACAGCAATGATTCGGTGATTGACATCATTGTGCAACGCCTCGTCTCGGCCCTATCGCCGGAACGTATCTATCTGTTCGGCTCACAGGCTAGAGGGGATGCTGGGCCTGAGAGCGACTACGATTTTCTTGTCGTGGTGCACACATCGACGCTCCCGAGGTATCATCGAGACCAAGCTGCGTTTAAGGCCCTCCTTGGTGTCGGGGTCGCGAAAGATGTGCTGGTGCTAACCCACGATGAATTCGAGCGGCAGCGGATGGTCGTCTGCTGGTTGCCGGCCACCGTGGAGCGGGAAGGGACATTGCTGTATGCAGCCTGAGAAGGCTGAAGCGGTCAGAGGCTGGCTGAAGCACTCCACGCGGCAATTCTTCAGCGGCTTCCTTCATCCTGCCATCCCTAATGTGGCTCGTCGTTTATTCTGCTGTTCCTATTTCTTGCCTTGGCCTTCTGGAGGCATGGAATGAATACTTCGGCCGTTGAAATCTCATTGCCGGTAGCCGAAGCGGTGACCGTGACGGAAGACACGCTCACCGTCGACTTGAGCGATGGACGGAGCCTGTCCGTGCCACTTGCTTGGTTTCCACGCCTCGTTCATGCCACACCTGTAGAACGCAGAGGCTGGCGATTGATCGGCAGAGGGCATGGCATTCACTGGGAGAAGCTTGATGAGGACATCAGCGTTGAAGGTCTCCTCGCGGGCAGACCGTCCGGAGAAAGCCAAGCATCGTTTAAAAAATGGCTCCTCACTCGCAGGTCCAGCGGAGCACGACGCTCTCCTCGACGTGCCAGGAATGGCCGTCACTAGCGAATCAACTTCAAAGCCACACCCCGCTCGTATGTCAGCTGGAAAACCAGACTGTCCCTATTTGTTCTATCCGCGACAACAGCAGGAGTACGCTGGCTCGTCAGCGGAGACGACGACCTCTTGAGCCTTCACCAAATCCAACCGCTTGAGATCGTCTCGGTCACGGCGTTCCTCCGAATCTTGATAGCCAGACCATAGAGTGCTACACAGCAAGGTGCGAGCTGGACTTTTGCTTTAGAAAGGTATCCGACCCCATATATTTCGCTGCTCCAGCCCCTGTCACCGGCAATATGCAACCCGACCAACTTGGATTTACCTGTGCGGCCTGTCATACGGGACAGATCGAGTATCGCGGTGCGAGCCTCCGCATCGACGGTGCGCCCGCGATCACCGATCTCGGCAAGTTTCGCAATGCGCTTGGGCTAGCATTAGCCCAGACAGACGCCGTTCCGGGACGCTTTGGGCGATTTGCCAAGCGAGTCCTCGGTGAAAGCCATACGACAGAACAAGCTGCTCAACTACAAGGCCAACTGAAAGCCCTGCTCGCCCGCATCCAACAGTTGAAGCTGATCACGGATACCGTGGCCGATCAGAATGTCGAAGAAGGGTTTGCGCGTCTGGATGCGATCAATCGAATCGGTACTCAGGTATTCTTTACCGATTTACTGGGTGCTCCAGGGTTCGATGCCAGGGTGAATTTGACGGGCAACAATGCGCCGGTGAACTTCCCACCCATTTGGGATACGTACTGGTTTACCTGGGTTGAATATGATGCCTCGATTTTGCAACCGATGTTCCGTAACGCTGGTGAAGCATTGGGCGTCGGCGCCAAGATCAATCTTGTCAACCCTACACGACCGCTGTACACATCCACCGTAAGAATTCAGGAATTGTACGACATTGAAGAGTTACTGGCCGGGAAGAACCCGCATTCCGGCACACCCAGCTTCAAAGGCCTTCGCTCACCAACCTGGCCCGAAGATATTTTGGGGAAGATCGATCAAGGAGGTAAGGAGCGCGGTCGAGCTCTATATCAAGAGTTGTGTCAGAGCTGCCATCTGGCCCCTGTGAATGAAGCCGCCTTCTGGATAGATCAACGCTGGCAGCAGCCTAATGGTGCCGGCGAGCGGTATCTCGATTTAGTCGAAGTTCCGGTGACAGAGGTTGGAACTGATCTGGGGCAAGCGAGCATTTTGGGACAACGGAAGATCACCCTTCCGTCATATCTCGGTATTCCTGGAACCCCCAAAGACAATGGCACGCTTGTCGAGGGAACGTTCGGGCAGGTTCTGGCAGCAGCGGTCGATAAGGCGACCACCGCCTGGTATGACGAACACCACATCGCACCTGCTGATCGCGATCGGATGAACGGCTACAGGCCCAATCTCCTCCAGACGAAAAACATTTACAAGGCTCGCCCCCTGAACGGGATGTGGGCGACCGCGCCCTTTCTCCATAATGGTTCGGTACCGACGATGTATGCCCTGCTCTCGCCCCTTGCAGAACGCCCAACAACCTTCTGCTTAGGCGATCGAGAATATGACCCGACGCGAATGGGGTATCGCACAGAGTGCGTAGCAGGAACGTTCCGATTCGACACCTCTATTCCCGGCAACCTTCACACAGGTCACGAATTTAGGAACGGACCCGCCGGAAAAGGTGTCATTGGGCGAGCGCTCAGCCATCAGGAGCGCCAGGATCTGATCGAATTCCTCAAGAGCCTGTAGGGAGACCGAGGTAACCGTCAACAACCATGGTGGGCTATATCTGGGCGGCTAGGAGTCTACTGAAAAACTCGGATTCCACACCACCGACGCTTGAAGTCTGACAAAAGGACCTACGCCACCATACACCCCAGGATGCTCAAAACGGCCGCCGTTCTCACTCGCCCACCCCTGCGCGCCAAGACGCGCATTGCGCCGAACAAGGCCACAGCGAGTGACTACATTGAGACCGTGAGCGATGCGAGAACGAGGCTAGAAGACTTTTTCAACAACCAGTCAGTGGAAGGAAAACGGCACCGGCACAAAGGTGACGACAAACACCGCGAAGGCGATCCATCCGACAATCGTCCGCTTACGACCCAATGGTACATAGGGATCCATGACTGGTGGATGACCGAGTCCCCAGAATCCCGCCATGAAGGCCCAGAGCAACCAGCCTGGCCAGCCGACAAATCCCAAGACCAATAATATTGGGACAAAGACCATCGCCATGATTCGTTGTCGTCGGCCCCAGAGAGCATAGGCGACATGGCCACCGTCAAGCTGACCGATCGGCAAGAGATTGAGTGACGTCACAAAGAGCCCGAACCAGGCGGCAAAGCCGATCGGATGGAGCACCACGTCGGCTTCCGGCGGAAGGGGCCCGATCACCAGCCAGGACAGGAACTGCAACAGCAACGGTTCACCCAATTGCAATCCCAACGTGGTGGTTCGATCGACCACGGTCGAGAGATTCAGACCGACGATCAACGCCACGACCGCGACCACAAACCCTGCCAAGGGACCGGCGACGCCGATGTCGAACAGCGCACGGCGGCTCAGAATCGGACCCCGCATGCGAATGATGGCGCCGAAGGTCCCGATAAAATGCGGCAGGCCCGGAATGAACAACGGCAAGGAGGCGGGCACACGGTGAATCTTGGATAAGACATAGTGCCCCAACTCGTGCGTGGTGAGGATAAAGAGTAAGGCTCCGGCAAACGGGATGCCCCGCCAGAGCATCTCAGGGGACGTCAGGAGAAAATTCAACGGGCCGCGTGCCGGACCATTGTAGGTTTGGAAGGCGCCGGCCCACAACGTCGTAAAAACCGTCAGGAAAAAGAGGACGATCGGCAAGGTCCATTTGGAGAAAAACGACGGCGGAACCTCGTCTTCGTCCTCCGTGACATTCACGATCTGGGGTAGAAGTTGTTCCCCCACATCAAGAACGCTCCTGTTCTCACGCTCTCGATGTTCCTCTCGTCCCAAGCCATTCATGTCAACTCTGCTTAGCCCTCATGATTCATGACAGTTCGTTGCTCATCGACCAGCGCGGGGTCCTGAGTACCGTCGAGGGACGAAACCCTCAAGCCGCGTGGTGAGACCGGCGCGCGGAGTCTGGAGAATCTGAGGCGTACTCGTGCAGTACGTCGAGGATCCGCAGGACGAGCCCGCCGGCCGCAGGCTCGTCGGAACAGCGGATCAGCGATAGCAGCAGAAGTGTTCATGAATCATACGGGTTAGGAAAGCACAGCAAACGGATTGTGCTCGAGTTCTTCTTCTACGGTTGTGGCCGGTCCATGTCCTGGGAAAAGACGATAGTCCGGCGAGAGTGTCAGCACACGGTGAGTGACTGAACTCAGGTGTGATGGGTACAACGCTTTGGGATTAGACCGCCCGATCGATCCGGCAAAGAGGGTATCCCCCACAAAACAGACCGGTACCTGTACATCATCCGCACAGTAACAGATCCCTCCCGGCGTATGGCCAGGCGTCGTCATACATCGGAGCGTGCGACGGCCGAACCTGATCATGAGATCATTATCCGGGGCCACCAGCAACTCCCGCCGTGGCCGCCAACTGAGGAGTTCCACATCCTCTGGTCCGAGGTAGACGGGAACCTCATACCGGTCGAGAATCTGCTCGATCCCATCGGCATGATCCGCATGGCCATGGGTCAAACAAATGCCGAGGAGTCTCAACCCACGACGGCGAAGCTGCTCCAGCATGAGTGGTGCGTTATAGGCTGTATCCACCAACAGCGCGTCGCCCTCATCATCGACGATGTACCCCTGGACCCCATACCCACTGACGGAGCCCTGCACCATCTCCACCCATGGTGGCATACACTGGGCAACCGGCTCCCACTTATTGATCGCGATCTGCTCCAGCGGCTCCACACGCAAGCCCAAGGCCTTCGCCAACGCGCGCACCTCGGCACGATCTTTCGGTTGATCCCCTCGTTCCAACGCCGTAATATCGCCGCCCGGTAAACCCGTCATTCGGGCCACGTCGCCGACCGACAACCCTTGTCCCATACGTGATTTTTTCAAGATGTCACAGAAATCGTCTTCTAGCGGCATATATTAACCATGAGCAATGGGTTCTTTTTCCCTTCATCCTAGGCATAGCGGCGAGGCTACGCGATAGTGGGCGCTGACATCGTGATCGACTCTCACCAGCTACGCCACCCCGTCACCCTTCCGGACTCAACTTAATCTCTTTTACATCTCCAAAGGTTGCAAGCGCCTTCGGCAAGGTCTCACCGGACCCAACCGCGACAATCTTCAACCGATCCGGACGCAAATGTCTCTTGGCTGCAGCCTGAACCTGTTCCTTGGTCAGCGCCACGACCTTGGTGCGCAGCTGCTGCAGAAAGTCCTTCGGCAACCCATCGTACTCCAACTCGACCAGCCGGCTGACAATCGCCGAAGGGCTGGCAAAGGAAAACACGAACGAGTTCACATAGGCTTCCTTGGCCTCGGCCAGTTCGGTATCGCTCACCGGCTCCGCACGCATCCGTTCGATATTCGCCACAAACCGCTCAATCACTTCCTGGGTTGAGGTCAGCTTGGTTTCTGCCCGCATCAGCCAGACTCCTTGGTCATGCGTACCTGTATGGAGACGACTGCCGACGGAGTAGGCCAGCCCCCGCTTTGTCCGCACATCATTGAACAGGCGACTACGAAACGAACTTCCCCCTAAAATGTCGTTGGCGATAGCCAGGGCGACATAGTCGGGATCATTTTCCTTAATCGAGAGATGTCCCAGACGAAGATGGGTCTGCGACGTCTCTTTACTAACGAATCGGACCACCGGTCTGGACAGCTCCGCTTCCGGCACATCGGCAATCTTCAACTCCGGCACCGTTCCCTTTTTCCAGTCTCCGAAGGCCTTGCGCAGTGCGGCGAGCATCTCATCTTTTTTGAAGTCGCCGGTCACACCGAGAATCATCCCATTGGGATGAATGGTATCGCGATGGAAGGTGACGAGATCCTCTCTCGTAATCCGCGTGATCGAATCCAGGGAACTTTCTCGGGCACTAGGATGATCAGCTCCATAGAGCACCTTGGCAAATTCTCGACCAACGATGGACCCTGGATTATCCTGCCTTCGGCGAATCCCCTCGATCGCCTGCAGCTTGGCCAACTCCACGCGAGCCGGCTCGAATGTGGGTCGCCGCAAGAGACCGGCCAAGATTTCCAGCCCACGAGGCACATCCTTACTCAACACATCCAACGAAGCCGACCCTGATTGCCGCCCGATTCCGATGCTCACATCGCCTGCGAATTGCTCTAGCTCCGCATCAACTTGCTCGGCCGACAGCCCTCCTCCGCCGCCCGTCCGCATGACCGCCCCTGTCATGGATGCCAATCCGATCTTGTCGATGGGATCAAGCCAGCTTCCGGTTCGCATCGTGACCGTCACCGACACGAGCGGCAACTCATGGTCTTCCAGAAGATAGACGACCATGCCGTTCTCTAAAATCATCCGCTCCGGCTCCGGCGGTGAAAACTCCACGGGTTGAAATGTCATGGTCCGAGGATCACCAAGTACCGGTTCCCCTGCGTACGCCGTGATGGCCGAGGCCTGTAGTACGGCCAGGCTCATCAATCCGGCTATGCGCCATCCCTTCACCCCTCGGCCCTCACTCCTCACCATCCTCATGGCTGCACCTCGTTGCCCGACATGGCCGTTACACTTTTGCTGTGGCTTTTCTTGACCAACACGGCGACGGTTCGATTCGACCGGGTAAAGTATTGCGCGGCTACCCGCTGGACCTCGGCAGCCGTGACCTTCGCCACGTTGTCACGTGACGTAAGAACGTATCGCCAATTACCAGCGAGAGCCTGGTACAGAGCCAGTTGAGACGCCAACCCACTGTTGGATCGTAGTCCGCGCACGAGATCCGCATCCAAGTTATTCAGCACTTTCTCCAGCTCCTGCGCTGAGACCGGCTCCTGCTTCAGCCGTTCAACCTCTTCATAAATCGCCGCTTCGACTTCCGCCGTCGTGTGAGGAGCCAATGGCGTGGCCGTGATCACAAACAGATTCGGCGCACGAACTCCGGGATGACTGGCATCGGACCCGACCGAGACGGCGAGACGTTTCTCCCGTACCAATTTCTGGTGCAAGCGGGACGTCAGGCCATCGCTGAGCACTGCATCGATCACATCGCACACATCATCATCCGGATGGCCCAGGGTCGGCTTGTGATAACCGATCACGATCGCCGGCTCGGCATCAAATTCCACTTCGACCCGGCGTTCACCTCGTTGTTCCGGTTCCACCGTTACCAAGGATGGCGCCGGCGGCGCGGCAGGAATCTTTCCAAACGTCCGCTCGATCAAGGCGATGACTTCCTTGGGATTGATATCCCCCACCAAGGCAATCGTGGCGCGATTCGGACCATAATAGGTCTTGAAAAAGGCTTCTGTAGCCGCCGGTGTCAACGACAGGATATCGGATCCCCATCCGATGGTCGGAATCCCGTACCCATGGGCCCGGAATGCCGCCGAAGTGAAGGTTTCGAACAACAGCCCGTTCGGACTGTCGTCGTTGCGCATCCGGCGCTCTTCCATCACGACGCCGCGCTCCTTGTAAAACTCGCGCAAGACAGGATTGGCCATCCGATCCGACTCGATCGCCGCCCACAAGGGCAGTCGATTGGAAGGTAAGCTGATCATGTACCGCGTCAGATCTTTCCCTGTTGAGGCATTGAGTCCCACACCACCGTGACGCTGGTACAGCAGTGCCATTTCATTGCCGACCACATACTGACCGGCCTGTGCTTGCAAGGCCACAAACCGCTTCTGCAGCGATTCGACTGTCGCGCGTTCGTCGGCCGTCGACCCTCCCCCTTTCGCTGCCGCTTCTCGTTCCCGCAGATCGAGCTCCGTCCCGACGGCGGCCAGCTCGGCGAGGATCGGTTTTTCTTTATCGTAATCGGTCGTTCCCACGACACGCGTGCCCTTGAAAGCCATGTGTTCGTAGAGATGGGCAATGCCCGTCTGACCGACCTGCTCATTGATGCCGCCCACGGCGAAGGTAATGTTGATCGAGACAACCGGCGTCTGATGCCGCTCGACCATGAGCACCGTCAACCCATTAGCGAGCCGATGCTCGATCACCCGATCGGCAAAGCTTGGTGAGGCTGCCGACAGCGCATTGACGTTACAGACAAGACTGAGGGCCATGACAACAGCACAGATCGTGAAGCGTCCTTCGTGAAACGTGGGGCGTACTCCGAACGCTTGCAAGATATGCGGAGCAAGACGCGAGAGGCGGAGCCAAGGAAGACGCACTTCACCAGATACGAGTGATGGTTGAGTTTTCATATAAACAGCTCCGTGAGTTGTTCCGGTTTTTCGATGAACCAATCAGGCTGACAGGCTTCCATCTTCTGTCGATTGCCCATGCCGTACCCCACGGCACAGACCCGAATGCCTGCATTATGTCCGCCGTTGATATCGTTCGTGCTGTCTCCGACAAGGACCGTCCGATCCTTCGGCACGCCCATTTTGCTGATGATGTGGAGGAGCATCCCTGGCTCCGGCTTCAATCCGAAGCCGTTGTCTCCGCCCACCATGTACATGAAATGTTGTGGTCCCAACCCATTCAAGATTACGCGCGTGTACTCAATCGACTTGTTGGTCGCGATCACTTTCTGCTTGTGAGCAAAATGCTCGAGCATGGGCTCGATTCCCGGGTAGAAGGTCGTCCGGTCCAAGCAGTGTTCGAGATAATGGCCTCGGAATACTTTCAAGGCTTCTTCAAATTTCTCCTGATTGCCTTCCCCAACCGCCAGACGCAGTAGCCGCTTGACCCCGTCTCCGACAAATCCGAAGATCTCTTCGAGAGGACGCTCAGGCAATCCCAACTCTTTCAACGTGAAATTGACGGCATGGGCGATGTCCCATTTAGATTCGATCAACGTTCCGTCCAAGTCAAAGATCAGGAGATCCACCGGCGTCTGTGCCATTAGTTTGCCTTTCGCAACGATTCGATAAGGTCAGTGAGTACTGTGCGTTGTGTGTCGTCCGATTCGTGGAGAGCCGCATCTCGAGCAAAGCTCACCATCCGCTTCAATCCGACATGGGGTGGGATGACCGGTGAGAGAATACGCCAGTAATGACCCACCACTTTCACATGAAAACGAACCTCTTCGGTCCTGTCCTCAGGGACGAAACTGGCCGTCTCGAGATACACCGAGCCCCGTACCTGAAAGGTCACCGGGATGATAACTTCCAGATTATTCACGATCTCCCATTGCCGGTAATCCTCGGACACGGTCGTTTTTTGCACCACCACGATGCGCCCCCAGGCCGGCTCCTCTTTCCACTCGATATAGGGCATGACCGTATCGAATGAGGCGGCCTCGAGGCGTGCCCCCTTCTGATCCAACGACACATAGCGCTTGACGACGTCTGCCGGAGATCTCCGCATCGAACCGCTCGGACTCATCTGCGCATTCGACGGCCCCGACAACGTGAGGAGTACCAGCACAAGTAGAGTGGAAACACATGCCCGCAATACACAGACCGATCCGCTCAAACCACTCCTCAGCACAGGACGTACATTCCGCAAGATAATCAATGGTGATATGGATGATTGTTTCGGCTTTGTCCGCAGCACACCCAGTTCGCTCATTCTAGCAAACAGGGCTAAAGACATCCAGGCAAGTACGTGAATCCCTATGGAGGATGTTTGACCTTCGCAAAAAGAGAATGCTACGGTCTTCTCGTCTGCCCCCAGATCCACACATGAGAGGACCTGTGTCCACCCATCGATGGCAGCAACTTCAATTCTTCGGCCTACTCGTCACCCTCTGCTGTACGCTTGCACTCGTTCCATCGATCGGCATCGCAACTCACAACCTCAATCCCAACACCCTGACCACCAACGCCTCGATTCTTCTTTCCCCGCAGACCGACGATCCTTCATGGTTTGCAACAGCGCCTGAAAAAGCCTACGATCTCCTCACACAACTGGAAAAGCGAGGCGGGCGTCCGCTTCCAGGCTATGTCGGTGGGCGTGATTTCCAAAACCGAGAACGCCGTCTTCCTCCCGGTCGCTATCGGGAGTATGATGTCAACCCGAAGATCCACGGCCGCAGCCGTGACGCCGAGCGGATTGTGATCGAGCAGCGAACCGGGAAAGCCTACTATACCGGAGATCACTACAGAACGTTCGTCCCCCTCAATTGACAGACACTGCAGCAGGTGAGCGCCCTATGCCGGTAAAACTGTCCCTCCGCACCCATCTCAGCACTTCAGTACCTCCCTGGTCAGGGCTGCTCGTCTTACCTCGCGGGGGTTCGGCCACAATGATAGTCACTGCTCCCGCCGGATTTCTGGTGCGCACGATCGAGGGCAAGAAATGTCGAACGACGTCGAGCCTCTTCGATGAATTCGCGCAGGCATTGTCCTTCCCCGAATACTTTGGGCACAACTGGGATGCCTTGGAAGAATGTCTCGCCGATTTCGAGTGGCTACCCGCCAAAGGCTACATCCTCCTCATCGCGGACGCCCAGGCGGTACTCCCTGATGATGAGGAAGAGTATGAAACGTTGCTGGAAGTCCTCAACGACGCCGGAGAAGCCTGGAGCAAGGGACAAACGGCGGACGGTCGAAGCGCCCCGTTTCATGCGGTGTTTGCCGTGACGGCACAGGATAAGTCGACGCGACATCGGTGGGAGTTGGAAGAGTTCAGCGCCACAAAGCAGAGAAAGTCTGCAGAAAACCCACTCCGAACACGCTCCGCGACTTCTAAACAGAAACCCACCAAGAAATAGAGTTCCGCCAAAGCTGTTCAGAGTCTGATAGGGCAGGCAGAGATCAAAAAGACCCGTAGGAACCAGCCGTTTAAGAGTCCTCGCCCCAACTGCAGGGTAGAGAGCACCAACTAGCTCATACAGCAGATAGGACTTCGGATAAGCCTGACAGGAAGGGACAAGCCCCCTGTCGCCTGTCGACGCGCCTCCCAGCGAGCCCTGACTGCTGTTTCATGAGTGAGGCAGATACTATGCGTCTCCCGGGGATCATCAAACGGCGCTTTTTCCCCGACGAAACCATCCTGACCTTCCCCTCGGCACCAAGAACAAATAACCTTCATGGTCATCTCACTTTCCATATGTGGACACAGCAAGAATCACGCCGCCAGCCATGCCTGACGACCTAGTAGACAATTACAAAGGAATTTGACCTTTCGACCGAAAAACCCCGCCTTCCGCTGTATCCATCTTGATAAGAAGTGGATTCTATCGACATTTTTTGGCCTTCTAAGGAACCGATATCCGATGACCTACCCTCCAGTTTCTTGACCGACTCTCGTCCTCCATGGTAGGGTGCGCCCCCGTTATGAAAACATCCCGCTCTGCCAAACTCTTTACGGAAGCCCAACAGCTGATTCCAGGCGGCGTCAACAGCCCTGTTCGCGCGTTCCGCTCGGTGGGAGGACAGCCGCGCTTCATCGCGCGTGCGAAAGGATCGCGCCTCTACGATGTAGATAAGAATGTCTACATCGATTACGTGCTGTCCTGGGGGCCGATGATCTTGGGACATGCCCATTCAGCGGTCATTGCCTCGATCAAGAAGGCGGCTGGACAAGGCACCAGTTACGGCGCACCGACGGAATTGGAAGTCGCGCTGGCGAAAGAAATTCGCCACGCATTCCCATCGATGGAAAAGCTCAGGTTGGTCAGCTCTGGAACCGAAGCCGTCATGAGCGCCATTCGTGTCGCTCGGGGGTTCACCCAACGCACTGGAATCATCAAGTTCGAAGGGTGCTACCACGGACACAGCGACTATTTATTGGCAAAGGCCGGTTCGGGTCTGGCGACGTTGGGAATTCCGGACTCACCGGGTGTGCCGGAGGATTTTGCAAAACACACCCTGACGGCGCCCTATAATGACATTCGGACTGTTCAACAGCTCATCAAAGCCAATCACAAGCAACTCGCCTGCATCATCATCGAGCCGATCGCGGGCAATATGGGTGTCGTACCGCCCGCACCGGACTTTCTGCCGGCCCTTCGCCGATTGACTGCCGAGCATGGAATCCTATTAATTTTTGACGAAGTCATTTCAGGCTTTCGCGTGAATTATGGCGGAGCTCAAGCGCTGTATGGCATCAAGCCGGACCTGACGGTGTTAGGGAAAATCATCGGGGGAGGGCTGCCTGTCGGCGCCTACGGCGGACGGAAAGATATCATGGATCTCATCGCACCAGTTGGACCGGTCTACCAGGCAGGAACCCTCTCGGGAAATCCCCTGGCCGTCTCAGCTGGATTAGCGACGCTGAAGCAATTACGGGGAAAGGGAGTCTATAAGCAGTTAGAGCAACGATCCGTGACCCTTGCCAAGGGCATCGGTGAAGCCGCAAAACGGGCGGGAGTTCCCGTGACGCAAACACGCGTCGGATCGATGCTGACGACTTTCTTTACCCCAGGCCCAGTGGTGGACTGGAGCACGGCAAAACAATCTGACACAAAACGGTACGGCCAGTTTTTTCACCACATGTTGGAGCAGGGCGTCTATCTTGCCCCCTCTCAGTTCGAAGCAGCATTCCTTTCCACTGCCCACAGTGCGCAAGACATCGAGAAAACCATCCGCGCGGCCCAGGTTGCATTCAAGAAGCTTTAGCTGGACACGGAAAAATTCCGCCAGCGGCGTCCTCACATCGCTCAGAAGCTCACCGTACGGCACTGAGTACGATCGCCTCCTCGCTCGCTGCAGCTTTGCCGGACAGCCTTTTTGCGAATCCTGCTGAGCTGTTCAGAGTCCGCTCACCCTCGATAGCTGAGACAGCTACAGAGGTCAAAACGAGTTTTCCCGCAGCCTGTTAGTAGTCCCCTCCTGAGACAGATATCTGAATCCAAATAGATACAGGGCGTATCTGTTTAGATTCAGATGCGCTTCGCTAGAAGTCTCTACTCACCGCTCGCTCCCCTTACTATTCATCATCTTCATCTTCTGCTTCCATAGCTTCTTGCCGCTTCTGCTCTTCCATGGCGTTATGGAGCAGCATGCGGACAAACATTGAATATAACGACCCTTTTTCCAATGTTCCCCCAGGTGGAATGGCAATTTTCCCTTCCTTGATCATGCGATCCATCCAGGCTTTCTGATCGGGGGCGATCAGCATAGGAATTTCAATCAACCCCACCCGTCCCATCATATCCATGGCTTGAAACCTCCATTACATGAAACAAAGAACTGATAGAGAATAGCTAAGAACATACCCAACTACGCGGAAACGTGATCTTCTTTATTCATGCCATAAGCCACTTACCATCAGCCATCCGCACTTTCACGGGAACCATTCCAGCATGCCGTTTTGACCATTGTCAATTGGTCTGGATCTGGCACAACACCTGCTGGATGGAGTAAACTATGAAACCGCATTTGATTCTGACAACCTGGGTGCTCATCGGCTGGTGGTCTCTCCAGATAGCATCAAACGCCTCTGCAGCACGGCTTGAACAGTCCGAGCTTGGCTCAACCCTGAACCAGCACTGTGACCTCTGTTGGTATCCCTCGCCGAACGAAGACCGTTCTGATCGGCTCCCCACCTACAAACAGCCACGACACAAGCGCCCACCGGATAGCCGCCCACAACGCTATCCCAAAGGACGGTACAAGTTGAGAGCCGACCACAAATCTATTCGGCTCTCTACTCTTCGATCCAGTACACGACACGAGATGAGACTACTGAGCACCCTCCAGGTACGGGCAGTCGATGGAGACACCATTCGCATTGGAGGCGAGCGCATCAGACTGCGCGGCATCGATACACCAGAAATGAATGAGCCGGCGGGGCCGGCCGCCAAACAACGGCTGGACGAGCTCTTGCGCAGTGGCTCTATTCGGATCGTGCCACAGGGGCGTGACGTCTACCATCGCCTCGTCGCCGATGTGTTTGTGAATGGACAAAATGTCGCCGATATTCTGCGAAGTGAAGGACTATCAAAAGCAGGATAGCTGACATCAGGCATGATTCACGAACAGGTTCGACCGAGAGTGAACATGCTTTTTTCCAAGGAGCAGCTAATGCAACCTCTCATCCAAAGCGAAACCGATTTGAAAGTGAATGTAACCCTTGTCTCTACGCATGGACTCTGGTTGTTGACTAACAACAGCGAGCTCTTTGTTTCGTTTCTCGAATTTCCTCAACTTCGAACCGCCTCTTCAATAAAGCTCAACCACGTGGTGCAACTCCATTCCGACATTCTGTATTGGCCCGATCTGAATATTGAGATCCCGCTCAAACGCGTACGATGCTTCCCGATCACATTCGTGAAACCGCACCCATCCAGACGATCCGCTCGACGAGCGAAGACAAGATCCGTCACAGTCCAAGGGACAGCCTCTTACCCCTCTCGATGAATCCTTTTGGATTCACTGGACAGAAAAAGATACGCATACACGCTCTATTACGTAAACCTGCCCAACGATAACTCTTTGAAATATTGATACGCCCCGAGAATGCACCGAGGCATGGTTCATGCGAAGTGTATTCTCAACGGTGCCTCGCGTTCTCAAAATCGATGGTTATGCGCAGGTGCAATGAGCGATAACAGGATGACCAATTTCTGAAATATCCGGTTAACGATAGCCGACCTGTTGCGGGGCTTTATCATGACAAATGCTCCATCACCAGATTGAGGTGTACTGAAAGGGCATACGAAGGAGAACCCCATGATCATGCTCAAAAGCCAGTTCGTCCAGCTTATGTTTACAGCAATCACTCTCGGGTTCATCCTTGGCGCTCTCTCGATGATCTGGCCTGCGATCATTGCCGTGTTTCTCGGGATTCTCCTGCTGCTTCAATCGCTCGGCACCGAACCGGAGATCGCGAGACTGTCGTGGTCCGAAGTAGACAACGTATCGGTTGTCATCGGCGCCTTCCGACGTCCCGGTCTTCCGACAGTTCTCTCATGACGAGTCAAGGAAGCATCCCGTCTTGAGGCCATCACCGCACAGGCTAAAACATGTTGAGAACCGGCAGATTCTACAGACATTCCAGAAGCGAACACTGCCGGGAGAGTTGGGAGAGCCAAAATGAATGTGAAAGGGTTCATTCTCGAAGATGATCAAGGCAGAGAGTTTGTGATGGGGTGTGAACGACCCTATGCCCAAATTGGACGAACGTTTCTGCTCCAGGGATGGCAGCGCCGGAGACTGATTCCTTTACAATATTCAGAACGAGAAGCTCGTCATGTCGTGGGAGAGGCATTGATGGCACTCGACGATTTATTCACCGCACTGCTCAAACGATGCCATGACCAGCCCCTTGCTGAACAGCCCAAAGAAGGATGCTCGGATATCCGGAGACTGCCCGTGAAGATAGACCACGGCTGCAAAACATGAGTTGCTGCCTAGGCATTCATACCCCACACTCAGGGTGGTCGTGGGTGTGGCCAGGCCAGTGGATGTCGAGACCAGGCTTCCACAGGGTCATGGATGAATTCTCATTCGAAGTGCACCGCCGGCGACGACAAAGAGATTTGGGTGGTGGGTGATAGACTGAGGCAGACGTTTCACCTCTTGAGCTCCAACTCAAAGTACAACACTACCAGCCTAGAGGGGCTGCAGTATTGCCATACAAACACACTCCTATCGACACCCGAGGAAGAAAGACCTCGAGTCTAGGCCTAACCCACGGGCATTCGCTCCGAACGATGGCGCGGATCCTAGGACAGGCCCCGAGTACCCTGCGCCGGGAAGTGGCCAGAAACCATGGCTACGGCGCTGTACGTGTTGCCGCGTGAAACGCTGCGGAGCGAATCGGTGACTACCTTGTGGCAGGCCTACCAGGCCCGTCGCCAGCGGGTGCGCGGCCAAGACCGCCGGGGCCAGATTCCCAACATGACCCCAATCACCGAACGGCCTACCGACGTCGCCACCCAGACCATCCCCGGTTACTGGGAAGGCAACTTGCTGAGAGGCGCCCGCAATGGCTCGGCCGTGGGCACCAAAGTGGAACGAACAACGCGCCTGGTGCTGCTGGTCCGCATGGACAGCACGGTTGCCGTCAGTGCGTATCGGTGCTTTACGAAGAATCTCCCGCAGGTGCCCACCCCACAGTGGAAAACGCTGACCGATGATCGGGGCAAAGAGATGGCGGACCATGCGCAGTCGTCACACCGCCTCGCGATCCAGGTGTTCTTTGCCGATCCGCACGGCCCCTGGCAACGCGGGACAACGAGAATACCAATGGCCAGCCGTGCCGGTACTTGCCGAAGGACACGGATCTGTCGGGTGATACCCAGCGGGAGTTGAATGCCATCGCCCATCGGCTGAACACGCGCCCACGGAAATGCCTCGCCTTTGCGACGCCGCTGGAGGTCCATGCGCAACTGCGCTCTCATTCAACCGTGGCAGTTGGAACTTGAGACCGCCCGCCCAAAGCGGAAAGGGGACCCTCCCAAGGAGGTTAGACGATCGGTCTATATGTATCGAATGAGATTCAGTCTGTGTCGATTTGGATTCATCGCCATACAGCTCAGTGTGGAAACGCGACAAATCCCCAGAGAAATGGCAGCTGCATCGTGGTCTGCTTATTGCAAATCTAAATTCTAAGAACATCCATTTGAGGATGTCTGCAGACAATGATGTCAATCAAGCGACAGGACTATATTTTTCATCGCATTCGCTGTACGGAGGGACCGACCAATGGAAGGATTTACACGCGCCAACTTATTTGAGCTCAGCAGCAAGACCATTCATGTCACCTATTCCACAACAAGTATCCTAGGAGGGCCGATTCTCAGTTATCGCGATGATCTGCGGAGTCTCACCTTCCGGGGTGATGACATTCAGATCGAACAGACGGCGTTGGGCGAGATCGTCACCGTCACGCTCGAAATCGTTCCTGATCTCCGCACCGTTTCATTTTCGCTGATCGTGCCCACCGTAACGGTCATGCCGCAATCCAACGGGGCACGAGTGAAGGTGCTCGGCGTCACAACGACTGCTCCAACAACAATCGCCGGGCCGCCACCGGGGCCAGAACTTCTTTACTCAGCTGTATATTTGAGAGGGACCGCGCAGTTTATCGTGTCCTAGTCGTAGGGTTTAGTGGTTTAAACGTGTTGTGATGAGCCATCGCGGTCGCACTCAATGTGGGACTCTCAGGCTTATGGTCGAGGTTGAGCGCTTGAGGATGACTACCAGTAGCGTTCAGAATGGGGAGAGAATCTCCCCCTTGCAGGCACTCAGAGTATACAAAAGGGTATTGAGGAGACACTCATGGCTATTCAATGGATCGGCAGTCCCAATAAGGACAAAGGGCGAGAGGGGTACAGACCGGAAGCCATCGTTATTCATATCATGGAGGGCACACTCAAGGGGACAGACGCGTGGTTCACGAATGAGGAATCGGGTGTGTCCGCTCATTATGGGATCGGGAAGTCCGGCGAGATTCATCAATACGTAGGAGAAAGCGATCGAGCGTGGCACACCGGCCGCATCGTCTCTCCGACGTGGCGACTATTGAAGGCCGACGTAAACCCCAATTGGTATACGATCGGAATTGAGCACGAAGGGACAGAAGACAGCCCCTGGTCCGACGCGCTGTACAAGGCCAGTGCAGGTTTGATTGAGGCCATTAGCCGACGATGGGCGATCCCTTGCGATCGCGATCATATCATCGGCCATCGCGAGATTCGCGCGGACAAGACGTGCCCGGGTCTGGAGGTGGATCTCGACCAGCTCGTCGACATGGCCAAGGACATCCAACAGAGTCCGTCCACGTTTAATTTTGTGAAGAAACCGGGTATCGTACAAACTCGCGTCGACCTCAACATCCGTGAAAAAGCTCCGACATCAGCCGCTCCCCTTGTCCGCACGGTCAAAAGCGGAAGGCGGCTACAATATCAAGGCTGGACGAGCAATGGACTCAGCGTCAACGGCAATGCCCATTGGTACAAAGACGTTGATGGGAACTACTTCTGGGCTGGTGCGACAGCGCAGCCCATCCCTGGACTCTGAGCAACTCGCTCGTCCGATGACCGGTTGTGCCGGCAGGTGGTCCTCCGCTGGCATCCTCGTAATCAGTAGTTGCTTGTTGGCCTGCAACCCGGTGCCTCTGGTTAATCCCTCATCCGTGATCCTTTCCTCGGATCAGCAAGCCCTGGTTATCACCTCCGTTGATCCAGCCCTCTCTGATCAATTCACGGTGAAACACCTCCCGACTGAATCCAAGATTGCGTCCGGCCTGTATTTCCATCCAAAGCGATTCGATCTTGTTCAGGTATCACCGGATGGGCGATTTGCAGCATTTTCCACGATAGACCACCACGCGCTCGTGGGTCTCTTGGACCTTGGTACAATGGCGGCACAAGAAATCGACGTGGTCACGGAGGGAGAAGTTCTGAGCTTTCATTGGGCAAAGGACAGTCAAATACTCGTATACGACTACCTGCCGGCAAGCGGCTCTCAACGCATACGAGGCTATGATGTCCAATCTGGTGAAAGATTGGGCATACCCCATACCAAGCACGGTTCTGACGCGAATCTCGTATTTGAGCAATGGGGATCACAGCCACGCGAAGTCGTCGTCAGCATCAGAAATAGACACAAAGGCGAATCCCGGACCACCACGATCACACTGATCTCAATCACACAACTCGCCCCAGGCCCTTAAGTCGCGGCAGTAGCACCGCCAATCATGTGTGGCCCAACCTCACGAGGGGGAACCATATGAATGGGAAGATCTTGAACCATTGCCCACGACATACCTGCTTTGAACCGAGTAGCCTCAGAATTGGCCTCGTTCCTGGGGCCGCTCATAGCGGGTTGCATAAAAACTCGGTTATTGCCAAGAACGTCGTTGAGATGTTCGATGCCGTACTCATGCCACAAGAACTTGAGGATGCTCAAAAAGGTTGTCCAGCAAGGCCACAGTGAGCGAAGAGGTGAGGCGTACGCTTCGGTGCGCTGAACCTCTGAGTGACGTGAGAACGCCGCTGGCGGACTTTTTCAGCATCCTCATAGACAGTCATTGATCGGACGACATCAAGGGACTACAATTCCCGCAAATGGTTCATCCTGTGCCATTGATACATGGAGACCGCTGACCTTATTTTCATGGGAACACGCAACATGAAGCTCCGACAGTTCATTATCCTCTGTGGACTGCTGATCGCGTCCCCGAGTCACGCCGAAAGCCCTATGGCGGCTCAAGTCTGCAGCTTACTCACATCCCCGAAGCTATCGGCTGTCCAGTCCAGAATGGGAACGGGTGAAGGCTGTGCATGGCAATGGCCTAATGCCCAAGTGTTGTCGATCTATGTGCACCGTGAGCTACAGAGCGAAACCACGGCAGAAACCAAAGAGATGATAGAGCTCTACATGCAGAATCCTGCCTTCAAGCGAACGACTTTCCCGGTTTGTACAGGAGGCGACATGGTCGTCGGTGATTTTCGAAACGGCAAAGGTCCTGGGGGAACCGGCTATACCCAATGTTCTGGTTTCGTCCTGACGTTCAGCTTTCAAGGTGCAGACGCCCAAGGCCATTTACCCGGCATCGCCAAAAAACTCGCCGGCACGACGCTAGTCCGCTGACGGGACGACTCTATTAAAACAAACACCCGTTTAGCGCTTGTTGCTCTATCGAGAAACGATAAAACCAGGAAGCTGAAACATGATTCCGTCGATTTCCTCGAAACCGAGAAACCCAACCTCACACTGAGCCATAAAAGGAGCAGATCATGAAGAACGTCGAAATGAGCGTTGACGGTACTGTCTTAACCATCAAAGTGGATCTTTCAAAAGAGTTCGGCCCATCCTCAACAGGCAAAACAATCATTGTCGCGTCAACAGAGGGCAACGTCTCCATCCCAGATAGGCAAGAGAAAATCGGGCTCAATGTGTATCGAAAAAAATAGGGCTGGCTCGGACATCTGCCCTATCGCCTTCGCATAAGGGGAGGCCACCCCTCTTTCAACAAGCCCATGACAGATTGAAACAGGACACTGGTATACACAAGAGACGGAAAATCACAAAAACTCCGGCAATCCTGTGGATAACTTCAAGGGTGGTTGCATTCGCTGCCCTTGGCCAAGAGCGTGCGACATTATCGAGCACCCACATCTAGGAATGTGTGAAAATTGTCACAATGGCCACTAAAACCACAATTAGTTGTAGCAACTTTCATCTGGTGCGGATGCCCAATAAATAGGCAAGGTGATAAATCAATACGCCGCAGGCTCGATTGTTCTCCAAAATGATTCAGTATCAACAGCCTTATCCACAGAGTATGGCGACTATATTTTAAGACCGTCAGATCAACCCTGAAAGTACCGGACTAAGGGTCATGTCCCTCCCTGCGCCACGCAAGGGGCTTTCTCCGCTTGACTCTCTCCTGATCTTTCTCTGACAATCTCGTGGGATCTCTCAAGGTGTGCGATCCACCCCTCTCAGAGGAGTCCCTGCCAGACTAAACCAGGACGGTCTTCCCTCATGGCTCACTCGGGTCATGAGACACAGTGAACGTTGAAACTCTGTTGAGGTCTCGTATGCATTCAGCCGTCAGAGTATTGAGCATCCTCGCTTCGTTGTTGCTATTCTCCTGTGCCTCACAGACCGACCAGGTGCCAGGAGGAGCCGGTCAGCTCGGGAAAGTCACCGCGAATGGATACACCAAAGAAGGGTGCTTTCTGAATCTGAAGCTGGCAGCACGTGAGCAACGCGTTCGGTTGAATCCGGACGATGTCACTGTGAATACCAATATCCTCCTCCTGATGTTCCCATTTCTGAATCAAGAGGGCTATCAGTGCACTGGCGTGGTGGTCGAGCGCCAAAAACGGGTCACGACGCGAGACAATCTGTACCCTATCGATTGATCGTGGTCACATCGGGAACTGAGCACACCAACCCGTTCGCTTGACACACACCGTTCTTGCCCGTCACGACTCACGAACCATGTCCGCTTGCGTAGATCCATCCAGGTGAAGCCGTTGTGGGTATGGTCTCCCCTGAACCCATCGCGTGAATCTCGTGGGTTGCAAAGCAAATCAGGAAGACGATAGGATCGGCAAGCGCCTTTGTTTCATGTACGTCCGACATCGCATTCCCGTTCGTGTCAGGTACGCTGACCTGTGATGCCCCCTGGTCTCTTGAGAGACACATCCTATGGCATGGCATGACAGGTCGGTCTCCGGTAGGATCTGACCTCATGAACAGTCACCGCACCGTTGGGGGTGAGACATGATCAGCACAGTATTCATCTTCATGATCGGACTTGGTGCCCTGCTTTGCGGGGATCCTCTGCTCGCGGTGGCTGGCATTCCATCGGTTGTGATACACGCCACATCTGACTCACGGCCGGATCATGCGCACAAGCCTCTGACACCTCATTTCATTTCGTTCTCGACTCCCACAGCCGAGATCCCTTCCGATCCAAACGAGCAGACCAGACCTCGAACAGTGAGCCGCATGCCTATGAGCGAACAGGCCTCCCTCATCCAGACCGCCGGAGTTGGAGCCGCCCAGAAACCATCAACGGATCAGCCGCAGCTCGTCGCTCAGCTGGCTCAAAGAGAACAGGATTCCACTCCAAGGGGACATTCGGAAAAAGAGCTGTCGCAGGAGCTGAGCACCACGCGGAATAGTCTCCAGCAGGCGAGACAACGTATCGATGAGTTGGAACGACAACTTGCTGAAGGCAATCTGGAAACTGCTAAACGACGGATCGGCGAACTGGTTATCCAGCTCCATGCCAAGGAGAGTGAGATCGCAACCCTGCGTGCCAGCGTTCACGAAAACTCCAAAAAGTTTCGAGAAGACCTTGCGGCACAAACTGAGGAACTCGCCCAAGCCAAGCGCCGTATTTCCGACGTCGAGCAGCAGATGGCGTCCACGGGAAAAGGGCAGGAATCGGCGCAGGCCAAACGCCGTGTCACCGACCTTGAGCAACAGCTGACAAAAAAAGAGCAGGACCTGACCCAAACGAAGCGCCGGGTGCTGGAAGCCGAACAGCAGATGGCCGGGAAGGAGCAGGACCTCGCCCAAGTCAAACGGCGTGTCGCTGAGATCGAACAACAGATCGTTGGGAAGGAGTACGAATCGACGCAGGCCAAGCGCCGGGCGACCGAGTTTGAGCAGCAACTGGTCGGCAAAGAGCAGGACCTGACCCAGGCGAAACGTCGGACCGCCGACGCTGAACAACAGACCGCCGGGAAAGAACAAGAGCTGGCACAAGCCAAGCGGCGTATCACCGACCTCGAGCAACAGATGCCAGCGAAAGACCTGGAGTCAGCTCAGGCCAAGCGCAAGGCTGCCGAAACGGAACAGCAAGCGGCTGGGAAGATGCAGGACCCGGCTCAATCCAAACGACGGATCGCCGACCTCGAGCAATTGTTGGCTGGGAAAGAGGCTGAATCCGCGCAAGCCAAACGGCGGGCAACTGAATTGGAGCAACTGACAGCTGCGAAGGAACAGGAACTGACTCAGACCAAACGCCGCATCGCTGAATTTGAACAGCAGACGGCTGGGAAGGAGCAGGACCCCGCACAGATCAAACGCCGTGTCACCGAACTCGAACAGCAAATGGTTGGGAAAGAACAAGAGCTGGGGCAGATCAGGGACAATCTCAAACAAGTGACACAAAAATATGCGGATCTCGGTCCGATGTTGATGGATCGAGATGCCGAGATTGCGCGCACGAAACGCTTACTGGAGGACCTTGAACGGAGCTTGCCGAAACCGGATGAAGCCCTCCCTTCCCTGGAAGTGAGTCCTGCCGCTCAAAATCCCGTCGCCGAGCTCCCTCCCGACAGTAATTTATCGGTGACCGATCTCCCCATTCCGGGTGCGTCTTCTGGAGATGGAACGGACGCCGGAGGCATCGACCTGACCAAGATCGGCGAAGCGCTTTCCGGCACGCTGGGAGAGGAGCTGAAGCGAGGCACCGTGGCCCTGCGACAGGAGCGAACCGCCCTCACGCTCGCGTTAATCAGCAGTGAGTTATTCCCCCCAGGGGAAGCCACCGTCACACCGAGCGGCAACCTACTGATTGGACAGATCGGGACGGTGTTGCAGAAGTTTCGCTATCGGAACATCGAAGTGACCACCCATACCGACACAAAGCCGATCCGCAACGACGCACGAAAGCTGTTTAAGGACAACCTGGAGCTCTCCCGCGCCCGCGTCGAGCATGCCAGCCAAGCCCTGATCAACAGTGGGGTCGATGCCGACCGCGTCAAAGCTGTCGTGTATACGACAGCGAAGTCACCCGACAACGATGAAAGCCGGAACAGAAACCGACGAATCGAAATCGTCGTGAGTTCATCCACAGCAGGGCATTCAGCTCACGGCAAGCTACAAACGGGGAAGAAGCCACCCCAATCCATTTCACTCAGTTCGCCTCGTCGGCCGTGAGTTCCTCGACAGGGAAGGACCCTCTGCCTCTTCCTGCCACGTTGGCAGACCATCCACCTCCATCGGGTAAAGGTGGATCGCTTCCCGGCTATCGCCTTTCGGCACAAGGCCGTCAACAAGTGGAAGATGAACGGCTCAGCCTGCTCGAAGAGATCTTCGACCCGCTGTCCCGTCAAAGACGCACCTTGGTCCAGCCAGGGTGGCGGTGTCTTGAAGTAGGTGCAGGCCGTGGATCCATGGCGAAATGGCTAGCCCAGCAAGTTGGTGAACATGGCCGGGTGGTCGCCACCGATATCGACACCAGCTACCTTCAACGCCTCAGTATCCCAAACCTCGACATACGCCGGCACAACATTCTGAGCGATCCCTTGGACGACCTTGGCCCCGGCTCATTTGATCTGGTCTGCGCTCGCCTCCTGCTCTTCTGGCTTGCCGGGAAACAGGAGAACGCCATTCGCCGTATGGTGGAGTGCTTGCGGCCAGGGGGATGGCTCATTGACGAGGATGGTGATTGGGGTCTGGTCGCCCCTGTAGACCCTGCGCATCCTCACTATGAACCGTATCATCGTGCCTGGAGGAACGGTGAGTGGTGGACCGCACGAGGGTATGACCCACTATTTGGGCGGAAACTTCCCGTCCTGTTTGAGCGCTGTGGCCTGGTCAATCTCCGCCATAAGGCGAGTGCGTCGGTTGTCAGGAGCGATAGCCCGTGGGGACTGTGGTGGCGACAAAGTTTGGAAGGAATCCGTGCTTCCGAACAGGCCGATGGGAGCCTCACAGAAGAGCGCGATAAGGAGTATGAATCGCTCACAGCCCCGCTGAACGACCCATCTTATTGGTTGATGACGGCCCCGATCCACGCCTGCTGGGGCCAGCGAAGTCTCTCTTGAACCATGCCTGACCGCAAGCCTTCTCCAATCGAGCAAGAACGGGAGGGACATCCTCAACCACTCCACGTACTATCTCGGTTTCGGTGAGAATGTCCCCACAATTCGCTTAAACCTGCGCTTAGAAATCGCCGGGTTTCACGTACGGGTGGCTCCAGAGCGTAAGCTGAAGCAGGCAAGACTTTATCCATGCGGCATACATCTTCTCGACTTCCTCGGCCGAGTGGCCCTTCTTTGCAAGAAATGGCTTCAGCGTAAAGGTCACCGGAAAGATGAGCGCGAAGAGGTCACGAAACGGCACGATCGCGGCTGACGCCGCCGCAGCATCCGTCTGGTTCTTCTTCGTACGATGATGACGCAGGCCGATCTCATGTTGATAATCGAGCCACTTCTGATCAAATTCCGCACGGGCTGTGTCGAGAATCCACTGGCCGAACCGCTTACGTACTCCACCCAAGTAGTCGCCGAGAGGCTTGCCGTCGCTCTTACCAAGGAACGATTGAAGCAGATGCGGCTGGGACCCGACAAAGCCGTACCACACGTCCAAAATGGCTTCCACCTGATCCTTCACCACGTCATGCGAGAGACGTAAATATTTCACGTCCTCGTCGCCGAACAACGCACTCTTTTTCATCAGCTCGAAATCGGCAAGGCTCACCGGCGACTTCGTGACCGCCGAGGTGCCATGGGTATATCCGGGAATCTGCTGGCTCATACGGGACACTCCTTTCAGCTTGTTGCAATGACCGCTCTCACCAATTAGGGCATGGCGACGACGCGCTGGCTGAGAGCAGCCGCTAGATCCAGGCGCCGCGCTCATTATGGGACGATTACCGAACAGGGCCAAACTTGCGGACCGTCGTTCGTCCATTGCAGAACGCAACGGACGGCCGCCGGCTCCTCGCACTGCACATTACGGATGAGGTCTCTCCACAGTATGCGGCTTCGACTGTATCGCGGCGACGATCACCTTGTCCAGGCGCTTCACCTTGCCGTTGCCGTCCGTCGCCGCCAACCGAGCCGAGCCTTTCACCACAACACGCCCACTCACCTTCTCACGGATGACATGTGAAAAAGTCAATGCCGCTCGAGTGGCATCGCCGACTTCCGTTTCGATGACGAGCGTCTCTCCATACCGGCCAGGTGAGCAATAGTCCACTTCTGCCCGGACGACCACAAAGATCACGCCCTGTTCCATCAAGGCAGCCACCGAATGTCCCCGACTTTCAAGATACTCGGTTCGAGCCCGCTCAAAATATTTCAGGTAATTGGCGTAGTAGACCACCCCGCCGCAGTCGGTATCTTCGTAGTAGATTTTTATTTCCAACTCTTCACCTATATCTGGCAGGCCGGAGTTCTCAATCGTAAATTCTCATCCACTCGTTTCTCACTGAAAATACTCAGAGTGTAAGATCGTTTGCCTAACATCAACTGATACCATACTCTCTAGGGAGGACTCTCGGATTTATGCTGTTCCGGAGACACTGGCATGAACGTCCACATGATTTTTCACGCACTCCTGGTTCTCCCTGCACTGGCTTTATCAGAAATAAGTCATTCTGAGGAAACTGATACCCCACAACAATTGGAATTCGCATGTGAGCAAGGCGCTACACTATCGTGTGTCATACTCGGAATGAAGCATCATTTGGCGGATGGAGTGAAGCGCGACTACCTAAAAGCCGAAACCCTGTTCCGGAAAGCCTGTGACGCTGGGAATGTGTTTGGATGTTCCCCCTTAGGAGACATGTATTTGAATGGTACCGGTGTCACGCTAACTGCCGATGAGGCTGTGAAATCTTCCAGGAAAGCTTGCGATGGGAGGTGGGCAGACGGCTGTTTCAATCTCGGCGTGATGTATGAGCTGGGGCGTGGCCTCAAACAAGACTCCGTTCAAGCTGCGGTATTCTATGGAAAAGCTTGTTACGGAGGGCACGCCCAAGGTTGCTTCAATATGGGCAGAATGCATGAGAACGGCACTGGTGCCAAACAAGACGATGTTCAAGCCGTGGCGTTTTTCAGAAAAGCTTGCGACGGCGGACATGGGCCAGGTTGCTCTAATCTAGGCGCGATGTATGCGCTAGGGCGCGGCGTCGAACAAGACGCCAATCGAGCTGTAGCATTCTACAAACAAGGCTGTGACGAGGGACATGCACGAGGCTGTTCCAACCTCGGCTCGATGTATTCACGCGGTACCGGCATCAAGCAAGACAGCATTCAAGCTGTGAAACTTTATAGAAAAGCCTGTGACGGCGGCGAGCCGATCGGATGCTTCAATCTCGGCAATGGGTATAGGGATGGGATCGGTGTGAAACAAGACAGTACTCAAGCCATACAACTCTTTAGACAAGCCTGTAACGACAAGCTGGCACGAAGCTGTGTCAATCTCGGCGTGATGTATCAACGAGGGATTGGTATCAAGCAAGACAACAAAGAAGCACTCAAATACTACCGAAAGGGATGTGATTTGAAAGAAGAAAAAGGGTGCGAGTATTATGCGGGATTGAAGACGGGTAAACCGTGAGGTTATCTGGGGCAAGGGTCTAAGTTTGATGAGATGCGTTTCACGCTTCACGAGCGACGATGCTAAAAACTCAGCACCGGAAACTTCGGTAGCGACGACTCCGCAACACCCGTCAGCCGAAGCACGACGTCGTACAGCTGCTGTACTCGCTCGGACTTGATGGGCTCGAACCCATGCCCTAAGACTGCATGGTTCGCCGCGTCAAGCAACGGCTTCATCTTGGGCCATTCCCTCAAGAAGGCTTGGCCCAATTGATCGCCCAAGCCAGCTAGAACACGAAACTGCGCCTGCAGTGGCAGCTTGTACTTACCATCGATATCTTCGAGATAGCAGGTTTGACAGACTTCTTGAAGAGCAGCCGGCAATTGTGCGGGCTGCGCATCCCAACTCTTGATCTTGTGTGATTTGGACAGACGAACTTGAGCAACTGCCTCCAGCGCTCGGACGAGCGCCGTCATGGCTGTTTCGGGATCATGACGGGCATGCAGTCGCCGACCGGTACAAGCCAACAGGTCCAGAACAAGCGACTCCTTGACCTCTGCTGGATCGAGCACAAGCTTTTCAAGAAAACCGGCATTGGCTTTAACCGGAGGGATGGTGGCCTTTAATCCAGGCGGCCCACCCCAGAGCGACGCCATCTCCAAAGCTTTTGTGGCGGTCTTCAACTTCTCCCAGGCTTGACGATAGTGAAACCGCTCCCACAAGTCATACCCCTCAGCCAAATCCGCAAATGCCCGATATAGCGGTTTCTGCCCACCGCTGACCCGCACCTCCACATCGCGAAAGGTCTTGGCGGCAGCGGGAAAGAGCCCGCGGTTGAACAGCTCACATCCCTCCCGACGTGACACGGCCGCCTGTTCATCCCAGGGGTTACTGTGGGTCCAGATAAAGGACTTCCCGTTCACGTCAACGCGGTCATCCTCCTGCCCCTCTTGAGCTGAGACCAACGCCACCACGCGAGAGGTCCAGGGCACGGCCACCAACGTGAGCGCAGCCGCCATCGCGGGTCTGGCTCCACTCATGTCCACAACCAATTCTCCTGGTTGGATGGCCCAGGTCCGAAACAATTCCGGGAGTGAGGAGGCGAGCGTCTTGAAGGTTGATGAAAACTCCGTCACATCTTCCAGCACAATCCAATCCCACCGCTTGGGCATCTGCTCGATGTTCGGCTGGACGGCGGACTCAACCAGCGACTTGCTGCCTTCCGGCAGGACAAAGCACAAGGCCTCGGGTTTGAGCCGGTTGATCGAATAGACAGCCGCCGCCGCATCATCGACTAATGCGACCACGAGTGCTTTGATGGGTTGATCTTGCGCCATGGCGCGACGACTATACCACTGGCTCTATTCCCATTCAATTCGCTACAGCAAACAGCTGTGTTCCCCTTGACGGTTGTTCGAAAGCACCCTAGACTTCGCAAAGTCTCCGGCACTCACGCTCTCTCACCATTCAGCAACGAGGCGATCCAAATGACCTGGTGGTACTGGTTGTTCCTGGGGTTAGTCCTTGCCGGTGCGGAAATGATGTCGCCCGGTGGATTCTATCTCCTGTTTTTCGGCATTGCAGCACTGGTCGTCGGAGCACTCGCCGGACTGGGCATGGTACAGGTCGTGTGGCTGGAGTGGCTGTTGTTCTCCATACTGGCGATCGCCTCGCTCCTGCTCTTCCGCGGGCCCCTAGTGCGAATGACGAAACAGACCCCGACTCATGTCGTGGATACCATGGTTGGAGAAATCGCCGTTCTCCTCGACGATCTTCCTCCTGGACAAATGGGCAAGGCAGAATTGCGCGGCACAACCTGGGGTACGCGCAACGACGGACTCGCTCCGCTCGCCAAAGGCCAGCGCGCGCTCGTGGTCAAAGTGGATGGGTTAATGCTCTGGGTCAGATCAGAATAACGACTTTCACGAGGTAGAGACATGGAAGGTGGAACGGTTGTTGTCGTCGTGCTCGCGCTGATCGTGTTAATCGTCATCGCCAAAACTGCCGTCGTGGTTCCTCAACAGAGCGCCTATGTCGTGGAGCGGTTAGGGAAATACAGCTCCACGCTCGACGCGGGGTTTCACATTCTGGTGCCTTTTGTCGACGCCATCCGATACAAGCATGTGCTCAAGGAAAGTGCCGTCGACATCCCCGAGCAGGTGTGCATTACACGAGATAACGTTCAGGTCCACGTCGATGGAGTTCTGTACATGCGAATCCTCAACCCAGAGCGCGCATCCTATGGGATCAACGACTACCAATTTGCACTCACGCAATTGGCGCAGACCGCGTTGCGGAGCGAGATCGGAAAGATCGAACTAGACAAGACGTTCGAAGCCAGAACCGCCATTAATGCCCAAGTCGTGAATGAATTAGATAAGGCGTCCGAGCCCTGGGGCGTGAAGGTTCTCCGATACGAGATTAAGAACATCACCCCGCCCAAAGACGTGCTGAACGCGATGGAAAAGCAAATGCGCGCAGAACGGGAGAAACGAGCCTTGATATTAACCTCAGAAGGTGAGCGCGATGCTGCCATCAACCAGGCTGAAGGCCAGAAACAACAAGTCATTAAGGCATCGGAAGCCAAGAAACAGCAGCAGATCAACGAGGCCGAAGGTGCCGCCGCCGCCATCCTTGCTATCGCACAAGCCACTGCAGAAGGTCTCCGAAAAGTTGCTGAAACGATTCAGGTTCCCGGAGGGCAGGAGGCAGTTCAACTGCGCGTCGCCGAACAATACATCACCAAGTTCGGCGAACTGGCGAAATCAACCAACACGCTTGTCCTTCCGGCAAGCGTATCCGACGTCGGTTCCATGATCGCGCTGGCGATGAATGCAATGCGGCAACCTGGGATTTCACCTCCCACAAAGTCCTGACAGGCATACCGTTTGACAGGCCAGACAACCTCGCCTAGAATCGCGCCCATGCAAACAGTGGTATTGAAGGCTTTTACAGAAAGTGCCGACGTCAAACAGCAATTTGCACGAGCGCATGTCGATCGTATCGTGCAAGTCGCCACACTCATCGCCAAGGCCTTCGACAACGGCAACAAAGTTCTGCTCTTCGGCAACGGGGGAAGCTCCACGGATGCCGCACACATCGCCGCCGAATTCGTCGGACGCTATCGGCGCGACCGGGTGCCTCTCCCCGCGATCGCCCTCGCGACGGACATCGCCGCGATCACGTGCATTGCCAATGATTATGGGTATGAAGAGCTCTTTGCCCGCCAAGTTCGAGCGCATGGTCGAAGGGGCGATATTGCCATCGGCATCAGTACGAGCGGGAACTCTCCCAATGTCCTGAAAGGCGTCACGGCGGCGCGTGAATGCGGACTCATCACCGTGGCTTGGACCGGCGGATCTGGAGGCAAGCTAGCCGGACTTGTCGACTACCCGTTTATCGTGCCGTCCACCCTGACATCTCGGATCCAAGAATGTCATATTACGCTCGGTCATGTCCTATGTGAGCTGATAGAGGATCATCTCCTTGGGAACACGCCCTGACCGGACAACTCCAGCACGCCGTTCCGCCTTGATTGCTCCGATCAATGTATCGGACCTCAAGACCTATCCATTGAAGAAACGGTACAGCAAGGTTCGGGTCTCCGACTTTGCGACGCCGTGGAAACGTAGCGGTTCTTTTAAAACGTTCTGCGATGGCTTGCCCGATATCCTTGCAGTCAAGTCATTGCGGGCCGTGACCCGCGCCATCGTCAAGGCTCATCGGAAGCGCCGTCCCGTGATCATCGGAATCGGCGCCCATGTCATCAAAGTAGGGCTCGCCCCAATCATCACGGATTTGATGGAACGGGGGATCGTCACAGCAGTGGCCATGAACGGGGCGGGGATTATTCATGACTTCGAACTGGCCCTCATGGGGCATACCTCCGAGGAAGTCGATGCGGAAATCGATGAAGGTCGGTTTGGTATGGCGGAGGAGACGGGACGGATCTTGAACGACGCCATCAGCCGTGGCGCCTCGGCAGGCCATGGATTAGGGGAAGCCATTGGGAACTACATGAACCACGCGGCCCATCAGTTCCCGAATCGCAAGACCAGCATTCTCGCCACCGGCGTTCGGCTTGGCATACCGGTCACCGTCCATGTCGCGGTCGGAACCGATATTATCCACATGCACCCCTCGGCCGATGGAGCCGCCATCGGGGCCACGTCGCTGCTCGACTTTCGGCGCCTGACTGCCGTGGTTGCCAAGATGGAAGGCGGGGTGTACGTCAATATCGGATCCTCCGTCATTCTTCCGGAGGTCTTTCTCAAAACGCTGTCGTTAGGGCGAAACCTTGGTCATCCGATTTCGAACATTACCACCGCCAATATGGATTTCTTGGTCCATTACCGCCCTCAGACCAACGTCGTGCGCCGTCCGACGCAAAAAGGCGGCCATGGCTATTCATTGACCGGCCATCATGAGATTATGTTGCCGTTGCTCGCGGCAGCAGTGTTGGAGGAACTGGGATGAAACCGGCCTCAACTGCTTCACCCACCTCAAACCTCCCATCTTCGGATGCATTACAGGCCTATTGGCAGCAGTTGAATGCGCAATATTTCTCCAGCTCGCTCCCGCCGATTGCGATCCTCTGGAGTCGTCGCCTGACCTCCTCGGTCGGGATGTTCAGCAGTCGCGGAGGCCCACGAGCCGCCTTCACGCATCGGAATTGCCGCCAGATTCGCCTCTCACTTCTGCTGTTCGAACAACTCGCTCACCGGACACTGTCTATCGAGCAGGAACTACGCAACACCCTTGCGCATGAAATGATCCACCAATGGCAGTTTGATATCCTCAAACGGCGGCCTGACCACGGACTGGCATTCCTAAAAAAAATGACCCAGATCAATCGTTCAGGAGAGGTTGCGGTTACGACGTACCACTCACTGGAGAAGGAAGTCATCGCCTTGTCGAGATTCTCCTGGCAATGCCTCGACTGCGGGCAGCTCTATCGGCGGCAACGGAAAACGATCCAGCCTCAACGACATCACTGCGGAGCCTGCCGAGGAACCTTGCAAGAGCTCACCTCAGAGCCGGTGCAGCACAAAAAGGATCACCACCCATCCGCTGATCAGGCTTCTGAAGCGCGCACGCAACCGCGACCACCACAAAACCCCACCAGATCACCGGAGCAGTTGACGCTCAAACTGGCGTGACAGGAGCGAAGCATACGGAAGGCACCCTTGCTACGCGGCTTCCCGGTTCTTCTCTGATCGGGACGACTCACGTACATTCTTTATGCGTTCAAGGACAGTCGCCAAGTCCTCGACCGAAATCGGCTTGGAAAGATAGTCATCCATCCCTGCAGCCAGGCATTGCTCACGGTCTCCCTGCATGGCGTTCGCAGTCAAAGCCACAATCGGCACACGATGTGGAGTCTCGGGTTTCGAGTTTCGAATTTCAGGTTGGAGGCTCGAATGAACCGGTCTTTGGCTCGAAACCTGGAACTCGGAACTAGAAACAGCTCCTGACGCTTCACGCTCTCGAATTACTCGTGTCGCTTCAAAGCCGTCCATCTCCGGCATTTGACAGTCCATGAAGATGACATCGTAACGTATCCGAGACAGCGCTTCGACCACTTCCCGCCCGTTGGCCACCACGTCGATACGATACCCCAATCGTTGGAAGAGGCGGACCGCCACTTTCTGATTCACGACGTTATCCTCAGCCAACAGTATGCGAAGATCCACGTTGGCTTTCGTCTCGGCAAGGGTATGACGAGTAATGAGGGGAGCCGGTTGATTCACCGCCGACACGCCGGCTCTCGCAGCGTACTGCGTCATGACTGCAACGAGACAATCGTGCAATTGCCGCTCACGAATTGGCTTCGTCAGGTAAGCGGAGATCCCGGCTGTTTTAGCGGTTTTCGCATCTCCCCGCCGACCGAACGAGGTCAGCAGCACCAATTGAACTTCGGTCCCTCCCGTTTGGGTCCGTATGGTGCGCGCCAATTCGAGTCCATCCGTTGGTCCCATATCCACATCCAACAGCACAAGATCAAATGCCGGTTGACGGTGTGTCTGATTGAGGACCATGAGCGCTTCGGGTCCACTCGTGACGAGCGTCGGCTGCATGCCCCATTTTTTCGTCATTAGCTCCAAGATCTTTCGGTTGATGGCTTTGCTGTCCACGATGAGGATGTGGAGACCGGTCAACAAGACGGAATCTTGCTCGATCACATGCGACCCGCTGATCTGCTTGCGCAAATTCACTGTAAACCAGAAGCAGCTCCCGACGCCTACTTGACTCGTCACTCCGATCGCTCCCCCCATCAACTCGACCAAACGTTTGCAAATCGCAAGACCGAGACCGGTTCCGCCGTACTTCCTTGTCGTAGATCCGTCGGCCTGGCTGAACGACTGAAACAGCCGTTCACGGGCCGCTTCGGAAATACCAATCCCCGTATCCGTGACCGCCACACGAATCGTGGCCTCTTCATTCGACTCAGCTTCAACGGTCACCTCCACCACCACATCTCCCTGGTCGGTAAACTTGATCGCGTTCGAAGCCAAGTTCATGACGATCTGACGGAGACGGCCTGGGTCACCCAACAAATGTCTCGGCACATCGGCATGGAACAGACAGGCCAGATTGAGTCCTTTTGAAGACGCTCGCTCCGTCACAAGATCCAGCGATTCGTCAATCGCGAGACGAAGGTCGAACGCAATCGTCTCCAAATCGAGTTTCCCAGCCTCAATCTTGGAAAAATCAAGGACATCGTTGATAATCGTCAACAGATGGTCGCCACAGGTCCGCACCGTTTCAGCATATTCACGTTGCTCCTCCGTGAGTTGGGTGTCCAACAGGAGCCCGGTCATCCCGATCACCCCATTCATCGGCGTTCGAATTTCGTGGCTCATGCTGGCAAGAAACAGGGACTTGGCCTCGGTTGCAGCTTTGGCTTCCCTCAACGCTCCGTCTAATTGGTGATTGATCTGCTCCATTTGCTGCGCATAAATTTTCAGCGCCTGCTCCGCTTCTTTTCGTCCGGTGATATCTCGAATGAATGCGCTGAAAATGGTGGTCCCCTCGATCGTCAACGGAGTCATGGCGAGTTCCATGGGGAATTCCCGGCCGTCTCGTCGAAGCCCGATCATTTCTACCAGTCGCTGAGCGGTGGGCACATCCCGAGACTGGAGCAGGCACTGAACGTACGCTCGATAGCTGGAGCGATGGGACAGCGGACAGAGCGTGTCGGCGGCATCTCTCCCGATGGCCTCCAACGCAGACCACCCAAAGATCTGTTCCGCCTGGGCATTCCACTCCGTAATACAACCGCTTTCATCCATGGTCATCACTGCATCGAGGGCCGTGTCGATGATCAAGCTGGTGCGGGCCTCGTTCTGATGCAGCGCCGTTTCCACTTCGATCCGCTCGACGAAAAGGCCTATTTGGCTTCCGGTCGTGCCCAACGCGCGTAACAGATCCCGATCTTCCGCCTGAGCCTCTCGGCTGAGGAATTCCATCACGCCATAGACGTTGGCTCTGAGCCAAATCGGAAAGGCACAGGCTCCACGGAGCACCCCTGGTGTCTCAAGAGACTCACGCGTAAAGAGAGGAGCTCCTGTAATATCCTCAATCCACAAGGGCTCACCACGCGCCCAACAGCACCCCGGCAGATCGGAGCCTGGACCGTGATCCTGTTGCCGGCTGTTGCGTACAAACTCCTGGACCACCGTCGAATCAACGGACCACCCATGCGCGCAGGTAAGCGATCGTCGATCGTCCTGTACTCTCCAGAACAACCCGACCTGCCAATCCAGACTGACCACAATCGCCTGCAACAGGTCCGGGATGGCTTGCTCAACCGTAGAGGACCCCGCCAGTACTTTCGCCACCGCATGCTGGAGAGCTTGGCGACGATCGGCACGCTTTTGCTCTGTCACATCTTGAAGCACGCTCAGGACAGATCCGATTGACCCATTTTCAGCTGGAAGCGGAACGGTGGTCATTTCGACCCACCGAATTTGACGGGACAATCCAACCAGTCTGCACCGTCCACGGGCTTCACGTCCCTCGCGGGCAGCCTTGTGTAGGTCGTCGAGTTGCTGATGATCACCCGTATGGACAAAATCCCGGAGATCGCGGCCAATGATTTCCTCTGAAAACCCGGCGTCGAAAAGCAAACATCCGGCGGGGTTGATCTGTACGACCCGATGGTCGAGCCCCGCCACCAGGATCCCCTGCGGCTCAGCCTCCAGGATACTCCTGAGTCTTTGTTCATTTTCTTGGAGCCGAGCGTTCTCGTTTTCTGCCTGAAGTCGACGAGTCCGGTCCCGGTGCAATACCTGTACGAGATAGACAATCAGGGGAACAACCAGCAGGAGATTCACAAGGCCAATAGACCAAAACAGGTTTACGTCCCCATCACTCATCGGCAAGACTCCAGACACATCCATCCCTGCGGCCAGACTGGTACCAGCCCCTACACTCCGTTATGTGCCGTATCGGCTCGTTAGGTGAGAACTTGAGCCGATGATCACCGTCTGAACAGGCTCTCCGTCATCCGGAACCTCCCCGGACGATACCCTGCTCAAACGGCAGGAATCGCTCTTTCACTCGCACCGGCCGCCAGGTATGATGGGGCCATGAGCTCGAAGATCCTGTCACGAGAGCAACTCCTCCCCGTTCTGGCCATGGATCGGACGAAGGGGAAGCGCATCGTGTTCACCAACGGGTGTTTCGACCTGATGCACATCGGGCATACTCGATACCTCCAAGCGGCAAGGGCACTGGGCGATGTCCTCGTGGTCGGGGTGAATAGTGATGCATCTGTTCGGGGTTTAGAAAAAGCGCCTGACCGGCCGATCGTTCCAGAGATGCAGCGGGCCGAAGTGCTGGCGGCTTTGGCCTGTGTCGACTATGTCGGGATCTTCGACGAACCGGACCCCCTTGAACTCATCACGGCTATCCAGCCGGACATCCTGGTGAAAGGCGGAGACTGGCCTATCGACCAAATCGTCGGCCGCAAGGTGGTCGAAGCCCGTGGCGGCATCGTCAGGACGATCCCGCTGGTTCCCGGTCAGTCGACCACAGCACTCCTTCACCGTATCCGTTCAACTACGACGTAATTCGTGTCTGACAACACTTCTCACATGCCCTCCTGGCTTATCCCGCTTCGATCGGCCCTCGATCACAAGCAGGCGCGTGTGTGCCTACTCGGGGCGCATGGCCCGACTTCGGCTTGCGCCGTCACACTACTGGACCGTCTCCGCCGTCATTCTCACAACAACGCCGGCCCATGGGTCGTGCTCACCGCAAGTGACGAGTCCGCGGAACGAATCTTCAATGACTTGCACTTCTTCCATTCGCTCATGGGACAACCTGTCGAAGGCCTCGCCTGGTTCCCGGAATGGGAGACCCTCCCCTATGAAGCAACGGCACCGCATGTCGCGTTGATTGCACAGCGGATGACGACGCTGCATCGCCTGTTGATCAAGCCACCCACGATCCTCGTGACCTCCGTCGCTGCGGCCATGCATCGCGTGATCCCACGCTCGCTTTTCGAGGAATCGGTGATTCGTTTCAAGACAGGCGCAACCTTCGAACGGGAATCTTTGGTCACCAACCTGCTTCGCATTGGATACCGGCGGGTTTCCGTGGTGGAAATTCCAGGGGAATTCAGCATTCGTGGGGGAATCGTCGACATCTTCTCGACCGCCTACCCGAACCCGGTCCGAGTCGAATTTCTAGGGGATCAAGTCGAATCGATGCGGCTGTTTGACCCCGCGACCCAAACATCGATTGAGAAGTTAAACGAGGGGTGGGTCTTACCCGCACGAGAATTTATCCGGCCTTCACAAACCCCGGACGCGACTGCACCGGTTCCTCCCGATGCAGAATGGCGAAGTCCTGACCTCTATGAGGCCATGGACACGTTGTTCGACTATCTCGGCACGGATCCTTCTCTCGCCCTTGATCAACCGGAGAGCCTCAAAAAGGCCTGTGAGGCAGCTTGGAACAAAATCGATGACGGATACCTTCGTCATGTCGACCGTGACATTGCTCGTCCCTATCCCTCCCCTGAGCGTCTCTTCCTCACGTGGGAGGGCATCCAACAACGGATTGCGACCTGCCCGATGCTGGCGCTGGAGCCTCTGGCGGCTCCGGACTCATCCTGGGAGCCGACCTTTTCATTTTCCACCCAGCCTCCCGGCAGCATCGGTCTTGGGATCAGAGGCACCGCTTTCAGCCAAACACTGGGCCTGCTGGAGAGCCTCCGCAATGAGCATCGGGTTGTCCTGGTTGCCCGAAGCCGGGGGCAAGTCGATCGCTTGCTCGCCCTCCTCCGCGAACATGATCTACCGGCCGAATCCTGGAACCCCTCCACCTGGTCAAGCCAGCGAGCCGGCAAATCGCCGTTTTATGTGCTGCATGGCGATCTCTCTGTAGGGTTTCTATCCGGAGAGCTCCGACTTGCCCTCCTGACCGAAGAGGAACTCTTCGCAAAAGGGGCGCGCCATAAGCCGCAACCCAAGAGTCGAACTGCCACGTTCCTGTCCTCGTTGGAAGACCTGAACGTCGGTGATTACGTCGTGCATGTGCAACACGGCATCGCGAAGTATCGGGGTCTGAAACGCCTGTCGGTCCAAGACTTTGAGAGTGATTACTTGATCCTTGAGTTTGCAGGCGGCGATACCCTGTATGTTCCGCTCGACCGATTGAATCAAGTACAACGATACAGCGGCGCCGAGAGTCATGTACCCCGACTCGATCGATTGGGCGGCACCAGTTGGGCCAAAACGACCGCCCGGGTCAAGAAGGACATCGAAGAAATGGCCCAAGAACTCATCGACCTCTATGCCAACCGCGAGCTGGTGAAACGGAATGCCTATGGCGTGACCTCGACTCTCTACCACGAATTCGAGGCCGCGTTTGAATACGAGGAGACTGCGGACCAGCTCAAAGCCATCGCAGACATCAGCCGAGACCTGGAATCAACCAAACCCATGGACCGTCTGGTGTGCGGTGACGTGGGGTATGGAAAGACCGAGGTCGCCATGCGCGCCGCCTTCAAGGCGGTAGAGCACGATCGGCAGGTGGCAGTCCTGGTTCCCACGACACTGTTGGCTCACCAGCATTATGAAAACTTTGCCGAACGCTTCGCCCCCTTTCCCATGCGCGTCGCGCTGCTCTCACGATTCCAATCGCCCAGGGAAACGAAAGCCATTCTGAAGGATGTCGCGGCCGGAACCGTCGATGTCGTCATCGGTACTCACCGGCTGTTGCAGAAGGACGTGACGTTTCGCCATCTTGGTCTGGTCATCATCGACGAGGAACAGTGGTTCGGGGTCAAACACAAGGAACGACTCAAGCAACTTCGGACACAGGTCGACGTCTTGACGTTGACCGCCACGCCCATTCCACGCACCCTGCAAATGGCCATGTCGAGTGTCCGAGACCTCTCGATCATCGACACCCCTCCAGCTGGGCGGCTGGCCATCAAAACAGAGGTGGTTCGGTTCAGCGAGAAAGCTGTACGAGACGCCGTCCTGCGCGAGCTTGGACGAGGCGGGCAAGTCTACTTTGTCCACAACCGTGTGGAAACGATGGAGCGGATCGGCGCCTGGCTGCATCAGCTGATTCCTGAGGCCAGAATGGTCATGGCGCACGGGCAGATGGACGCCAAACCGTTGGAAGCCGTCATGCTGAAATTCGTGAAGCGCGAGGCCGACATTCTGATCGCCTCGGCCATCATTCAGTCCGGACTCGACGTCCCGAGCGCGAATACGATCATCGTGAACCGCGCCGATCTTTTTGGACTTGCGCAACTGTACCAGTTGCGTGGGCGGGTCGGACGGGGAGGTGATCAGGCCTACGCCTATTTCCTCATTCCCGATGAAGGCACGTTGACCGGCGATGCACAGAAACGATTGATCGCGATTCAACAGTTTACAGAGCTTGGATCGGGGTTCCGCATCGCTGCAGCTGACATGGAGATCCGAGGCGCCGGTAATCTGTTAGGGAAGCAGCAGTCCGGTCATATTGCTGCCATTGGACTGGATCTCTACATGCAAATGGTCGAGCAAGCCGTTCAACGGTTAAAGGGGCATGTGATCGAGGAGGAACCGGACCCGACGCTGCAGCTGCCCGTTTCAGCCTTTATCCCTGAGCCCTACGTGACGGATCCTCACCACCGGCTTTCCCTTTACAAACGGCTGACGGCCTGCACCCAAGTCGGCGAGCTCGCCCTCCTGCACGGGGAGATCCAGGACCGGTACGGCCCCGCTCCAGAGCCGGTCGAGCGGTTGCTCGAAGTGATGCAACTCCGAACCCATGCAAAACGCCTCCGGCTGGCTTCGCTCGACGTACACGGTCAATCGGTCACGATCGTGTTCCAACCGAAGGTAACGCTCCCTGAACCGGCCGTTCATCGATTGATGGACCAGCTGAAGAAACGGCTGAAGTTCCTCAGTCCCACCTCTTTTGAAATCTCCATGCGCCAGAGCGACTGGCCGTTGCTGTTTTCGGAACTCAATGCAATCTTGCAAAGCCTCGACCTCTGTGATACCAAGACGATCAGCACGGATACGACAGGTTCTTGATCGAGACCCTCAGGTACCACCACGTATGAGACACTTCCGGTTCCTGACCTTCTGTCGGACCTATCTCCTGCCTGGACTGCTTGCCGGCATGGTAGCCGGGTTCGGGCCTGTGGTCTCTGGGTGTGCCGATCGACAGGAGGAACCGGTCGTCGCCCTGGTAAATGGCCGAAGTATTACTCAAACCGAATTTGATCTTCGATGGGGAGAGCTCTCACCTGCCACGCGTTCCCGCTATGAGAAGGACGGCGGCAAGCGGAAATTCTTGGATGAACTGATTACCCGAGAGCTCCTGATGCAGGAAGGGCGCCGACGAGGCTTAGACCATAGTGAGATCATCCGGGACAAGACGCAACGGTATAAGGAACAGCTCATCCTCGACGAACTTCTGAAAGACAAGCTCCAATCCAAGGTCGAAGTGACGCAAGTCGAACTTGAGGCCTACTACGAGAAGCACGCCGCCGAACTGCTGGACCCGTTAAAAGCCAGCATTTCCGTCATGCTTCTGCCCAATGTCTATGCCGCAAAAGACCTGGAAACGCAGGTGAATCGGGGCGGGAACTTTGCCAAGTTCGCCCAGAGGTATTCGATGGACGACAAGACAAAGTCTAAAGGCGGCGATCTGGGCCCCTATAGAAAAGGGCTGCTGCTGCCTGAGCTGGATACGGCCATTCATACCCTCAAGCCTGGGATGGTCAGTGGTCCCATCAAGACCGAGCATGGGTACTATCTTGTCATGCTGTCTCCTCTGGATGAAGCGATTATCCAGACCGACTTGGCGACAAAAGAACGCCTTCGGCAAGAGCTTCTGGCCGATAAGCGGCGCAAACGATTCGACGAAGTGATTGCCGACATTCGAACCAATGCATCAGTTCGGTTTGCTGAAGCCGCTCGCTATATTAACGAAGACACCGGCAAGCGTTAGTCCCTGCTGATTTCCACGAACCCACCGCTTCGTGTAGAATTATCAATCGAGTGACGAACACTTTCCACCCCAGGGTGCAGGAACTATGACCACCGCTTCTCAAAAATCCTCTTGGGAAACGAAACTCCTATCGGCCTTGACCCTCTTCGTATTCGCCTGCTGGTCCCCTCATCTGGCTTCAGCTCATCTGCAGGATCGTATCGTCGCCATCGTCAATTCCGAGCTGATCATGCTGTCCGATGTTCAGCGCGAGTTTGGAGCCGAGCAAGAGCGTCTCTCCCGTACACACCGTGGGACTGATCTCCCTCAACGACTGAAGACTGCGGAATACATGGCCTTGACGAAGCTGATTGAGCGGAAATTGCAACTCCAGGAAGCCAAGGCGAAGAAGGTGGAGGTGTCCGACATCGAGGTCAAACAAGCCATGGAGCAAATGGCGCGACAGGGCACGTCCCTCAACCCTGCGAGCCCCAGCGACCTCCAGACCGTGCGCGATCAACTCATACTCATGCGAGTGGCCGATCAGCATATTCGCGGCAATATCATGGTCGGCGACTCTGAGATGAAGCGCTACTACCAAGAACATCGCGACCGGTTTGCTCTGCCCGAAGAGTACGATTTGAGTCACATTCTGATCCGCCCACGCTCCTCGGATGGGCTGGCCGATGCGCTGATCAAAGCGCGCCGCGCCATGGATAATCTGAAGCGAGGTGACAAGTTCGAAGATGTCGCCAAGGAGTACTCCGACGGCGACAATGCTTTGCAAGGCGGACGGCTCGGCGTGGTTCGGCAGGGTGAGCTCATCCCCATCATTGACCAGGCCATCGCGCGCTTGGTACCCGGTGGGATCTCCGACATCATCGAGAGCCCCGAAGGAATTCAGATTCTTCGGATGGACGATCGCAAACCCAAACGGTTTCGGAAGTACGAGGAAGTCCGGCGAGAACTTCAAGACCTGGTCTATCAGCAGAAAAGTGAAGACATGTATCAAGCCTGGCTCGTCCAGCTAAAGAATAAGTCCTATATCGAGATTAAATTCTAGCTCAGCAGTCACGCGCCCCCCACTCCTCTCCGACAATGAACAGAGATCGCTAAAGATCGCGGCGGCCGGCCGCCTCACGCAGCGATCCCCAAAGCCGGTCTCTTCCCTCCCCGGTCAGAGACGAATAGGGAATCACGGCGTCTCCTTCGGCCAGGCCTAAACTCTGATGGATCTGGCGCATGGCTCGCACTCGCTCATGCGCCTTCAGCTTGTCGACCTTGGTCACGACGACGACCGGATCATGCCCGATCGAGTGGAGCCAGGCCATGGTCTGTCGATCTTGGTCTGTCACGACGCGACTGTCCACCAACAGTACAACTCGGAGCAGCGCCTCGCGACCAAGCAGATAGTTCTCCAGCAAGGGCCCCCACTGACTGCGAACGGTTTTCGGCACGTTTGCAAATCCATAGCCGGGCAAATCGATGAGATAAAATTGTGAGAGATGAGGATCTGATGTCGAGATCTGAAACACATTCACAGCTTGTGTTTTCCCAGGTGTTCGGCTGACCTTGGCAAGGTCCCGACGATTCAATAACGAGTTGAGTAAGGACGATTTGCCTACGTTGGAGCGCCCGACGAAGGCAATCTCATGGAGATCACCGGACGGAAACTGTTCTGAAGAGACACAACTTTTGATAAACTCGGCGGCAAAGATTTTCATGTCGTCA
>WBZP01000367.1_pt1 | contig 61767 bp, 44 predicted proteins | sample 5204301 | NCBI WGS metagenome assembly WBZP01 (sample SAMN12412401, study PRJNA552823) | activated sludge metagenome | isolation source: activated sludge from nitrification reactor of wastewater treatment plant... | place: USA: Pennsylvania | collected 2017 | reverse complement strand
GAGCACGTACTGCAAGGCGTTGCGCGGTGGCAATCAACGCTCGACCGGTCACACGGGCGAATAGCATGCAGGTGTAACCATCGGTCCAGTGCGGATTCTGTGCGAGGTAGCGACACCAGGCGTGATGCAGAGTAGGATCGCTCGGTGGTGTGGTTCTCGGATGGATGGGAATGGTTCCCATCTCAACCACTCCGGTGGTTCGGTCATAGCCAGGCGTGGCCTGCACAAGAGAGCGATACAGACTCCGCTCCCATTCCGTCATCGCGGGATCTTCGGATAGAAATACGGAATCGAACGCATGACATAGTGCCAGGTAACTGGGGACGTAGCCGGTGCCCACGATGTACTGCGGTGCTAAAGGGGCGCGTACTGCAGCGAGTAGGAGCGAGGCGACAAAGCCAATACCGATCCCGGCGCTCTTTCTCGAATCGGGTCTGGTGTAGGAATACTCTGGCCAAATCAGAACACATCTCTTCTGTTCGTGCTCCACCGTTTCAACTTTGTAGAAGAACGTCGAACGCAGCGCTCTTTTCCGATCCACCGGAAGCCATGCGAGGTCCGCTGTCCGCACCCACCTTCGATACTTTTCCCAGTCTTGCTTGGGATCGATGTGCGGTTTAAGCCCCATAAAGTTCCTACGGAATTCCCAGCAGCAACGCAGGTCGTCATCGGTGAGAGAGGAGATCCAGTACAGGTCGGGCAGGATTCCCGCCACCCGTTGGGCATGCTGAATGGGAAGGAAAATAGCATCGTGCATGCACAGACTTTACGACATGTTTGGTCGCTACGGGATGCTCCAATTCAAGCTGGTGCGCAGCCGTTTGGCGAGCGCCTTGCCTTTGGCATCGGACTTCACACCCCGCAGCAAGGCGTGTACCTCCAGAACGTCAGTGAGTGGCAGGGTTGCTCGCAATTGATGCTGCGCCTTGAGCAGGACTTGCGAGGTTCCCGCCAAACCGATCAACTCGGTTCCATCGGGTAGCTGGTCATACTCAGCCTGAAGTCGATCGCCCCACTGCTCTTGCTCTTGCGCTTGAAGCAAAAAGCGAGCGGCACTCCATGCCACGACTGCGCTGTGCAAGCGCAACAGGAGCAGGCCAGAGTTGGATTGCAGTGCGCTCTGGGCGGGCGCTCTCACTTCTGCGAACCGACCGGAGGCGAGCAGATACTCCGCCTGATCGACCAAGAGGCGTGGGTTGTGCGGTTCAAGTTCACGCGCACGGAAGTTTAGATCGAGCGCTAGATCGGGACGTAGCTCAAGCTCCATTCGCAAGCGGGCCAGAGTGCCCAGCATCTCTGCGGTCGTGGGGTTATTGCTGGCCCTATTGATTAGTCCCGCCAGTTGCTTGCGCGCCTGGTCGGTGCGGTCGGTGGTGAATCGCTCGATCAGAGTTTCCCCGAGATAGAAGACTGCTCCCGAAAGGAGCAACAGCAGTACACTCCACTTGATCGACTTTGTCCTGCGCTCTTCCTTCTTGCTGCTCGCGAGCAGAGTCTTCGCTTCATCAGGAACATGCTCGGGATAGTCTTGAGTGAGGCGTTCCGCGAACCGCAGTTGCTCACCGGTTAGGAGTGCGCGATGCTGCTGCCATTGGTTGAGCAGAACTTCGAGCTTTTCCAGTTCTGCGAGCATCTGTCGATCTCTTTGCAACCACTCCGCAAAGCGTGGCCAGCTCCGGATCAGTGCTTCGTGGGCAACTTCAACGCTCTGCTGATCGGGCTCTCCAGAACGGACCAGCAGTCGTGCATTCTCTAGCTCTGTGAGTATTTTTGCAAACCGCTGTTGTGCATCTTTGCTGGTAGGACGTAGCCTTCCGATCGGTACGCGTTGACGGGTTGCTCGTGTGACCCCATCCCCCAAGTGGACCAGTCGTACCAGCAGATTGCGGACGGTTTGCTGCGCTACTTCGTCCATCTTCACGATGAGTGCGTCCGCATGTTGAGACAGGGCACCGGCAAGCTGCCCGAGCTCATCGTAGCTTGACTGAGTCAGCGCACGACCGTCTCTGCGTAACCACAAAAGATCCAAAGTATGTTGCAATAGTGGCAGTGCGCCGGGCTCGGCTCCGACCGCCTCGACCATTCGGTTGGTCAGTCCTGCTTCCAGCACCAGACCCACCTTGTGTGCTGGTCCTTCGATGGTGGCGCGAATCTGCTCGATACCAAGCTGTGCGATGAACACGCGATGCGCCTCATCATAAGCCACATTGTCGAGTCGAAGACCCTTGGCTCCGTCCTCTAACACAATCCCACCGCACTCACCGATGAAGTCGACGCGCAGTGTTGCAATGATCTGGACCGTGGGTTGCTGTGCGAGCGTCCACAGTCGTCGCACAAATTCTGTGCGTACTGCGGGACTACTGACATGCGTGAAGATTTCTTCGAGTTGATCAATGACTAGCAGTAACTCTCCGTTCGCTGGGACTGCGGTGGCGAGTGCCTTATCTAGTGCCAGGACGGGATCGCTGCCAGGCTTCAGGATCACCGATTTTGGACTTCCAACCAACTCCGTCAGGAGTTGTGGCAATGCACCGGCCAATACCACCGAGGATTTTCCGCTACCGGATGTCCCCGCAACGATCAAGAACCGAGGTCGCTGAGCACTTCCCAGATCGGACAGCGCATTTTTGATTTGTTCAATCTCTCGGTCACGTCCAAAGAAGAAGCGATTGTGCTGTGGTTGAAAGGCCAGCAGACCGCGATACGGTCGAAACAGAATCGGTCGGCTATCCACGCCATCCTCGCTGCGTGCGTAGAGCTGTATGCTGGCCCAGTCGAGTTGCGATGGATCACGAAGGAGTCGATTTCGCACCGAACGGAGTGCTTGTTCAAGAGACTGCGTCTGGGTCAGCAGAGCGTCATATAGCGTCTCGGTCAACTTGATGGAGGCGGTAACGGCCAGCGGGTTTCTAGAGGCAATCACAGAGGCAAAGCCAGCCCGATGCAGCGCTTGCGCGACACTCCCAAGTTGATTCCCAAGCGCTCCGGAATTTCCGGAATCACAGGCAGAAAGCACAACAAGTCGGACCATGTCGGCAAACGGTGACAAGAGCTGGCGCAAGGTTCCCGCATCAACCACTACGGACTCACCCGGCTCTTCCCCGCCCAGAGCCAGACCGAACGTACTGCCGGTTTGTCCACCATGACAGAGCAGATGAAGGATCGCGATCGGCTGATTTTGCGCACGGGCCTTTTCTAATGCTGTGCTCAGTGTTTGGCAGGATGCATGAGCCAGAACATCTCGGGCGCTATCAAAAGAGACAGAACCCGTCTTGCAGGCTTCGCGGATCGCCTGCGCCTGCTCGCTGGCCGGAACGGCCCCCCCGGCAGCGGACCATGCGAACAGAATGCGACCTGTTGCAGTGCGTGGCTTGGGAGTCTCTGGCGTGGTGTGGGTTTGAGGCCACTCATAGCGAAGGAGTACGTTGGGTAGGCCTCCCAAGTGGTGACCAGAGCCTTTTTCTGTCAGTAGCTCCCATGGCAGCGCATATAGCTCTGCTGCCGCCGAGCGAATGGTCAAGATGACAGGGTGCCCGGCGCGATCCGCTGCCACAATCTGTGCGGCCTGATCCGCAAATCCGAGCGGTGTCAGCACGCGGCGCAGCAGTTCACCGATCCGTTGAACGATGACTCGATCAATGTGAGATTGCCTGATCGCAGTCAGGTCTTTGAGTAGAGAAGCGTCCCACGGCAGCTCTGCGCTCTCGAAGCCTCCACCAGCGGACCGCAGCAAGTAGTGTTGCGGTTCAAAACGGAATCCAAATGGGTCTCCTGCTTGCTCAGCGCGCGCAAACTCCAAGACAAATTCTTCAACCAAAAGGCCCCCCCTTATGGTTCATGGCAGGTCGGATAGCTCAGCGTACAGCTTTGGTAGGAACGTGGCCAAGTGTGACATTTCTTGCGAACAGTGTACGAGCAAGTCGCGTCCTTCGTCGAGTGTTGGAGTACGAATGAGCCTGGCGACTTGGCTGGGTACCGGCACCTGAAACCGTCCAGCGCGCAGGGCAGCATATGGCCCGCCCAGCCAGAAACGTGAGCGCATCTGTGCACCACCTGCAACCCGACGTACGTGATGGACCAAATAGCCAGCTTCCAGCGGAGAGTTGGTTAGACTGATCCGGGCCGCGATGACCGTGGCTTGTTGCGGATCCGCGAGAGTAGACTCGTCAAATGCAAGCTCTGTAGGGGGCAGGAAATTGATCGCGGCCTGTGTCAAGGTGCTACCGAGATACTCATCCACAAACGAGGTACGGCCTACGTACCTTGCTCGACCTTTTTGATTGGCAAGGTGGGCGGACTCTGCGGACTCCCATTGCGCGTGAAGGTGAGCACGCGGATGCCATAACTTGTAGCGCTGAGGCTCGGCGCTGTGCCAGCCAAACCAGAAGTCGATCATCTCGGGATTGACGTTGGGCATGTCGGTGCGAATTGCGACATGCAGAGAGCCATCGTCCTGAATTCCAAAACCATTCTCTAGCTCTGTCTCTGTGGTAAAGAGGAGCTGTGGTGCGTCCGATAGATGAGGTAACAGAGGCCCGGCAATGGGCCCCTGAAGGAGTGCTTCCTTGGCATGTTCAGGAAGCGCCGCTACGCGTGGATTGTAGAAGGCCGCGTACGGCTTTCCCTCCAGGTCGTCTTTTTGGAGTCCGAGAAAGAGTCGTCGTGACGGATTGGGATGTGTCATGGTCTCCCCATGTAAGAGTGAAAGCGGCTCTGCGGATCGTGCGCGTTACGGACTTGATCTAGCCGCAAAAGTTTTTCGTCGGTGATAAAGCGAGCCGGGCGTCTGCCAAGGTTTTCGTCCGCGAGCTGACAGCCGGTTGCAAGGTGAGCCATCTCGCGCATTCTCTCGGTCGCCCAGTTCGCGTAGGGGTCATCGTTGATCGCATGTTTCCAGCATCCATACAGCGCCAGATAGGTCTTATCTTCCACCGAGAACGCCATATCTGGCCGCCCCGCTGGTGGTGACCAGTTGAGCCACAGCATGTGCGATGGCGCGGGTGGTAGCGTGCTGGCGATTTTGTGGATTCCTGGCAAGAGTTCATCGATAGAAGCCCGGGTCCACATGTTGTCGACCGCATAGCGATGGTCGTCAGGGTAGTGCGTCATTGTGGCGCGGTACAGAAGATCCATCGTCGACGGAGCGAAAGGAATCCTAAGCACAGCTTTGCGGCGCAGAGCGCTCTTGGTTAAGAAGGTAAGTGCGCGCAGAGCGTCTCCAAGACCGTCCTCAAACACCGGCGCGACGACTTCGATTCCTGGGCCGTTGGCACCGAACGCCTTGCGGCTCATGATGAATTGTAGTTCGACGGAGTTTGGCACCTCCGGAGCGATGGCATGGGCAAAGCGAAATACCTCTTCCAAGCAATCGAGAGGGTAAGAGTACAGCGCCATCCCAATCACTTTGGGCTTGGGATAGACCCGCAGGTGAAAGCGAGTGACGACACAGAAGAAACCCGGACCGGCTCCGCGTGCAGCCCAATAAAGATCCGCGTTTTCCTCGGGACTTGCGAAGACTACGTCACCATCGGCAGTGACCAAGTCGAGTCCGATCACGCTCATGCAAGCTGGACCAAGGGCTCTGCTGTTCCAACCGAAGCCCCCTTGCAGCAGATAACCCCCGACACACACTCCCTTACAGTGTCCGGCTGGGAAGAAGAGTCCTTGTTTGCCGAGCAGCGCACATAGCTCGTGCCCAGCTCGCCCTGGACCGGTGGTGGCGCGCAGATTCTCTTTGTCCACTGTGACGTCTTGCAGCGCGGACAGATCGAGAAGGAGTCCGCCATCTCGGACATGGTTGCCCGCCCAGCTATGTCCCCCTGAACGAACCGTAAGCCGCAGTCCCTCACGCTTTGCCATCCTCACTGCTGCGATGACATCGTAGACATCGCGGGCCTTTACGATGACCTCTGGATAGCGGTCTGGAACGCGGGCATTCCACATGGTCGCTCGTCGGGCGGCTTCATATCCAGCAGAGTGCCGACGGAACACGAGATCACCTTGGGCTACATTCCGATTGAGGGTCGACATGAAACGATGGTAAATTGCTTGCGACGATAGCGGCATGGCCAATGTTGGCCATGCTATGTTCACGAAGCGGCCATCGCTGTGGAGTTGCAATGGATCTGGAAGAACTCCGTGCATTTTTGGCGGTAGCAGACAGCGGCTCGTTTCTGACTGCTGCCAAATCGTTGCGTCTGTCCCGTGCCACGCTGCGTCGACGAATCGATCAACTGGAAGCGCGGGCAGGAGTAATGTTGGTTGACCGCACGCGGACGGGTGTCCTGTTAACGGAAGCTGGCACCATGCTCGCAGGCCGTGGTCGCTTGATGGTGCAGGAGGCCAGTGCCCTCATCGAATCGGTGCGGGAGGTAGGAGCCGAACCCGCAGGAGTTCTACGAATTCTGCTACCCGTTGGATTGCCTCCGCACCTCCTTACTCCACTGCTCGGGTTTGTTCGAGCGCGCTATCCTCGGATTTCGTACCGGGTTCATTTCAGCGATGACCCGGTGGGGGGAATCATCGAGAACGTGGATCTTGCGCTTCACTTCGGAGACCGGAGTCCGAGCGGACCATGGGTATCCAGAGAGATGGTCCGGGTGCGGGTCTGGGCGATTGCGAGTCGAGAGTATCTGGCGCAGCACGGCACTCCGCGCACGCTAGAGGAGCTTCGCGATCATGAATTACTCGCGTGGGAATGTCCTGGAGACGATGGCAAGCTGTGGCCCCTGATTCGTGGTGGCACGTTTCCGGTGTCACCGGTGATGGTGACGCGCCACATTCATCTGATTCGGCAGTTTGCGATCGCGGGACTGGGCATCGCGTTGGTTCCCGATGCGATGGTGCCAGACCCGGGAGTTGCGGAAGGAGCGTTGGTTCCCGTGCTTCCCGAGCTGATTGGGCGAGAGGTCGGGGTGCGCATCGTGGTCCCGGCGGTCCTTTCAGAGATTCCGCGTATCAAGGCTCTCATCGAACTACTCAAGCCCTTTCTGGGCGACCTCGGCTTGTAACCTCCAGCGTGCTTCGGAGGAGTGGCATGAGATGTTCTGCTCCTGCTGCGCAACTCTGTGGCATGGAACCCCTGCTCAGTGATAGGCTGCCGCCGCTAGTAGTGGACGAACTCGAGTCTAAGGAGAACAACCGATGCGTCTTTCCGATATGAAGATCATTGTGACCGGGGCTGCGCAGGGAATGGGTGCGCACTTTGCCAAGCGACTCCATGAGGCGGGTGCGCAGGTGGCGGCGGGCGATGTCAATGAGGCGGGCCTGGCCGAGCTTCCGGCGGGCATTCACCGTCGTCGCTTGAATGTCGCCGATGAGGCCGAGGTCCAGGCCTTTGTGTCCTGGGCACACGGCGCGATGGGTGGACTCAACGGCGTGATCAACAATGCCGGCATCCTGCGCGACGGTTTGCTCGTCAAGAAGGACAAGGCCACCGGCGCTGTCGTCAAGCTGTCGACTGAGCAGTGGCACACCGTTCTCAATGTCAACCTTCACGGCGCGACGTTTATGGTTCGTGAAGTCGTTGCCAAGATGGTCGAGACCGGCAGCAGCCCTGGTGTCGTCGTCAACATGTCATCGGTCGCTCGTCATGGCAACCGAGGTCAGTCCAACTACGTCTCCGCCAAGGCTGCTCTGGCTGCCAACGCTGTCACGTGGGCCCGTGAGTTCGGCCAGTTCGGCATCCGCTGTGTCGCGATTGCTCCTGGCATGATCGAGACCCCGATGACCCAAGGTATGAACCAAAAGGCTCGTGACGCCCTGGTCGCGGCAGTTCCCGTCGGTCGCGTGGGTGTCCCCGAGGACATTTGGCTCGCCGTCAAGTTCGCCATTGAGTGTGATTACTTCAACGGCCGCACCATCGACGTCGATGGCGGCCTGTCGATGTAAACAGGACATCCCATGACCACCCCAGCCAGCCGTCCCAGTCGTACGCCGCGCTCGACGCCGGTATTTTCCAAAGACCTGCTCGATGGCCAGGTGGTCATCGTCACCGGCGGAGGCTCTGGCCTGGGCCTGTCGATGAGCCAGGGGTTGTGCCAGGCCGGCGCTCAGGTCGTGATCTGTGGCCGCAACCCCGATCGACTCGGTCAAGCCGTGGAAAAGCTGCGCTCGCTTGGCGGCAAGGCGGCGGCGATTCCCTGCGATGTTCGGGATCCGGCCGAGATCGACAAGCTCGTGGCCAAGACCGTCGAAGGCTACGGCAAAATCGATGGGCTCATCAACAATGCCGCCGGGAATTTCTTGTGTGCGGCAGAGGATTTATCGGCGGGCGGCTTCGATGCCGTGGTCAAGATCGTGCTCTACGGCAGCGTCAATGCGACGCTGGCCGTTGGCAGACACCTGATTGCACGCGGTGCGCCGGGTTCCGTGCTTTCGATCCTCACTCCCTATGCCTGGACCGGTTCGGCGTTCGTCTTGCCGTCGGCTTGCGCCAAGGCCGGAGTGCTCGCAATGACTCGCTCGCTCGCTGTGGAGTGGGGCATCTACGGGATTCGTTGCAATGCGATCGCCCCCGGCCCGTTCCCGACAGAGGGGGCCTGGTCGCGACTTGTCCCCGAGGCTTCGATGATTGAGGGTTTGGTCGAGCAGCGCGTCCCCATGGGTCGCGTTGGTGAACACAGCGAATTGGCCAACCTGGCGGTGTTTTTGATGAGCGATGCCAGTCCCTACCAAAACGGCGACTGCCTCACCATCGACGGTGGTAGTTGGCTGTCTGGGGCGGGAGAGTTCAGTGAGTACGCACGGTACGACCGCCAGCGGCTAAAGACCCTGTTTCAGGCGATGCGTCCGAAGAAGTAGCAGGCTGGTTACGATGGCGTGGGGCTTTGCACTTGCGCCGAGGTCTTTCCGTACCGTCGCTCACGGTGCCCAAAGTCGGCGAGCGCTCCTTGCAGATCCGAGGGCGTGAAGTCCGGCCACAGGCAATCGGTGAAAGCAAACTCGGCGTAGGCAGATTCGAAGGTCAGCGCATCGGCGAGTCGGTGGCTTTGTCCGGTGTAGACGATCAAATCCACGCCGGGCAGGGCCGCCGTTATGAGCCGTTTTTGAATGAGTGCAGGTGAGATGCCCTCGGCGGAAAGTCTGTCAGCTTTGACCTCACTGGCCAGATCGCGGGCGACGCGAAGGATGTCGCGGCGTCCGCTATAACTAAGCAGCAGGGTCAGGTTCATACCCAACTCATGGGCCGTCGCGGTTTCCATCGCTGACAGTCGCTGCTGTAGATCTGCGGGCAGTTGAGTCAGCTCTCCCCGAGCCGAAAAGCGCAGCGACAGGTGCCGGAAGGTATCGGCATGGCTCCGAAGGAGCTGAGAGATCACCAGTCCCGCCTCGCTATCGCCAGTCAGTGGGAAGCTATCGGTCGGGACCAAGGTCAAGTGACGAATGCCGCTTTGGGCGGCGGACTCAATGGTCGAGGCGGCTGCCAGTGCCGAAGCCCACAGTCCAGAGGTCGGACTCAGGTTGCGCCTACTCGACCATACAGTGCAGCCATCCATCAAGATGGCGACGTGATCTGCTCGTTTTTTCATCGAAAGTAAGCTCCGTACAAGAACTAAGTGCGAGCAGTCTACCTACGACTCGGCTCGCTGCAATTCCTACGGTGAGGCCACTGCGTGAAGAATCCGGTAATGCGCAGCGAAGAGTCCATGAATTGCTGCCGTCGAGCACCGCACGACCATGGTCTTTTGTGGCGTGCTGCGATACAGGAGGAAGGTCGCTGAGCGGAGGATTGGTCGATGTCGAGCTTGAAGGTTGAGGAGCGCTTTGTGGTCGATGCCGAGGTGGCAAGGGTGTGGGAGTTCCTCAAGCGCCCGGAGCTCGTTGCGGGCTGCCTGCCGGGGGCCAAGCTGGATGGTCAAGAGGGTGGCAACACCTATCTCGGGACGATGAAGGTGAAGGTCGGTCCGGTGATGCAGGACTTTCGCGGACGTGCCACGCTGACCGAGGTCGACGATGTGCAGCACCGCATGTCCATCACCGGCTCGGGCGATGACAAAGCAGGCGGTGGATCGGCGCGCATGACGATGCAGTGTCAGGTGGTCGCTAGCGAAGGCGGTGGCAGTGAAGTTTCGGTGATCGCCGATGTCGATCTGGCAGGCAAGCTGGTCCGGTTTGGGCGCGGCATGTTCGAAGCCGTCGCCAAGCAACTCTTCAAACAGTTTGTTGAACGGGCCCGCTCGGCGATCGCTGCGCTACCGATGCCGTCCTTTCCTGCGGAGAGGCCGGCATTGTCCGTAGAGCCCTCGGCTGAACCGACCCCGACCGAGGTTCGTGCGGCTGCTCCCCCCTCGACTGAACCGACGCCGATGGCACCGGCTTCGCTCGTGAGCGGTTCCGTCGATGCATCCCCCCTCGCAAGCACTGAGCCGGTCTCGGCTTCGCCAGTGGAGCCCGCGCCGGTTTTCGTCGCGCCCGATGTAGCCCCGCCAGTGGAGCCAGCGACCGTCGTTCCCACTGTGCCGCCGGTTTCTACTCCCGCAGCGCTTGCACCCACCTTATCGCCTGTTGCTGCGCCTGCGCAGCTCGCAGCGCCAACCGATGGCGAGGACGCACTCGACGCTGGATCGCTGATCTTCACGGTCATTTGGTCGTGGATAAAGGGTCTGTTCCGACGACTCCTCGGCCGTAAATAGAGTCGTCCGAGCGGTTCGCACCATGGCTTTTTTTGACTTGGCGGGGCGGTGCTGACAAAAGGTTTCCCCGCCATACAAGGAGGTGCCATTGGCCGCGACCCAGTACATCGTCGAGGGAGGACATCGTCTGCACGGGACGATTCGTCCCGCAGGTAACAAGAACGCGGCGCTGCCGATCATCGCTGCGGCGTTGCTCACCAGCGAAAAAGTCACGCTGCACAACGTCCCACGGATCCGTGACGTCGAAACGCTGGTGGACCTGATTCGGACAGTCGGTGTCGATGCCCAATGGGACCACACCGACCCACATACGCTCCATATCCATGCCAAGACGGTGCGTGCTGCATCGCTCGACCCGGATCTGTGTGGGCGCATTCGTGCATCGATCTTGCTCGCCGCTCCACTGCTTGCCCGCTGTGGTGAAATTCATTTGCCACCACCCGGGGGCGACGTGATCGGGCGTCGCCGTGTCGATACCCATTTTCTGGCACTGGGTGAGCTTGGGGCCACGTATCAGATTTCCGAGCGCTTCCACCTGACCGCGACCAAGCTGCGGGGGGCCGATGTGTTTCTCGATGAGCCGAGCGTTACCGGCACCGAGAATGCCATCACCGCTGCCGTTGCTGCGATGGGCACCACCACCCTGCGCAATGCCGCCTGCGAACCGCACGTTCAGGATCTATGCAACTTCTTGGTGACCCTCGGCGCACACATCGAGGGCATTGGCTCGAACCAGCTCATGATCCATGGTGGCCGTTCGCTGCATGGCGGCGAGTTTTCGATCGGACCCGACCACATCGAGGTGGGCTCGTTCATCGGTCTGGCTGCGGTGACCCGCTCGGAGCTGCGCATTGCCGATGCTGGAATCCGTCACCTGCGGATGGTGTTGCTTGGGTTCGAGCGGCTTGGCATCACCTGCCGCATCGAAGGTGACGACCTGATCATCCCGAGTGCTCAGAGCATGCAGATTCGCTCCGACCTGGGCGGACACGTGCCCAAGCTGGAGGATCAGCCGTGGCCCGCGTTTCCAGCGGACCTACTCTCGATTGCGATCGTCACCGCCACCCAGTGCGAGGGCGTGATCCTGATGTTCGAGAAGATGTTCGAGTCTCGGCTGTTCTTCGTCGACAAGCTCGTCTCGATGGGCGCACGCATCATTCTGTGTGATCCCCACCGGGCGCTCGTCTATGGACCCTCGTTACTCCGCGCTGGCACCGTTGAATCGCCGGACATTCGGGCCGGTATGGCGATGCTGCTCGCCGCGCTGTGTGCGCAAGGTAAGAGCACCATCCTCAACGTCGGTCAGATTGAACGTGGTTATGAGCGAATCGTCTCGCGCCTGCGTTCACTTGGGGCTCACATCGAGGAAGTCGAGGATCGCCGCAGTCGTCGTTAGGTTGCGTCCGGCAGCAATGAGATATTTGTGTCCTGAATTGCTGATTATTTCGATATAATCAGCACGATGCGCAGGCTGTTCTTCGTGGCTGTTGTCCCACTGTGGCTCTCGCACGTGGGGGTTTCCCATGCTGCTTCTCCTGAAAGCGTGGTCCAGCCCGGTGAGGACTGCGCCAAGCTGGCTCATCGGGTGTACGGCGACGGAGCGGCCGGGCTTGCGCTTCTCAAGAAGAGCAATCCTGGTGTCTGTGAGTCACCGCTCACCGCTGGGGCCAAGCTGAAGACGCCGCCGCTTCCGAAGGCTTTGCAGAAGCCCGTCGGCAACGAGACGCCGCGACTGTCCTTCGTCGGTCCTGCTGTTCGCACCAAGACCAAGACTGGCTGGATGGAGGCTCTTCCCGGTCAACCCGTCGACAAGCGGATGCGTATCGAAACGAGTGGTCAAGGTGGCGTCGAGGTTACGGCCGGCGACAAGGTCAAGTTCCACATCCCTCCGAACTCCAAAGTCGTCATCAAGAACATGCCCAAGAGCGGCAAGGCCACCGAGGTGTCGCTCGAGCAGGGCTCGTTGCGGGCCGACATGGACAACAAGTCCACGACGGGTCCGATCACCGTGAAGACCCCCGGTGGCGACGTCAAGCTCCAGGGCGACGCCCGCATTGACGCGGAAGGAAATCGTGCCTCGGTCCAGGTCTATGAAGGCCAGGTTTCCGTGCGAGCCAAGGGCACCACCGTCAATATCAAAGCCGGGCAGGGCAGTGTCATCCTGCGTGGTACTGGAGCCCAAGCACTACACGACCTGCCGGGAGCTCCGGCATGGCAGGCTCGGGTCGCCAGTGAAGATGGCAACCGCCCGTTTATGGTTCTGGCGATGGCCGGACTGCTGGAGCCACAGCCACTCGGAGAGGTCGTCGTCGACTTTGCCTCGGTTCCCGGTGCGGTTCATTACATCGTTGAAGTCGCCCGCGATCCGGGGTTCAACGACCGGCGGGCCGGTGGCGAGATTGCCGCACCACCGCTGCGTGTTCACCTGTCTCCGGGCAAGTACTACGTCCGAGTCAGCGCCGTTGATCACGAGAAGTTCGTCGGGCCTCCCTCTGCCCCGCGTTCGTTCTACATCATCAATGTTCGTACCGATGCCAAGCTGATTGCCTCGACGCAGGGACAGGCTGGACCGCTGACGATGGAGCGCCCCGAGCGGGTGGCGTTGCAGCTCTCTGGTGCCGGGCAGCCGCTATTGGCCACCGTGGATTCGGGCGAGCCCATCGACTGCGCGGCGGAGCAGAAGTTGGCTCTCGGCGAAGGCGAGCACAAGATTCGTCTTACGCTCGGTGAGGCAGAGTCCGAGCTGCTGGTCTCGGTGCCGGTGGTCGCGCCACCACCAGTGCTGACGGCTGGACGGCTGGACGGACTGACGGTACCAGTGCCACTTGCGGTCCTGGGCTTGCCCGGTCGCTCGGTGCAGCCACGGACCCAGGTCTATGCGCTGCTGGGTGGAGGCTCGACGCGTAGCGATACTGGCTTCACGGTGAGCCGGCTGGATGTCGGTGGAGAGCTGGCACTGCTTCAACAGCGCTTGTCGTTCGATCTGAACGTGCCGCTTCTGTACCACACCAACCTGGTGCCACCGATGGATCCCACCATGTCTTCGAGCGGTGTCGCCTTTGGCGACGTGTCACTCGGAGTGCGTGGTGTGCCGCTGAGTGCGCTCGGTGGACGACTACTACTTGGCCCGCTGCTGCGGCTACAACTCCCAACGGGCACGTTCCCTCGTGATGCCACCAAGGGGCGTCCGGTGGTCATCGATCCGGCGGTGGGACTCGCGGCGATCCTTGGTCGGTTCGGGTTTCAAACGACACAAGGCGTGACGGCAGCGGTGAACCTGCCCCAGAATCAGCTTCGCTGGGCGATGAGCTATATGGCCGAAGTGCAGCTCTGGCGACTCGGCTTGGTTGCGCAGCTCGATGCCTCGCTCGGCTTGTCGGGTGGCACTCCAGCCGCCGCTTCAGTCGGTGGCGGCGTGCGCATGCATATTGATCCGTTCGGAATCCTCCTCGGCGCACGCGGTGGAATTGGCACCGCAGGCGTCGATGTGTACGGTCGTTACTATGCCTTCCTTGGCTTTGAGTGGGCACCGTAGCGTCCGCACTCTCCCATCGATTGGCACGGCGTAAACGAGAAGACCCCAGATAAGAGTCGTATGAAATGACTCTTTTATAGTCAGTAGACCAGATCGACGAAGATCGGACGATGATCGGACGCCGGGATACCCTCTTGGCGCTTCACTTCGATGACGCCGGATGCTTGTGGGCTGACATTTTTGCCCACGAACCAGTCCAGTCGCGCCGGGACGCAGCCATTCCACGGACGCAGCCTCCGTTGTAGCCAGCGTGTCGCGAGCCTGCCGACCTTGTCGAACAGTTTGGCTTCTTCATATGGGCTCTCCACGTCGTAGAAGTAGGTTCCTGTGCTGCGGTCGTTGAGGCCAGCGTGGGCAAAGCCAAGCTCAGCGAGTACGGCGAAAATGGGCTGTTCGTAGCTGTCTTCGGGGGTCATATAACCGTCGACGGTCGCATTGAATCCCGTGAAGAATAATTTATGCAGCAGATCCAAGAGCAGAGCGCCCGGCCCCGAGGCATCGTAAGTCGTGGTGTTGAAGTCGCCACCGACCAGATGGCGAGTTCCCTGGGAGGACACCTCGCTGAGTAGTTTCGATAGCTGACGGCTCCGCTGCATGGGGGAGGCATTCGAGTCCAGGTGACACGTCGATACCCACAGCGGACCCGATGGCAACCGGATTTCGGCGGCGAGCGCTCGCTTTTTGCCCAGCCGCTTTTCGCTTTTCGACGAAAACTTGTCCTTTAGCTCCGGCAGGTCGAGGTTTTTCGTTGCACCCATGGGCCACCGGGACAGCACCGCCGAGCCCGCCAGCGCCAGCGTATTGGACGCGCCTTCCTCGTTTTCCAGCACGTCATCACCGAGTACCAGATAGGAGACGCCGAACGCATAGTGCATCCGCAGCGAGGCCGCCAACTCCCGTGCTACATGATGGTTGCCCGAGCGACCCATGCCGTTGTCTACCTCGGACAGCAGCAGCACGTCCGCCCGCGCCAACACCGGGTCAGTCCGCAGTGCTTCAGTAATTGCGGCCAACCGTCGTCCACGCTGGATGTTCCACGCAACGACCCGCAACACCTCGCCCGGCAAGCCCGGGGGCGATGGGCTGGCATGGCTCCCTTTCTCAACGCCACAGAGCAGCGGCTCAAGCTGCGAGGAGATGTCGGCATACAGCGGGCTCGACAGCAGCTTCTGACGATTCGGGATGGCTCGCAGGGTCTCGTAATGTGGCTGGAGCCCATGTCGAATCTCGTTCAGCTCGGAAAACGCAGACGTTATGGGCAAAGCATCGAGCGTGGCGGAGCGGTCCTTTGCGGCGGTGGCCATTGCTGGGCGTATAGCACCGACCAAGTGCAGCACGGAAGCGTCGCGATTTTTCGTTGACTGCCTGGCTTGGTCTGTCTTTGCTTGCGCCCATGTGGGACAACCTGTGGCGAAAGCTTGGCAGTGGACTGCTCATGGCAAGTGTGGGTCTCGGCCTCGGCTCGTGTAGCGAGGGCGGGTATTTGCCAGACGCTGGCAAAACGACGCCGAGCAAAGACGGCGCGGGTTTCGATGGACTGCTCATCGAATCGGTGAGTCCGGCTCGTGGTCCATCGAGTGGCGGCATCAAGGTCGCCATTCGGGGCCGCCGCTTCGAGTCGGGATCGCGCATCTCGTTTGCGGACGTGGATTCGGCGCAGGTCAGTTTGACCGGCGAGGAGGAACTGACGGCCCTGCTCCCACCGAGCCCCGGCAAGCTCGGGTTGGTCGAGGTCAAGGTGCGTCGTCCCGACGGCAAAGAAGCCATTCGTAATGATCTGTTTGCCTACTATCCGGCCCAACTGTCCTTCGGGATGCCGCGCAGCTTCAACGTCGACAACAAACCGAGCCGACTGGCACTCGGTGATCTCAATGGTGACAGCAAGCTCGATTTGGTCGTCGCCAGTCACTCCTCGGGGAGCCTGTCGATCCTCAACGGCAAGGGGGATGGCAGCTTCGACCCCTTTCGTCGGGTCGCTGTCTCCGGGGCACCGACGGGCCTGCTGCTGAGCGAGGTAACATCCGACCGAGCGCTCGATGTGATCGTCGCCTGCGATGGCGGCGGTGCCAGCATGTGGATGTTCGCCGGGAAGGGCGATGGAACCCTGCTCTCTCCGCGTAGCCTGGTCAGTGCCGCTGCGTCCGTCATGGCGGGAGGAGACTACAACGGTGACGGCAAATACGACATCGCGGTGCCCTATTTCGCGTTTGCAGCAAATGGCATCGGATTTCTCCTTGGGAAGGGCGATGGCACGTTTGGTAGCAACGGCTCTCTGGGTTTGCCGTCCGGTAGCTTTGGGATCAGTAGCGCGGACTTCAATGCCGACGGCAAGGCGGACCTGGCAGTGACGTTGTACGACGACAGCACCATTGCCATTTTGCAAAATCTGGGCAGCAAGTTTCAAATCGCTCGCTACGTTTCGGCTGGTGCCGGTCCACATGGGGTCGTTGCGGCGGACTTTAACGGCGATAGCAAAGCGGACTTGGTCATTAGTGACCCCGATGGTGGTGCACTGCGGGTGATGCTCGGCAACGGGGACGGTACCTTCCAAGCTGCGGTGGTGCTGCCGACCGGAGGTACCACCCCTCAGCCGGTGCTCGCGGTCGATCTCAATCTTGATGGGTCACTCGATTTGGTTACGGTCAACGTCGGCTCGGCAGGGACGGTGACCGCGATGCTCGGTAAGGGCACTGGTCAGTTTGCAACCCCGCAGCAGATTTCGGCCCCAGGCTCCCACAGTGATGTGGTCGCCGCCGACGTCAACGGCGACCGACTGCCTGACTTGCTGCTGCCAGTGTCGAGCGGAGCGACGGTCAGTGTCCTGCTGAATACCTCACGTTAGGAACGTTCGTGTCAGCCGCCCCCCCCCCTCCTGAGTACGCACTGCTGACTGCCAAGGTCGATTCATTCGCGGCCGGAGTGCAGTCACGCTGTGGTTCGGCGATGTCATGTCGTACGGGCTGCGCCGGCTGTTGTCTGGTCGAGCTTTCCGTCAGCAACGTGGAGGCAGCCGCTATGATGCACTACCTGCGGTCACTTCATCCCGAGGAGCAGCGCCGTGTTTCGATGCAGGTGTTGCGACCGCGATTCGGAACTCAGCCGCGCTGCGTACTGCTCGATGACGACGATGCCTGCCGTGTCTATTCCGCCCGCCCCCTGGTCTGTCGCACCCAGGGGTTGCCGCTTCGCTATCCACAGGATCTCGTTCCTGCTGAAGCAGTCCGCGTGAGGCTGACCAACGGGGTTGTCACCGTCTGTCCGCTGAACTTCACGACCCAAACACCGCCTGCGACCGATGTCCTGGATGCTGAGCGGGTTGACCAAATCCTGGCCGTCCTCAATCACCGCCATAGCCAACAGCACGGCCTCGATCCTGCCAGGCGCTGGTCGCTTACCGAAATCGTGATGGCCGCCTGTGAGACTCCCGGCGCGAGCGACTACTCTTTCTGACAGTGTAAGAGCTGGAGGTAGGGGAAACTGCTCGGCTCGTCGACGCTATCCACTTGATAGGGATGCTTGTCGTTTTTCGCATAGCCTGAAGCCCCGCTGCCGCTCGCCAGGGCAATGCCGTGCGACGACGTGGTGATGCTCCCCGACAGGGCGTGGTGATGCACTCGCTTTTCGCCGCTCTTGAGTGGCAGCCCGCCAAACTTCTGGCCGGGGGTTGCTAGCTCAGGCACCCCGATGATCAGTCGACCCTGACTGCCGCCCGCCTGCACAAACCCCTTCGGACAATCGGGCGTGCGGAAAAACACCAGCGTACCTTTGGCCACTGGTCGCAGCCGAGGATCGGGTTCGTCTAGTTTGTTGCAAACGAGGAGCTGCACATACGGCAGGCCAATCGGGACGGCATTGGTCTTGCCCGTGAGCGCTTGACTGCCCCCTCGAGCGAGCCCGTGGTTGGCCTCACCTGCGATTCCGGCATAGCTGACTGTCGATAGGTTGAAATTCGTCATGACCGCGTGGCCATGAGCGCGGTCTTCTCCCTCCATCAGTGGTTCCCCAGAGGCAATGTCGATCGGGTCCATCCCGACGGTCGGTACCAAGGTTCGGCCCGCCGCCATCGCCAGCGGTTGCCAACCTCTGGGACAGTCTTTGCGCTGGAAGAACGCTACGGCCAGCTTGGGCAACGAGTCTCCGACCGGAGCGCTCAAATCAGGCGAGGTCGCGAGGTCCAGTACCGGCTCGCTGTCGCCATCATCCATCGTCGCTGCATCGACCGCCGAGGTCGGCGGGTTACACGACAGCAGCCCCGATAGCCCGGTGGCAATCAGCAACACTCGAAATGGCGAGCGTGCGACGGTGATCATTGTTTCACACAGCCGACGAGCTGCACAAATGGCAGTCCGCTCGGTGCAGGCTCGGTGTTGCCACTGTCGGTGTAGCGCGCCGCCGAGGCCCCCTGGCCATTGCCACCGTTTGCTGCCGAGATCGACTTGTAAGGAAGATCGGCACTCGTTTGAAACGAGTGGATGTGGGTTCGGTCCTCTTGGTTGGTCAGCGCCGTGCCGATCAGCTTGCCGACCGCATCGGACGAAGTGACGCCCACCACCAAGCGGCCCGTGGTCTCTTGGGCGATCCGCCAGCCCGGTGGACATGAGCCGACGTCGCCTGCCATAAACGCGAGCATGCCCGCTGGGGCCTCCGCGCCTGAGGTGTCATCCCCACTGGCCGTTCCGACCCCGAGAGCCAGCACTCCGACGAGCACCGGTATACCCAGCCATTGCCATTTGTTCGAAAAAGTCATCACTTCGCTCCCAATGTGCCGGGAGCTTAGATCGTTGGGTCGGGGATGGAAGGAGAAGAAGCGCGGAAAAGGAGCGGCAATTTGGGAGCGGCAGACTACGGCATCACGGCGGTGCCATCACCGGACGGCACAGTGGCTTGGTCGGCTTCCCAGGTCACATGGATGTGCACTTGGTGACCGCCCGAGGACTGGTCTCCCGCTCGGAACGTCGAGGTCGTGTCAATATCATGGTAGGTCAGTCGGCCTTCACCAATGCGTAGCCGCATCTCGCCTTTGACCTCGCCCGAGAGCTTGGTTCCCTGATTTTCACCCGACACTTTGCCTTCCATGTTGACGAAAGCGACGCCCTGCTCACGCTTGGCGTAGGTGCAGGTCATGTCCCAGTTTTTGCTGCCACCCGACGGCGTTGGGATCGAGGCGCGGATCGGCCACGACTTACCCGCCTCGATGTGGCTCGGGTCAAACTGCGGTCCGCGATCGGCACCGTAGACCCACTGCGCAATCAGCCGGACGTAACCAAGCTGGCGCTCCATCTGTTTGCCGTCTTTAGAGTCCTTGATGTCGTCGGGAATCTTGACGTCAAAGTTGGTGACATCGCCACGCGCACTCATCGTGTAGGCGATTTTTACCGTTTGAAGCGCTCGCGCCAGGGGCTCGCCGGCCTTCTTGTCCTTGGCTGAGTCACCGACTGGCTCCACATCGAAGAACGACGCCGAAAAGTTCATGTTCCCCGAGGCATCCACCGTCTGCGCCTGGTGCTCTTCCTTGAACACGAAGGCATAGACGGCGGGCTTCTTGACGCCAATGTCGCCATCCTCGAAGCGGACGTTCACTTTGCCAGACAACTTGTCGTTGGCCTTGGCGACGAACCGAAGTAGATCGCCAGGAGGAGGCGGCGGCACTTTGATGGTCGATGGCTTCGGGCAGCCGGTCGTCGTCACGAGCGCCGCACAGAAAGCCAGAGCCAGGGGAGACAGCGGAGCGCGAGCAGTGAGGAATAGCATCGCCAAACTGTATCTCCGCACACTCATTTTAGTCAAGGCGTTCATGGGGATGCGGCCCTTGGTCTGTGGCCAAGCTTGGCACTAGAATGCACGACGGAATGTGGATACCACTCCAGCACTTTGTCGACCGGCTCAAGCAGCCGCGAACTCGCGCCGATGAAACCCGGCAACTGCGAGAGCGGCTGCGCAGTGAACCATCAGCCACCGAGGTCAGTGGCGAGGAGTCAGCGGCCTCAGCCGAACTTCTGCGACTGCGGCGAGAGCTGAAGGCGGCCATCGGCACAGTGATGAGTTGTCGGACCTGCGCCATCGGTCATCCTCCACCCCATGGCCATTTTAAGGGCGGACACTGCTGCGGACTGGTGACCGAGGACGCGTGGAACGACGACGAGATAGCAGCGCTTCGTCAGTCCGGTACACTCCCGCAGGATCTACGACTGCCCACCGGCGATCATGCGGGCTGCGCCTTCCGTGGACCCACAGGATGTTCGCTGGCCGTCGAAAATCAGCCCAACCTATGCGTCCGCTACCTATGCCCCGACCTGACCCGTGAGGTCTATGCGCGTGGTGATGGCCCAAGGATCGACGCACTGTGTACCGAGATGGAGGCTGTCTACCTACGCTTTATCTCGCTCCGGGCCCAGCGAATGGCGGCTCTGGAAGAGGCCGGGCAATGACTCCTTCCGACTTCGGCGTATACGTTCACTTTCCGTACTGTAGGCAACGCTGCTCCTACTGTGATTTTGCGGTCGCTGTTCGCCCGCACATTCCTCATTCCGAGTATCTACAAGCGCTGCGTCATGAACTACATGCCAAAGCCGCTTTGTTTGCCAATCGTCAGGCCGTGTCCGTCTACTTCGGTGGGGGGACTCCGTCACTTTGGGAACCGGCTTGTTTGTCGTCCGCTCTTCAAGAGATATGGAGAGTCTTTCCAGCCCGCTCCGGGGTGACTCCGGAAGTGACGCTGGAGTGCGACCCCGGTGGCGTCTCGACCGATCAGCTCCGAGCTTGGCGCGAGGCTGGAGTGTCTCGATTGTCGATCGGTGCGCAGTCCTTTGCGGAGCGTCACCTCGAAGCGTTGCGAAGGCAACACCAGCCTCACCAGATCCACGAATTGGTGGAGACTGCACGCCGAGTCGGCTTTTCCCGTATCTCGCTAGACCTGCTGATTGGCATGAGCGGACAGACCGAGGCTGAGCTGCATGAGGACTTGAGACAACTTCTCATATTACTACCGGAGCATGTCTCTTTATACCAACTGACGGTTGAACCCCATACTGCGCTATCGGTCCACATCCGCCGTGGTAAGGCCAAGCCCCCATGTCCGGAGCAGCAAGCCGACGCCTATGAAGTGGTGAGACACACCCTGGCGCAGGCCGGATTTCGACACTATGAAATCTCGAACTTTGCGCGGGCGCAGCCCGGTGATCCTGATTTCCGTGCGGTCCATAACCGACTGTACTGGACCCACGGAGAATACCTTGGACTCGGCGTCTCGGCGCACTCGTTCCGCTGCTTCCCAGATGGCAGCGGAGAGCGCTTTGCCAACCAGCGTGGACCCTCTGCATATCTGCGGACCTGGCGAAATCCAAGCTCTCAACCGTTTTTGGCCACGGCGGAGAATCCGTCCTTGAGCTTGTATGAAAAGCGTGCGCCAGAGTCGCTGTGGCGGGAATCACTGTGGCTCAAACTGCGTGAACTAGATGGTGTGCGCTGGTCGCAGTTTGTCGAGCTGCATCAGATCGACCCGAGGCCTATCTGCTCCGATACCATCGACTCGCTAACGGCTCGTGGCTTGGTCGAGTCCGGTCCTGACTTCCTGCGACTGTCGAATCGGGGCGTTCTGTTTGCGGACGAAGTCGGGGCGGCATTTTTGTAAGGTGTGCCATAGCTGCAAACGGTGATACCAGGCCCGATACAGGCGCATCGTCCTATTCAGGAATGGGCGATGAGGGGGGCACTGCCGATTCTGTCTTGGTGATCGCCAGCCCGCGTAGCGCGCTGAGTATCTGTCGCGCACGGGGGAGGGCCGGATTGATCCTGAGGCTCTCAGCGATCGCAGCTTTTCCCTGCTCAACGGCGCGCGCTGCCAGGTCCAGATGACCGGCTTCCAGTTCGGCTTCCGCTCGGGCCAAATACGTCTCTGCAAGCAGCCGCTGCGCGGGCGCGCTGCGTGGAGTCGCGTGGGCCGCCGTCATCGCGCTGCCAGAGGCTTGCACCAGCCACTTGGTCGCATCGGTGCCGCGCTGTTTGTGGAGCCGATAGGACACAAGCGCTAGCTCTGCGGACATCAGCAGGCATTGCGGATCGCTATCGGCCAAGGCAAGGCAGGCACCCAGACTGCTCAGGCACTTGGTCACTGCGCCACCGGCTTCCTGTCCTCGCTCCAGCGCGTGCTGCGCCAAGCTTAGATAGGCTCTGCTGCGGCTCTGCTGTAGCTCGACAGACTTGTCTCCGTTCTTTTCAGCGGCGGCGAGGTATTCCAGCGTGGTGTTCACCGCGTTTACAAACTCCACATCCCGTCGCGGTTCCCACAGCAGCGCTCGGACCCGCACCAGTTCCAGCAGCGCCAGGTTGGAGTAACAGTCGCTCAGCGTTGGTTTGCGCCGCACGCACTCTTGACCATGGCGGATTCCCGCGCCGAGCGAAGCTTCGACCGGTAGTCCGTGTTCCACTTCGTAGCTGGCAATGCGTCCATAAAAGAACGCGAGATTCGAGTATGCCGTCAGGTAGTTCGGAGAGTGCAAAATGGCCGTTTCGGTGTAGCGAATCGCGTCGCGGAAGTCCTCACGCGGGTCATCCCCTTGGGCCAGCTTGAGGTTGCCTCGGAACAGATAGGCACCCGCTAGGCCGTTATAGGCCCACGGATAGGTCGCGTCCGATGCGATGGCTCGCTGCTGATGGGCGATGATCTCGGCGATGTTGGCGGAAAACGGCAGACCGCGTGATTCCTCATAAAACAGTCCCACCAGCAATCCCTCTCCGATCGCATTTTCTAACGCGGCATCTCCTGGACTTAGCTCCAGTCCTTTGGTCGTAATGGCGAGGAGCTCTTGCACAAGCGGACGTGGGTCTTGACCGGCATCGAGCTGCTGCTGCGCCTGCGTGAAATACAGTCCGGCCAGCAACCGATACCCCAGGACATGCATCGGTGAGATGGTGGTTGCACTGCGGCAGGCCGCTACCGCCGATGGGATGTCAGTGCCAATCGGCTGACCTCGTTCATAGCGCTGCGCGATGAGCTGACCCCAGGCCTCGGCGCGTGCTTCATAGACTGCGATGTCGCTGCGTCCGATGACCGCCGCTTGATCATAGGCAGCTATCGCCGTTTGCAGGTCGGCGTCCGCCTTCTGGCTTTCGCCGTTTAGGAAGCGCTCGAGCGCCTGCGCTTGCATCACATCGCCCTTGAGCTTGTAGGCCTCGTACAGCCATGGCGAGGTGCGCAGTGTATGGTCTGCGTACACCAGTGCTTTGTCGTAGTCCCCGCGATACAGGGCGAGCAGTCCCTCCAGAAATTCCGCCGATTCCAGCTTGACCCCACGACTCGCTTCCAAATGCACCATGGCTGGCTGGAGCAGCTCGCGATCGAGGGTCTGCCGCCGGTTACGCAGCCACTCACGGTCACCCCGTCTCCTGTCCGCACGTACGGTTTCGAAGAAGCGATCTCCGAGCACCCGACCGAGCGCGTAGTTGAGCTCCGGGCTGTGCGGGCCGCTGTCCCACGACGACCGCAGATGATGATATGCGGCCGTGGTCTCGTGGAGCGCCAGATAGCCTCGTCCTAGCGCATAGTGCGCAAGCTGCCCGCCTTCCCGTCCCAGGGTGGGGATTTGCCGCTCAATTTGGCTCATGCGGGAGCGGATGATGTCCTGCTCGGTCGTGATGTCATGCAGCGGCAATTCGTAGATGGCCCGCATGAACCACTCGATCTCTTTGGCGTCCTGTCCAAGCAGTCGTGCCCGTTCGATCTGCTCCTTCACGATGCGAGCCTGGCGTGCATTGGCGAGGCTGGACCGAATTCGGTCCACCACCAGCACGCCAATGAAGACCAGCGAGGCCAGCGCCAGCGCGTAGAACGACTTGTGCTTGCGGACCTGCTTGCCAATTCGGTACCACAGACTCGCCTTGCGAGCGACGATCGGCTCTCCGTCAATATAGTGCTGAAGATCCTCGGCCAGGGCTTTGGCACTGTCGTAGCGACGGTTCTGCTCTTTGGCCAGACACTTAAGGGTAATGGTCTCCAGATCCAGCGGCAGGGATGGCACCAGATGACGCGGTGGGGGGGGGTCGACCTGAACCACCTTGAAGAGCACGTCAACGATGCCGTCCCCGATGAGCGGCGGTCGATCGGTCAGCAGCTCATACAGGGTCGCCCCCAAGCTGTAGACATCACTGCGACGATCAATTTGCTCAATCGCCCCGCTGGCCTGCTCGGGGGACATATAGTTGGGCGTACCCATGACCATCCCCGCCTCGGTCAGCCCGCTGTTCTGCGTGCCCTCGCGAGCAATCCCAAAGTCCATCACAACCGGTCGCAGCCGCCCGTCGGCAGCCTGCTCGACCATGATGTTGGCTGGTTTGATGTCGCGATGGATGATGCCTTGGCGGTGTGCTTCGTGGATGGCTTCGGCGGCGTCGCGGATCAATTGGACTTTTTCGGGCAATCGGAGCCGAGCAAAGGCTCCTTCGAGCGACTGACCATCCACGAATTGCATCGCGATGTAGGCCTTGCCGTCGACCTCGCCAACCTCGAAGACTTTGCAGATGGCAGGGTGATCGATTCGCGCTTGGGCTCTGGCCTCCCGTTGGAAGCGGGCGACCATGTCTGCATCGCTGCTCCGGATGAACTTCAGGGCAACTACTCGACCAAGACGGCGATCACGGGCCTTAAAGACCACACCCATTCCGCCCTGTCCGAGCACCGATAGAAACTCGTAGCGATCCCAGTGCTCGACGGGGAACTCAATGTCCGACTCATCCAGCTTAGGAAGCGAGCGAGTGTCTCCCGCCAGCGTCTCATGGCTGCCGAAATCATCGGTGAGGGGCTTTTCGTCCGGGTCCATCCTGCGGTCCGACGGACTTTAGTTTCTCACACTTCTCGCTGACTTACTGCCCGGTGGGCAGAGGACTGAATGTAGGTACCGTATCGCAATCGTCGCCTGAATGCCCGTGGTTGTCGGACCGTCAGCGTCTTGGTAGCTTCAAGCTGCTACCTTCCGAACCCATCAAAGAAAGGCTCACCATGAAGACTGTGTTGTTTGCTGTGCTGTCTCTGTCGTTGTCGCTTGCGATCGTTGCCCCCCCGCTTGCTCGAGCTGCGGACCCCGAGACCGCCAAGCCTGCGACGAAGAAAGATCCAAAGCAGGCTGCTCCGAAGAAAGAGACTGCGAAAGAGGGGACCACGCAAGATCCGGCTTGGAAGGGTCGGGGAAATACCGGCACGTAACGCCTGACCACGCAGCACCTGGGCAGGGCGGCCCGTTACGGTCAGGTTTGCGGCTTGGTTCCCAGAGCGGAGCCCTCGCTGCCACTCTGTAAATCGATGCCAAGTCGAGACACCGCCGCCAGTCGTTTGCCGGTGCGGATGAGCGGGATTTCGTCCACATACTCGACATCGATCCGCATGCTCGCCCCCAGGAACGTACGCAGCGTTCGCAGCACCTCCTCCATCGCGGAAGCGGTGTGGCGACTCCCTTTGACCACCTTGAACGTGATCGCGCCGCGCTCTGCCTGCACGACTTGGTAGTGGCGGATGGCGTGGTCATAGTCCTTCAGTAGGTGTGCGAAGAAGGTACCCGGTACGTACTGACCCTCGGCCCCGATGATGATGGACTGGACGCGGCCTTCAATCTTGCCGATGCGGGGCAAACCACGACCACAGGGGCAGGGCTGGCTGTTGTCCATCGCCTCCGCGAGGTCACCAATCCGGTAGCGGACAAACGGCAAGCAGTAGTTGTTTAGGTCGGTGATGACGATCTCGCCAATCTCGCCAGGCTTGGCAGGGCGTCCGTCCTTGAGAATCTCAACAATGTAGCCTTCAGCGACGACGTGATGACCGGCGTGGGCCTCGCATTCATAGGCGATACCGGAAAACTCCCGCGAGCCGTACTTATCGAACACCTTGCAGCCGAAGGCATCCTCAATGATGCGACGGGACTCTTCGGGCAAGCTCTGTGCCGAGGACATGATGCCCTGCGGTCGCCACGCGAGCTTGCGGCCGGAGCGCTTGAGATATCCGGCCAGAAAGTTCAGCGACTCGGCATAACCATCCATCAGGATGGGCCGGAACTCCTCGATCTCGTCCATCAGATCGGACAAGTTTTGCTCGCTCATCTCGAACGCTGGCACAAAGCGCCGTCGCGAAAACGCTGCGTCCGCGTGCTCACGGATGATCTGGGTCCGGCTCATCCCAAGCGTCTGGTGCCACAGGCGCAGCGTGCGGTCACCGAATCGATAGCCGGTCCATTCCTGGGCGCGCAGCGTGGCGGCCCAGCGGAACTCAAGCTGCCTGCGGTCGGCATAACAGACGAACGGCTCTCCGGTAGACCCCGACGTCGTGATGCGAAGGATTTCGTTTTTGTCGTGATTGTCCGACAGGATGTCAAAGTGCAGGTGCTTGCGCACATCCGCCTTCGTCAAGAAGGGCAGCTTGTGCAGGTCTGCCAGCGAGACGATGTCCTCTGGCCGAATCCCAGCCTGGTTCAGCCGATCGCGATAATAGGGGACGTGTTTGTAGGCATGCTGAACGAGTCGTCGCAGCTTCCGTGCTTGCAGATCCTCCATCTCGGACAGCGATAGCCACTGGCTCTGCGACAGATCGCGCAGATGGGTGCTCACATCTCTGGTCATCATCCAGTGGGTGGCACCAAACGTCGACAAATAGGCATCCAGGTACGCACGCTGCCACAGCGGTCGCGGTGGCGTGCGGTCCAGCGGTCGTTTCTCATCGAGCAGGGGACGCAGATCCGAGGTCCGTGCGGGCCGTAGCCGGTACTCATAAAAGGCGCGTCCCAGGTCAACGAGTGATCGCAGCGTGGGCAAGACGGGCTGATTTGCCAGGAACGACGTTCCCGCTTTGCGCTGTTCGAACAGGGTCTCAATCTGCTTGTACGTGTAGCCCTTGTGATGGGCCGCCACCATGATGAAGGACTGCCAGTAGTAATACTCACCCCGGTAGTCGAGTAGGTCGGCAAGCACCTCGCGCCCGCACATCACAAAGCCGCTCTTGTTGTCTTGCAGCCTCATCGAGAAGGCGTTGTTCAGCAGGAAATTGAGGCCCCGCGAGTAGTAATATCGTGGACCCTTCTCTCGACCGACCGCAGAGCGGAAGCCCTGGATGATATCGACGTTGGCCCACGAAAGTTCGCGCCGCAGTCGCAGGATGTCTTCGGGCTGGTACTGCAAGTCCGCGTCGATCAAGCACACCAGATGTCCACGGGCGGCCCCAACCCCGGTCTTCCAGGCCGCCGCGATGCCTCGATTGCTCGGATGGTGCTGCGGCCTGACAAACGGATGCTTGGCTGCCAGCTCGTCCATGACCCGGGCCGTACCATCGGTAGATCCGTCATTGATGAGCACGAGTTCGCCAGCAATGCCGCCCATGGCGAGCACCTCACCGATCCGCCGAACCAGCTCGGGAAGGTTCGCTTCTTCGTTGAGGCAGGGGACAATGACCGAGAGTTCCATCGCGCACATGATGGTTTCCCGACCCGGCCTGAGTCAACGCCGATGCGCAATGAACTTCCTGGCACCCATCGCCTGAGCCGACCTCGCGTGGCATAGTGCGTCCATGACCCTTGTGCTGGCCAGCGTGTCGGTAGACCTCGATCCGCTACGCTGTTATTACCAGATTCACGGATTGGGACCGGCTCCCGATCATCTGGCCGAAGTGATCCTTCAGCGCGCCTTGCCGCGATTTTTGGAAGTATTCGACCGCTTCGGCATCCGTTCGACGCTCTTTGTGGTCGGTGCCGATGCACTGGATGGTTCCGCTGGGCGACCGCTGCTGCGCGAGGCTGCACGTCTGAACCATGAGCTTGGCAATCACTCGTTTGGTCATCCCTACGATCTCAGTCGACTGTCCGAGGCCGAGATCGAGCACGAGCTTACGGCCTGTGAGCAGATTCTCGATGAGCTGCGTGGGTATCCCGGCGGTGTCTGCGGATTTCGTGCCCCCGGATATGAGCTGTCTGAGACGCTGCTGACGGTCTTGAGCCGACTCGGCTTTCGCTATGATTCATCGGTGTTTCCCTGTCCGCCGTACTATCTGGCCAAGCTGGCGGTGCTCGCCAAGCTTCGTTTTCAAGGCCGTCGCTCGTCTTCCATCATTGGTTCGCCCTGGCAGCAACTTGCGCCGAGTCAGCCGTATCGACCGGCACTCCATGCACCAAATCGTCGTGGCTCCGCTCCGCTCGTCGAGCTGCCGGTTGCCGTGACTCCATGGCTGCGCCTACCTGCGATTGGAACCTCGCTGCTGCTGTCGTCGACGTTGCGCAAGCTGCTACTCACCGGGATGAAGGCACAGCCATTCTTCAATCTGGAACTGCACGGGATCGACCTCATTGATGCCAAGCTCGATGGCATCCCAGCGGAGCTAGTGGACCGCCAGCCGGACTTGCAGCAGCCGCTGTGGCAGAAGCAGCGTGCCTTGGTCGAAATGCTTCGTTTCCTGAAAGACCATGCTCAGGTGGTGCCGCTCGCCGAAGCCGCTGAGCAGCTTGGCTAAGTGCTGCCTCATTTGGGGCGACGCTCTACGGCAGATGGCTGACGAGCGGACCTACTTTGGGGGGTCTTGGCGGGCGACCAGTCGTGCGTGTGACCGACCGAGGGCGGCACCGAGCACTGCCCACACGGCCGCAAGCGGCACCGCCAGGAGTGAAACCCCGACGATCCCAAAACCCACTGCTTTCAGCCCTGATAGGAGCCAGCTACTCGCGGTGTCGCCGCCTCGGTAGACCACCGTGTCCATGAAGTTCTTGGCTTGGTACTTTTCGACTGGGCCGAGCACGTTAAACAGCGTTTCTCGTGATGGCTTGGCGATGGCAAACTCACCCGCTCGCCGCAACACCGCCACCACAATCAGCATCGGCAGCACCGGATGCAGGCCTAGCCCCAAGAATCCAGCGGTGGTCAGCAGCGGCAGTACAGTCAGTGCCACCACCAGTCCCAGCCGAGCGAGCAGTGGTTGGAGCAGCAGCACCTGAATGACGAGCGTCAGCACATTGACCGCCAGATCCATCTGGGCAAACAGGGCCGTGCGGTCTGCCGACGAGTGGATCGACTTGTCGATGATCTCGGCCTGCTGGATATACAGAAAGGTCGAGGTCGTGCTGTACAGCAGGACATAGCCGCAGATCCCGAGCAGGTATGGTGAGGAGAGCGCCAGTCGAACACCCGCCAAGATGCCCGGCCGCTGGCTCGGCGGCTTCGGAGCCTCGTCGTCTCTTTGGCGTTGATCCCGCTTGCTGAGCTGCATGATGCAGATCACGCACACCACCAAGCAGCCCATCGAGATGAGGAGCAAGTTGATGGGTCCGATCCGGTGCGAGAACAGCGCTGTCACAGAGGGCCCCGCGATCGCCCCGGCTGTACCGCCAGCCGAGATAAAACCATAGAGCCGTTTCGCCTCATCGGTGTTCCACAGGTCCGCCATGAAGCTCCAGAACACCGAGACCGCGAACAGGTTAAACACGCTCACCCAAATGAAGAACGCGATCGTCGTGTGCCGAATGAACAGGTGTGCTTCAAAGACCGCCCAAAATACGGCGAGGTTGCTGGCGAAGAACAGGTAGACAATCGGCAGCAATGTTCGACGGGAAAAGCGTGAGAACAAGAATCCAAACAGCGGTGCCAGCAAAAGCATCACCACAAACACCGCCGTAAACAGCCAGCGCAGATTACCCACGCCCGCCTGAATCCCCATCTCATCGCGGACCGGGCGCAGGACGTAGTAGCTACACAGTAAGAAAAAGAAGTAGAGGAACGACCACAGCAGCGCCGACACCTCCTCTTTGCGGACGAGAAGGAGCCTATCCTTCAGCTTCATCGAGGCGGAACCGCTCTGGGCAGGGCTACTCATGGCTTGGGTAAACTCGCTCGGTAGGCTTTCAAGATTTCTGCTTCCTTTTCGGCGGTGATGCCCGCCCGTGGCTTTGCTTGGCGATCTGCCGGCAGCGTCTTCCACCACGCCAGGGTGTCGGTCAGCGTCTCTAGTAAGGGCCGAAATGTCAGCCCTTGGGCCAGTGCCTTGGCATTGCTCACGCGATGGAAGTAGGCGCTGTCACCGCTCGGTGGGCTCCAAATCGGGAACTCCTCGTGGAGCTTGTTCTTTCGCAGATACTCCGTCGGTACAAAGGTATGGCGAACCTCGGCCTTGGTGACCTGCTTGCACGCCGCCAGTACCTCTTGCATCGTGTGCGGTTTGGTTGGGCCCACGGCGTTGTAGACGCCATGTTGATTGGCTTCGACCATCCGTACGATCCAGTCGGCCAGGTCGCGACCGTCGATTACCTGGATCGGATCGGATGGATCACCAGGCACCACCATGTCGCCGCCCCGCTGGGTGCGCAGCAGCCAGTACGTGAAGCGATCGGATGAGTCACGCGGGCCGACGATATAGCCAGGCCTGACATTGAGCGCTCGTCCCTGCATGATCCGGGTCGCTGCTTGCTCGCATAGCGCCTTGAGCGGTCCGTAGGAGCCCTCGGTGATCTTCTCGATGGTCGGATCGGCGATTGTGCCCACTTTGGCGCTCTCGTCCATGGGCTTGTCGGTGTCCTTGTAGACAGAGATCGACGAAACGAACACATACTGCCGCACCGAGTCCTTGAGTGCCTTGGCACTGGCCTCGACCTGACGCGGAAAGTAGCCCGAGGTATCCACCACCGCGTCCCACTTCTTACCGGCGAGCGCTTCGAATCCGGTGTTGCGGTCGCCCAAGATCCGTTCGACCTTGGGATTATCCGCGAACAGGGTTGGGTTGGTCTTGCCACGATGAAACAACGTGACCACAAATCCTCGCCGCAGTGCCGAGTCAATGATGTGCGGTCCGATAAACCCAGTTCCGCCTAGCACCAGAAGGCGCTTGGGCGTTACCACCGGGGTCGCTGCCCGCACGGAAAATGGCAGCGAGCACGAGGCCAGCAGGAAGGCACGACGCGAGGGATTGAGCCGAGGTGGATTGTTCATACGCCGCAACATATCAGCCGACCCCTGGAGAAGAGCAAGATCCCGTGCTGGCGCAAGTAGCAGACTAGGCCTCGTCCTCGTCTTCATCGCTCCCCTCGCTGGCTGCTGACTTGGCCTCATCGGGGAACGGCTGAATACGCGAACACAGGCGGGCTTGCACGGCCTGTTGGACCGCAACCAGGTCGTCACTCAGGGTGGCGGGCAGCCAGAACCACAGGACGCGGCTGCGCGCCTGGACGTTGGCTCGCACAAATTCGGTTCCCTGAAACTCAAGGCGATCAGGTGCTGCCGCCCAGCATCGCTTACATAGGCAGGGTAGGGGGCTACGCTCTTCGTGCTTGGCTAGGTTGACCGGCCTTGGTGCGGGAATCCGGGTCTTGCTCGCTGCTGCGGCCTCCAGCAAGAGTTTGGCATCGGCAGCGGTGAGTACCCGTGGCGTTTGCAGCGACATTCCGAGCGCACCTGGCTTGGCCACGATGCCCTTGCCCGAGTCGAATCGGAGCTGATCCTTTAGGAACGTGACGTCAGTCAGTCGAGTGCTGTTCGGTGTTGCAGACCACTTTTGTCCGTCGAACACCAGGTTCTCCAACACCGCCACCAGCCACAGCGCCTCCTTCGGCGGACGAACCGTGACCAGGAACAGGCGACTCGTCGCATCGAGCTTCGCCAAATGCTTGCTGGCGCTTGCATAGCCCGCCAACGGGAGCACCCGACCCAGCTTGGCTTTCCCTGCGTCCTTTTCAAAGACGCCCTTGCTCACAATGGCCAGCATATCCGGCATGTAACTACTGTACCGGAACCGCCAGCGTCGTGGGAATGCAGGGGACAGTGCAGAAATCGCCACTCACTACGACCACTTAGCGGGCCGTACGGTGGCAGAGCGTTGAATGCTTTGGGGCGGGCGACTAGGCTTTGGCGGTGATCGTTGCCTTCGACTCTAGAACGTCGAGGGCCTTTTCGAGTCGAAGCTGAGCACGGAGCTGCTGCAGCCCCGGATCTTCGCGCTGAATCTCGGCCTTCACTCGGGCGACGTTCTTGTCGCGCTCCTTGGCCAGATCGGCGAGGTGGGTGTCGACGTCGGCATCGGTGATTTCCACCTTCTCCTTGTCGGCGAGCGCCATCATCACGAACTCGATCGACAGGTTGCGCACGGCTTCCGCCTGTGCCGCCTGTACGAGCTGATCGGGAGTCGGCATCGTGAACTTCGCGTCGGGGTTTTCCTTGCGCTGATCTTGGAGCAGCTTCATCTGAAGCTGCATCCGACCGCGCTCGTTCTCTAGGAAGTTGCGAGCAAGGCGGGCGATGAGACCCTGCGGCAGGGGCACTGGGTTGCGCTTGAGTAGCTCATCGACCAGCGACAGCCGCATCTCATGGCGGGCTTCCTCGGTGTCTTCCTCAAGGATGTTCGCCCGAATCTTCTCTTTGAGTGCATCGAGCGAATCGGCTTCGCCGGTGTCCTTGGCAAAGTCATCATCGAGCGCCGGCACGTGCTTTACGTGGGCCGCCTTGATTGCGACCTTGAAGTGGCCGGTCTTGCCGCCCAGCTCTTTCGGAAGTCCTTCGGTCGGCATCGTCAGCTCGACGGGGTGCGCGGTGGCACTTAGCGAAACACCCACCAGCGCGGCGGCGAGTCCCGGGATCGGCGACTGGTCGGGCTTGCCCAGGTCGACCTGCATCTCCTTATCCTTGTAGGTCAGATGCGACAGCGTTCCCGTTAGCAGGACGGTGAGAACGTCGCCTGCCTCGGCTTTGTCTCGACCTTCGATCGGCTTCAGCTCTTGGTGCGACTGCCGACGGCGCTCTAGCTCCGTATTGACCTGCTCATCGCTGACCTTGCCCTCGCGCTTCGAGACGGCGATGCCCTCGTAGTCCTTGATGTCGATCTCAGGCATCAGCTCGATGCGGGCGCTATAGCGCAGATGGACATCCTTGTGAGCGTCAGCCAGTTCTTCGAGCATCGGCTCGCTGATGATGCGCAAGGTCTGCTTGCCGATGATGTCGCCGAGCGTCTCGTTGACCAGCTCGCGGGCGGCGTCACTGGCCACCTTCTTGCCGAACATGCTCTCGAGCAGAGGGCGTGGTGCCTTGCCAGGACGGAATCCCTTGAGGTTGGCCTGCCGACCGAGCTGGCGGTAGCTGTCATCGAGCTTCTTGTTGACCAGCGTCTTGTCGATTTCGACCTTTAGGCGCTTTTCGACCGGGGAAACGTCTTCAAACTCGAACCGTACGGGTGAGCCCTGCATCAATCGCCTCTCTTACCTTCTTGTCGACCGGGCCGTGACGACCTGGCCTCTGCCTCGACCTCGTCGGGGCTGTGTTATAAGTGGTTGCCCGAGTTCCAGCCAGGAACCCTGGTTGCTCAGTGATTCAGGCAGTTTAGAAACAACCACTGCCTGTCGTAAAGCCCTGGCTACGCGGTTTCGGCGACTTCTTCGAGAAGCTTCGCCCAATAGATCATCCGATTGCAGTTCGGACAGATCTCCAGCGAGGCACCGCGCTGGATGATGTTGTAGAGCTGGGGCGGTATCCGCATATTGCAGCCACGGCAAGTGCCGTCGCGAACTGCCACGATCGCCAGACCACGACGCATCCGAATCGTCGAATACTTCTTTAAGAAGTCGGGCCTCAGTTTGGCTGCAAGTGCATCGCGGTGGGTGCGAGCAGCGAGTAGCTTGCCCTGCATCTCGGTGATGCGCTTGCCGACCCGCTCTTGCTCAGCCGCCAGTTCCTTGCGCTGTTCGCTGATGCGCGCTTCGTGCTCGCTGATCTTCGCCTGCTGCTCGGTGATCGCCTGGCTTAGCTTGACGATCTCTTCCTCTCGTTGCTCGAGCTGGCGACGAGTGGTTTCTAGCTCCCGCGAGATGGCGTTGCCCTCTTTGAGGTTCCGCACCTGCGAGCTCTTGGCCTTCGCTCGGCTGAGCTGTTCGGCCGCTTCCTTCTTCTCTTGCTCTTGGCCCTTGCGAAATGCCTCGGTGTCCGCAAGCTCCAGCCGCTTTTCGGCGAGTAGTCGATCGAGTTCGGCGATCGCCGACTCCACCGCCTGTATTCGCTCAGGTAGCGACTTGCACAGTCCTTCGAGTTCAATCAGTTCCGCATCGTGACGCTGCAGCTCTTCGAGCAGCTTGAGTTGGTCGCGCAACTTCTTCCTCCGGGAAACAGAAAAGGTGGGCCCACCTGGACTTGAACCAGGGACCAGCCGGTTATGAGCCGGCCGCTCTGACCAACTGAGCTATGGGCCCATGCAACGCCGCGCACCGTATCGAAAGCACACCCAAATGGCAAGCCAAGCAGTCGATTCGGTAAGTGTTTGGACCAATTTGGGCAGTTCGGCGCGCAATCCCTCTTGATTGCGTGGGGCCGGTTGCGGCATGGTCCAACCCGCTTCGGGAACCGACTGGGCAGCCTCTTGGTCGCCTCGGGACGAGGCCACTTACCACGCGGACATGATGGAACCTTCAATCGAACAACCTGCGGCCGAACAACCTGCGGGGCAGGCCTCGTCCTGCGGAGCCCTTCCCGACCGGAGCGATCGGGTGCTGCATTTCGCGGTGCTGTCGCTCTTATGCCTCCTGTATCTACCGTTCACCGGTGCCTACGGTCTGTGGGATCCCTGGGAGACTCACTACGGCGAGGTTGCTCGGCAGATGGCGTCTCGCAATGACTGGATCTCACTGTGGTGGCCGGGCTCACCCCAGGATCCGGCGAGCGGCGTCTTCTTTTCGAAGCCAGTGCTGACCTTCTGGTTGATGGCGCTGTCGCTCAAGGTGTTCCGCTTGGGGCATGCCAGCCCAGCGTTTTTCGACGAAATGACCGTTGGTTGGCGGGCGGAGTGGGCACTCCGACTGCCGTTTGTGCTGCTGGGCATCATCGGCGTGTTGGGCACGTACCACTTGGTGCGACGGGTGGTGTCACGCCGGGCGGCATTGTGGTCGACACTGGTGCTGGCGACCTCCACGCAATGGTCGCTGATTACTCGCCAGGCCATGACGGACATGGCTTTCGTCGCTCCGATGACCCTGGCAGTGGTGTTTGCGGGGCTTGCTCTGCTGCCGCAGCGACGTGATCCAGAAGACCCAAGCACGCCACTGGTCGACCTGAAAGAGGAGCTACCGCGTCGCACGATTCGACTCTTCGGTCAGGAGCTGTCCTGGCCGCACAGCCGGGCGTTTTATGGATTCGTGGCGCTGTTTGGCCTTCTGGTGCTGCCGCAGCTTGTGACAAATCTCATCCAGCTCAAGAGCTTCGCGGTGGTGATTCGCGGCCACGGCTATCGGGTCGCAGGCCCGGTGGCGATGTTGCCGTTCTGCATGCTGTTTGTGCTGTCGCTGTTGTGGTGTGCACAGGTGCGGAACCGGCGCTCGATCTATCTGTGGACGGCCTACGTATTCTGCGGGCTGGCGACACTGGCCAAGGGTCCAGCGGGCCTTGGAATGCCGGTCCTGACGCTCGGGCTGTTTTTGGTGCTGACCGGGCGACTCAGCGAACTGGTTGGGGCACGTCGCGACGTCCAGCCGACCGGCTTCTTGCTCAAGCTGCCCGAGCCGCTGCGTGAGATATGGTCCTACCAGGGGGGTCTGGAGTTATCACGGGGCCTGAGTGTCTTCCTCTGTGTGGCTGCGCCTTGGTTTGTCGCAATGATCGCTCGCCACGGCATGCCGTTTTGGATGGAGCTGATCGGGGACAACTACGTCCATCGCGCCCAAGGGAGACATGGCGACCGAGGCACGTTCGAGTACTACCTGCAGCAGATCACCAGCGGCATGTTCCCGTGGTCGGGCGTGGTAGCCGCCGCCGCCGTGTGGCTGGGACGATGGCTCAAGGGCAGTGATGAGCAGGGTGCGGCTCGTCGTCAGCTTGTGCTGCTGTGCTTGGCTTGGTTTGTCATCGACTTTGGCATCGTGACGCTGGTAAACACCAAGTTCCACCACTACATCCTGCCCGCGCTACCGGCGCTCGCGATCTTGGCTGGGCTGCTTCTGGACGATCTGTGTACACCGGTGTCACTGCTCCTGCGTAGGCAGCAGCGGGCGCTGATGATGCTCGTGGCGGTGCCGGTGACCTATTTGGCGGGCCGCGATCTGGCCAACTACCCGGCGCGTATCGGCTGGCTCTTTAATTACGACTACGTCAATGTTCCCAACGTCGGGCGTCCCTGGCCTGCCAGCGGGCTGTATGGGGAGCGCTACGAGTTCGGCCACCAGGTGTTTTTCTACACGCTGCTGGCCACCGCGACGGTTCTGCTTCTGTCCCTGCTTCCTTCCGGAGAGCGTGAGGAATCGAAGCCTGAGTCGTCACCCAGCCTGGCCGATCGCCTGGCTTCGTGGCCCGCACTGCTGGGGCTTTTGGTGGTGGTCTGTGGGCTGTTCGCAGTGGGCAATGGGTTCGCTCCATCACCGGAGCAGGTCGTTGCCTACTCCACCTCAAAGCTCCCGCCGGCGACGCTGCTGCCAGCCCGATTACAGCTAGCCTACCTGTTGCCCGCTGCACTGTGCGGTCTATGGCTGGTCGGCCTGCTCACGGTGCTTGCGGCCAAGTGGCGGCTGACGATCGGCGCGGCCCGGCGTGGCGCTCTGGGCGTCGTACTCGTCGCTTTGTGCGGGGTGGTCTGGAACTGCTGGGTTCTCGACCGTTTCATGGTGGACATCTCACCGCACTGGAGCCAAAAGCACGTCTTTGCGACCTACTACCGTCTACGCAAAGGCCCCGAGGAGCCAGTCATTGCCTGGATGATGTACTGGCGTGGCGAGAACTTCTATACCTGCAATCAGATTTATGACCATCGGGTAGAGCCCGGGGAAAAGACGGTCTTCCTTGGGGATCGCAACACCGAAAAGCTTCAGGAGTATCTGAAAGCTCATCCGGGTCGGCGGATGTTCTTTCTGATTGAGCGCCATCGACTGGAGACACTGCGCAGCCTGCTCCCCGAAGCAGCGCGCTCCACGCTCGAGGTTGTCGACGACAGCAACAACAAGGTGTATTTGGCGCGGGCGCAGCTCTAGTGGAGGGCTGGCCGTTCGTGTCACGGGTAGTTGGACCTAGGTGAAAGACCACAAGGAGACGATCATGAAGAACACGCTTAGCTTCCTGATGATAGCGATGCTGGCTGCGTGCCAGGGACCAGCTGGCGACAAGGGTGAATCCGGCCTGATGGGTGACAAGGGTGACAAGGGCGACAAGGGCGATAACAGCACGGGGGGAACTGCCGCGCTGGCTGCCTTGACGCCATCAACGATGTTTCCGGGTCGGACGGCGATGATGCAGCTCTCTGGTGTGGCGACGCACTTCCAGGGCACGAGCGCCATCACTTTCGATGATCCTGCGATCAAGGTCACCCGCGTTGACGTTGGTGGGAATTCGAACCTACGGCTGACCGTCGAAGTGGGGCTTAATGCCAAGATGGGCCCGCATGACCTGTCGATCTCCTCGCCCCCTACTGGCGGAGAGTCCGGGGCCGAGGATCTCAAGCTAAAAGGTGGTCTGACCGTGATGCCGTCGCTCGCCATTGAGCCGGCTTCTGGTGGTACCAGTGGTCCGATGGTGTCGCAGGGGGGACTGGTCGATGTGGCGGTTCGCAACCTCGACTACCGTGACAATCCATTTTGGAGCCTGTCCCGCTTTGCGGGCCCGATCTCGACGATCGGTACCGTCACGGCAACGACGGTGCGGATGTCGGGCACTGCGATCGTCGACGTTCTGGCTCCGACTGGTGCCTTGCCGGTTGGTGGGTCGACGGTGGGACCGTTTGGCCAGAACATCTACTACGTCAGTGATGCGGCAGACATGGCCGCTCCACAGGTGAAAGCACGTGCTGCCACAGCCCTTACGCTTGGAATGGCCAAGGCTGGCGAGACCATCAGCGAGAAGCGTGCCACCAACCTCTATAAGTTCACCACCGCGATGGATAGCCAGGTGGTTCATATGCAGTTTGGTACCCTCGGTGCTGGCTGGGCAGGCGGCCTTCGTCCGATCGGTTACACCGCCCCGGCCAGCGGCAAGTTCAGCGAGGGACAGGCGTTCGACTCGTGGGGAGCGGGCGCGGTTCCAATGACGAGGAACGTCCTTCAGATTGTTGCCAAAAAGGGTGATGGTTACGCTGCCGTACTGGCCAGTGATCAGTCTGGCTCGATGGGACACAGCTATTCGATCACCGCCAAGGCCGGGGCCGCTACCACACTCAGCAGCTTGAAGGAGCCGATGGGAGGGGACTCGACCTCCATGCCGCTGGCGTCCGTTGCCGAACTTGACAAGGCCTACTACGGTCTCGATGGCGCGATCGATATGGCCTACGAGGACGACTTCATCAAGTTCAAGGCGAAGACCGCCGGTAAGGTCTATGTCCAGGTTAGCGCTGTAGCCGGGCCGAACATCGGCGTCGGTCTCCGCGACGCGACCTGCGGCATGGTGGTGATGTCCACGCAGTACAGCCGGGGCGGCACCATGGGCATCGAGATTGATGCCAAGGCGGGGGATACCTACTGCCTTCGCATCAGCGGCGACACCGCCAGCACTCCCTACGGCTTGATCATCAGCCCCGCGCTGTAGTCCTCACCGGCGCGCCGAGGAGTCTCGACCGGCGCGCCTCCTTCTGTACGCTTCCTACCAGCCTGCCTCTTGCCAAAACTTAGCGTGGCGTCTCGTCCGTTTGTTGTCGCAGAACTGCCTGCTCGGCAAGGGTCGATTGCAGGGATCGATAGGTCTGCTGAAACAGCGAGCGGCCTGGCTCGATCACGAGCGCCTGCTGATACGCCTTGCGGGCGCCCTCGAGGTCGCCGTTGGCTTCGAGGACGATGCCCAGATTATAGTGCAGTGCGGCGTTGCCTGGGTCTTTGGCGATTCCGTCGACAAATGCCTGCTGAGCGAGATCCCAGGCATTGGATTTGGCGAACTGCAAGCCTCGCTTGTTGTCGGATTGGCTGTTGTTGGCAAACTCGATCGTCTTGGTGTAGCGAGTCGGCACGATGCGGGAGACGAACGGCCCGGGAATCGATTCGGCGAAGCTCGACAGAAGCGCTTCTGGCGGCGGCAGTTGCTGGAAAATGAGCTGCCTGCCATCGGTGTGGATCACCGAATGGTAAGAGAGCGGGGGTTGCGGGCCGTGGTAGGCCTTAACGCGGCTGGCCAGGCTGATGGGCTGGAGCAGCACCACGCGACCATCCGACACTCGTACAAGCTGTACCTTCATCTGCAACTCGGCGGTGCGGTTGATAAAGTGGAACGGGCGCTTTTCGATGATCACCGCCGGAGCGGGGGCTGCAACTACGGGTGCTGGCACGGGTTGGGCCACGGGTGGCGTGACCACTACAGGAGCTGTAGCCCGGCCATTGCGACGTGGCGGTGGAAGCACCACGGTGGGCGGTTCAGGCGCTGCCACGATCACTGGGGCTGCTACAGGGATCGAGACATCCACAAGATCGATGCCGCGTGCGTCCTGGATGCGCAGTGAATCCACCGAGCTGATAATCAGAGCATCAACGCCCAGTGCCTGTCCGATGCGAGCGAGACTCGGTCCTTCAAACAGTGCATCGGGCGACACCGCGACCTCCGACGCCAACTGGGCAAGGTCCGCTCGCTCCACGACAGCGAAATAGCCGTTGTCGTTCAGTCGCGCAACGATCTGGCCGGTCACTTGGTTGCTGAATTCCCGAGGTACGTCCGCAGTGGCCGGGAACCCAATGACGCCGATTTTGCGGATCCCGGAAATGTTCGCCTCGGCTGGGCGCACCATCGGCACCTTCACGTACAAGGCACACCCACCGAGAAATGCAGCCCACACCAACAACAGCACCGAGTATAGACGCCTCATCTGTAATCGCTTCCGCTCCCTGCCGGTTATGCTGACTGCGCCCTTCGCGCCCACTGTGATTGTATCCGCGAGAGCGGATCGAGAGTGTTGGTTTGTGTGCACGCCCCCTGTCTAGGCGATCTCGACAAATTGAATTTGTCCCAGTCACCCTTGCTAGGGGGTAGGTGGACAAATTGGATTTGTTCCAGGTGCCCTGGCAAGGGGGTAGGTGGACAAATTGGATTTGTTCCAGGTGGCTTAGGAAGGGGGGGGTGGACAAATTGAATTTGTTCCAGGTGGCCTAGGAAGGGGGGGGTGGACAAATTGAATTTGTTCCAGGTGCCCTGGCCAAGGGAAGGCCGCGATGGGAAGGACGTGCGATGTCCGGCACCCGGATGTCATCCGATATACGGACGCATTTCCTGCAAGTGACAAGGTCAAAACCCCAGCTCAGATTGGCCTTCCAGCAACGGGAACATACGACCGACCGATGCGACTTGTGATGTCGGCATGCCCTTCGCAGAGGACTCCGCTCGTCCTATCCAACCAAGGAGTGTTCCCATGCGTCTGAATCACTTGTCCCCTGCCGAGATGGTATCCCTGAGCCAGCCAATTCTGGACCCGAAGCATCCCGCGCACCTCGCCCTCAAGGTAGTCCCCGAGGCCTTCGCGCTGACCGGTCGTCTTCGGGCTGCGCATGACACACTGGTCGGTCGACAGCTCTATGAAGACGCACGTGCGCGAGCTCTCCAGCAGGAACTGCTAGGACTCAAAAGTACGCACGATGAGCTAGTGCGCGGGTTCGACAGCTTGCTTGGGGCCTATGAAACCCTGAGCGAGGAACCGGAAGTGCGTACGGCGTGGCAAAGGATCCACAAGCAAGTTCTTCCCGATGGACTGGGTGTGGTGAATCTGTCCTACTCTGCCGCTGGTGGCCATGCACTGCTGCTTGAGAAACGAATGGAGAGCGTTTCTGCATCCGATAAGAAGCTGCTAAAGAGCCAGTTTGTGGGACGGCGCAATGCTGCGAACCTGGTTCAGCGCTTGATCGAGCTCGGCTTGCTTCTGGGCAGCAAAGAGCAAGACCGACAGTCTCTTTTGGCAGGCCCCAATCCTGCCGAAATCTTTGGTGCTCGCCAGCAGTGGGCACGTACCGTCGGGTTGATGCTGTCACTTATCGACATGGCCCCACCGAATGCCGAGATCGAGCAGCACGTGCGGTCGCCGCTGCGAGCTGCTTCGATTCGTGCGGGGCGGCGACGGCGCGTTGAGGAACCAAAGCCAGAGCCAACGCCCGTGCTAGCACCGAGCTTGCCAGCGCCGCCGCCAGTCAGGACCGACAACGGGGGATGAGAGTCGGCTACCGAGCTGGTAGCTCGACCTCCAAGGTCAGCAGTTGGTTGGCGCGGACTTGGATCGAGCGAGTCAGGCTGTGATGATTCTGGGCGCTGACTTGAACGCTGACGGCCCGCTGACCCTCATCGCCCGCGACCGGAATCGCCATCACCTGCCCACCACGACCAACGACTCGTCCATCGACCACAACATCGACTGCGTTACTCGGGCCGAGCTTAGCGCTCCGGGCCTTTACGAGCAGCAGCGCCGGTTTCCAACGCAGACGCACCCGGATCTCCTCGATCGTACTATCTGATGGAAGAGACACCTTTTCGCTGTAGCAAGCCGGATTCTCAAACACGAACTCGTTTGGCCCAGGCAGAAGTTGCACGCTTCGCACATCGGTACCGTAAGCACCAAGGCGTTTGCCATTGTGGGTTACCGTGACGGATTTCGGCCAGGGCTCTAATCGAACCGAGCGGAGCGCGGCCGCAGTGCGTGGTGGATTGGTTTTGTGGAGTGGACGTAGCTTGCCCGTTCCGAGATCCCCGCCGAGATCGAAACCCACACCGCCGTTTGGGCGGTCATCGACAGCAATGGTCGGTGCTTTGTCGGTGTCGCTGTGTTCGAGGGCGTCCTGGCTTGCCAAGTCCGCTCGCGGAACGATGGTTAGTGGTGGTCGGTGGAGGACTGGACTGCTTAGTCGCCGGATGGAATAGACGCCAACTCCGGCCACGACCGCTGCGCTGGCCAGCCCCAATCCAGCGGTGACCAGCATGCTGCGAGCACGTTGTCGTCGCGAGGCTCTGGCGATCAGGGCTTGCGCCTCGGAGTGGCTGGCGTCCAGAGAGAGAACCCGACTCCAGGCAGCCAGCGCGGCCGCAGTACGACCTTCGGCGATCAGTTCTTTGCCCGACACGATTAGCGTCGAAAGGAGCTGAGGCAGAAAGCCCTGCCAAAACCCTTCAGGATCTGTGAAGTAGGCACGAAGCTGATCGCGTGGAGCGGTCAGGCCACTTTGACGGAGAAACTCGCCCAGCGCTGTGCCCAGGCTGCGGGCTGTCGGATAACGCTCGGATGGGGAGGTCTGGAGTAGGCGATCGATGATCTGAGCGAGCAGTCGAGGGCAGCTTGGCACTCGCTCGGCGATGCATTGGTGTTCGCCACGGGCGATCAGCGTCAAGGTCTCGTGGGGATTGCGACCCGCAAACGGCATCGCCCCCGAGAGCGCTTCATACAGCAACACGCCCAAGGAGAAGAGATCGGAGCGACCGTCTTGCGGTTCGCCGCTGATGTGTTCGGGGGCGATGTAGGCCGGAGAACCGAGAAGCTGGCCCGTGTTGGTGACCGAGTCATTGTCGAGCAGTCGAGCAATGCCAAAGTCACAGAGCACCAGTCGCCCGTCGGTCCGAATCATCACATTTTCGGGCTTGATGTCGCGATGGATGATCCCAAACTCATGGGCGGTGGCGAGTGCATCAGCCAGCGCCCAGCCGATCAGCGCTACGATTTCTGCGGGCAGCGGAGCGTGTAGCTCCAAGAACCGGCGCAGCGTGGGGCCACTGATGAACTCGGTGACCAGATAGCTGTCTTCCGACTCGGCCTCACTGAAGGCGTAAATTTCGAGGATGTTCTCGTGGTGGAGCCTGGCGACGGCCCGGGCTTCGCGGGCAAAGCGCTGACGGGCCTGCGGCTCACTCGCAAGGTGCGGGTGCATCAACTTGATAGCGACCTCGCGATCGAGCTTCTCGTCGTGGGCGCGGAAGACGGATGCCATCCCCCCATGCCCGACAAGCTCTAGCAGTCGATAGTGCGCGAGGGTACGCCCGACCATCGTGAGCGGCAGCCTAGCACCTCGACACGAGGCTCAGCAAGGCCCCAAAGCATCCCTAGGCCGGATCGCTCACTGGGCGAGAGCAAACCTGCCTGCGATGACCAGGCTGCGCCGCATGATGGTGCGGATGCAGACGGGGATTTTTGCGTTTGGACACGGGGTGTTACAGTAGAGGCCTACCATTCAACGTACGGAGAGAAGCGGTCAATGTTCGACTTTGATCTTCCCGAACCGGGACTGTACCGAACCACCCAGCCAATGCCCGGCAACGATGCCATCCCCGCCGGTGTACTGGTCTTTATCGGCCAGCCGAAGACCGGTGGCGTCAAGTTCATCGTCCGTCCGGCGGACAATCGTCGGAACCGCTGGTTCTGGCGGGATCCGACGACGCCGCTCAAAGCCACCCATGCGGCCTGGGCGCGCACGCTAAAAGCGCTGCCGTCAGAAGGCTTTTACACCCTGCCCGAAACGATCAACATGGATGGCGGTGGGAAGTGGCTCAAGGGTGCCATCGTCGAACTCGGCTACAACGAGGAAGGCAAAGGCATCCTTTTTGTCGGTCAGTGGCAAGAAGACGGCGAAGACAACAGCCTGTTCTTCAGCGATCGCGGCATGCAGATTGACGATAGGCTGCTGTCAAAGCTTATCTGGGCCCCCATTCTGCCGGTCACCGGGAAACCTCAGTAGCGGCCGCGATTTTCCCCGTTACATGCGGCCGACATCGAGCAAATCCTGATACACTCCTAGCCCTCCTCGCGCATGGCATCCGTCAGCATTCGTCGTCTGTGCAAAGACAAACCGTCGGCCCTCGGTAAAGGGGGGCCTCACCGCATATTGCACGACATCTCGATGGATGTTGCCGATGGTGAGTTCCTGGTCCTGGTGGGCCCTTCGGGGTGCGGCAAGACCACGCTGCTGCGCTGCATCGCTGGACTCGAAGATCCGAGCTCAGGTGAGCTAGCCATCGATGGAAAGCGTGTGAACGAGATCCCGCCGCAAGGGCGAGACATCGCGATGGTGTTCCAAAGCTACGCCCTCTATCCGCACATGACGGTGTACGACAACCTGTCATTCGGACTCAAAATGCGGCATACCCCGCCTGCTGAGATCAAAAAGCTCGTCGAAGAAGCGGCGAGCATGCTTGAGATTGGGCACCTATTGTCTCGCTATCCCCGGGAGCTTTCCGGTGGTCAGCGTCAGCGGGTCGCGATGGGACGTGCGGTGGTGCGCCGACCCAAGGCATTTTTGTTCGACGAACCGCTGTCGAACCTGGATGCAGCGCTGCGTCAGCAGATGCGACTGGAGCTGTTGCGGCTGCATCGTCGGCTCAAAGCGACCATGATCTACGTCACCCACGATCAGGTAGAGGCGATGACGCTCGCCGACCGCATTGCGATTTTGCGACAAGGGCGGATCGAGCAGATCGGCTCGCCAGCGCAGCTCTACGATCGTCCGGTCAACACCTTCGTTGCCCGATTCTTTGGCACGCCAGAGATGAACCTGATCGACGGACAGATGGACGATGGCTGGTTCGTGGGGGATGGCGTTCCGTTTCGCGTTCATGTGCCGGGCTACGCAAACCAGCCGGTGACGCTTGGGGTGCGGGCGGAGGATCTCCACCTGCATCAGAGCGAGGTCGGTGAGCTACCACGGGGTCGTATTGATGTCGTGGAACACCATGGCCATGAGGATCTGCTCCACGTGCGGTGCGGGGATAAAGTGCTGTCGGTGCGTTCCGTGGCCCATAAGTCACCGCCCCCGGGGACCGACACTGCGCTGGTGGTTTCACCGCAGAACTGCCACCTGTTTCAGCGGCGGGACGGGCAGGGCGATGGCAGCCGACTGGAGCCGTATGGCCAAAGCGAGGCTGCTGCCTGATGCACGCGCTTTCCGTGCTTCTCGTCACCAAGCTGGTGGTCTGGCATGCCTATTCAGGTGGTGAGGAGAAGGCGCTTACGCAGGTCGTTCGCTCCTTCCAAGAACAGCACCCGCAAGGCCCAGAGATCGAAGCGATTGGCGTTCCGTACGGTAACTTTGCGGACAAGCTTCAGGCGGCGATTCCTCGGGGACACGGTCCCGATGTCTTTATCCAAGCGCACGATATCGTTGGTCAGTGGTCGAAGCTGGGCCTGCTCGAGCCGCTGAATCGCCATCTGCCCCTCGATGAGGTACTGCCCACTCTATGGCCCGAGACGATCGCGCCGCTCCGGGATGGGGAATCGGTACTGGGGTTGCCGCTGTCCTTTAAGAGCCTGGCGCTGTTCTATCGCAAGGACTTGGTGCCGCAGCCGCCACGGACTACCGAGGAGATACTTGCTATCGGCGAGAAGCTCAAAGCCGCCAGCTCACCGGGCAATCGTCGCTACGGTCTGGTCTACGAGGCTGGGAACTTCTTTAAGCACGCGGCGCTGCTGCATGGCTTCGGTGGCAGCATCATCCCGCCAGGGAGTCCGATACCCAAGCTCGATACGCCCGAACAGCTCCGAGCGCTGACCTTTGTGTCCCAGTTGGTGCGTCGTGGCGATCTGCCTGACGAAATGTCGGCGGTCCTGACCACCCAGTTCTTTAATGAAGGACGGGCGGCGATGACCATCAACGGGCCTTGGTTCATTGCCGAAATTGCGCCCGGCGTTCCCTATGGTGTCGCGCCCATGCCTGTGATCTCGGAGACGGGCAACGTAGCGGCACCGCTTACTTCGATTGAGGCGGGCTTTGTGTCGGCCCGTAGCGAGCATCCTGCCGAGGCAGCGCAGTTCCTACGCTACTTGGCTGGGCCGCAGTCGGCGCGGGTACGGGCGCTCGTGGGCAGACAGTCGGTGGCGGAGACGACCACTTGGCAGCTTCCTGAGGTGCAACACGATCCGGTGCTGAGTGCCTTTCTGGCTCAGCGCTCACACATCGTGCCAAGTCCGACCCATCCAGCGATGCGGGCCTTCTGGGAGCCGGGCGAGCAGGCTCTGCGCCAGGTACTGCGTGGGGCCGAGCCCAAGGATGCACTGCGCAGCTCCCAGAAGCTCCTCGATCAATACCTGCGTCCGGCACCGGGCACGGCGCAGGAAAAGCCGTACCTTATCGCGCTATCGGTGCTGGCGCTGGTTCTGTCGGGCTGGCAGTACCTTCGCCTGCGTCATCGCAACGTCTTTGGCGAGGCCTGGCGCGAGCGTGGGGCGTATGGCTACATCGTGCCGGCGCTGCTCGCGATGGTGCTGCTGACGCTGATTCCATTTCTGGTAGGGGCTGGGATGTCGCTGTTTCATCGCGACCTCGATGGTGGCTGGCGGTTTGTAGGCACCCAGAACTTTCGCGACATCTTGCTGTGTGTGGACGGCGGCTGCTTCGAGCCGATGAGCTTCTACTTCACCTTGCTCGTGACCCTGTTGTGGACGGCGGCAAACGTCGTGCTGCACTTGGCGATTGGTGGAGGACTGGCCCTTCTGCTGCGGAGTCCGTGGCTCAAGCTGCGCGGCGTCTATCGGATGCTGCTCATTGTCCCGTGGGCCGTCCCCAATTACATCACTGGGCTCATTTGGAAAGGCATGTTCAACCGGCAGTTTGGGGCGATCAACGGGCTGCTGGTGCTGATGGGGATCCCACCGGTATCGTGGTTTAGTCATTTTTCCACCGCGCTAGCGGCCAACATTGCGACCAATGTCTGGCTCGGGTTCCCGTTCATGATGGTGGTGGCCCTGGGGCACTTGGCGCAGATTCCGAATGAGCTGGAAGAAGCGGCGATGCTGGATGGTGCGAGTCGATGGCAGCGGCTTCGCCACGTGGTCCTGCCCCTGCTGTTGCCCGCGATGTTGCCATCGGTGATCTTGGGCGCGGTGTGGACCTTCAACATGTTCAACGTGGTGTTCCTGGTTTCGGGTGGAGAACCCGATGGGGCCACCGACATCCTGGTGTCCCAAGCGTACCGCTGGGCGTTCACACGGGGTCATCGCTATGGCTTTGCTGCGGCCTATGCGGTGTTGATCTTTGTCATCCTGATCATTCAGTCCGCGCTGACCCGGCGTTTGACTGATCGTCGCTGACAGGCGATCTCATCACGCTTTTGCGATCACACAGATCGTTCGCGTAGGGAGGGCGTTTGACCCCGGCATTGCAACCGGAGGCCTCATGATCTCGCTACACCGTGTCTTTACCCTCGCGACTGTGTTCACTGTCTCTGCTTTTCCTGTCGCCAGTGCGCTGGCCGGCGCGCCGCTACAACCTGTTGGCAAAGCCTGTCTGACCGAATCGGCACGGGCCTCTGCGAAGAACGATCCGCAGGTGCGTGCTACTGCCAACAAGGGGCTCGCATTCCTGGCGCAGTCCAGTCGGGCCTGGACTACACAACATCGCTGCTTCGGCTGTCACGTCCAGGCCGTCACCATGGAGGCTCTGTCGGTCGGCAAGAAGCACCAATACACGGTGGCGGGAAGTGACCTTTCAGAGATGGTGCGTGCGCTCAAGATGGGGGTGACCGCAGGTGGCCACACCACCGGAATTGCGTTCGAGGGCTCGGCGTGGGCGAGATACGATCAATGGGTCGGCAACAACGAAACAGACCAGCTATTGCGCTACGCCAACGAGCTACTGGCCGTTCAAGCGCAAGACGGCGCGATAAACGATGATGATCGACGCCTTCCGGTGACCGGTGGCACGCTGGAGACAACGTTCCAAGCGGCGCAGACCTGGCGTCAAGCGTACGCCCGAACGGCTGATGAAAAGTGGCTGTCCCCGATGCGACGGGCCGAGTCCTACTTGGTGAAGCGGAGTGCGTCCTTTGGGAACGGACAGAACGTGTATGTCCAGGACATCAACTTCTCTCTGCTCGGACTTTTGGCATCTGGCGTGACTCGTACCGAAGCAAGTGCGCACAACTTGATCAAGCTGCTGCTCGCCCGGCAGAATCAGGACGGGGGATGGGGTCTTGACACCGGCAAGAGTGATGCCTTTGCGACCGGACAGACGGTGTACGCTCTGAAGCTGGCGGGGTATTCGGACAGTGATCTGTCGGTAGCGCGAGGCATTCGCTATCTGGTGAGTACCCAGGGTGAGAGCGGTGCCTGGCGCACCTATAAGAGCAATCAGGGGGGCGCGGAAAAGGCCGAGACGATGTGGGCTGTGCTGGGCCTGGTGACGGTGGACGTTGCGAGTCTTACGGTGAGAGGACTCACCGATGGACAGCACGTGGAACCGAAGATGAACCTGGGCGTGTCCGCTGCGGACAATCAGGGGGCCGGCATCAAGCAGATGGAAATCCTGCTCGATGATCGCAGCCTTCACACGGAGTGCGGAGCGAAGCTGTCGTACACGCTCGACACCACGACACTCCCCGCAGGTAAGCACATCATCGATCTGGTCGCGGTGACGGAAAAGGGACAGCGGAGCGTACGGCGTTTTACGGTCTATGCTGGTGATGTGTTCATGACCGAGCTTGGCGCGCAGTTTGATGAAAAGGCGAGCGCCTCCGTGGTCTCCCTTCGCAACATTGCGCCGCTGTCTGAGCAGACCGGGTCCGTCGAACTTGAGGTTTACTCCGTCAAAGACGGTGGCAAAGATGCGGCAGGCAAGCCAGGCAGTAAGAACGAGCCGAAAGACCGGGTCTTTGTCAGTAGCAAGAAGGGACAGGCGGGCGGACTGGCCTTCAGTTGGAATGGCAGTGGTACGGATGGCAAGCCGCTCCCGGTGGGTCGCTACCTGGCGAAGGTCGCGTTCCGGGATGCGTCGGGCAAGGTTCGGCAGAGTGACAGCACGGTGTTCTTCCACGGCAGTGAGGCTGCACAGCGAACTCAGTTTGCGGAGGTCGAAGGCCAGATCGCGCTGAAGGGAGGCTCGGGTTCCGCCAATACGCTGGTCGAGTTGGTCGACAAAGCGGGGCGGGTCGTGCAGGCGACGCGGACCACGGAGCAGGGCAACTATCGCTTCAAGACCGTTGATCAGGGCGACTACCGGGTGCGGGTGCGGAAGCAGGGCTTCTCGGACCTAGAGCAGCCCATTCAAGCCGCTCCTGCCGCCGCTCCAGCCAAGGCCAGCATGAGCTGGTAGTCGCCGCCCGCCCACTCCCCCTTGTCATGGATTTGTCATGGGGGAGTCATTTTTCACCCCACCGTGAACCGACGAGACAAGTTTCCGATATCTTCGCGAAGATGGACGATCGATACAGAGAGCCGTGGGCGGAGACGTGGCGTCGACGGGCGGTAACCATTCCTCTCTTTTACTTGGTGGGGACGCTGTTGATTGCGCTGGCCCCGGTGATCCTTCTCCTGTGTTTGGTCGCAGCACTTTTTGAAAAGCGCCGTCTGGCCAAGCTGCGCTTCATGAGCTTCCTTGGGGGCTACTTTGCGGGGGAGATGCTGTTTCTGCTGCTCGCAGCGCTACAGTGGTTGCTGCTCGCAGGTTGGACCAAAGCCGGTAGGGCGCGACTGTCTCGGGCTACCGAGGGACTGGCCGATGCTTGGGGACTGGTTCTGTATACGCTGGGGCGGCTGAGCTTTGACCTGACGATTTCGATCGAGGGTTTGGACAGCCTCAAACAGCCCGGACCGCTGATTGTGCTGCTTCGGCACGCCAGCCTGGGCGATACGCCGCTTGGGCCTACGTATCTAGGGCATTACTTTGGGTTCCGGCTGCGCTATGTGGTCAAACGAGAACTCATCAACGATCCCGTGTTTGATGTGATTGGGACTCGCCTTGGCTCGTGCTTTGTGCGGCGAGGATCCAAAAACGGCGGGCGAGAGGTCGAGGCGGTGTGCGCGCAGCTTTCGCAGATGAGTCCCCGCGATGCGATCATCTTGTATCCAGAAGGGACTCGGTACTCGGAGGACAAGCGGCTCAAGGTGCTAGAGAAGCTGCGTCGGGACAATCCGGCGATTCATGCCAAAGCGGCTCAGCTCCATCACGTCCTGCCACCACAGCTTGGCGGGCCGGTCGAACTGTTGTGCCGGAACGCTTCTGCCGATGTTGTGATCTGTCAGCATGTGGGGTACGAAGTGGCTTCTAGTTTTCGCGATCTGGTCGATGGACGGGCAGTACATCAGCGCATCGAAGTGCTGTTTCGACGGATCCCATACGCGGAACTGCCAAAAGAGCGCGAGGCGATCACGATGTGGCTATTGGATGAGTGGAACAAGCTCGATGACTGGGTGGCGGAACGGAAGCCTCGCGTGATTGTGCCGTCTGCTCCCGATCTCTCGTCCATTGCGCTGAGTCCGGAGACCAAGCCCTAATGCTGCGCAACACCGTTCCTAGGCAGATTCCACCGCTGGTACTGGCTGCATTTGAGGCGGAGCTGGACAAAGCGGAGCAGGCCTTGTCGGCTCGGGATTATTCATCGGCCTGGGCGCTGCTGGAACGTGCCCATGTGCTGGGGCAAGCGTGGAATGGACCCCATGCGCGAGTGCATCTGGGGATGATCCGCTGGAGCGCACGGCGCGGAGCCATGTGGCTGATGATTCGGCAGAGCTTGATCTTGCTGAGCAACCCGCTGGCCACTGCGCTCGTGCGGCGAATGGTGGGCGCCAGCGGTCAGAACGTGAATCCATGGCGGCGCGGTCCGGTGCCCGAAGATCTCGCACAGATACTTCGCGAGGGAGTCGCGTCCGTAGCCGGAAACTAGTGCTCCGGTCCGCGACGAAGCTTGTCTTGTCGGGGGAGAACGTGTTACACGCCGCCCCGATGTCGCAGACTAACACGCTCGTCCGCTCTGTCCGCTTCTCGCTCCTGCCCGGCTGTGTGTTTCTCTCGCTAGTGGCTGGGTGTAGTGGGCTTATCGCTCCCGATCCGTACACCGGGACCATCGACCCTTCGGGATTTGACAAGCAGTACCGCTTTCAACCGACCACTCGCGATGACCCAGCGCTCGGTTGTCTCATGCCTCGCCGAGGCTGGGATGGCACGTCGCTGACTGACGGCCTGCGCTTCTACTACTTGGGCGCGCTGTTTGCTTCTCAGCTCGACCTAGCAGGTGCCTTTGATACCTCGCGAGCGCTGCCGCCATCGGTCTATCAACTGACCGGCTGCAATGCACCCGAAGGTCGTGAGGATCCGGGCGAGTTCGACATCCGGCTCAATAGCTACGACAAACGTGTGCAGTACCCGATCCTCTCGCAGGGACTGTTTCCGGTGCAGGTCGGCGCTGCTTCGGAGCCGACGGCACAGGCTTCTTACAAGCCGTTCCACATGGTGATTCAGGCGTCGCTCGGGGCTGGGGTTCGCGATCGGATGGGCTGTAACGACGTCAAGCGAGAGCTGTCACTGCTCGAGCGAGCCGGTTGGGATCGAGCGACCAAGGCTTTTCCCGATGGAACTCCCAAGGATCTCGACTTTGCGTTCCCAAGCCGGGAGCAGATCAAGTCGGGAGCCCCGCGCTGGAAAGACTGGCCGATGGTAAACGTCGGTGCGCCCGTGGGTCGCAGCCTGGATCCGGTGCAAGCGTGTCCGTTTGTGACGGGGAGCAAGGCGGTCTATCCCAAGAGTCTCAGCGATCGGGACTCGACCTTTGAGTTCCCCGCGCAGGCATGGTTCCGGGGGCTGCTGTCGGGCTATATCGATGGCGGTGATCTTCCAGTGGTCACCGAGGGCCGGAAGTGTCCTGCCCTGTTCGATTCGGGCAGAAAGTGCAACGAACTCAAAGACGGCATGCTGACGACGTGCAGCACAGCCGATGGCGAAGTCTGTACCTCGACGGATGTTACCAAACCGGGCTCTTGTCTGGTTCCACCACCGATCTGTCCGGTGGTCAACGACCTCTACGTGTCGAAGGATGAGTATGTACCTCCTGGCGGATCGGGCTATGACGCGAGCGATCCGCTACCTCGCAGCAAGGCGATCGTGACGCTGGCTGATCCGGTGGACATGACCAAGACGCGCAAGGCCGATGCGCTGGCGATGTTTGCCGCGTCACCTGGTCAGCCCGGGTTTTCCCCGGTCTGTCGGGTTCGCTGGATCGACCTGAGCAAGCTGACGACCTGCGCCAAGAGTGAGACCGATGCCATTCGGCCACGGCCGTTGTGTACGGTTAGCGAGATCCTCGCCAATCCGGGGGCAATTCTGCCGACTGCTCCTGGCAAGGATGTCTACGTCCACTGTCTGTTCTTGGCGGCGGCCAAGTAGCTTGAGGGGTCCGTCGATGAGATTCGGAAGAGGGCTGTGGGCGGCTCTGCTGCTCTTTGTGCTTGTGCTGTGTCCGCTGTCCGCTCAGGCGATTGGCGAGGTCACCGGTCGAATTGGTGGCGTCGTTACGATTGACGGCACCAAGGATGGTCTTTCAAGTGTCCCGATTGTGGTGAGGTCGAAGCAGCTCATCGGCGGCTCTCGAACGATCGAGACCGGTGATGATGGGAGCTATCTGTTTCAGAGCTTGCCGCCAGGAACCTACGAGCTGGAGGCCAAGATTGAGGGCTTTGCGCCCGTTGAGCAGCGCGGCATCGTGGTGGTCGCAGGACAACTGGCGGCGGTCGACGTGGTGCTCCGGGTCGGACAGATCACGGAAACCAAGCGCATCATCGAAAAGCGCAACCCGATCCTCAATCCGGAGAGCGCGGTATCGACGACGACGCTCGATAACCAGAAGGTGTCGCGGACGCCGGTATTTCGGCAGGTGCAATCGATCGCCCAGTTGGCCGCTGGCGTGGGTCCGGGCACGACGCCATCGGTTCGTGGTGGCCTATCGCGCTATACCCGGTTTCTGGTCGATGGTCTGGATACCTCGGACATTGTGACCGGCGGGCTGAGCTCGCCGATGAACTTTGACGCGGTGGAGCAGTACACCCTGTTCACGGGGGCGATGGACGCGGAGTACAACTCACTCGGCCTGGTTCAAAACATGGTGACGCGCTCCGGTGGGAACAACTTCACCGTGGATGCGAGCTTGGTGATCCAGCCAACGGCCTTCTATCTGCGAACCCGCTACGGGGCCCAGGCACCGCAGCAAAATGGGGCGCTGGTCTATGATGACCGAGATCCGCCGGTACGCGACTTCTACTCGGTGAACGCCAACGTGGGCGGTCCGATTGTGAAGGATCGCCTGTGGTTCTTTACGTCGTTCCAGTTCAACTACAACCGGGCGATGATCACGGTGCCGCCGTTTCCTTGGCTCGGGATCACCGATGATACGGACCGCTTCCGCGACACCTATACCTACCTGGGCCGGGCCAAGCTTACCTGGCAGGTGACGACGGGAACGCGACTGTCGGTGTCCTTCAACATCGATCGCAACTTCATCACCAATGGTGCCCAGCAGACCACTCTTGCCGCAGAAGCGGAGCGTCGCACGGGACGCGGTGGTGAGTGGTTGGTGGTGCTGCTCGATTCGGCGATCTCACCCAAGTGGATGTTTCAGATGCAGGCGGGCTTTACCACCAAGCGCTCGGTCGAAGACACGATGCGGGTGGGAGACGATGGCCTGCCGGACCGCGTGACGCCGTCTCATAACCTGCGCACCTCGGACCAGTTCAACGGCGTAACGTACCTAAATAGCGCGCTCGGCTGGAACCAAGAGACGAAGTACCGCATCCAAGTCGATCCCACGCTGCTGTACAGCTCGATGGGTCTTGGCGGGATGCACAACGTCAAGATCGGCGCTCAGTTTGCGTACATGAGCTACAGCCATAACGTCGGGATCGCGGGTGGTCGCAACTATGTCGATACCATTCCTGGTACCCCGTGTGATCCCGCCGACACGAATACTCACGGGAGCTGCTCACAGGTTACCGAGTACCCCGACTCGTTTCCCGATGGCAGCACACCTGGAGGCGGTTTTACGACGACTGCGGATGCCCTCAACATTGGCTTCTTTGCCCAAGACCGCTATACGATCAAGCGCTACCTGACGCTGGTACCGGGATTCCGATTCGATACCGGAATCCTGCGTGACTACCAAGGAAATCGGCTGGGATCGCTGATTGGCTATGGTCCGCGCCTGTCGATTGTCTATGACCTTCTTCATGATCGGTCGACGCTGCTCTCTGCGCACTACGGACGCCACAACGACATGGGCAACTCGTACATTGCGGACCGTGGCAACCCGCAGCAGCTAGCGATTCAGAAGAACTGGGACGCTGCCAGCAAGTCGTTCATCGAGCGCAATCGCTCTGGTGGACCAGGTGGACAGCTCTTTGCGGACAACGTGACGCCGCCGAGCTTGGATGAAGCATCGGCAGGCATCCGGCGCGAGATCGTAAGTGAGATGATCGTCGGCGTGGACTATACGTTCCGGCGCTATTCCAATATGTGGACCAACGCCGAGGTCAACCAGGTCTGGGATCCGGCAGGAACTCGTATCGTGGGGTACGTCAATGGTGAGCGTCGCAGGATCTTTGTCGCGGAGACTCCCGATGACGCGCAGCGGACGTATCACGGACTTGATCTGTGGGTGCAAGGGAATCCGGGGAACTGGGGGCTCGTGGCTTCCTATACGCTGGCATTTACCGATGGCACGGTGAGTGACTACTTCTCGGCGTTCAAGCAGAACGCACGGCTCAACACGCTGTTTAGTGGGCCGATGTCCGACAACTACCGGCACACGATCAAGGGGGCCATCGACTACAACTTCGACTTCGGTCTCAACGCCAGCGTGCGCATGCAGTACCGGACCGGGGCACCGCAGTGGAAGGTGTTCCAGAGTCCAGAGGATGCGAGCTTTTCCCTGTATCGATCGCCGCGTGGCACTTCCACCGGCACCAGGGTGAACGATCCCACGACCTGGGCGGAGTTTAAGCTCCCGGATCAGTTCCTGCTCGACTTGCAGTTCACCTACAACTTCCAAAAGCTCATCGGTCAGCGCTTCGACTTGATGCTCCTCCTGTTCAACATCTTCAACAGCGGAGTACCGACGTCTATCGATCAGCGGAACGGCACCACGTTTGGTGCAATCCAAGGGCGTCAGGACAACTTCAACGCCGAGATCATCATTCGCTATCGGTACTAACTCGACATGACGCAGGGCAACCGGTTACAGCTTGTTTCGTCGATGGAGCCGCGTGGCGATCAGCCTGCGGCAATCGTTCAACTCACCGAGGGCCTGGTCCGGGGGGACAAGCGCCAAGTGCTGCTCGGTCTCACCGGATCGGGCAAGACCTTTACGATGGCGTGCGTCATCGAGAAGGTCCAAAAGCCAACCCTCATCATTGCTCACAACAAGACGTTGGCGGCCCAGCTCTACGGCGAGTTCAAGGAGCTGTTTCCGCACAACTCCGTCGAATACTTCGTTTCCTATTACGACTATTACCAGCCCGAAGCCTACATCCCGACCTCGGATACGTTCATCGAGAAGGACTCTTTGATAAACGAAGAGATCGATCGGATGCGGCACTCGGCGATGCATGCGGTGGCGTCGCGCCGTGACGTGATCGTGGTCGCCTCCGTGTCGTGTATCTACGGCATCGGTGACCCCGAGTTTTATCGCAGCATGGTGATTGGGCTGGAAGTGGGGCAGACGGTGCGCCGGGATGCCGTGCTGCGGCGGCTGGTGGAACTTCAGTACGAGCGCAATGACCTCGACTTCCACCGAGGTACGTTCCGTGTCCGAGGCGACACGGTGGAGATCTTCCCGCCGTTTGAAGAGGAAGTGGCGGTTCGCATCGAGTGGTTTGGCGATGACATCGACACGATCTCAGAGGTCGACCCCCTGCGCGGCAAGACCCTGCGCAAGCTCAAAGAGGTCAGCATCTTTCCAGGATCGCAGTACGTCACACCCGCCGATGCGCTGGTGCGGGCGATGTCCGCGATCAAAGAAGAGCTGCGCGAGCGGATCACGTACCTCAAAGACAACATGAAGCTTGTCGAGGCCCAGCGGATTGAGCAAAGGACTTTGTTCGACCTCGAGATGCTCGACCAGATGGGCCACTGTAGTGGCATCGAGAACTACTCACGGCACCTGTCGGTCCGTGCACCAGGAGAGCCGCCCGCCACGCTGATTGACTACTTCCCGAAGGACTTTCTGTGCATCGTCGATGAAAGTCACCAGACCGTGCCGCAGATTCAGGCGATGTATCGCGGCGACAGGTCACGCAAAGAGACGCTGGTCGATTACGGGTTTCGCTTGCCCTCGGCACTGGACAATCGGCCGCTCAAGTTCGAGGAGTGGAACCAGCGGGTGACGCAGGCGGTGTTTGTGTCGGCCACCCCTGGCGACTATGAGTTGACCCAGACCGGCGGCGTCGTGGTGCAGCAGGTCATTCGGCCAACGGGTCTTCTCGATCCAGAGATCGAGATTCGCCCGGTGGGTACGCAAGTCGATGACTCGATCGCCGAGATCAGGCAGCGGATTGCGATGGGGGATCGTGTTCTTGTGACGACGCTGACCAAGCGGATGTCGGAACAGCTCACCGAGTTTTACGCCGAGAACGGCATTCGCGTTCGCTACTTGCACTCCGACATCGACACGATGGAGCGCTCCGAGATCATTCGTGATCTGCGCCAGGGAGTGTTCGATGTGCTCGTGGGCATCAACTTGCTACGAGAAGGTCTCGACCTGCCGGAAGTGTCGTTGGTGATGATCCTGGATGCCGACAAGGAAGGGTTTCTGCGCGCTGAGCGCTCGCTCATCCAAACCTGTGGTCGGGCAGCCCGAAACGAGCATGGCAAGGTCATCATGTACGGCGATCGGATCACGCGCTCGATGCAGGTCTGCCTGGATGAAACGGCGCGTCGTCGCAAGATTCAGCACGAGCACAACCTCAAGCACGGGATTACGCCGCAGACGGTGAAACGGAAAGTGAACGATCTGCGGGCGCTGGTGCATGACGAAGTGCTCAGTGCCGAGCAGGAGCTGGCTGCGGGCGAAGCGCGACCGGGTTATGGCAGCGACAAGGATCGCAAAGGGCGGCCCGACAAAAAGACCGGGATGCCCTTTGGTGGCAAGAAGCAGGCAGCCAGCAAAGACGAGGCCCCGCTCGACTTGGCGAACATCCCAGCGCTGCTTAGCAAGTTGAAGGGGCAGATGAAGGAGGCGGCCGCCGATTTGAACTTCGAGCGGGCCGCTTCGCTGCGTGATCGGATTCGCGAGCTAGAACAGCTCGACCTGATGTTGCGGTAGTTACCAGCCGCCGAAGAAGTCTTTGACCTTGCCGACGGTCTTGCCGACGGTCTTGGCCGCTCCGCCGAGGCCACTGGCGAGAGTCGATCCCGCGCCCTTGATCCCTTCCCAAGCGCCGGATGCCTTTTCGCCGACCCAATCCTTGGCAGCGCCGAGGGCCTTGCCGGTGGACTGGATGGCGTTGCCCGCAAACTGCTTGGCTTGACCGGCTCCAGCGACGACGTCACCCCAGCCGAGCTTACCATCGCCATCGCGATCGGCAGCATTGTGCAGGGCCTTGCCAGCCGCATTGGCCTTGTCACCCACCCAATCCTTGGCAGCGCCGAGGGCCTTGCCGGTGGACTGGATGGCATTGCCCGCGAACTGCTTGGCCTGACCAGCACCAGCGACGATGTCACCCCAACCGAGCTTGCCGTCGCCATCGCGATCGGCGGCGTTGTGCAGGGCTTTGCCGGCAGAGTTGGCCTTGTCAGCCACCCAATCCTTGGCCGCCCCGGCCTTGTCGAGAGCCCAGTCCTTGGCAGCGCCAAGAGCCTTGCCCGCGCCGGTGATTTTGTCGCCCGCCCAGTCTTTGGCCTGACCAAGGCCTGTCACGATGTCGTTAAAGCCGAGCTTGCCATCACCATCGCGATCGGCGGCATTGTGCAGGGCCTTGCCCGCGTTGGCAGCCTTGTCGAGCAGCCACTGCTTGGCATCGCCCGCCTTGTCGAGCGCCCAGTCCTTGGCATTGCCCATGGCCTTGCCCGCTTGGGCAATCTTCTCGCCGGCAAAGTCTTTGACTTCACCGATACCAGTGAGGACGTCACCGATGCCGAGCTGACCATCTCCATCGCGATCGGCGGCCTTGTGCAGGGCCTTGCCTGCCGACTTGCCTTTCTCGACCACCCAGTCTTTGGCATTGCCGAGGGCTTTGCCCGCCTGCGAGACGGTGTTGCTGGCCCACTCTTTGGCCTGACCGGCACCAGCGAGAATGTCGCCGAAGCCGATCTTGCCATCGCCGTCACGGTCCGCCGCGTTGTGCAGGGCTTTGCCCGCCGCGTTGATTTGATCGCCTGCCCAGTCCCTGGCAAGACCCGCCTTTTCGGCGATGAAGTCCTTGGCCTGACCAGCACGGACGCGGATGTCGTTGACGCTGAACTTGCCGTCTTTGTCACCGTCGAGGAAGCTCTTGGCACCCTCCCAGCCTCGATCGAGTAGGTTGGCACCACCCTGAGCGAGCTCGCCGATGCCTTTGGCCGCATCATTCAGACCGAGCTTGCCATCGCCGTCACGATCCGCCGCGTTGTAGATCTGCTTGCCCGCCCACTTGGCGAGTTCGTAGGTCTGCTTGAGATCGAGCGTGGCATCGAAGGACACCGAACCGCCAATACCAAGCGCCGCACCCAGCTTGCCGCCGATGTGGATCTTCCAGTCTTCGATCGAGATGCCACCGGATGCTTCCGCGCCGATGCCGATGATGCCCGAGGCACCGACCTTGCCCTTGAGCGGGCCGATGTTGGCGTGGGCATCGATGTTGCCTTCGAGGCCAGCCATCGCGCCCGCTTTGCCTTCGACACCGATGAAATCGGTGCTAAGACCCGCACGGACACCGGCACCGACCTTGGCACCGGCCCAGCCATCGGCGTGGGTACCAGCACCAATGGTGAGCGGCTTCGACACGTCTTGCTTCATCGATTCGGAGCGGAGATCCTTGGTGGCAATGTCCGCGTCACCCGTGACACCGACACCCGCCTTGGCGCTGGCGTTGGCGCTGGCATCAAAGCCCTTGCTGGTGAGGCCCGCTTTGACGCCCGCACCGGCTTCGGCGTTTGCGTAGATGTCGCCGCTGGCCTTGTAGTCGGCCACTCCACCTAGATCGCCCGCAGTTTCGCCACGAATGCCGACTTGGCGACGTGCACCGGCTGCTGCCGAGCCACTCCAGAAGTCGGCACTTAGGCCGTCTTTGCTGCCCTTGGCGCTGCCCCAGTCCGCATCCTCGGCCTTGGACCAGTTGGTTTCCCAGGGCGCGACACCAGCTTGGATGTCGTCATAGACGCCGTTCTTGGGCCCCTGTTGCAGGTACGGAATCCGAGATAGGTCGACGGTATCGACGCTGGGCGCACCCATTGTGGCATTGCCAACCGTGGGCGCTGCATTCGGGTCATGTTCATCTGCCTGGGGCGTGTCGCTCTTGCGGTTGCCCACGCCGGAACCCCAGGCGGTCCAGTTCTGGTACGAACCGCCCGAGTTCTTTTGCTCTCCAGAAATGCCGTAATTGTTATATGGAGTGGTGCCTGTCGACGGCTGCTGCTGTTGATCAAAATCGCTCACGACGAACCCCCAAAGGACTGACCTTGGATAGGTTGTCGGTTCCCATTGGCGCAAGTTGCGCATGAGCGAACGACGCTGCCGATGAACGGAATGTAGGTGCGTACCTACCAGGCAGGGGCGCTGCGGAGCGTGTGCTCCTAGAGCCGGACAAGTGTTAGACTAACCATCATGCGAAACGTGGCGATCTCCGTCGGTGTCCTGGTTCTGATTTTGGTGATCTGGGTTGCGACTCGTAAACCGCCCTCGATCGACGATGAGCTGGGAAAGCTGCCCGCCGATGAGCGACAGGCGCTCGAAACGATCACCGCAGCAGTCGGTCTTACCCCCGCGCAGCTCCGACCCGTTGGGGCGGGTGTGCTTCAGTACAACCCCAAGGCGGTGGCGGTCCAGGATGGGCATGTGGTCGAGCTGCGACTGGCAGATGTACCGATCAAGCAGCTTGATGCGGTCAGTCGCCTGAGCGGGCTGCGGGTGCTGTGGCTGGATGGCAGCCAGCTTGCGTCGTTGCAAGGGATCGGCGCGCTCAAGGCACTGCGGACGCTCAACCTGAGTCGGTCCAAGCTCACCTCGCTGAGTGACTTGGCAGGTCATCCATCGCTGGAACGATTGAACCTGGCTCAGTGTGGACTTTCGTCCGTGGCCGACCTTCGCGATCTGCCCAAGCTGGAGGAACTCGATCTGAGTGGTAATCAGCTTGCCGAGGTGGGATCGCTTTTGACGTTGCCGGTGCTGACCGCGATCGACCTGACAGGCAACCCCATCAAAGCGCTACCGAGCAATGCCCCGGCGCGCTGGAAAGTGAAGTCCGACATGGCTGCTGCTGCTGCACCTGCTGGGAGCAACGTGAAAAAGCCTGACAACTGGGCGGATGCGCTGCCCAAGGCCAATGGACAAGCTCAAAAACTGAGCCGCCAAGGGCAAGTCACAGGCAAGGACGACTTCAAGGTCGATGGCGCGATCCAGTCCTTAAAAGGAGCGGTGCAGGTGTTCGGTATTCCCGGCACACGCAACGCCAGCGGAGACGACACGGTCCTCGAGATCGAGGTTCAGAGCGGCAAGGTTCGAGGTTATCTGGAGCACTCGGTGGTCGATAGCAGCGCGCTGCTAGGCCGCCGGCACGGCTTTGTGTATGGAGAGGCTACGCCTGGCAAGCCCGGTCGAGTGGTGGGAATGCTGACCCGGCTGAACGGCTCTCAGTTTGGGATCGAGCGTCCGTTTGAGTTCGTGATCGAGAGCATGGAAGGTGACGCGACGGGGATCACCTTCAAGCTGCATCGCAACCCCAAGTAGTCGCATCAGCCAACCTTGGCGACCTTCTTGTGGGCGGATTCGGTCAAGTATTCTTCCCACTTGCGGATGGTGAGCTGTTGGAAGTGATTGACGGCGGGGTTTAGCTCCGCCAGCGGCTCGTCGTAGTAGGTGTTGTAGCCTTGCTGCTCTGCTTCCATGGCCACGCCATCCTCGCCAAGCAGAGGCCGGATGTGCAGCTCTTTGGCGACATCGAGCACGCGCTGAAGCACCTTGTGCGGAATGTCGATGTTGAGCAGCGGCACCTTCAGTCCCGAAAAGTAGAACAGGAAGAAGCCACGGGTGGTCTGCTCATCAATGGGCAGCACGAACAGGTGATGCTTGATTTTGCCGTCGGTGTTCGACCACTGGAACGGGTACTCGTAGCAGAGATCCATGTGGTCGGTGTTGATGCCCTTGCGGTCTACGAACAGTCCGGCGATGCGGCCTCGTCCGACCTGGGTGTCATAGCTAACGTAGACCTTGTCGCCAACCGGTTCGAGCTTGGTCAGCTTGGCGTCGGAGAACGGCTTGTACTTGCGATGAAGGTAGGCGTGGGTGAAGTCGCAGACGTTGTCGATGATCATCGAGTGATGCGCTTTCCAGGTCGCATCGATGGACACCACGCCCCACGGACTGGGCCCTTCCAGTTCGGGAATCTCGGGCAGGCGGTGGACATCCTTCATCGCCGGGTTGCCGGGGAAGATCCACACCAGTCCGTAGCGCTCCTGAACTGGAAATGCGGCGATGTGGATGTTGGGGAACGGCTTGCCAAATAGCTCGTGAGGAACAGAGACGAGCTTGCCGTCGCAACCGAACTCCCAGCCGTGATACATGCAGACCAGGTTGCAGCCCTTCACCTCTCCCATCGATAACTTGAGCTGACGGTGGGCGCAGCGATTCTCGACCGCTTGGATCTTGCCACCGTGGTCGCGATAGACCGCAATCGAGCGACCCCAGAACTTGGTTTCGATGACCTTGCCGGGCTTTAGATTTTCCGACTTTTCGACCGGATACCAGTAGTCAGGATGTAGGCCCGCAGCACGGACTTTCTGGCGGCGATTCTTGGCTTCTAGGAAGCTGGGTGCACCG
>WBZP01000366.1_pt1 | contig 61860 bp, 52 predicted proteins | sample 5204301 | NCBI WGS metagenome assembly WBZP01 (sample SAMN12412401, study PRJNA552823) | activated sludge metagenome | isolation source: activated sludge from nitrification reactor of wastewater treatment plant... | place: USA: Pennsylvania | collected 2017 | reverse complement strand
GGATTCGAGCAGGACAAAGTTCTTGCTCGAGTCGGAAGTCGCCTTGTGTCCGAGCAACTCGAGCCGCACGATATCCCCGCCCTGTGACGAGACCTCCGCAATGTAGAGATCGGTCTCGATGATCGCCCTCGCCGCCTCGGCAACGGCCGGGGCGGTACTTGCCACCGGAACGGCACTGCTGCCGGCAGACAGGCTGGAAGACGGCGTTGGCGCGGCTGCGGAGGAAGGAGTGCCGCCGCCAATCGCTTGATTCGCCGATGTTTTCGCGGTCGCAGCGGGCATTTGCTGACGCTGCCAGCCGTCCCAAAGCATGACCAGTGAAAACGTAAGAACCAGCAGCAGTATCAGGCGTTGCGAATCCATAAGCGGAAAATCTTTCCGGTGTGCGCGATCAACGACGGACAGGACAATCGAGGCCGCAAGAATACGTGATCAAGTGTCGCAATGGGCCAAGTTCATGGGACCGGATCGACGCCACCCGGATTCCATGGATGGCACCGGCCGACCCGGCACGCTGCCAGCCATAACCCGCGTAATACGCCATGTCGTTCGACCGCTTCGCGCGCATAGTCCGCGCAACTCGGGTAAAAGCGGCAATTCTGTCCAAGCAGCGGGCTGACCAGGAATTTGTAACCTAGCAGCATTCTGCTCACCAGGCGTCTCATTTGCGCAAACCGCTAAGCAATCCGTCGATCTCGGCGCGAATCGCCGATTTGTCCCACACTTTCGGCGCCGACGAGAGACGTAGCACCAAATCGTTTGCCGGCAATCGGACCCGCATCAACCTGAATCCTTCCCGGGCTAGGCGTTTGAGCAGATTGCGGTCAACCGCGCGCCGCACCAGTTTCTTGGCCACCACCACACCCAACCTTGCCGCTGCAAAGCCTGACGGGCGATACAGCAGTTGGAAGTGCTCACTGCGCAGCGACTTGCGAAATGCAAAAACGGATGAAAAATCATCCGTTTTGCTGAGTCTGGCAACGCGTTGAAACGACTGGCGCGCGGCCGCTTTTTTGCGTGACTGACGCAGTCAGACCGCCAGCCTTGCGCGGCCTTTTGCCCGCCGTGCGCGCAGCACGACCCTGCCGGCGCGAGTACGCGAGCGGACGAGAAAACCATGGGTGCGCTTGCGCCGAACGACCGAGGGTTGATATGTGCGTTTCATGATTGGATTCTGACTTGGGCGAAACTCGCGATTACACCGCCGGACAACTAGAAAGTCAATGCCTTTTTCTTTCCCAGGGCTGTGGATAACTTTTCCCGGGAGCGCTAGAATGCCACTCCGGTCTGCTCCCAAAACCCCGTAAAATTCCTCGTTTTTGCGCGTGTTGAACTAACTTTTCCAATGTATTCATATTCTTGTTGATCTCCCTAAAAATCCAACGCTGTCGGCGCCGGCGCCTCGGAATAATCCGAATTGCATCGATGTCGCAATCCAGGCAGTCGCCGCAGACCGCCTGGCTGCGACGGGATCGCCCATGAGTTCCAGCGATTTCTGGTCGGTCTGTCTCAGCCGCTTTGAGCAGGAACTGTCGCAGCAGCAATTTCAGACCTGGATCAAGACCCTGCGTACGGCAGACGCCGCAAACGACGCCGATGCCGCGGGTCGGGTGCGGCTGATTGCACCGAACCGCTTCGTCCTGCAATGGGTCCGTGAACGATACCTGAGCCGTATCGAGGAAATCAGCCAGGAGTTCTTCGATTCGCCGGTCAGCATCATGCTCTCGCTGCCGGAGTCGCCGGCGCAGTCGGAGCCCGCCGGCAACTTGAAACCGGACCCGGCCCGTTCGTTACTTGACGAACCTGCGGCCACTGTCGTGCCTCCAACGCCGCCGGTCGAAGCAACCGCCTACGACAAGACCCGCCTCAACCCGGATTTCGCCTTCGACACGCTGGTTACCGGTCGCGCCAACGATCTGGCCCGCGCCGCTGCAATGCAGGTTGCCCAGAATCCAGGGGTTTCGTACAACCCCCTGTTCGTCTATGGCGGAGTCGGTCTGGGCAAGACGCACCTGATCCACGCCCTGGGAAACGAGGTCGCGCGGCGCAATCCACGGGCAGTGATCCGCTATGTTCATGCCGAGGACTACTACGCCGATGTGGTTCGTGCCTATCAGCAAAAATCCTTCGATGTCTTCAAGCGCTATTACCGGTCGCTCGACCTGCTATTGATCGACGACATCCAATTCTTCAACAACAAGACCCGCACCCAGGAAGAGTTCTTCCACGCTTTCAATGCCTTGACTGAAGCGAAGAAGCAGATCGTCATCACCTGCGATACCTATCCGAAGGATGTCGAGGGTTTGGAGGACCGCCTGATCTCGCGCTTCGATTGGGGCCTGACGGTCCAGATCGAACCGCCCGAACTGGAAATGCGGGTCGCGATTCTCAACAAGAAGGCTGAATCGGAGCGAATCAGCTTGTCCGAAGAAGTCGCCTTCCTGATCGCCAAGAACCTGCGCTCGAATGTCCGCGAACTCGAGGGCGCACTGAAAAAAGTGCTGGCCTATTCGCGCTTTCACGCCCGACCGATCACACTGGAGTTGGCAAAGGAGGCACTGAAGGATTTGCTCGGCGCGTACAATCGGCAGATTTCCCTTGAATCCATTCAGAAAACCGTCGCCGACTACTACAAGTTGAAGGTCGCAGAGATGTACTCGAAAAAGCGCACCCGCGCCGTCGCGCGCCCGCGCCAAGTCGCGATGTGGCTGGCCAAAGAGCTTACGCCCGAGTCCTATCCGGCGATCGGCGAAGCATTCGGCGGACGCGACCATACCACTGTGCTGCATGCCTATCGCACCATCAACGATCTGCGCCTGTCCGATCCGGTCCTCAATCACGATCTGCATGTGCTGACCCAGGTATTGCGTGGATGAGTCCGATCCGAGTGGCACCCGCTTGTGAGCAGCCGAGGTATGGATACCGGAGCGAAATGTGGATAAGCGGCGCTTTCGATCATCGGCCGAAAATCATCAACAATTCGCCCACGCCAAACGGCGCACCTTGCCAACAGTTTTCCAGCAGGTTCAAGAAATTGATTTATCAATCTAAAACCCGCTTATCCCCAGAATCCGGTGCAGCATAGTTTTTATAAGAGGTATAAATACAATGCTTCTAATAAACACCCAGCGCGACGCCCTGCTCGGCCCTTTGCAAGCCGTCTCCGGCATCGTCGAGAAGCGCCATACCCTCCCGATCCTCTCCAACGTGCTGCTGGAAAAGCAGGGCGACCGCCTCACCTTGCTCGCCACCGATATCGAAATCCAGATCAAGACCAGCACGGTCACCAGCGGCGGCACCGACGCCGCGCTGACCGTCGGTGCGCGCAAGCTGCAGGACATCCTGCGGTCGCTGCCGGAAGGGGCCAACATCAGCCTGCAGCTCGACGACAAGAGGCTGACTGTCAAGGCAGGCAAGAGCCGATTCGCCTTGCAGACGTTGCCGGCTGCCGATTACCCGCGCATGGCACAGGCTGATGGCGAGCCGCTCAAACTCGCACTGACGCAAAAGCGCTTCAAGCGGCTGCTCGGTTTTGTCCAGTACGCGATGGCTCAGCAGGATATTCGCTACTACCTCAATGGCTTGCTGCTGGTCGTCGCTGGCGACGAGTTGCGTGTGGTCGCAACCGACGGTCACCGGCTCGCTTATGCCAGCGAACCGATCGACGAAAACCTGGTTCGCACCGAAGCCATCCTGCCGCGCAAAACCGTGCTGGAACTGGCGCGCCAGCTTGCCGACAGCGACGAGCCGCTGGAGATTCAACTCGGTGGCAACCAGGTGGTATTCCGCTTTGGAAACGTGGAACTGGTTTCCAAACTGATCGACGGCAAATTCCCCGACTACGAGCGGGTGATCCCGCAGAACCACCAGAAACTCCTGACCATCCCGCGCCTGACCCTGCTGCAGTCGCTGGAACGGGTGGCGATCCTGACCAACGAGAAATTCCGTGGCGTGCGCACCGTGCTGGCCGACGGCTGCCTGAAGATAATCGCCGCCAATGCGGAGCAGGAAGAAGCCGACGAGGAAATCGACGTCAACTACAGCGGTGAAGCCCTCGATGTCGGCTTTAACGTCACTTACCTGCTGGACGTGTTGCGCAATGTCTCGAGCGAAAACATCGAATGCCGTCTTAACGATTCCAACTCCAGCGCGCTGTTCACCCTGCCGGGTAACGAGCGCTTCAAGTATGTCGTGATGCCGATGCGCATCTAATGCGCGTATCGATCCCGCATCGACCGGAGAAATGATGTCTGATCCATTGCCGCCCCAGGAACCGACACAGGAAATCCCGCCAGACAGCGCGGAGGCCTATGACGCCTCGAGCATCCAGCAACTCGAGGGACTCGAGGCAGTGCGCAAGCGACCCGGCATGTACATCGGCGACACTTCCGATGGCACCGGCCTGCACCACATGGTGTTCGAAGTTCTCGACAACTCGATCGACGAGGCGCTGGCGAATTTTTGCGACGAAATCCTGGTCGTAATCCACCCGGACAATTCGATCAGCATTTCCGACAACGGTCGCGGCGTACCGACCGGCATCAAGTTCGACGACAAGCACGAGCCCAAGCGCTCGGCCGCCGAGATCGTGATGACCGTGCTGCATGCCGGCGGCAAGTTCAACTCCAACTCGTACAAGGTCTCCGGCGGCCTGCACGGCGTGGGCGTGTCGTGCGTCAATGGCCTGTCGAGCTGGCTGCGCCTGACGGTGCGGCGCGAGGGCAAAAAGCACTTCATGGAGTTCCACCGCGGCATCCCGGTTGACCGGCTGATCGAGCAACAGAACGGCGTTGCCGTGTCACCGATGAAAATCACCGGCGAAACCGACAAGCGCGGCACGGAAGTGCACTTCCTCGCCGATGAAGAGATTTTCGGCCATGTCGAATACCACTACGACATCCTGGCCAAGCGCATCCGCGAACTCTCGTTCCTCAACAACGGCGTCAAGATCAAGCTCACCGACCAGCGCAGCGGCAAGGAAGAAGACTTCGCCTACTCGGGCGGCGTCAAGGGCTTCGTCGAATACATCAACCGCAGCAAGACGGTATTGCACGGCACGGTGTTCAACGCCAGCGGCAGCAAGGAAGGCATCACCGTCGAAGTCGCCATGCAGTGGAACGACTCCTACGCCGAACAGGTGCTGTGCTTCACCAACAACATCCCGCAAAAGGACGGCGGCACCCACCTCACCGGCCTGCGCGCCGCGATGACGCGGGTGATCAACAAGTACATCGAAGAGACCGAGATTGCCAAGAAAGCCAAGGTGGAAACCAGCGGCGACGACATGCGCGAAGGCCTCGCCTGCGTGCTGTCGGTCAAGGTACCCGAGCCCAAGTTCAGCTCGCAGACCAAGGAAAAACTGGTCTCCTCCGAAGTGCGCCCGGTGGTCGAGGAAGTCGTCGCCGCCAAGCTCGCCGAATTCCTGCAGGAAAAGCCGGTCGATGCCAAGATCATCACCGGCAAGATCATCGACGCCGCCCGCGCCCGCGAAGCCGCCCGCAAGGCACGCGAGATGACCCGCCGCAAGGGCGTGCTAGACGGCGTCGGCCTGCCCGGCAAACTTGCCGATTGCCAGGAAAAAGACCCCGCGCTGTGCGAGATGTACGTGGTCGAGGGCGATTCCGCCGGCGGCTCGGCCAAGCAGGGCCGCGACCGCAAGTTCCAGGCGATCCTGCCGTTGCGCGGCAAGGTGCTCAATGTCGAGAAGGCGCGCTTCGACAAGCTGCTCTCGTCCGAGCAGATCATCACCCTGGTCACCGCGCTGGGCACCGGCATCGGTGCCAACGACTTCAACATCGACAAGCTGCGCTACCACCGCATCATCATCATGACCGATGCCGATGTTGACGGCGCGCACATCCGCACCCTGCTGTTGACCTTCTTCTACCGCCAGATGCCCGAGCTGGTCGACCGCGGCTACATCTACATCGCCCAGCCGCCGCTCTACAAGATCAAGCACGGCAAGAGCGAGCGCTACATCAAGGACGACCACGAACTCAACCAGCACCTGCTCAAGCTGGCGCTGGACGGCGCCGAACTGTTGCCGCGCGAGGGCGCCGCCGTGATTGCCGGCGACGCGCTGGACGAACTTGCCCGCGCCTACCTGCTGGCCGAAGCGGTGATCACCCGTCTGACCGATTTCATCGACAGCCAGGCTCTGCACGCCCTGTTGGCGCACGACCTAGAACTCTCGCTCGCCGACGAAACCGCAGCCCGCGCCTCGGCCGAACACCTGACCCGCTTGATCGCCAACGGCGTGCGCGTAGACGCCCGCTTCGACGACAAGACCGAGCGCTGGATCCTGCGCGTGGAGAAGATCATCCACGGCAATATCAAGGTCGGCCATGTCGATGAGGAGTTCCTGCTCTCCGGCGACTACAAGCAGATCCGCCACGCCGCCCAGCTAATCAGCGGCCTGGTCGGCGAAGGCGCGCTGATCCGGCGCGGTGAAAAGAGCCAGGGCATCGCCAGCTTCGCCGACGCCATGCGCTGGCTGCTGGCCGAGGTCGAGCGCGGCCTGACCAAGCAGCGCTACAAGGGGCTGGGCGAAATGAACCCCGACCAGCTATGGGAAACCACCATGGACCCGGCGGTACGCCGCCTGCTCAGGGTGCAGATCGACGACGCCATCGCCGCCGACGAAATTTTCACCACGCTGATGGGCGACAACGTCGAACCCCGCCGCCAGTTCATCGAGACCAACGCGCTGAACGCGCGCAACATCGACGTGTGATCGGGTAGCAAGAGCGCAATTGGGCGACCGCCCGATCATCTGGTCGACTCAGCGCGGAACCTGAAGCGCCGCGCCCCGCCCCGCAGTCCGGGCCGTGGATTGCCCGTCGGCAAATGCGCCCCGCTTTTCTATCAGCCCGAGAGCCGCATGGATAGGGCATCTCCAGGCATACCGTGCCACGAGGTCCGATTGGTGCGGCTTGCCGGGATGCCACCTTGTAGATCGCCTATCCATGCGGTTTCCCGCCTCGCATCGATTCAGCCGCTGCCCGGCACCGATTGTGGATCGCCGGCCGCCGGGCCGCGCCCGACCGGCTGGCAGTCCGGGCCGATGAACAGCGCTTCCTCCCCGCTCCAAGGATCGATCACCCAGCCGATGCTGTAATCGTGATGAAAGAACGCCGCCTGGGTGCGCCGGTCGGTGTCGCTGAAAAAGGCGCCGAGCCCCGGATGGCTGTGGTACCAGCCGACAATCAGTTCGCCCGGCCCGAGCAGCGCGCGGGCGGCCGACCATACCGAGCTTTCCATGCGCAAAGAAATCGCCGAGCCGTCGGCCTCGCGCGCCGCCACCGACTTGTCGATGCGCACATGGGTGACCGCCCCGGGCGCCCCGGCAGTGCCGCAGCGCCATGCCCGGCCGATCAGCAAGCCGCCCTGTTCAAAAGGTTCTTCGGCCAAGTGAGCAAGCACTTCGGCATCCACGCCGGGGACGATATGGACGTCGCACACCCCCTCCCGGCCCGGCAGAACCGGCAGCGGATCGGGCGCCGGCGCGTTACTCCAGCGGATCGCCATGTCGCGGCTCAGGTCCGCACTTCGACGTCGCGGCGGCAGGCCGGGCAATGCACCGTGCCGCGCCGGCCGGCCGGCAGCCGCAGCGATTTGCCACAGGCCGGGCAGGGGCGGATCACTCGCTCGGCCTCCCACGCCACGCGATCGGTCGGAAACGCCTCCGGCGTGCGCGCCACCTGCGCCAGATACCAGTTCGCCGCCGGACGATTGGCCGGCGAGGCCGGATTGACATGGGCGGCATCGAAGGTCGCCAGGCGGATCATGCGCTTGACCAGCAAGTCGAGGCCTTCGGAGGGCAGCCAGCGGTCGCCCTGGCACACCAGTCCGCTGGGGAAAACGTTCGGATGGAAAATCGGTGATTCGATGCTGACCGTCGGCCGCTCGAACGGATAGCGCGCCGGCAGGTCGATGCGCATGGTGACGCCCACCGCCGCCCGCTCCGGGTAGCGCTGATCGGCGGCGGTGCGGCAGCGCATCTCGAGCCGGATCGGCCGGCCCGGCGTGGTCTGCGCGTCGACCAGCTTCAGCCTGCCGCCGCTGGCCGCGGCGAGCAGGCGCAGGCTTTCCAGGTCCGCCGCGCGGCGCAGTTGATGCGCCGACATCAGCGCCCGCCGACGCCCGCCACCAGCACCGGCTGCACCTCGAGCACGTCGCCCTCCTTCACCTGGCCGTCGAGCGTGCCCGCCGGCACCAGCACGCGCCCGGTGGTGGTATTGACCAAGGTGTAATCCATGTCGGCCGGCAGCGCCCAGTTGTCTACCGCCGCCTGCAGCACCTCGGCGCCGGTGCTGTGCTCGTCCATCGCGATATCGGCGCGGCGGGTCTGGTCGGCGGTACGAACCACCAGTCTGGTTTCAGCCATGGCGAATCTCCATGCCGGGCGGGGCCGGCGTCAAGTCCAAAAGGTGTGTGCCTACTCTCACGAACGCGACCGGTATTAGGCATTCCGCCAGATCGCCATCGAGTTCGTCGAGGGCGAGGAACGCGCTCAGGTCGATGCCTACCGTCTCGCCGCCGCAGCCGAAACAGAACATCGCGGTCTCGCTGACCTGGCGCGCCGGTTTGCCCAGGATCGCCCGCGTCGCGGCGGTCGTCCCACAGCGCGTGCAGGCTGCCGCGCGCACTACCGGCTCGGCCAGTTCGACCAACGCGCCGGCCGCCGGTTCGCCCGCCCGCCGGGCTTGTTCGGCCAACTCGCTGCCGGTGATCGGCAACCCGCTGCGTCGCAGGCGTTCAACCGTTTCCGGCCGTTCCTCCGAACAACCGGGGCAATCCGGCCGCCGCGCCAACCGCGCTTCCCCCGCCGCGCCGCGTTGGCTGTCGATCAGCCAGCGCCGGCTGTCGGGGGGCAGTGTGAGCGCCTGCTGCACCGCATAGGCCGCCGCCAGGCTGGCGGTGATGGCGGTGGTCGGAACGATCCGTTCTTCGCGCGCTGCCTTGGCCAGGCCGCCGCAGGACTGGCGTTCGGCCAGCCGCGCATAGACCGAATCCGGCAGGCCGCATTCATAGCAGGCGACCTCGGCGTCGCGGGCGAACGGAAAGCTCTCCACGCTGGCATGGCGGCTGTCGATCGCCGCATTGACCCACGGCCGGCCGACCAGCCGGCACAGCCGATTGACGCGCAGACGCGCTTCAAAATTGTCGAGCGCGCCGATCGCTACATCGTAGCCGGCCGCGGTCGCCGGTCCCAGCGTGTCGCGCAGGTCGCCGGGCACCGCGCGCAGCGCCACGTTCGGGTCGATCGCCGCGGCGCGCGCCGCCACCGCCTGTGCCTTCGGCTGGCCGATGTCGGTTTCGCGCAACAAAATGGAGCGGGTCAGGTTGTGCAGCTCGACCTGGTCGAAGTCGTACAGATCGATCGAACCGACGCCCAGCAGGCACAGATTCTTCACCACCTCGTTGCCGATTGCCCCGGCGCCGAACACCGCCACCCGCAGCCCCTGCAGGCGGTCCTGGGAAAAACCGGCGATCGCGCGATGCCGGCTGTAGCGGTCGGCCACCCCGGCGGTCATTGCCGGGCGGCCACCTGCACCGGGATGCGCTCCATGCTGCCGCAGTTGATGCAGCGCGCGGCGTTCTCGTCGGCCAGCGCCCGCACGCTGGCAACGGAGTAATAGCTCTGGCAGTCGGCGCAGCGGAAAATCTCGGCATCCGGATCCAGCATGGCCCCGGACAAGGCGTCGCGGGTGCCGGCGAGGGTGGCGCGATCGACCACTATCGGCCCGCTATCGCCGGCACTGCCGGTGCGCTTGCCGCGCCGGGGGCGAAAGCGCACGCCGTCCGCTGGCCGCCCCGTCAACTCCTGCGCGGCGCGCCAGGCCGAAAACGCCGCAACGCCGGCAATCGCCAGGGAAATCAACAGTCGGGGCAACAGCGGATTGACCATGGGTAACGGATTCCTCGTGTCACAATGATCGGCCAGGGCCAGCTACGAACGCCCGGTGCGCGGCGGCGGTTGACGCGTCCTGGTCCGGCCAACCGCAGCAAATGCGCACGCGGCCGATTGTCGCATGACATGGGCAACGCCGACGCCCGCCGGCTCAGGGCAGGGTGATCTCGACCCGCAGTCCGGCCAGCCAGCCGACGGTGCTGGCGCCATCGCCGTGACGACGGAGAAACTGCAGGTTCGGCTGCAGCACGAGCCAAGTCAGCACTTGTGCCCGGTAATCGGTCTCCAGCGCCAACTCGCCGCCGCTCGCCTGCCCTTGCGCGGCGACTGCCAGCTCGCGCGCCTTGCGGCTGTTGCGTTCGTAGGCCAGGCCGATGCCAACCGCGTCGTCCGGACGCGCGGCGAAGGGTCCGCGCCAGGTCGCACCGCCATCGGCGGCCCAGCGGAAGCGGTTGATGTCGGGATTGGCGTCGCCTGCGCGCAGGAAGACATTCACGCCGCGGCCGGCAGCGGCATCGAGCGCCAGGAGCGGATAGTCGAACAGCAGATAGCTACCGCGATTGCGCCGCCGCAGTGGCGCGCCGGCGGCGTCAACCTCGCTCAGATCGTCGAAGCGGGCGCTGTAACGCCAGGTGCCGAGGGCGAGTTTGCCGGGCAGTTTGCCCTGTTCGAGCCCGACGCCGGCCTCGACGATCTGCAGCACGCCGTCGCCCTGCTTGAAGCGGATGTGGGTGCCGCGCCGGTTGTCCGGATCGCCCGGCACGCCATCGAAGATCGCGCCCTGCAGATAGCCCGCGCCGAGGCGCAGCCGTGCCCGCAGCGCAACCGAGGTGGTGGGGAAGATCGATGGCCCGTTGTGCCCGGTCTGGGCCAGTTCGGCGCCGGTACCGAATGCCGGATGGATGAACAGCGCCGAGGAATCGGTGACATAGAACTCGCTGTTCAGATCGTACAGCCCGGCCAGCAGCGTCAGGTCGTCGCCGAACAGCCCCTGCTCCAGCCAAGCCTGATAGACCTTGCCGGTGTTGACCGGGGTTTCGATGTTGCTCACGCCTTGCGCGGTGCCGTAGCGCTCGTTCGGTTTGTCGCCGTGGTTGTAGAGCAGTTGGATCAGGGCGCGCGTGGTGCCGGCCTGGATCGGCTTGCCGCGCCAGCCGAGCTTGAGGTCGAGGTTGCCGAGGAACTGGTCATGGCGATCGATCCGCTGCGTGAGCCCCTGCAGCAGATCGGCCTTGTAGACGGCCTGATAAGTGAGCCCGGCCTCTTGCGCCGGCACCTCGTCGTCGGCGACCGCGCTACCCGCTGCCAGCAACACGGCGAGCGCGAGGATCGCGCCGCGAAAGCAGCGCGGGCATGCGCGCCGGGCGCGAAGCGCAAATCCCATAGTCGCTTTCCCGATTGTGCGGCCGATCGCCGGCACCCGAGGGCGGCCCGACCGCTTAGTAGCAGACCTTTTCCGGTGACAACTGCAGCACGTTTCTCACCCCTGCGACGGGAATCTGCAGCGTCGGCCCCATTTTATCGGGACCGCTGGTGTAGAAGGCGAGCAGCAACTCGGTTTCGGTGTGGCCGTACTGAAAGCCCACCGCATAGCGTGTTTCGCCGGGCCGATCGGGCTCTTCCCAGCACACTTGCACGGTTTGTCCGTCGAGCGCGCCGAGGCGCTGCGCGCGCAGCGCAACGTCGCGTGCCGCCTGGTTTGCCGCCTCGGCGGCACTCAGGCCGGCGTTGCGCCGTTCGTTGAAATCGACCACCGTGGCCTTGGCCGGCCGGCGCAATGACGCTGGCGCCGGTTCTTCGACCTTTGCATCGATCAGGCTGATTACGTTTGCCATGTCGTCACCCGATTCGGCGCCGGTCGCAAGGCGTTCAGGCGAGCAGGGCGCCCAGCGCCGGTTCCAGCTCGTTGGCCGCCCGCACCACGCGGACATGGGTGCCGCCCTTGCCGATCAGTTCCGGCAACTCGACTTCGTACATCTCGTCGCCCGAGCCGTCGACAATCGCGCAGCAGACGCGGCCGGTCATCGTGTCGCCGTTCCAGCGTGCACGCACCCACTGCAGCGGGTGAAACACCGCATCCGGCTGCGCCTGCGGCAACACGTTGCCGGCGCTGCCGCGGTATCCAGGTTCAATGGTTTGAAGTCGGGCCATGATCGTTTCCTCGCTCGCAACTAGTACTCAAACGCGGTACTCAAACACGGTACTCAAACACCTTATCGACAGGGTGCCACATCGCCTTTAAGGCGTTAATACGCCATCGGACCGAGTCCTTCGATTGCGTCACGGGCTTTGCGTGAGATAGTGCCTGCCGGCGCGCGGATTGCTATGCGTATTGCACTAATCCGGATGGATCCGGGGCGGGAGCGTGGCGGTTCCCCGGCCGGTCGTCAGCGGGGGTACAGGGGCCGTCGGCAATCGGGTTGCTGAGGCGCGCGGATCGGTCAGTTCAGGCTGGCCGGGGCTGCAAGCGCCTGTTTACGGGGCTCGCCGGGCATGGCATCCGCAGAACGCCTATCCATGCGGTCTGCAGGGCATCGCCCCCGGGCGATGCGAATTGCCCGGCTACTGGAGCGTGACGAAGCGGATGCGGCCGTCGTCGCCGGGCGCCAGCGGCGAGGGATGCGCCGCCCGGCTGGCCAGGCGCTGCACGCAGATCACCAGCGAGCGCGTGTCGTGGTCCTTGCGCACGAACAGGTCGGCGCCGGCCTGCAGCGCCTGCTCGATGAACTCCCGGCTGTGCCGGCCGGAGACCAGCACCACCGGCACCGACTCGCCGCCGGGCTGGTTGCGAATCTCGCGCACCAGCTCGAAACCGTTAATCCCGGGCATCAGCACATCCACCACCACCGCGTCGAACGGTTCGCTGCGATAGCGCGACCAGGCATCTTCCGCGGTTTCGGCTTCCACCACGTCCCAGGTGTCGACACTGAAACTGCAGCGCATCAGGGTGCGCCAGATCTCGCAGTCATCCACCACCAGCAATCGGCTTCGGTTCGGCACGGTCATCTCCGCAGACGGGCACATATGCCACACATTCTTGCATTGTGCGCTTGCGCAGACCGTGATTGATGCCACGGCGCCCGCCCGACCACAAAAAGAAATCGCCAAGCCGCGCCCTCAGCCGGCCGCGATGCCGGCCCAGTCGAGCCCGAAGCGCGCCAGGTATTTGCGTAGCCGATCGGCATCGTTGGACTGCTTGCGGTCCAGCCGCGACACGGCGAACAACCTGCGGCCGGCCTCAGACAGGCTGGCCGAGGCGCGGCAGGTTTCGACCACCGCGGCGAGCTGGACGCGGTCGAACAGATCGAGCTTGTCTACCGCCTCGCCGAGCAGGCTGCGCAAAGCGTCGGCGCCGCTGGCCTCGGCCTTGCCGTCGCGCCAGGCGCTGCGCAGGCGTTCGATCTCCTCGCTGGCCAGCGCATCGGTGATGCGGCCCGATTCGGCCAGCGTCGCCATCCGTGTGACCGAGGCCGACAGCTCGCGGAAGTTGCCCGGCCAGCGCGCCTCGTGGGAGGCGGCGAACGCCAGGTAGGCGCGCCGCGCCTCGACATTGAAGCGCACCTGCCGGCCCTGTTCGCGCGCATGGCGCTCTAGCTCGAAGTCGAGGTTGGGCTCGATGTCCTCGGCGCGCGCCGCCAGCCCCGGCAGTTCGAAAGTCCACAGGTTGATGCGCGCGAACAGGTCTTCGCGAAAGCGTCCCTGCGCCACCCATCGGCGCAGGTCGCGGTGGGTGCCCGCGATGAGCTGGAAGTCGCTCGCCACTTCGCTGTCGGCGCCGACCGGGAGGAAGCGCTTTTCCTCGATCGCCTTGAGCAGCATCGCCTGCTCGTCGGCGCCGAGTTCGCCGATCTCGTCGAGAAACAGCAGCCCGCCGTCGGCCGTGCGCAGCAGGCCGGGGCGCGCCGACTGCGCGCCGGTGAACGCGCCCTTGACATGGCCGAATAGCGTGGACATTGCCGAATCGCCGCGCAGCGTGGCGCAGTTCACTTCGACGAAGCGCCCGCCGACCTGATGGCGCGCATGCTTGAGCTCGAAGATGCGCCGCGCCAGGAACGACTTGCCGGCGCCAGTCGGCCCGACCAGCAGCACCGGCGCCTTCGAGCGCACCGCCACCTGCTCAATGCGCTCGATCACCCGGTTGAAGCGCGCGTTGCGTGTCGCGATGCCGGCCTTGAGGAAGGACACCGTGTCCGCCTGCTCGTGCCGGAAGCGCTGCGCGATGCGGTCGTAGCGTGAGAGGTCGAGATCGATGATCGCGTAATCGCCGATCGAATCGGGCGCGGCCTTCTTGCGCGGCGGCGCCGTCTGCAGCAGGCGCGCCGGCAGGGTGCGCGCCTCGGTCAGCAGGAACCAGCAGATCTGCGCCACATGGGTGCCGGTGGTGATGTGGATCAGGTAGTCCTCGCGCTCGGTGTCGAAGGCGTAGCCGCGCGCGAAGTCGTGCAACGCGGTGTAGACCTCCTCGAAATCCCAGGGGTCGCGCAGTTCCATTTCGACACGGCGTACTTCCGTTTCGGGCGAAACCGACTGGATGTCGAGCCTTACCCGTTCGGCGAGGCCCCGGTTGCGCGCGTCGTGGATCAACTCCAGCCGATGCACCAGCAAATCGGCGTGCTGGCACAGCGCGACGCTGGGTCGCCACTTGTCCCAGCGCAGCGAACCCTTGCCGGCGTAGTCGAGCTGACTACCGAGAAAGCCGATGACGACGGTTTTGCGCATGTTCGCACTAGCCTGACGAATAAATTCTTATCTAATAGTATAAACAATCGGCGCGTCGCCGCGCGCAAGGCGGCCGGCCGATCCCGCCCCGCCATAAAAACACACAACAAATCAGCAGATTAAGCATTGCTCGCCAAAGCCGACGCGACCCTGGCACGCCGCTCGCAACAGGAAAGCTGATCGCGAAGCAGGTCGCATCGCCGACGAGCCGGGGTTGAACCGCCCCGCTGGTGCGCAGCCCCGGTGAACGCCGTCGGGCCTGCGTATGCCGCAGCAACCGGTCAGCGATCAGGGCGATGTGCGGAAACCTCGCCGGGTTCGACTCCCGGGTTGCCACCTTCGATAGCTCAGGGGTAGAGCAGCCGAGAAATCGGCCGGACGCGGGTTCGACTCCCGCTCGAAAATCCGCGCCAAAACGCGGCTTGTATCGATGCAGTACCCGCCGGTTGCGGAACGCGCAAGCGCCCGCCACCGACCCGGCCCGGCGAATTGCGCCGTGCTTGCGGCAGGGCGTGAGCCGGCGCAGCGATGCGTGTGCGACGAAGACTATCTCGCCGCGCGCAGCGAAGCACGGGCGAAACGCCTCCCCGCACGCATCGCGCAAACGCCCGCCGGGTCGGTGACCGCCGGCAAGAACGAAGAACAAGGAGAAGAAGAATGTTGCAGCGATTCGTAGTCCGCAAGAACCAGCGTGGCCTGTTGCTGCGCGAAGGCGATTTCGTGCGCGTGATGGAACCGGGCGTGAGCTGGATGGCCGATCCGTTCAAGCGTCTGTCGCTGCAGATCTGCGATCTGGCGGCGCCGCTGTTCGACGGCCCGCTGGCCGACTGGCTGCGCCAGAATGACGCACCGGCGGTGGCCCGCTGGTTCGAGCGCATGGACCTGTCAGAGGATGAAGCCGGACTGCGCTACGAGAACGACTTGCTGGTCGAGATCATGGCACCCGGTTCGCGCCGCCTGTACTGGAAGGGCCCGTTGGTGCAGCGCCTGGAACGCGTCGCATTGGCCGATGGCTTCGTGCTGCCGACCGCGCTGGCGGCACATCTGGCGCAGCCGGCGCTGCGTTCGCGCGCCGTGACAGGGCTGCAGGGCGTGCTGATCGCGCAGGTGCCGGCCGGCCATGTCGGTGTGCTGAAGGTGGATGGCGCGGTGCTGCGTCTGTTGCAGCCGGGGCTGTCGGCTTTCTGGCGCTTCAACCGTGAAGTGTCGGTCGAGCTGGTCGATACGCGCCTGCAGGCGATGGAAGTCTCGGGTCAGGAAATCCTGACGCGCGACAAGGTCGCCCTGCGCGTGAACCTGGCCGCCAGCTGGCGCTATGCGGATGTGCTGGCCGCGTTCGACAAGCTGGCAAAGCCGGCCGAGCATCTGTATCGCGAACTGCAGTTCGGGCTGCGCGCGGCGGTCGGTACGCGCACGCTGGACGAACTGCTGGAGAACAAGCAGGTGATTGACCAGGTGGTGTCGGCGCAGGTGCGCGAGCGACTGGCCGGACTCGGCATCGAGCTGGCCGGAGTCGGCGTCAAGGACATCGTGCTGCCGGGCGAGATGAAGACCATCCTCGCCCAGGTGGTCGAGGCCGAGAAAGCCGCGCAGGCCAACGTGATCCGTCGCCGCGAGGAAACCGCGGCCACCCGTTCGCTGCTGAACACCGCCAAGGTGATGGAAGAAAACCCGGTCGCACTGCGCCTGAAGGAGCTGGAAACCCTCGAGCGCGTGGCCGAACGCATCGACCGCATCTCGGTATTCGGTGGCCTGGACCAGGTGCTCGACGGCCTGGTGAACATCAAGCGCGCGTGAGGCGCGTGTCTCAAGAGCAGTTGCGCCCCCTCCCGCATCGGCGGGAGGGTCGGGGCGAGGAAAGCGAAAGGGAGAGCGACATGAAACACGCATGCAGGAGCGGGAAGCAGCGGCGGGCGCAGATCAAGGCGGCACGCGTCGCACGAGTCGCGGCGGGAGGAGCCCGCGCCTACATCGATCCGCGTTTCCTGCTTGATGTCCGTGGTGCGCCCTGCGAGCCGGGCCGCCTCGCGCAGGACAACAGCTACGACACGCCCGTATTCGTATCGCGCGGCTGCTATGTCGACGTGCGCTTTACCTGCGTCGACTGCGGTGCCGAAGGCGTGTGGACCGCGGGGCGCCAGAAGTGGTGGTACGAAAAAGCCAAAGGCGGCGTGTGGACCCGCGCCAACCGCTGCCGCGCCTGTCGCGCAAAACGTCGCGCGGCGCGCGAAGCCGCCAGTGCCGCATCGATCGCCGGGTGGCTGCGCAAGCTGGCGGCGATGGCGGCGCGCAGCGCGAAGTGATACATCATGGTCCGGGGCATGGATTGCAGATCTTCCCGGGCCGCGAACGAACCAGGGCACGAACGCGAAATGGCGAGCGGCCGGTAAAAGTGATGACGAAACCGGTGAAGGGTAAAACCGAGAGCATTGGCGAAGTCCGGTAATTTGAGGATGCAGTCGTGGGTCTGCGCAAGGTTCCATGTACGTCGCGCGTTTCAAGGAACTTCGCACGCCGGCGTAATGCCCGGTGGAGGCTCACTGCGGGTTCGAGTCCCGCCGTGCCCGCCAGTTGAAAAGACAGGACAAGTGAATCATGGAGCAACGCGATTACGACCTGCTGCAGGTCGAAAACGGCAAACCGATCAAGCTGTGGACGCAGGGCGTGCCGGTCGAGGACGAGGCGCGCAAGCAACTGATGAACACGGCGAAGATGCCGTTCATCTTCCGCCATCTCGCGGTGATGCCCGACGTGCATCTGGGCAAGGGCTCGACCATCGGCAGCGTGATCCCGACGCAGGGCGCGATCATTCCGGCGGCGGTCGGCGTGGACATCGGCTGCGGCATGATGGCGGCGCGCACCACGCTCGCCGCCGCCGACCTGCCCGACAACCTGCACGGTCTGCGCAGCGCGATCGAGCGCGCCGTGCCGCACGGACGCACCGTCGGCCGCGGCCGCCGCGACGAAGGCGCGTGGGACACCCCGCCGGCCAGCGTCGATGCGCAGTGGGCCGCGTTGCTCGCCGGCTTCGAACGCATCACCGACAAGTATCCGCGGCTGAAGAACACCAACAACCACAAGCACCTCGGCACGCTTGGCACCGGCAACCACTTCATCGAAGTCTGCCTCGACGAATCCGGCAGCGTGTGGTTCATGCTGCACTCGGGCTCGCGCGGCGTCGGCAATGCGATCGGCACCTTCTTCATCGGGCTGGCGCAGCAGGACATGCGCGCCCACATCGCCAACCTGCCCGACCGCGACCTCGCCTACTTCGAGCAAGGCAGCGAGCACTTCGCCGACTACGTCGAGGCGGTCGGCTGGGCGCAGGACTATGCGCGCCGCAATCGGGCGGTGATGATGGCCAACGTCATCGCCGCCGCCCGCCGCGTGATCGCCAAGCCGTTCGAGGCCGATGTGGAAGCGGTGAACTGCCACCACAACTATGTGCAGCAGGAAACCCACTTCGGCGCCGACATCCTGGTCACCCGCAAGGGCGCGGTGTCGGCGCAGAGGGGCGAACTGGGCATCATTCCCGGCTCGATGGGCGCCAAGAGCTTCATCGTGCGCGGCCTCGGCAACCAAGAGGCGTTCTGCTCCTGCAGCCACGGCGCGGGCCGCACCATGAGCCGCAACGAAGCGAAGCGCCGCTACACCGTCGCCGACCAGATCCGCGCCACCGCCGCTGTCGAATGCCGCAAGGACGCCGACGTAATCGACGAGATCCCGATGGCCTACAAGGACATCGACGCCGTCATGCAGGCGCAGCGCAGTTTGGTCGAAGTGGTGCACACCCTGAAGCAGGTGGTGTGCGTGAAAGGGTGACTCATGTCCAGAGAGTTCTTTGAGGACGCTTATCGGAAATACTGGGACAAACAGGAGTCGAATTCTTCGCGCGTCATCGAGCTATGCGACTACAAGCTATGCGACGAGATTCGGCAAGTTAAGTGGTACGTGATGGCAGATTCTATGGTGGAGGACGAGTTGCGCGAGGCAACTAACCTGATGAACTCATGGCGGATGAAGCTTCTTCAGTGGGAAGGTTGGCTCGATGTGCTCGACGAGTATGGAGAGGACGAGGGTTGGCAGATTGGAAGTCATTTCGTGGAATCAATCGCGTACTTCTGCATGTTTCAACCGAGTGCGGCACGCGATCGGATTGCTCGTATTGCAACGAACTCAATCCATCAAGCGAACCTATCCATCGACAAGTCTTACGTCGATCGTCTGGATGGGGACGATCAAAAATCTCGCGGTCGGTTCTCGCGCGTGAATATCGAGAAGCAACTTGAGCGAATCGGAAGTCGTTGGTCCAACGCTTCTGAGTTGCTTCCCGCGTTGAAACGACTAGATGCTGACGAATACCGCAAAAAGACGGTTGATTGGCGGAACCGCGCCAGTCATTTTTTCGCACCACGCTTTGAAGTTGGACACGTTCAGATGGTTACGCGGTCAATGGTTCCGAGGTCGTTCTTGGTCGAACAGCCAGACGGTACCTTCGTGGTCGAGTTCGATCCTGAGAGGACGTGCGTCAGCTATGGCTTTGGTGGAATTCCGCCTTTGTCGCTGAGGGAAACGTACTCCGCGAACTTTGAGCAGTTTGAACTAGCGCTTCAAGTGCACACGATCTATCAGAAGCTGATTCAGGAGTTCCTTCGGGAACTTCCGAAATCGAATGACACAAGCGAATCACAGAAACGTTGAACTCGACGGCTCGCAAGGCGAAGGCGGCGGGCAGATCCTGCGCAGCGCGTTGACGCTGTCGATGATCACGGGCACGCCGTTTCGCATCGGGCACATTCGCGCGAAGCGAAAGAAGCCCGGCCTGCTGCGCCAGCACCTGACGGCGATCGAGGCAGCGGCGGCGATTTCGGGCGCGCGGGTCGAGGGAGCGCTCGCCGGTTCGCAGTCGCTCACCTTTGCGCCGCAGGCAATCCGCGGCGGCGACTACCGCTTCGCCATCGGCACCGCCGGCAGTTGCACGCTGGTGCTGCAAACGGTGCTGCCGGCGCTCTGGTATGCCGATGCGCCGAGCACCGTCACGGTAAGCGGCGGCACCCACAACCCCGGCGCGCCGCCGGCGGATTTCCTGATCCGCGCCTGGCTGCCGCTGATGCGCCGCATGGGCGCAGTGAGCGAACTCGAACTGCTGCGCCACGGCTTCTACCCGGCCGGCGGCGGCGAGGTGCGCGCACGGGTTGCGCCGTCGCGCCTCGCGCCGCTGAAACTGTGCGAACGCGGCGAACCGCGCGCGATGCGTGCCGAAGCCGTCGTTGCCGCCGTGCCGGGAAACGTCGCCCGCCGCGAACTGGAGGTGGTGGCGTGTGGCTTCAGCGGCATCGAGACGCAGATCCGCGAACTGCCGCAGCGCGAAGGTCCGGGCAACGCGCTGCTGCTCGAACTGGCTCACGGGCATGTGACCGAGCTGTTCACCAGCTTCGGCGAGCGCGGCATCTCGGCCGAGGCGGTGGCCGGCCGCGTGGTGAAGGAGGCGCACGCCTGGCTCGCCAGCGGCGCCGCAGTCGGCGAGCATCTGGCCGACCAGCTCGCACTGCCGCTCGCCCTGGCGGGTGGCGGAAGCTTCACCACCCACATGCAGGCCAGCCACCTGACCACCAATCTGGATGTCATCGAGCGCTTCCTGCCGGTGCGCGCGCAGGTCGAGCCGGCCGGGCGCGGCTGGCGCATAAGCATCGCGAAGCCCGACTGACAGGTGCCCCGGAAGGCGCATGGAATGGACGTTCCAGGCCGGCATGCCTTGAGACCCAGCAACCATGCGGTGCGCAGGGCAGGCATGTCCGGAACGTCCAATCCATGCGCCATTCCGGGCAGGCGAGGTTGATGCGATAATGCGCCTGCCGGTCGGCACGCCGCGTTCGGGCGGCTGCAGGCACCGCAGGAGATTCCCGATGGCATCGCCCAGCCGTTTGCATCGCCTCAATTATTTCGACGGCCGCCTGTTGACCGCCGAGGACTTTCGCGCCGAGCAGGCGTATCTGCTCGTCCGCGCCCGCCGCCACAACCGTCATGTCCATGGATGGGGCGTGATCGGCGGCCTCGACGTGGGCGTGACCGGCAACTTCGTCGAAGTCTCGCCGGGTTCGGCGATCGATTGCGCCGGCAACGAGCTGGTGGTCGAGAACGGCGTCGCGCTGTCGATGCCGCCGACAGCGCGCCGGCTGGTCGTGCTGCTGCGCTACGTCGAACACGGGGTCGATCCGCTGCCGGCGCTGCAGGCCGATCCGGCAGCCGGCGAGGGCGCCCAGTTCTCCCGCATCGAAGAAGGCTGCGAGCTGCATCTCGATCCTGGCTTCGCCGTCGACCTGCATCCGAAGCTGCCGCCCGGTTCGCCCGGCTGCGGCGAGGCGCACCCGCTGCCGATCGCGCTGGTGCAGCGTCCGCGCACCGCGTGGCGCGTCAAGCCCCTGTCCCGACGCATGGCATGATGCGCGGCGGGGTTGGCGATGCCAAGGACCATGTCGGCGATTCCGCCCTGAAACCCCAAAATCCTCAAGCTGGGCGCAAGCGCGGTAGGGTTGAACGAAGTGCCGTGACGTGAACACGTTGCATTCTTTCGGTGGCAGAAACGACGGCGCCCCAAAGCCAGGTCGGCCAATTCGTTCGGGTGACGAAGAATGATCGATCAACTCCCGATCCAAGTCCTGATTTCGCGGCCGTCCGCGCCCTCGCAGCTTGATTTCGCCGGAGACGCCAAGTCACAGCTGGTAGCATCGACTGCGCTCGAACCGGAAGCTACTTTGCATGGGCTTTTACTGCACGGCCTATGGGAGCTGGAGCTTGAATCGGCATGGTGCAGGTTGCGCGAAACCTACCCGGACGCGACAGCCGGCAACCCAAGAGTCAAGTACCGCCAAGGTATGGAACCTTGGCTGAGCTTTCTCGTTTCGATTCCTGAGCCGCGGGTCAGTCTCGTAACCGAGGACGTCTTGTCGAGGCGGGGTCGAGTAATCGCGACGCGGCCAGCGTCGCACGCTGTTCGCGTTGAGTTCGAGGTGCCGGCGGGGGAACATTGGGGTTACTCGACCGTTCTTCGAACCCTCACCGGGGCGCGCGGCCAAGTTGAGGCGGTTCAATTTGCTGGCTATCGGCCATGGCCGGGGCGCGACGGTGGCGAAGAATCGCCGACAATCGCAGACTGAATGGATACTGGGGGAGCATCGGACTCGAGATGCGCAAGATCGCGTCGCTGCCGGTTGCCGATCGGCATGATTTCGAAGGAGGAACGCAAATGCAACGCAGAGAATTGTTGATGACCGCCGGTGCAGCCGCCCTGACGGCGCTGGCGACGCCGGCGAACGCGGCAGAAGACCATTCCCGGCACCAGCACGGCGCGAAGGGCAAATTCGCGCCGCTCGGCGAGGCAGCGGCGGATTGTGTGCTGAAGGGGCAAACCTGCCTCAGCCACTGTCTGCTGGTGCTCGGCGACGGCGACAAGGAACTGGCCGCCTGCGCCAGGTCGGTCAATCAGATGCTCTCCGTTTGTACCGCGCTGCAGGGCCTGGCGCAGCAGAACGCGAAATACACAGCCGGCTTTGCCAAGGCGGCGATCGACGTCTGCAAGGACTGCGAGGACGAGTGCCGCAAGCATGAGAAGAAGCACGCCGAATGCAAGGCCTGCGCCGAATCCTGCGCGGCGTGCCTCAAGCAATGCAAGGCCTTGTCGGCCTGAGGTGTCGCGCCCGCATCGGTCCGCCGATCCGGGCCGCAGCATCGAGTTCTGATCCCAACATGCCGCGCGCCATGCGGCTGCAACCACTCTCGGCGATACTCGCCGATTCTTTGCGCAGGGAGCGATCCGGCCATGACCTATCTGCTGCTCGGGCTGCTGCTGTTTCTCGGCACCCATTCGATCCGCATTTTTGCCGACGACTGGCGCACGCGGCAGTTCGCCCGGCTCGGCGAGAAACGCTGGAAGGGCTTGTACTCGATCGCCGCGCTGGGCGGATTTGCGCTGCTGGTGTGGGGCTACGGGCAGACCCGGCTGGCGCCGGTCGAGCTGTGGAACCCGCCGCTGTGGACGCGCCATCTCGCCCTGCTGCTGATGCTGCCGGCGTTCGTACTGCTGGCGGCGGCCTATGTGCCGGGCAATCGCATCAAGGCGGCGCTCGGCCATCCGATGGTGGCGGGCACCAAGCTGTGGGCGTTGGCGCACCTGCTGGCCAACGGGCGGCTGGGCGATGTGGTGCTTTTCGGCGCGTTTCTGGCGTGGGCGGTGCTGAGCTTTGTCGCCGCGCGCAAACGTGACCGCAGCGCCGGCACGCGCTATCCCGCGCTCGGGGCGGGGCGCGATGTCAAGGTGCTGATCGTCGCGCTGCTCGGCTGGGCGGCCTTCACCTTCTGGGGCCACCAGTGGCTGATCGGGGTGGCGCCGCTCGGCTGAGCCGGCTGCAGCATCGGCCTGCGAGCCAGTAAACACGGGCATCTTCGGCATGCCAATCCCAGAAGCAAGCAACCATGCGGGTCGCAGGCTTGCCATGCCGCAGAGCGCCAGCCGGTGCGGCCTGCAGGCCGATGGCCGGCGCGCAATGGCTGCTCCGCCGCGCTGTGGCATGATCGGCCGACATGACCGCGCCGCCGCCCAAGCACTCGATCGAGGTGTCCGAAGAAGCCGGCGTGCGTTATCTGCATTTCGGCACCGAGTGGATTCAGGGCGCGATGCGCGTCGCGCGGCCGTGGTCGCTCGAACTCGACTACACGCGCGAGATGATGGCCGCACTGTTGCTGCGTCCGGGTGCCGACTGGCCGACGCGCGCGCTGATCATCGGGCTGGGCGCCGGCTCGATCACCAAGTTTCTTCGCCGCCACCGCCCCGCGGCACGACTCGACGTGGTGGAGATCAATCCCGAGGTGGTGGCGGTGGCGCGCCACGCGTTCCGCCTGCCCGACGACGACGAGCGTCTTAGCGTGCATCGCGCCGACGGGGTGGCTTTTGTCGGCACCACGCGCACGCGCTACGACTGCATCTTGGTCGATGGCTTCGATCATCGCGCGCGCCCCGGCGCGCTGGCCAGCGAAGCGTTCTACCGCGACTGCCGCAAGCGCCTCACCCGGCGCGGTCTACTAGTGGCGAATCTGTTCGGCCGCAGCCGCAACTACGACACCCAGTTCGCCCGGCTCGCCAGCGCCTTCGGCGGGCGGGCGCTGGCCTTTCCGTCCGGCGACCACGGCAACGTGATCGCCTTCGCCGCGGCCGGCGAGCCGGTCTCGGCCGACTGGACCAGCCTGCGCGCCGAGGCCAGCGCGCTCCACCGGGCGACCGGCCTGCGCCTGCAGCCGACCGTTGTGCGGTTGCAGCATGCGGGCGCCTTCGACGGGCCTGGCATCGCGCTGTGACGGTGCCACGGCGGCGGCCTGCGAGTCGGATGAATGCGGGTGACGTTTGCCACGGCGAAGCGAAACCAGTCTGCGGGCAGGGCCGGGGCCGTGACTTTTGTCACATTGGGCGCGTCTGTTGCGAACGACAATGGCTGCAGTAGATTGCAAGTGCAGGAGGTCAGAACGTCAAGCCCGCAAGTTGGACGGTTTGTAACCGTCTAACTTATAAAGGAAAACCCACAGAGAGGCAGTGGTTTTCGGGTTTCGGGGCCGAAACGTCGAGCAGCGGCTGTCACGGTTGGTTCTCGCAAACAGGTAATAAGCACGAAGAAGCGGCTACGCCGCGGTTGGTTCCTCATGCGCCCGCTTACGCGGGCGTAGTTTTTTCTGCTGCATTGCAGCCAATCGCCCCCCGCGGCAGCCACCGGGACGGCTTGCGGCCGGCGTGCCCGGCTCAGCTTGGCGACGGCCGCCCGGCGCGTGCCGACGTCATCAGCAACAACGCCAGCAGGCCGAACGGCAGCAGCGACAACTCATCCGACAGCGGCCCGTCGAACAGCGGATTGCTGCGCCCGGCCCAGTCGGTCACCGCGCGATCGAAGGGCAGCAGTACACCGGCCGCGATGGCAATGACGATGCCGGCCAGCGCGCCGCCGGCGATATAGCCCGATGCCATCAGCACGCCATGGTCATCGCCGGCCGGGGACTTGCGCCGCTCCGCCCAAGCCCGCAGCAGGCCGCCGACGAGTATCGGCGTCGACGTGGCCAGCGGCAGGTACAGGCCCACGGCGAAGGCGAGCGAGGCGACACCCGCCATCTCCAGCACCAGCGCGATCAGCGCGCCGGCGATCACCAGCGCCCACGGCAGCGCGCCCTGCAGGATGCCCTTGATCAGGTACGACACCAGCACCGCTTTGGGCGCGTCGTACTTGCGCACCTCGCTGCCGTCGGGCCGCTGGGTGTGCGTGCCGTTGATGCCCGGATCGACCAGCCAGATCGCGCGGCCCTGGTCATCGACCAGATACTTGCCGGCCGGCCCGCCGGCAGTATCGGTCTTGTGCCAGACCCGGTAGTGCGCGCCATCTTCCGCAGCCTGCGGCCCCTGCAGCGCTTCGCGGGTGGCCGAGGCGGCATCGGTGACCAGGTTCGGTGCCACCTGCGCGGCCGGCACGTAGACCGTGGCCGAGTCGTTGAGGGTCAGCAGCACAGGGCCGAGCGCCAGCGCCGAGGCGAAACTTCCGATCAGAATGGCGAATTGCTGCGCGCGCGGCGTGGCGCCGACCAGGTAGCCGGTCTTCAGGTCCTGCGCCGTCGTGCCGGCATTGGCCGATGCGATGCAGACGATCGCGCCGACCGACAGCGCGGTGACGAAGTAGGGCGGCGCCGTCCAGCCGAGCAGGCGGAAAATCAGGCAGGTGACCAGCAGGGTTGCGATCGTCATGCCGCTGATCGGGTTGGACGAGGAGCCGATCTCGCCGGTGAGCCGCGCCGACACCGTGCAGAACAGAAAGCCGAACCCCGCGATCAACACCGCGCCAAGCAGATTCACCTGCAGCGGCGGGGCGAAGGTGATGGCGGCGAGCAGTACCGCCCAGCCGGCGAATACCCACTTGAGCGCGATCTCCTGCTCGGTGCGCAGCGACGCGTTGGCCGTCGCCGCCTCGAAACGGCCGAGCGCTTCGCGCACACTGCGCGCGATCAGCGGCAAGGCGCGCAGCAGGCTGACCAGCCCGCCCATCGCCACCGCGCCGGCGCCGATATACAGGATGTAAGCGCCGCGCAGCTCGCCGACGCTCATCTGGCCGATCGGTTTGCTGGCCGGCGCGAGCGCCTGCCCGAGGCCGCTGCCGAAGAAGTGGATCAGCGGCATCAGCACCAGAAAGGCCAGCACGCCGCCGGCGCACATGGTCGCCGCGATGCGCGGACCGATGATGTAGCCGACCCCGAGCAGTTCCGGCGAGACTTCGATGCCGATCGACGCGCCCTTGTACGGCGAGCCAAAACTCCACGATGCGACATCCTTCCAGCCCTTGAGCGCGAGGTTGGCGATCTTGTAGGCGAGGCCGATGGCGAAGCCGATGAATACGACGCGCGCGCCGCTTGCCGCCTCGCCCGGCGCGCCGTCGGCCCGCGCGGCATCGGCCGCCAGCAGCACCTGCGCGCAAGCGGTGCCTTCGGGAAACGAAAGTTCACGATGTTGGGCGACGATCAGCGTGCGTCGCAATGGCAGCATCATCAGGATGCCGAGCAACCCGCCCAGCGTCGCAACCAGCATCACGCGCCAGATTTCGAGATCGAAGCCGAGGATCAGGATCGCCGGCATGGTGACGCCGAGGCCGAAGGCGATCGATTCCCCGGCCGAGCCGGCAGTCTGCACCGCCACATGTTCTAGGATCGACGCATCGCGCACACCCGCCCGGGCGGCGAGGCGAAACAGCGCGAGCGAGATGACTGCCACCGGAATCGAGGCGCTGACCGTCAGCCCGACCTTGAGCACCAGGTAAAGCGACGAGGCGCCGAACAGCACACCCAGCAGCGTGCCGAGCAGCAGCGCGCGGGCGGTGAGTTCGGGCGGCGCGGATTGCTCGCGCAGCGGCAAGGCAGGCGGTGGGCTGGACATGGCAGATATGGTACTCGCCTGCCTTATCCCGGCGCCGCGGGTGCAGGCGTGACGAAATGATCGAAAGGCGCGGGCAATCGAGCGCATCGGAATCGCCAGTCGCACGCGATTCACATACAATGTCCCAAACACAACGGAGGTCAGAATGAGGTCTTCACGCCGACGCAGAGCGGCCCGACTATGCGCGTTATTTGCCGCGCTGGTTGCCGGCCCTGCAGTTGCCGCACAAGTGCTGGATTTCAACCAGACGGGTTTTCGGGGCGATGGGGTTACCAGGATTTCGGGCGATTCACCGTTGATCGTGGACGGGTATTCGTTCGCCGCCGCCGGCTCGCCTGGCCTTGATTTCTTTGCAATCGATGACTTGGCAGGCAAGGTAGGGGACGGCACGCCACGCCTGTTCGCGTTCAACAACGCGACGGTCGTGCTGACCAGCGCGACCGGCAAACCGTTCGATCTGCTCGGTACGGATTTCGGTGGGTCGTGGTTGGAACCCGGTATTCGGTTTCGCTGGGCCGACAAGATCGAGATTCTCGGCTACCGGGGCGCTAACCTAGCCGCTCAGGCGATTCTCGACCTCGACCCGAACAATGCGACCCTGTCGCCATTTTTGTTCGATTCGCAGTTCCGCGGCCTGTCCTCGGTCAGCTTTCATGGTCTCGGCGATATCGGCGCCGGCATTAACAACCACGAATTCGCGCTCGACAACCTGGTCGTCAGCAACGTGCCCGAGCCGGAAACGTACGCGATGCTACTGGCCGGTCTCGGCCTGCTGGCCTGGCGGTGCCGCAGTCGCGCGCGGGGCAAGCGCGGGGGGAAGCGCGCGGATTAGCCGCGCACGCAATCGACGAAATAGGTCGGCGTCCCGTCGACCGCTTCCTCCACCAGGCCGTGAATATCGGTCTCGAAGCCGGGGAATTTCTGGTTGAAGGTGCGCGCGAATTTCAGGTAGTTCACGATCGTGGTGTTGAACCGCTCGCCGGGAATCAGCAGCGGAATGCCTGGCGGATAGGGTGTCAGCAGCACGCTGGTGACGCGGCCTTCGAGTTCATCGATCGGCACGCGGTCGATTTCCCGGTGCGCCATCTTGGCAAATGCGTCAGCCGGGCGCATCGCCGGTTCCATGTTCGACAGGTACATTTCGGTGGTCAGCCGCGCGATGTCGTTGGCCTTGTAGAGCCCGTGCATCGCCCTGCTGAGGTCGCGCAGCCCCACCCGCTCGTACTGCGGGTTGTGCGCGACGAACTCGGGCATCACCCGCCACAGCAGGGCGTTGTCGTCGTGCGCGTCCTTGAACTGCTGCAATTCGGTGACCAGGGTGTTCCAGCGGCCCTTGGTGATGCCGATGGTGAACATGATGAACAGGGAATACAGGCCGGTCTTCTCGATGTTGATGCCGTGCTCCGACAGGTAGCGCGTCACCACCACCGCCGGGATACCGGTGTCGGCGAAGTCGCCGTCGACATCCAGACCCGGCGTGATCACCGTCGCCTTGATCGGGTCGAGCATGTTGAAACCCGGCGCCAGATTGCCGAAGCCGTGCCAGCGGTCGTTGGCGCGCAGCACCCAGTCCTCGCGGTTGCCGATGCCCTCTTCGGCCAGATCGTCCGGCCCCCACACCTTGAACCACCAAGAGTCGCCGAATTCGGCATCGACCTTGCGCATGGCGCGGCGAAAATCCAGCGCCTCCATGACCGACTCTTCGACCAGCGCGGTGCCCCCGGGCGGCTCCATCATCGCTGCCGCCACATCGCAGGACGCGATGATCGCGTACTGCGGGCTGGTCGAGGTGTGCATCAGATAGGCTTCATTGAAGCAATGGCGATCGAGCCCGCGCGTCTGCGACTCCTGCACCAGGATTTGCGAGGCTTGGCTCAGGCCGGCCAGCAGCTTGTGGGTCGACTGCGTGGCGAACACCATCGATTCCACGCAAGGCTGGCGGTCGCGCCCGATCGCGTGCATGCCGCGATAGAAATCGTGAAACGTGGCGTGCGGAAGCCAGGCTTCGTCGAACAACAGTGTGTCGATCTCGCCGTCGAGCATCGCCTTGATCTCATCGACGTTGTAGAGCACGCCGTCGTAGGTGCTCTGGGTGATGGTGAGGATGCGCGGCTTGGACTTGATGTCGCGCGCGAACGGATTGGCGGCGATCTTCTTGCGGATGTTCTCCGGCGCGAATTCGTCCTTCGGAATCGGACCGATGATGCCGAAATGGTTGCGCGTGGGCATCAGGAACACCGGAATCGCGCCGGTCATCATGATCGCGTGCAGCACGCTCTTGTGGCAGTTGCGGTCCACCACCACGATGTCGTTCTGCGCCACCGTCGAGTGCCAGACGATCTTGTTCGAGGTCGAGGTGCCGTTGGTGACGAAGAACAGGTGATCGCTGTTGAAGATGCGTGCCGCATTGCGCTCCGAGGCCGCCACCGGGCCGGTGTGGTCGAGCAACTGGCCGAGTTCGTCGACCGAGTTGCACACGTCGGCGCGCAGCATGTTCTCGCCGAAGAACTGGTGGAACATCTGGCCGACCGGGCTCTTCAGAAACGCGACGCCGCCCGAGTGCCCCGGACAGTGCCAGGAGTAGGAGCCATCCTGTGCGTAGTGCGTGAGCGCGCGAAAGAACGGCGGCGGAAGGCTGTCGAGATACTGCTTGGACTCGCGGATGATCAAACGCGCGACGAACTCCGGCGTGTCCTCGAACATGTGGATGAAGCCGTGCAGTTCGCGCAGCACGTCGTTGGGAATGTGGCGCGAAGTACGTGTCTCGCCATACAGGAAGATCGGAATGTCGGCGTTGCGAAAGCGGATTTCCTTGACGAACGCGCGCAACTGCACCACCGGCCGCGCGGCTTCTTCGGGCGAGCCGGAGAACTCCTCGTCATCGATCGACAGGATGAAGGCGCCGGCGCGCGACTGCTGTTGCGCGAAGCTTGCCAGATCGCCGTAGCTGGTCGTACCGAGCACTTCCATGCCTTCGTCCTCGATCGCCTTGGCTAGCGCGCGGATCGACAGGCCGCTGGTGTTTTCGGAGCGGAAATCCTCGTCGATGATGACGATCGGGAAACGGAATTTCATCTCGAGCCTCGGGGCAGGTACTGCGAAAGGCGCATAGTGTGACAGAGAACCCTGGCGCTGTGGATCGCGCTGCGCGAGGCGCCGTCAGCGCAGCCATCCGGCAGTGCGAAACGACTTTTCCAGTGCCTCCGCCAGGGCAAGTTGGCCTTCAGCGTTGGGGTGCAGCGGATCGAGTCGCAGCCGGCCGTCGGACAACACGTCGCTGACTGCGTGCTCCACCAGCATCACGCCGCGGGATGAGGCCGTGTCGGCGTAGAGGGCCGCCGGTTTCAGGCGCCCGGTCGCGACACCCAATGCGGAGGGACGCGGTATCGCCAGCACTGCAACGCGCACCTGCCGCTGACGCGCAAGGTCGATGATCGCAGCAAGGTTTGCGCTGATTCGACTTTCCGCGGCTCGGCGCAGCATGTCGTTGCCGCCGATTTCCACAATCATCAGATGTGGCGCGTGCTCGGCGAGCAGACCAGGCAGGCGTTGCAGCGCCCCGTCCGAGGTGTCGCCGGACACGCCGGCATTGACGATTTGCCAGCCGCTGCGCCGCGCCAGCAGTGCCGGCCAGGCTTGCTCCGGCAGCAAACCGTGCCCCGCGGTGATGCTGTCGCCAAGTGCCAACACGATCGAGCCCGGTGCGAGGGGCGCATCGCGCCTTTCGCTGCATCCGATGGCCAGCGCCAACCACAAAAGCGCGAACAGCAGCATGCCGAATCGGCGCTGAATTTCGGCGATCCGCGTCATCATGTTTGGCGGTGCGAAGTGTCCTCGGATCGTCTACCTTGAGCGTTGACGTGTTGCACGGTTGCCATTGGCTGCCCGGTCGACCGGGCATGATCGAAACGCGGATCGTTCCCTGTGCGAACTGACCGCGCGCGGCGCAGTCTCATACGATGATGGTGGCGAATTGACATGGTGAAGCGGATACGGATTTCCTGGCCGGGCGGCAGTGTGGTGGCGGCTTTGCAGCATACCCCGAGTTCTGCCGCATTGATCGGCTGCCTGCCGTTCAAGTCGGTTGCGCAGACCTGGGGTGAGGAAGTCTATTTCGGGCTGCCGATCAGCGTCGATCTCGAGCCCAATGCGCGCCAGGTGGTGGAACCCGGTACGGTGTGCATCTGGGTACAGGGGCATTCGATGGCATTGCCGTTCGGCCCGACCCCGATTGCGCAAGGCAATGAATGCAAAATGGTGACGCCGGTCAATTTGCTCGGCTGGCTCGAAGGCGATGCGCGTGTGCTGGCCAAGGTGCGCGATGGCGATCCGATCGAAGTGCATTTGATCAACGGCGGTCACGCTTGAGTTCTTCGGGTGTCAAAACGCAAACGCGCCGCAATTGCGGCGCGTTTTGCTTGATGCGGCGTGCCCTGGCGGCTGACGCGCCCGATCAGCCGATCTTGATCGGTACGAAGATGCGCGCCTCGCCGCGTTGCACCAGCAGAGCCATCCGGTTGCCGGACGATTCGACCAGTTTTGCGAACGCGGCAACGTCACTTACTGGTTGATTGTTCAGGCCGACGATCACATCGCCGGGCTGAATGCCTGCACGCGCTGCCGGACCGGCAACTTCTTCGACCACCAGGCCGGCGCCGACACCGAGTTTGCTCTTTTCCTGTGGCTGTAGCGGTCGCACGGCCAGCCCGAGCTTGTCGCTGGCCGGCTTCTTGTTCGGCGTGCTTGTTGTACTTGCCACCTTCTCCGGGTTCATTTCAGCCAGCTTGACCGATAGTTCGCGCGTCGATCCCTGGCGCAGCACCTTGATCTTCGCGCTGTCGCCTGGCGACATGTTGCCGATTATGCGCGGCAGGTCAGCCGACTCGGCGACCGCGGTGCCATTGACCCCGACGATCACGTCGCCGGGCTGGATACCGGCCTTCTCCGCCGGGCTGCCGATCTCCACCGAGCCGACCAGTGCGCCTTCCGCCTTGGCCAGGCCGAACGATTCCGCCAGCTCCTTGGTCAGCGGCTGGATACCGACGCCCATCTTGCCGCGCGTAACCTTGCCGCTCTTGCGCAACTGGTCCGACACCTTCATCGCCACGTCGATCGGAATCGCGAATGACAAACCCATGAAGCCGCCGGTGCGCGAATAGATCTGCGAGTTGATGCCGATCACCTCGCCCTTCAGGTTGAACAGCGGCCCGCCCGAGTTGCCGGGATTGATCGCTACATCGGTCTGGATGAACGGCACCAGGGTTTCATCGGGCAGGTTGCGCGCCTTGGCGCTGACGATGCCCGCCGTCACCGAGTTTTCGAATCCGAACGGCGAGCCGACCGCGACCACCCATTCGCCGACCTTCACCGAGTTGGCATCGCCCATGCGGACGTAGGGCAGCCCCTTGGCGTCGATCTTGAGCACCGCGACATCGGTGCGGCGGTCGCTGCCGATCACCCTGGCCTTGAACTCGCGCTTGTCGCCGAGCTTGACGGTCACTTCTTCGGCATCGGCAACCACGTGTGCGTTGGTCAGCAGGTAGCCGTCTTCGCTGACGATGAATCCCGATCCCATGCCGCGCCGAGGTTGCTGGGGCTGCTGCTGGCGCCCGCCATCGGGAATGCCGAAGCGGCGCAGGAATTCCTGCATCGCCTCGTCGGCCGGCCCGCCGCCTTCTAGCTTGGCAGAGCGCAACGACTGGGTGGTGCTGATATTGACGACCGCCGGTCCGACCGCTTCGACCAGCGTCGAGAAGTCCGGCAGCGCGCGCGCATCGACCAGCGGTGTCGCGGCGCCGGCCTGCGGCGCGGGCACGACTGCGTGGGTGCGTGCCATAAACGGGGTTCGATCATTCGCGACAAACGCGAAAGCGACGACGGAAACCGCAGCGACCGCTGCGGTACGGCTGATCAATCGATTCATTGTGGGGTTACCTCCTTGAGCGCGGGTTGACGCCGCCGGTTGCGCAGAGTTCCGGGCACTTACAAAGCCTTACATACGGCGGACACGGCCGAAAGCGGCGGCGATAGCCGATCAATCCCGTAAAATTGCGCCTTGCGCGACAATTTCAAGGGCCGGCCAAGCATGCTCGAAGCTCGAATCATTCCCGTTACCGCTTTTCAGCAGAATTGTTCGCTGGTCTGGGACAGCGAGACCCGGCTTGCCGCCGTGGTCGATCCCGGCGGCGATCTCGACAGCATACTGGCTGCGGTCGACGCCGCCGGCGTGACGCTCGACAAGATCCTGCTCACCCACGGCCATCTCGACCACGCTGCGGCGACCGCCGATCTGGCCGAGCAGCGCAAGCTGCCGATCGTCGGCCCGCAGCGCGAAGACGCTTTCTGGATCGACGGCATGGCCGCGGCGGCCCGGCAATGGGGTTTCCCGCCAACGCGCGGCTTCACGCCCGACCGCTGGCTGGAAAACGGCGATGTCGTGGATCTCGGCAACCTGCGCTTCGAGGTCAGGCACTGCCCGGGCCACACGCCGGGTCACGTGATCTTTTTCGAACCGCAGTCGCGGGTCGCCTTCGTCGGGGACGTGTTGTTTGCCGGCAGCATCGGCCGCACCGATTTTCCGCGCGGCGATCATGGCACGCTGATCCGCTCGATTCGCGAAAACCTGTTTCCGCTCGGCGACGATGTGCGCTTCGTGCCCGGCCACGGCCCGATGTCGACCTTCGGCGAGGAACGGCAGCACAACCCCTACGTCGCCGATCGCCATTGCAGATCGTAGTCCCGCCGGGTGCGGCCACTTACCAGCTGGTCATCGAACTGGCGCGCCCGGCGCGCATCGCCGTCGGCCGGCTCGGGGTGGCAGACTTTCCCGCCGGGATCTATGTGTATACGGGCAGTGCGCGGCGTGGCGTCCAGGCGCGGGTGCGCCGTCATCTGGCGCACGACAAGCGGCTACACTGGCATATCGATTATCTGCTCGCCTGTCCGGATGCGCGGGTGACGACGGTTCGCGCCTCGCGCCTTGCCGAATGCCTGCTCAACCAGCGCACTCGCGGCGAAATCGTGCTGCCGGGTTTCGGCGCCAGCGATTGCCGCGCCGGCTGCGGCGCGCATCTGAAGCGCATCGGCTAGACTCGGGCTCTGCGACAAAACGCTGGAGACATTGCCGGTGACGCTGACCGACCTACGTTACATCATTGCCCTGGCACGCGAACGCCATTTCGGCCGCGCCGCCGAACGCTGCCATGTCAGCCAGCCGACGCTCTCGGTGGCGGTCAAGAAGCTGGAAGACGAACTCGGCGTGGCGCTGTTCGAGCGCAGCGCGGCCGATGTGCGCATCACGCCGATCGGCGAGCAGATCGTCGAGCAGGCGAGCCGGGTGCTCGACCAGGCCACGCAAGTCCGCGAGATCGCGCAGCAGGGCCGCGACCCGCTTTCCGGCCCGCTGCGCCTGGGCGTGATCTACACCGTCGGGCCGTACCTGCTGCCGCGGCTGATACCGATCCTGCGCGAACGGGCGCCCGCCATGCCGCTGGTGATCCGCGAGAACTACACCAGCCGGCTGGCGGAGATGCTCAAGCGCAGCGAACTCGACGTGATCGTGGTCGCGCACCCGTTTGCCGAGCAGGGTGTGGTCACCCAGCCGCTTTACGACGAACCGTTCCGCGTGCTGATGCCACGCGGCCATCCGTGGCAGAAGGAAAAGCGCATCGCACCGGCGCGGCTGGCCGAGGAGCACCTGCTGCTGTTGTCCGAGGGCAACTGCTTTCGCGACCAGGTGCTGCAGGTCGCGCCCGGCATTCCGCGCGACGGTCTGCCCGAGGCGCTCGAGGGCAGTTCGCTGGAGACGATACGCCACATGGTGGCCAGCGGCGCCGGCATTACCGTGTTGCCAAGTTCGGCGGTAGACGATCTGCCAAAATCGCAGCCGCTGGTCGCGGTGCGCCCCTTCGCCGACCCGCAACCCTCGCGCCGGGTGGCGCTGGCCTGGCGGGTGACCTTTCCCCGTTATGGCGCGATCGACGTGCTGCGCCAGGCCATGATCGACGCCCGCTTGCCGGGTGTGGCGCCGGTGCTGGCCGGCAAGCGCGGCAAGGCCGCGGGGGCGCGATAGTTCTGATGACTTCTCCCGAGGATCCGACTACTAGTTACGAGCCATCTGCCGCCGAGATCGCCCGGATGCGGTCTGCAATGCCGGAGGAAGCGTGCATCGTCGACGCAATGATCCTGCGCGAATGCACATCGCGCTGGCTAAAAGTAGCTATGGTGGTCGGCAACATCCTAGAGAAATTTCACAGCGCCTTTCCGCACCTCCCCCTTGCATACATCCAGGCGCGAATGCAGGAGTTGGAGGACACCGGTGTCTTGGAAATTGCGGGCGATGTTTGGGCGATGCGCCATTCAGAAGTCCGCTTGGTTGACCGCAATGACGATGTCTAGCATGCCGGTCGTGGCGCGGCTTCGCGGCTGGGACGCGGTGCCGGCCCGGCCGGCCCGTGGCCATGTGCACTTCGCGATAGCGCCAGTCGATCGTATTGATTGCGATCGGTGATTGGAACTTTGCGGGTTCGATGCCTACCATATCCTCACTTACCATTGACAAGACGAAGGGAACGAAACATGGATATCGGCATCTCGGAAAAGGACCGCGAACGCATCGCCGACGGCCTGTCGCACTTGCTTGCAGACAGTTACGCGCTTTACCTGAAGACCCACGGCTTTCACTGGAATGTCACCGGGCCGATGTTTAACACGCTGCATCTGATGTTCATGGAGCAATACACCGAGCAATGGACGGCGCTCGACCTGATTGCCGAACGCATTCGCGCGCTCGGCGTGCCGGCGCCGGCATCCTATGCGCAGTTCGCCAAGCTGGCGAGCATTCCGGAAGAGACCGGCGTGCCGACTGCGCAGGCGATGATTCGCCAGCTGGTCGACGGCCAGGAGGCGGTGGCGCGCACCGCGCGCGCGCTGTTCCCGGTGGTCGAAAAAGCTTCGGACCAGCCGACTGCCGATCTGCTGACCCAGCGCTTGCAGATTCACGAGAAGACGGCCTGGATGCTGCGCAGTCTGCTCGACGGCGAGGTGCCCGTGGCGCGTCCCAAGTCCGCGAAACGCAAGCGCAAGTGACGGCGCGCGGCGGCACGCGTCGGATGTGAACCTGCAAATGTCGACGCCGAGCATGCCCTGAACGCCTTGCTACATAAGGCACCCACGGTGGGCATTCCGGAGAGCCGCATGGATACTGGCTCTCTGGGTTGCCATGCCGGAGAGCCAGTATCCATGCGGCTCTCCGGGCATGTGTTGTAGGTAATAAGGCTCAGGCAGCCTTCGAGCGCTTCTTCGGCGCCGGCTTGGGCGCTTGCGCATCGGGCTTGTCGGCAGCGGCGGCCGGCTTGGCCTTGGCGCCCGCCTTGGGCGCGCGCGGCTCGAACTCGAAGCCGACCTTGCCGTCCGGCCCGCGCACCAGGAAGGCCGAGAACTTGCGCCGCGTGCGCTGCGAGATGAAGTTGCGCAGGATGTCGGTGCGGCCGGTGGCGAGCAGCTTCTCCATCTGCTCGCGCTCCACGGATTGCTGCAGGATGATCTTGCCGGAGCGGAAATCGCAAGTCTTGCCCGGGCCGACCGATTTCTCGCACACATACGACAAGCCGTGTTCGAACACGCGCGAGGCGCATTTCGGGCACGCACCGAGCGGCTGCTGGCTGCTGAAATCCACCGGCTCGGCGTTGGCTTCGTCTTCGCGCGACTGGCCGAAATCGAACTCCGGTTCGAGCTTGTCGTTCATCCGGATCAGCGCGTTGAACGGCCGCCCCATCTTGCTGCGAAAACCCATCAGTGGGCCGACCTCGCGCTTTTCGAGCAGGGTTTCCATCTCCGCGATCTCGAACTCGCGCCCGGCGACGATCTTCCACAAGGCAAACTCGCAGTTCTGGCACTGGAACTTCTTGTAGTTCTCCTTGATCACCCCGCCGCACTTCGGGCAGGGCGTTTTGAGCGTCGCGAAATCGCCCGGTACGGTATCGCTCTCGTGCGACTTCGCCTGCAGCACGATGTGGCGCGTCATCTCGGCGATGTCTTTCATGAACTCGGCGCGGGTAAGTTTGCCGAGTTCCATCTGCGACAGTCTGTACTCCCAGTCGCCGGTCAGCTCCGGCTGGGTGAGTTCCCTGACCTGCAGCCCGTTGAGCAGGGTGATAAGCGAGAACGCCTTGGCCGTGGGCATCAGTTCGCGGCCCTCGCGCAGCAGATACTTTTCGGTGATCAGGCCCTCAATGATCGCGGCCCGCGTCGCCGGTGTGCCCAGGCCGCGCGCCGCCATGGCTTCGCGTAGTTCGTCGTCTTCCACCAGCTTGCCCGCGCCTTCCATGGCCGAGAGCAGCGTGGCTTCGTTGTAGCGCGGCGGCGGCTTGGTGACGTTCGCCTTGACGACGATGTCATCGGTGGAGACGGTTTCGTTAGCCGCGACCGCCACCAGTTGCGGCTTGCCGCCCTCGTCGCCGGTCTCGGCCTGGGCCTCCTTGCCGTACACCGCGAGCCAGCCGGCGTTGACCAGCACCTTGCCTTCGGTCTTGAAGGCCTCGCCCTCGACGCGGGTGATGCGCGTGGTGATCAGGTACTCGGCCGCCGGGTAGAACACGGCGAGAAAGCGCCGTGTGACCATGTCGTAGATCTTCTGTTCGGCATCCGACAGATGCCGGGGTGCCGCACCGGTCGGCACGATCGCGAAGTGGTCCGAGATCTTGGCGTTGTTGAAAATCCGCTTGTTCGGCTTGACCCACTTCTGCCTGGTTATCTCGCGGCAGAACGGCGCGTACTGATCCGGCAAGCCATTGAGGATGTCGGGCACCGTGGCGAGGTAATCCTCCGGCAGTGCGCGCGCATCGGTACGCGGGTAGGTCAGCACCTTGTGTTTTTCGTACAGTGCCTGGGCGATCGACAGCGTGGTCTTGGCCGAAAAACCGAAGCGTCCGTTGGCCTCGCGCTGCAGGCTGGTCAGATCGAACAGCAGCGGCGACAACTGGGTCGACGGCTTGGACTCTTCTTCGACCTTGCCCGGCTTGCCCAGGCATTTGGCGCGTATCGCCTGCGCCCTGGCCTCATCCCACAGCCGCTCGGCGCGCGCATGCTCGTCGTCTTCGGGCTTCTTGAACTTCTGGTCGAACCAGCGGCCGGCGTAGCTGCCCGCCCTGGCGCCGAAGCTGGCTTCGATCTCCCTGTAGTCGCGCGGCACGAACTTGCGTATGCGCTCTTCGCGTTCGACGACGATCGCCAGCGTCGGCGTCTGCACGCGGCCGACCGTGGTCAGGTGAAAGCCGCCGGTCTTCGAGTTGAAGGCGGTCATTGCGCGCGTGCCGTTGATGCCGATCAGCCAGTCGGACTCCGAACGGCATACCGCGGCATCGGCCAGACCGCGCATCTCGCGGCCATCGCGCAACTGCGCAAAGCCGTCGCGAATCGCCTTGGGCGTCATCGATTGCAGCCACAGGCGCTTGACCGGATGCTTGGATTTCGCGTGCTGGGCGATGTAGTTGAAGATCAGTTCGCCTTCGCGGCCCGCGTCGCACGCATTGACCAAACCGTCGACATCCTTGCGCTTGATGAGCTTCATCAGCACCTTGAGGCGTTCGGCGGATTTCTCGATCGGCTGCAGCGCGAAGTGCGGCGGTATGACCGGCAGATGGGCGAACGACCATTTGCCGCGCTTGACTTCGTACTCTTCGGGAACGGTGAGCTCGAGCAGATGGCCGACGGCCGACGACAGCACATAGTCGTCGCTTTCATAGAACTCGCCGCTCTTGGCAAAACCGCCCAGCGCCTTGGCGATGTCCTGGGCGACGGAGGGCTTTTCGGCGATGATGAGCTGCTTGGCCATTGAGTATTCCTGTCGCAGGCAAAAAAACTACCCGGTGCGGTCAGCGTCCGGGTGGCGACAAACAGGGTTGGCGGGATTGCCCCAACGCGACGGCGTCCTGGCGCGATATCGCGGGTTTCGTGGGCGCGATGATAAGAACAAAGCCGCGCCGACCGCAAGCGCGGACCCCGAACTTAGTGGAATCGGGCGTCCTCGTCGTCGGACAGCAGCTCTTCCAGGATCAGCGTATCGAGCGACTGCTGCTGACTCCACAACACGATCAGCACGATGACCTCGAGCTTGGACAACGACAGACGGCCTTCCGACAGCGCCATCGCCCGCTCGATGATGATCTCGCGCATCAGCGGGTTGAGCACCCCAGATCCTTCGAGAAACGCGATGAAGCCGCGGCAGCCGCCGTCGAGCCGCGCGCATTCCTCCCTGGCATAGGCGCGAAACGAACCCGGCGACGGGCTGATCCGCACTTGTTGCTCGTCGGCCGGCCGATCCAGCCCGGACAACCAGTCGAGCGCGGCCGAGATGTCCTCGTCCTCGAAGCCGGCCGCAGAGAGTTTGCGCGCGAGCTGATCCGGCGCCGGGCAGGCGTCGACATGGGCATAGTTCTCGAACAGATAGACCAGAATTTCGAACATTGTGTCAGCGATCCCGCTCGATTCTCTGATATTGGCCGCCCGCCAGCGTGGCGATGCGACCGTCCAGTTCCATGCGCAAGAGAATGGGGTATAGCGCATCTGCCGTCAAGCCGGCGCGTTCGATCAAGGTATCGACGTCGCATGGGTCGTAACCCAGGGCGTCGAGCAGGCGGCGCTCGTCGTCGTCGAGTTCACCGTCGTCCGTGCCGCTGGGCGGCGCATCCACCGTGACGCCGATTTCCTCGAGAACATCCCGCGCCGATTCGACCAGCTTGGCCCCCTGTTTTATCAGCTTGTGGCAGCCCTTGGACAATGGCGAATGGATGGAGCCGGGAATGGCGAAGACCTCGCGACCCTGTTCGGCGGCCAGCCGCGCGGTGATGAGCGTGCCACTGCGGTCGGCGGCTTCGACCACCAGCACACCGCGCGCCAGCCCGGCAATGATTCGATTGCGACGCGGAAAGTTGGAGGCCAGCGGCGGCGTGCCAAGCGCAAACTCGGAGACGATCGCCCCGTTCTCAGCGATGGCGTGGGCGAGCGCCTGGTTGCGCGCCGGGTAGATGCGGTCGGCGCCGGTGCCGATCACAGCGATGGTCGAACCGGCGCCTGCGAGCCCGCCGCGGTGCGCGGCGGCATCGCAGCCCAGCGCCAGACCACTGATGATGGTAACCCCTGCCTGGGAGACGGCCTTCGCGAACGATTCGGCGTTGGCAATACCCTGGGGGGTCGCGTTGCGACTGCCCACGATCGCCAGTGCCGCGCATCCAAGCAGATCGGTGCGACCCTTGATGTACAGCAGCGGCGGCGGGTCTGGGATTTCCAGCAGTTGCCGCGGATAGTCCGGGTCGGCCAGCGTGAGAATGCGATTGCCCGGCTCCGCGGCCCACGCAAGGCCTTGCGCAACTTGACTGCCACTGTCGTGTTCGGCGAGGGCTGCGGCGAGTTTTTCGCCGATCACTCGGGCGAGCGCGGAACGCTCGCCGGCAAAAACGGCCTGCGGCAGGCCGAAGGCCTGCAGGAGTGTTCGTTGCCGCTCACCGCCCAGTCCCGGAACCAGGGTCAGCCGCAGCCACGCGGCGAGTTCGGCGTCGGGGGTCAAGTCAGGGCGTGCGCACCACGTCGCGCGCCGTCACCGGGCGCGAGCTGCTCATGATCAGTGCGTAGGACATCTTTTCGAATGTGCGGAAGACGAACGCCAGTCCATAACGCTCCTCGGGCAACGTATAGATCTCTCTGCGTCCGCCATCCTCGCGGTAGGTTTCCTCGCGGCCGGCGCGGTAAATCGCCAGGACATGGCCGACCTCGATATCGTTGCGGGTGCCCAGATTGAGGGTGACGATCGAATTGGCGCCCGCTTCGCCGACACCGCTGTAGATGCCGATGATCTCGCCCTTGATGTCCTTGTCCGGCGCATGTGGAGAATAGGCCAGCAGGTCCGGCTTGGCGGCAGGAACCATGCGGTCGCCTTTGCCGATCTCTTCGACCGAGCGGGTGACTTCGAGCGTTGCCGGTTCCCCCTCGGCCAGGGTGCGGGCGGTGCCGAGATAGTAAGCCTCATAGCCGAGCAACTCGTTGGTGCCCGGATCGATCACCGGCTTGGTCGGCCGGTAGATCTGCCACATCGGGATTCCCGGCTGGATGTTCGTCGCGTATATTTTGTTGCCGGCACCGACCAGTACGCGCGACTCGTCGGTGGCGATGATTTTGGCCGCATCGGACATGCCGGCTTCGTCCACTACCAGCGGTTGCGACAGGAACGGCGCGATCTCGGCGGTGGGGATGCTGGGAATCGCCTGCTGCAGCTTCTCGTCGTAGATCTGAGGCTTCATGCGGATCGGCCGCGCGATCGACAAGCGAGGACCATTGCGATCCAGTACCACGATCTGCCCCGGATAAATCAGGTGCGGATTGCGGATTTGATCGCGGTTCATGCGCCAGACTTCCGGCCAGCGCCAGGGTTCCTTGAGGAACTTGCCCGAAATGCCCCACAAGGTATCGCCGCGCTGCACGGTGTAGCTGTCCGGCGCGTTGTCGGCGATCTGAATCGGCTTGCTGCTCGCCGCAAGGGCTGCGGCGCTTGTAAATCCAAGGAGCAGCGAGAATATAATGCGCATTATCATCGATAGCCTCGCACGGCTGTGTTGTGGGCGGGCACCCGCGGCGCGCAAGCCGGTTCGGCTTCTGGCGCACCAGCGTGGCGGTACCCCTCGGGAACGGCAAAATCTTCGCGTTCTGAAGTCGTTTGCAGCAGGGTTTTCATCCCGTCCGATTCAAACGGCAGCAGTCTAGCACGCGTGCAATCAGTATCACAGTTTGCTTGAGATTTTGCCAGTAATTGATTCACTATCCAAGCTTTTATGGCACTGCTACCAATACTCCGGTATCCTGATCGCAGGCTCCACACCAAGGCCGTTGCGGTCGCCGTGGTCGACGATTCGGTGCGCCAGCTGGTGCGCGACATGGCCGAAACCATGTACGCCGCACCCGGCATCGGCTTGGCAGCGACCCAGGTCGACGTGCACAAGCGGGTGATCGTCATCGATACTTCCGAGGACCGCAGCCACCTCCTGGCGCTGGTCAACCCGCAGATAGTCGAGCGCGACGGCGAGCAGGTCACCGAGGAAGGTTGCTTGTCGGTTCCCGGGGTCTACGACAAGGTCGTCCGTGCCGAGCATGTGCGGGTGCGCGCCCTCGACCCGGATGGCCGGTCGCTGGAGTTCGACGCCGATGGCTTGCTGGCAGTGTGCATCCAGCATGAGATGGACCACCTTGACGGCATCGTCTTCGTCGAGCACTTGTCCCGCCTCAAGCAGACGCGCATACGCGCAAAACTGGAAAAGCAGGCGCGCATCACCGCCTGAGTTTCCCCGTCAGACCGACCTTGCCGGCGCATGTCGGCAGTGCTGGAATCGTCCCCGATGCGTGTCGCCTTCGCCGGAACGCCCGAATTCGCCGCCCGTGCGCTCGCCGCAATCATCCGCGCCGGGCACGTCGTGCCGTTAGTGCTTACTCAGCCGGATCGGCCTGCCGGCAGGGGACTCAAACTTGTTCCGAGCGCAGTGAAAGAGGTCGCGCTGGCGCACGGCCTGAGGCTGGATCAGCCTGCCGGGTTGAAGACCGAGGCCGCGCGCGCGCCACTTGCGGTTGCCGCCGCGGACGTGCTGGTGGTCGCCGCATACGGCCTGATCCTGCCGCAAGCGGTACTCGATCTGCCGCGTTTTGGCTGCCTCAACATCCATGCCTCGCTGCTGCCCCGTTGGCGTGGCGCGGCGCCGATACAGCGCGCCATCGCAGCGGGCGACCGCGAAACCGGCATCACGATAATGCAAATGGACGCCGGCCTCGACACCGGGCCGATGCTGACGAAACGTGCCCTCGCCATCGACCCCGACGACAGCGCCGGCACGCTGCACGACAAACTGGCGACGCTGGGTGCCGAGTCGATAGTCGCCGCCCTGGCGCGCCTCGAAACCGGCGACCTGCTCCCGACCGCGCAACCGCAGCAGGGCATGACCTACGCAGCGAAGCTCGACAAGGCCGAAGCCGAACTCGACCTCCGCCTCTCGGCAGAGGTGCTTGAACGGCAGATCCGCGCCTTCGATCCGTTTCCTGTCGCGCACCTGCGCTATGGCGATGCGATGGTGAAAGTCTGGCGCGCGACGGTTGTCCCGGCGGGCGGGGCACCGGGAGAGGTGTTGGCGAGCGGCCCGTCCGGAATCGTTGTGGCATGTGGCGAAGGTGCACTTTGCCTGCAAGAATTGCAGCGGGCCGGCGGCAAGCGGCTTCGTGCACAAGATCTCCTGGCCGGGTTTGCGGTGCCGGTTGGTAGCCGATTCGAGCTTCGCCACGTCTGATTCGATGGCGCCGGCGCCAGCTGTCTTTGTGTGACGACAGCCTTTATTCTACGCAGGCAGGCACTTGCAGCCGCGGATTGCTGCGCCTGTCGGGTGTTGGCGACGCATTCTCTCATCATAGCGAGTCATGCTATTCTTGGACTCTCGCTATCTACCTGATGGAATTCGGGAAACACTTTGCGGCACAACGCTTGCTGCGGATCTTTCAATTGCGGCCACCGTCGGGCGGCCGCACTGTTCCAATGACCAACCTGGAAAGGACTACCGATGATCAACAAGAACTCGCTTTTCGGCAAGCGTGAGGATACAACCCCGCCGCAGAGCAGCGTTCGGCCGGCAGGATATGGCATGCAGCCGACCACCACGGCTAAGACGGAGTCCAATACTGTGCCGATGCCCAAGCCGGAAACCACGACGTCGACTTCGGACTCCACGCTCTCAACCACCACCAACACGAGCGCACAAATGCCCCCACTCGAAGACAGTGCTCATCAAGGAAGCAAATTGATCGTCGGCCCCGGCATCAAGCTCAAGGGTGCAGAGATTCAGGATTGCGATACGCTGGTTGTCGAGGGCCGCGTCGAAGCGACCATGGACAGTCGCGTGATCCAGATCGCCGATCAGGGTTCGTTCGCAGGAAAGGTAAATATCGATGTCGCCGAGATTCGCGGCCGATTCGAAGGTGAGCTCACCGCACGCAAACAACTTATCATTCACGCGACCGGCCACGTCAGCGGCACCATTCGCTACGGCAAGATCGTGATCCAGGAAGGCGGCGAGCTGACCGGAGACGTCAAATCCCTTTCCGCCGGAGAAGCCGGCGCCTCGGGCGACCTGCACGATCTGGGGTCGAAGTCGTTCGGCGCAAAGAGCGCGTGACGGCGGCACGCGGTTAAGATAGGAGCCAGCGCGATGCGCGCAGATGGGCGCATCGCGGCTTGATTTGCCGGCGGAACCTGCAGGTTTGCGGGTTCCCGAGGTATGCCTTCGCTATACTGTGCGGTTTGACGATCGCCCAGATCATGAAGGCTGCAATCCGTCCCGAAGTTGCATTTGCGCAAACGAGCCTGGTCGTTCCGTGACGCAGGGGCTTGCGGCCGATTCGCTGGCCTTCGCAATGCTGCATGCGGCGCGTGCCGTGGAAGCGGTGATCCATGGGCGCAACCTCGACCAGGCGCTGGCGGGTCAGGCGGGCGTCGCAAACCTGCTCCCCGCAGCGCGCGGTGCCGTCCAGGATCTCGCCTATGGCACGCTGCGCGATTTCGGCAGAGGCGATTTCCTGCTCTCCCGATTGCTCGAGCGACCGCTAGAGGCGCCGGCGATCCGTGCGCTGTTGCTGATCGCGCTGCGGCGACTGGAAACTCATCCGTCTGCCGCGCATACCACGGTCGACCAGGCAGTCGAGGCGGCCTCCACGCTGCACGGCGGCGTGTTCAAAGGTCTGGTCAATGCGGTTCTGCGCGGCTTCCTGCGCCGTGCAGAGTCGCTTTTCGACGCCGCCGAGGCGGATGCGGTTGCGCATGGCCGGCATCCGCAATGGTGGCTCGAAACGATCCGGCGCGAACTGGGCACGCATGCCGAAGCCGTGGTCGCCGCCGGCAATCTGCACCCGCCGATGGCCCTGCGCGTCAATCCTCGCCGCTGCGCCGCTGCCGACTTGCTGGCTGAACTCGATGCAGCCGGAATCGACGCACGCGCCTGCGGCGCCGACATTCCACACGGCATCTTGCTCGAACATCCGGTCCCGGTCGCGCGTCTGCCCGGGTTCGCCGACGGTCGGCTATCGGTGCAGGACGCCGGCGCGCAGCGGGCGGCGCCATGGCTGGACCTGGCATCGGGGCAGCGCGTGCTCGATGCTTGCGCAGCGCCCGGCGGCAAGGCGGCACATATCCTGGAACTTGCCGATGTCGAGCTCACCGCGCTCGAACTCGACGCCAGCCGCGCTAGTCGCATCGACGCCAACCTCGTGCGGTTGGGCCTGGTGGCGCAAGTTCGCGTCGCCGACTGCCGCGCGGTGGACGACTGGTGGGACGGCCGCCCCTTCGAGCGCATCCTCGCCGATGTCCCCTGCTCGGCTTCCGGCGTCGCGCGGCGGCACCCCGACATCAAGTGGCTGCGCCGCGAAGCGGACGTGGCGCGCTTCGCGGCGCAAAGTCGTGACATTCTCGATGCGTTGTGGCGGGTGCTGGCCCCCGGTGGCAAAATGCTGTTCGTGACCTGTTCCGTTTTTTCCCGGGAGAACCAGCAGCAGGTTGCCGCCTTCTGCGATCGTCATGCCGACTGCATTCGCATCGCGCTCCCGGGCGGGCCGCTGTCCGGGGCCGATTCGCTGACCGATTTGCCGACCGACCATCTGCTGCTGCCCACGGCCCTGCATGACGGCTTCTATTTCGCGTTGCTCGCCAAGCGGACCTGATCGACCCCTGTGGCGGCGGGTTCTGACTGCCGCGCTACTGCTGCTGGCGCTGACCAGCCCTGCAGCTGTTGCGGCGGAACCCGAACTGCGCAATGTCGCCCTGGTGTCCGCCGAGGACGGCCAGCAGTTGCAATTCGACGTGCTTTTTGAACTCAATCCGCGGCTCGAAGAAGTTGTTTCGCGCGGCGTACCGCTCTATTTCGTGGCGGAGTTCGAACTGACCCGCCCGCGCTGGTACTGGTTCGATGAAGATCTGACCAAACGCACGCTGACCTACCGCCTGTCATACCACGCGCTGACCCGGCAGTACCGGCTTGCCACCGGCCCGCTGTACCAGAACTTTCCCACCCTCGAGGCTGCCGTAAAGACCATCTCGCGCGTACGCAGCTGGACGGTGGCCGAACGCGGCGTGCTCAGGGTCGGTGTCGACTACCAGGCTCGGCTTCGCTTTCGGCTCGACCTGGCGCAGATGCCAAAACCCTTCCAGGTCGGTGCGATCGGCGATCGCGACTGGAGTCTGGCCACCGAATGGCTGCGCTGGACCTATGTTCCCGGCGCCGGCAACACCGAACCGGTGCGTCAATGAGTATATTGGTCGTCATCGCCGGCATCGTCGGGGCGATCCTGCTCTTTCTGCTTGCCGGCGCTACCGAGAATACGGCGCTGTTCGCCCAGAGCTACCCGTTGCTGATCGGCCTGAACCTCGCGATCGCCGTCGCCTTGATCGTTCTGGTAGTCGTGCAATTGCGCGCGCTGTGGCGCGAGTATCGCGAACATCGATTCGGTTCGCGCCTGAAGCTGCGCCTGATGGCCTTGTTCGCGCTGATGGCGATACTGCCGGGGCTGGTGATTTACGGCGTATCCGTGCAGTTCGCCCTGCGCAGCATCCAATCGTGGTTCGACGTGCGGGTCGACGCCGCGCTCGAAGGCGGGCTCAATCTCGGACGTGCCACGCTCGATTTCCTGCTTGAGGACCTGGCGACCAAGGCACGCCAGATCGCGCTCGATCTTTCAGATAGCCAAGCGCAATCGGCACAGCAGCTGGAACGGCTGCGCGAACAGGCAGGGGTCGATTCGGCGACGTTGTTCGCCACTTCCGGCCAGGTCATCGCCAGCAGTTCGGCAAAGTTCTCCGCCCTGATGCCAGCGATGCCGGGGAACGCGCTGTTGCGGCGGGCACGCCTGGGCAGCGGCTATCGTGCGGTCGAAGGCGACGCGACAACCGGCTTCACCCTGAGAGTGCTGGTGCCGGTAACCGGCCTGGCCTTCACCACCGAGTCACGGGTGCTCCAGCTCACCCAGCCGGTGCCCCAGCAGTTGGCGCAGAACGCCGAGGCGGTGCAGAGCGTCTATCGCGATTATCAGGAACTCTCGCTGGCGCGCGACGGGCTGCAGCGCATCTTTGCGCTCACCTTGACGCTGACACTGTTGCTTGCGCTATTCACGGCGATCGCCATCGCCTTCGTTCTTGCCCGGCGCCTGTCGGCGCCGCTGGCGATACTTGCCGAAGCGACCCAGGCGGTTGCACAAGGCGACTTCACGCCGCGCGCCGCCTTGCCTGCGCGCGACGAACTGGGCGTGCTGACGCAGTCCTTCAACCGCATGACGCGCCAGTTGCAGGAGGCGCGTGCGCAGGCCGATGCCAGCCGGGCAGAGGTGGAATCGGCACGCACCTACCTCGAAAGCGTGCTCGCCAATCTTTCCGCCGGGGTGCTGGCGTTCGACAACGAAGGACGGCTGCGGGCCGCCAACGGGGGCGCGCTGCAGATTCTGCGCGACGACCTCTCGGGCTTCGAGCAGTTGCGCCTTGAACAATGGCCGCGCTTCGGCGAACTGCGCGACACGTTGCGCGAAGCGTTCGCCCACGATGCGTCGGCCGCCCACGGCAGCGCCGACTGGCAGCGCCAGCTCGACATGCGCGATGCCGACGGAATCGGCCAGACCCTGCTGGTGCGCGTTACGCGGCTGCCCGAGAGCGGCGGCGGCGGGTTCGTGGTGGTGTTCGACGACATCACGCACCTGATCGCCGCGCAGCGCAGCGCCGCCTGGGGCGAGGTTGCCCAGCGCCTGGCGCACGAGATCAAGAATCCGCTGACGCCGATCCAGCTTTCGGCCGAACGCCTTGAAGCCAAGCTCGCCGACAAGGTCGATCCGGCTTCGCGCGAGATTCTCGGCCGGGCCACGCGGACCATCGTCGCTCAGGTGGAGGCCATGAAATCCATGGTCAATGATTTCCGCGACTACGCAAAACTGCCCCTGCCGACCCTTGCGCCGCTCGATCTGAACCAGCTGGTGCGCGAAGTGCTGGCGCTTTACGAGCATGCCGGGCCGCGCCTGCAGTTCGTCGCCGACCGCGAGCTGCGGCCGGTCGCGGGCGACGCGACGCAATTGAGACAGGTCATACACAACCTGCTGCAGAACGCCGAGGATGCGCTGCACGGGGTGCCCGATCCGCTGATCCGCTTGTCCTCGCGCAGCGACGGCCGCTTTGCCGAACTCCTGCTGACCGACAATGGCAACGGGTTCCCCCCCAACATCCTGGCGCGGGCGTTCGAGCCGTATGTCACCACCAAGGCCAAGGGCACCGGCCTGGGTTTGGCCATCGTGAGGAAGATTGTTGACGAACATCATGGCCGCATCGAGATTTCCAACCTTCAGCCGCACGGTGCGGAGATAAAAATCCGCCTTCCGCTGGTAGCATAGGGGCAGCTTCAGGCGCAAGCGAAAGCACATGGCACAAATACTGGTAGTCGATGACGAGGTGGGCATTCGCGAGTTGCTCTCGGAAATCCTCACCGACGAGGGTCACGACGTCGTGCTCGCCGAGAATGCGACGCGGGCGCGCGCGGTGCGCGCGGCGCAGCGCCCCGATCTGGTTCTGCTCGATATCTGGATGCCCGATACCGATGGCATCACGCTGCTCAAGGAGTGGTCGGCCGGCGGCCAATTGTCGATGCCGGTCATCATGATGTCCGGGCACGGCTCGATCGATACCGCAGTCGAGGCCACGCGCTGCGGCGCGATGGATTTCCTCGAAAAACCGATCGCGCTGCAGAAGTTGCTGGCCGCGGTCAAACGCGGTCTGGCGCGCCAGCCGGTGAGCGTGCCGACACACCTGACGCTCGATGCGTTCGTCCGTTGCCCGCCGCTCAAGGATCTGAAGAAGCGCATCGAGCAGGTGGCGGCGCGCACGCCCCTGCTCCTGATCAAGAGCGGCCCGGGCAGCATTGCCGAACTGGCTGCCCGCAGCCTGCAGGCGCCCGACCGGGCCTGGATCGATCTGGGCGCGCATACCTCGCCGCTCGACGTCTCGGCACTGGAATCGGCCAGCGGCGGCGTGTTGTTCGCCGCCGAACTGGCCCAGCTTTCGAGGCTGCAACAAAAAAATCTGGCGTTCGCGGTAGAGCGCATGGACAAGTTCGGCATGCGCATAGTGGTTGCGTCGGCCCACGGCGCCGAAGAACTGGCTGCCGACGGCTGGGACGAGGCGCTGCTGCGCCGGCTGTTCGAAGTCTCCCTGGCGCCGCCGACGCTCACCGATCTGCGCGACGAGATCCCGGAAATCGCCAGCCAGATCCTGCAACACCTTGCCGAGTCCGGCGAGGTGCCGCCTCGCCGCGCCTCCACCGCCGCCCTAAACGCCTTGCGCACCCGCGCCTGGCCGGGCGGCTATGCCGAATTGCGGGCATCCATCAAGTCCCTCGCGCTGGGCGCCCTGGATGAGGAGATCGGCGCCGAGGAAGTTGCGCAGTTGCTGCACCAGGCGCCCGCCACCGCCGGTTCGCTGGCGCTCGATCTGCCGCTGCGCGAGGCGCGGGAAGCCTTTGAACGGCTCTACTTCGAACACCACCTGCACCAGGAGGCCGGCAACATGACGCGCCTCGCGGAGCGTACCGGCCTCGAACGCACCCACCTGTACCGCAAACTCAAGCAACTCGGCCTCCAGGGCGGTCGCCGTAGCGACGATTCCCATTGATTGCCGGTGGCACGGCCGGGCGTCCGGGCCGGCGTGGCCGATGGCCGCGCACCGGTTGAAGGCGTAGAATCCCCGCTCCGCGCGTGGCGCCCGGCAGCACTCCAGTGCGCCAGTGCGCGCCCCATTACAGGATCCGTCATGGCTCGACCACGCAACGATACGTTCCTGCGCGCGTTGCTGCGCCAACCGGTCGATTACACGCCGTTGTGGCTGATGCGCCAGGCCGGCCGCTATTTGCCCGAGTACTGCGAAACCCGCAAGCGGGCCGGCAATTTCATGGCACTGTGCAAGTCGCCCCAGCTTGCCTGCGAAGTCACGCTGCAGCCGCTGGCACGCTACGATCTGGATGCGGCGATTCTCTTCTCGGACATCCTGACCATTCCCGATGCGATGGGCCTGGGGCTGTACTTCGCCGAAGGCGAGGGGCCGAAATTCGAGCGTCCGTTGCGCGATGAATGGGAGATTCGCAACCTCGCCGCGCCCGACCCGACCGACGAACTGCGCTACGTCATCGATGCGGTCGCCGAAATCCGCCGCGCGCTCGACGGTTCGGTTCCGCTGATCGGTTTTTCCGGCAGTCCCTACACCCTGGCCTGCTACATGATCGAAGGTGGCGCGTCGGACGATTTCCGGCGCATCAAGACCATGCTCTACACCCGGCCGGATCTGCTGCACCATGTCCTCGGCGTCACCGCGCAGGCGGTCACCGCCTACCTGAATGCGCAGATCGAGGCCGGCGCCCAGGCGGTGCAGATTTTCGACACCTGGGGCGGCTCGCTATCGCACGCGGCCTACCGCGAGTTCTCGCTGCCCTACATGCAGCGAATCATCGCCGGCCTTACGCGCAGCCACGAGGGAGAGCGCGTTCCCGTCATCGTGTTCACGAAAGGCGGCGGGCTGTGGCTGGAAGACATCGCCGCGAGCGGCTGCGACGCCGTCGGCCTCGACTGGAGCATCGATATCGGGCAGGCCCGCGCCCGCGTCGGGAATCGCGTGGCGCTGCAGGGCAACCTCGACCCGTCGGTGCTGTTTGCCGGCGCCGAGGTCGTGGCGCGCGAAGCGCGCAAGGTGCTCGAATCCTTCGGCAGCGGCAGCGGGCATGTCTTCAACCTCGGCCACGGCATCTCGCAATTCACGCCGCCGGAAAGCGTCTCTGCGCTGGTCGAGGCGGTTCGCGGTGGCTCGCGGTCTTTTCATGGCGCGCAAAACCCCGCCTGATGCGGCTCTCCAAGGGCCACCGCGCACCAACCGCCGGCGTGGGCCGATTGCTGACAATGAGTGCCTACTCACCTGAAGATCGCCTTTTCTGGCCCAATCGAAAGAGCCGCAAGGCGTTGACTTATTCACAGAATCGCGCTCCTCCCCGTTTGGCGCCGATTCGCTAGATGTTCGCCAGTAGGGCTATTTCAACTTGTTGAAATAATTACATATTTTCGAATCGTTGCTTGTGCGTAGCACAAACGGTCGCGAGTGCAAAGCGGATGGAGCGATTTGTCACGATAGATTACTCACAAAGTTATCCACAGACCGACGGAACACCTTGATTTTTAATGCAACACCAAACGCTTGCGCGAGCAAACCCGATGCTGGTCAGTTGCCGCTACCAAGTAATTGATCCATAGAAGAATTCTCATTTCTCCCGTTGCCCAGCATGGCGATCGTCCGCGTTGCATTGCCGGTACCGCTGCCGAGGGCATTTGACTACCTGGCGCAAGATGCCTCGCCCGCCGATCTCGGCCGCTGTGTGCGCGTGCCGTTCGGCAACGGCGAAAAGACCGGCGTAATCGTCGAACTCCCGCAGGACGGTCAAGCCCACCCCGGCGCATTGCGCGAGGTACGCGCGGTGTTGCGCGAGCTGCCCCCGCTGCCCCGGGACTGGCTGCGGCTCGCCCGATTTGCAAGTGCCTACTATCAGGCGCCGCTGGGGGAGGTTGTCGCGGCTTCGCTGCCGCCGGCGTTGCGCCGCGCGGCGCTCATCCCGCTGCGCGATCCGACCGCCGGCTGGCCGCTCGCGCTTACCGAATCCGGCCGCGCCGCGCTTGCCGCGCCCGGCCGTGCCAGCGTGGCGCGGCGCATCCTGCAGTGCCTTGCCGATAGCGGCCCGCGCACCCGCGCCGCCCTGCGCGAGCAGTTCGGCGGATCGGCCAGTGCGGGCCGGGCGATCGGCGATCTGCTCGCCGCCGGCGCCATCTGCCCGATCGCGCCGGCTCCGGCCGCGCCGCCCGACCGGCCGCCGCTGCTTGCGGCGCAAGCCGCGGCGGTCGAGGCCATCGCCGGCGCCTTCGGCAGCTTCGCCGCCTTTGTGCTGCACGGGGTAACCGGTAGCGGCAAGACCGAGGTCTATCTGCGCCTGATCGACCAGGTGCTGGCGCGCGGCGAACAGATATTGCTGCTGGTGCCGGAGATCGGCCTCACGCCGCAACTAGAAGGCCGGGTCGCACACCGTTTTCCGGACGCGCTGGTTGTCAGCCTGCACAGCGGCCAGTCGGACGGCGCCCGCTCGCGCGGCTTCGTGCAGGCGCTCACCGGCGCCGCCGACATCGTGCTCGGCACGCGTCTGGCGGTGTTCACGCCGCTGCCGCGCCTCGGCCTGATCGTCGTAGACGAAGAGCAGGACGCCTCGTTCAAGCAGCAGGACGGCGTGCGTTACTCGGCGCGCGACCTGGCGGTGTGGCGGGCGCACGATCTCGGTGTGCCGGTGGTGCTGGGCTCGGCCACCCCGTCGCTGGAAAGCTGGCAGGCGGCGCAGCGCGGGCGCTACCGGCTGATCGACCTGCCGGAGCGCGCGCTGGCTGCGGCCATGCCCACGGTCAGGCTGGTCGACACCCGCAGCACCAAGCTCGACAACGGCCTGTCGCCGGCGCTGATCGAAGGCGTCGGCGCGCGGCTGGCGCGCGGTGAGCAGAGCCTGGTGTTCCTCAACCGCCGCGGCTATGCGCCGGTGCTGTGCTGCGTGGCATGCGGCTGGGTCAGCGCCTGCACCGCCTGTTCCGCCAACCGGGTCTACCACGCCGCCGACCGGCGGCTGCGCTGCCACCACTGCGGCGCCGAAGCGGCGGTGCCGCAGCATTGCCCGACCTGCGGCAACCAGGATCTGCAGCCCTTCGGCCGCGGCACGCAGCGCCTCGAAGCGCGGCTCGAAGAACTGTTCCCGGCCGCGCGCGTGCTGCGCGTCGACCGCGATGCCGCGCGTACGCCGGCGCTCTGGGCGCAGATGCTCGAACGCATCCACAACCACGAGGCCGACATCCTCGTCGGCACCCAGATGCTGGCCAAGGGCCACGACTTCGCGCGCCTGACGCTGGTCGGCGTGGTCGGCGCCGACGCCTCGCTGTTCGCCGCCGATTTTCGCGCCGCCGAGCGCCTGTTCGCGCAACTGATGCAAGTCGGCGGCCGCAGCGGGCGGGCCGACCTGCCGGGCGAGGTGCTGGTGCAGACCGATTACCCGCATCACCCGCTCTACCAGTCGCTGCAGGCGCACGACTACGCCGGTTTCGCCAACACGCAACTGGCCGAGCGCCGCGCCGCCGGGTTTCCGCCCTTCGCCGCCCACGCCATCCTGCGTGCCGAGGCGCCGCAACTGGCGCAAGCGCTGGATTTCCTGCGTCGCGCCGCGAGCGCCGCCCAGCCCCTGCCAGACACGGTGGTGTTGTACGACGCGGTGCCGATGCGCCTGGCGCGGCGCGCCAATCTCGAACGCGCGCAGTTGCTGCTCGAATCGTCGAGCCGGCGCGCGCTGCAGGCGCTGCTCGCCGCCTGGCTGCCGCAGCTTTACGCGCTCAAGGCGCCGCGCGATCTCTACTGGCACGTCGAGGTCGATCCGCTCGAACTCTGAGCGTGCAATTTGTCAGGATGCCATGCCAGAAGCCGCATGGATAAAGGACTCCAGACATCGAATGTCAGGAGCGCCGGACGCCGGCCCCGGGGGCGGGCGCGAGTCTGCCGCGAGTCAGGCGCGAAACTCTCGCCCGGGCAAACGGTCTTGACGAGTCGATTGCCGCTTGCGCGATCGCTGTGTTAGTTTGCCAACCATGATCTTCGGCCTGTCCCGTTCCCTGCTGCGCACCCTGGCCCGCACCCTGGCCGGGCTGCTGCTGTTCGCCCAGTTGGCGACGGCCGCACATGCCTGCGCGCTGGCCGCGCATGAACGGCCCGCCGGTGCGGCAACCCATGCCGCCGCCATGCCTTGCCACGAGGCGCCGGCCGACGATCCAGGTGCGCTGTGCGCGCGCCACTGCAACGCCGACGAGCAGTCGCCTTCGGCAGCCACACCCGCGGTTGCGCCGATGCCGGCGATTGCGGTGCTGATCGTGCCGCCGCTCGCGCCGGCGCAACTATCCGCCGCCAACGGCATCGCCGGCGCCAGCGAGATCGCGCCCGCCACCGATCCGCCGCCCGCCATCCTGTTCCACGCCTTCCGCAGTTAGCCCCGGTCCAGCCCGAGTCCGGTGCGGCGCATCGCGCCCGCATCGCCCTTCACTGCTGAACCGGAGCACATCATGGTTTCGTTTCGCCTCGCGGCACTTGCGTTGCTCGCCCCTGCCGCCTTCGCACTCATCCTCGTCAGCACGCCGGCCGCTGCCGGCGAACCCCTGACGCTGGCCCGCGTGCAGGCGCTTGCCCTGCAGCAGCAACCGCTGCTCGACGCCCAGACCGCCGCGGTGCATGCCGCGCGCGAACAATCCGCCGCCGACGGCCAATTGCCCGATCCGCGGCTCAAGCTCGCACTGCAGAATCTGCCGGTGGAATCGCTGTCGCTCAACCGCGATCCGATGACCCAGTCGATGATCTCGCTAGAACAAGTGATCCCCGGCGGCAACAAGCGCCAGTTGCGCCGCAGCCGCGGCGAAGCCGAAGCCGCGCAAATGTCGGCGGAACTCCTCGCCCAGCGCGCGATGGTGGCGCGCGATGCAGCGCTGGCGTTTCTCTCGCTTGTCGGCGCCCAGCGCCAGCTCGACATCGCCCGCGCGCTGAGCCTTGAGAGCGCCACCCAGCTTGCCACGCTGCAGCCGGCCCTGCGCGCCGGGCGCACCAGCCAGGCCGACTACTTCGCGGCGCGCCAGATGGTCACCATGGCGCATCACCGCGAATCCGAAATCGCCGCCCAGGCCGGCCGGGCGCGTGCCGAGCTGTCGCGCTGGATCGGCGCCGCCGCCGACGATGCGCCGGTGGACACTGCGCCAGTCCAGTCCGCCGCCCCGCCGCCGTTGGCCGCGCTGCGCTCGCGGCTCGATGCGCATCCGCTGCATGCCGCGTCGGCCAGCGCAGTGCGGCTGGCCGAAGCGGAACTGGCGCTGGCGCGCGAGGCGGCGCAGCCCGACAAGAGCATCGAAATCGGCTACGGCAAACGCGCGCGGGCTTTCGACGACATGATCACCATCCAGTTCGCGATGGAAATTCCGCTCTCGCCGCGCGAGCGGCAAGACCGCGCCAGCGCCGCGCGCGGCGCCCAGCTGGAGCGCGCGCGCGCCCTTCGTGAGGACCGTCTGCGCAGCACGCGCGCCGAACTCGGCGCCGTCTATGCCGATTGGGAGTCGGTCGGCGAGCGCCTGCGGCTGGTGGTCGGCGAGCATCTGCCCGATTCGCAGGCGCGGGTCGAGGCGGCCATGGCCGCCTATCGCAGCGGGCGCGGCGAGATGGCGGCGGTGATCGAGGCGCGTCGCAACGAACTCGAAGCGCGCATGCTGCAAGTCGACCTCGAAACCCAACTGGCGAAACTGCGCATGCAGATTGCCTACTACGAATCGGTCGCCGGACAACCGATCGGAGAGGTGCGATGAACGCCGCGCTGCGCATGACGCTGGTCGCGCTCGGCTCGGCGGCGCTCGGTGCCGGCGCGCTGGCGCTATACAACGCGCGCCACCCGGCGGCGCAGCCGGCGCCAGCGGTTGATGCCGCCGGACCGGCGCGCAAGGTGCTCTACTGGCACGACCCGATGGTGCCCGGGCAGCGCTTCGACAAACCGGGCAAGTCGCCGTTCATGGACATGGAACTGGTGCCGGTCTACGCCAATGAGGCGGCGGCCGGCACGGTGGCGATCGATCCGCGCCTGACCCAGAACATCGGCGTGCGCTATGCGCAAGTGCAGCGCCTGAGCGAGGCGCCGCATATCGCGGCGGTCGGCAGCGTGCGCTTCGACGAGACCCGCACGCAGTCGCTGCAGGCACGCGTCGGCGGCTTCATCGAGCGCCAGGCGGTGCGCGCCACCAATCAGCCGGTGGCGCGCGGCCAGGTGCTGGCCGAAATCACCTCGCCCGAACTGGTGCAGGCGCAGGAAGAACTGCTGCTCGCCGCGCGCCTCAATGACGCGGCGCTGATCGATGCCGCAACCAGCCGCCTCGCGCTGCTCGGGGTGGGCGCGGCACAGGCCGGGCAGATCGTCAGGAGCGGCCGGGTGCAGCGCAGCGTCGCCATTGTCGCGCCCGCTGCCGGCATCGTCACCGAAATCGCCGCGCGGCCGGGCATGAACGTCGCCGCAGGCGCGCCGCTGTTCACGCTGTCGGCGCTCGACACCGTCTGGGTGGTGGCCGAGCTGCCCGAGCGCGATGCCGCCGGCATTGCCGTGGGGCACGACGCGCAGGTCGGCTTCGCCGCGCTGCCGGGCGAAGCGTTCAAGGGCAGGGTCGAATTCGTCTACCCGGAAGTTGCTGCCGGCACGCGAACCGCCTCGCTGCGCATCGCGCTCGCCAACCCGCAGGGCCGCCTGCGGCCGGGCATGCTGGCCAATGTGCGCCTGGCCGCCGGCCCGGCGCGCGAGGCGCTGTGGGTGCCGAGCGAGGCGGTGATCCAGACCGGCAGCCGCAGCGTGGTCATCGTCGCGGAGGAGGGCAGCCGCTTTCGCGCGGTCGACGTGGTCACCGGCGTCGAGCGCGACGGGCGCAGCGAAATCCGGTCCGGACTTGCCGCCGGGCAGAAGATCGTCGCCTCCGGCCAGTTCATGATCGATTCCGAGGCCAGCCTCAAGGGCGCGCTGGCGCGGATGGAGCGCCAGCAACCTGCGCATGCCGCTGCACCGGCCGCCGCGCTCGCCGAGGGCAAGGTCGAGTCGGTCGATCGCGCCGCGTCGACCATCACCCTGAACCATGGTCCGATTCCGTCGGTGGACATGCCGGCCATGACGATGCGCTTTCGCGTCGAGCCGCCGGCGCTGCTCGACGATCTGGCGGCCGGTGCGCAGGTCGAGTTCGACGTCGTCAAGCGAGAGGGCGAGTTCGTCGTCACCGTGCTCAGGTCCAAGCCTGCGGCTGCCATGGCGGCGCCGCACCGGCACTGAGGCCGTCATGATCGCGAACCTCATCCGCTGGTCGATCGCCAATCGCGTCCTGGTGCTGCTGGCCACCCTGGTGGTCAGCGCCGCCGGCGTGGTGGCCGTGTTGCGCACGCCGGTGGACGCCATTCCCGACCTCTCCGACGTGCAGGTGATCATCCGCACTCCCTACGGCGGACAGAGCCCGCGCGTGGTCGAAGACCAGGTCACCTACCCGCTCACTACCACCATGATGTCGGTGCCGGGCGCCAGGGCGGTGCGCGGCTTCTCGTTCTTCGGCGATTCGTTCGTGTACGTGCTGTTCGAGGACGGCACCGATCTCTACTGGGCACGTTCGCGCGTGCTCGAATATCTGAATCAGGCGCAGAGCCGCCTGCCGCCCGGCGTACGGCCCGAGCTGGGGCCGGATGCCACCGGGGTCGGCTGGATCTACCAGTACGCGCTGGTCGACCGCAGCGGCCGGCTCGACCTCGCGCAACTGCGCGCGCTGCAGGACTGGTTCCTCAAGTACGAACTGCGCAGCGTGCCCAACGTGGCGGAGGTCGCCACCGTCGGCGGCATGGTCAAGACCTGGCAGATCGTGGTCGACCCCGACAAGCTGCGCGGCTACAAGCTGCCGCTGGCAGCCGTGGTCGAGGCGGTGAAAAAATCCAATTCCGAAGCCGGCGGCTCGGCGATCGAGATGGGCGAAGCCGAGTACATGGTGCGCGCCACCGGCTACCTGAAGACCGCCGACGATTTCCGCGCGATTGCGGTCGGCGGCGAGGGCACCACGCCGATCCTGCTGGGCGATGTCGCGCGCATTCAGGCCGGGCCGCAGATGCGCCGCGGCATCGCCGAACTTGACGGCGAAGGCGAGGCGGTCGGCGGCGTGATCGTCATGCGCTCGGGCAAGAACGCGCTCGAAACCATCCAGGCGGTCAAGGCGCGGCTGGAATCGCTCAAGCCTTCGCTGCCGGCGGGCGTGGAGATCGTGCCAGTCTATGATCGCGCCGGGCTGATCGAGCGCGCCATCGCCACGCTGCAAGAAAAGCTGGTCGAGGAATTCATCGTCGTCGCCGTTGTCTGCGCGCTGTTCCTGATGCACCTGCGCTCGTCGCTGGTGGCGATCCTGTCGCTGCCGGTGGGCGTGCTGGTGGCGTTCCTGGTGATGCGGGTGCAGGCGAACTTTCTGCCACTCAACGCCAACATCATGTCGCTCGGCGGCATCGCGATCGCCATCGGCGCCATGCTCGACGCGGCGATCGTGATGATCGAAAACGCGCACAAGCACCTCGAACACTGGCGCCGCGACCAGCCGCTCCCTCTCCCTCCCAGGGGGAGGGCTGGGGAGGGGGTCGAGCCGTCGCTCACCCACGGCGCCATCCCGGCAGCCGAACCCGACCTCGCCACCCGCACCCGCCTGATCGCTAACGCCGCCGCCGAAGTCGGCCCGGCGCTGTTCTTCAGTCTGCTGATCATCACGCTCTCCTTCCTGCCGGTGTTCACGCTGGAGGCGCAGGAGGGCCGCCTGTTCGCGCCGCTGGCCTACACCAAGAGCTGGGCGATGGCCGCGGCCGCCGGCCTGTCGGTGACGCTGGTGCCGGTGCTGATGGTGTGGTTCATCCGCGGCCACATTCGCGCCGAGCAAGACAACCCGCTTAACCGCTGGCTGGTCGCCGCCTACCGGCCGCTGCTGCGCGCCGCGCTGGCGCATCCGTGGCGGGTGGTCGCGCTTGCCGTGCTGGTGCTCGCCGCCACGATCTTCCCCGCCCGGCAACTGGGCAGCGAATTCATGCCGCCGCTCGACGAGGGCGATCTGCTCTACATGCCGACCACATTGCCCGGCATCGGCCCCGGCAAGGCGGCCGAACTGCTGCAGCAGACCGACCGGATCATCAAGACCTTTCCCGAAGTGGCGCGCGTATTCGGCAAGGCCGGCCGCGCCGACAGCGCGACCGATCCGGCGCCGCTCGAGATGATCGAAACCACCATCCAGTTCAAGCCGCGCAGCCTATGGCGCGCCGGCATGACGCTCGACAAGCTGATCGCCGAGATGGATGCGGCGACCAAACTGCCGGGCCTGTCGAACGTGTGGGTGCAGCCGATCCGCAACCGCATCGACATGCTGGCCACCGGCATCAAGAGCCCGGTCGGCGTCAAGGTGGCCGGCGCCGACCTGGCCGAGATCGACCGCATCGCCGCGCGCATCGAGCAGGTGGTGAAGGCGGTGCCGGGCGCGACGTCGGTGTTCGCCGAACGCCTCGGCGCCGGGCGCTATATCGACGTGCGCATCCGCCGGCTCGAGGCGGCGCGCTACGGGCTCTCGGTGGCCGAACTGCAGGAAGTGGTCTCGCTCGCCATCGGCGGCGAGAACATCGGCGAGACGGTGGAGGGGCTGGAGCGCTTCCCGATCAACATCCGCTATCCGCGCGAGCTGCGCGACTCGCTGGCCAAGCTGAAGGCACTGCCCATCGTCACCGCGCGCGGCGCCACCATCACGCTCGACACGGTGGCCGACGTGGTGGTCGCCGACGGCCCGCCGATGATCAAGAGCGAGAACGCGCGCCCCTCCGGCTGGATCTACGTCGACCTGCGCGGCCGCGACATCGGCAGCTTCGTGCGCGAGGCGCGCCAACGCGTGCGCGAGCAGGTGCCGCTCACGCCCGGTTACTCGATCGCCTGGTCGGGCCAGTACGAGTATCTGGAGCGTGCCGAGAAGCGCATGGCATTGGTGGTACCGGCCACGCTGGCGATCATCCTGCTGCTGCTGTACCTGATCTTCCGCAACATCGGCGAGGCGCTGCTGGTGATGGCGGCGGTGCCGTTCGCGCTGGTCGGCGGCGTGTGGCTGCTGTGGGCGCTCGGGCACAGCCTGTCGATCGCCTCGGCGGTCGGCTTCATCGCGCTCGCCGGCGTGGCGGCCGAATTCGGCGTGGTGATGCTGATCTACCTCGACAGCGCACTGCGCGAAGCGCGCGCCCGCTGCGCAGCCGAGGGCAGAGCGTTCGACCGCGACGCGCTCGTCGCCGCCATCATGCAGGGCGCCACCCAGCGCGTGCGCCCCAAGACCATGACAGTCGCCATCATCCTCGCCGGCCTCGCGCCGATCATGATCGGCAGCGGCACCGGCGCCGAGATCATGCAGCGCATCGCCGCACCGATGGTCGGCGGCATGGTCTCGGCGCCGCTGCTGTCGATGCTGCTGATGCCGGTGGCGTACCTGCTGATGGTTGGTAGGGGTCGCAAGCCGGGCTGAGCAACGCCGAGCGCAATGGCGCCGGCGATGCTTGCGCGCGGTTCGAGTTGCGCGGCGAACCTGATGAACAATGGTCGGCCGCATATGCGGCTGGCTGCGCTGCGGCGCAGTGCGTGATGACGCTCGAAACGTGTCCCGCCGGGCATCTCGATAGAATGCGACTTGCCGTTGACCCCGCGATATCCGAAGGAGAGTCCATGTCGAATCCCATTCTTCTTGGCAAGCACGTGCTCGTTACCCACGCCGACGCGTTCATGGGGCCGGTTCTGTGTGAGGTGTTTGCCAGGCACGGTGCCACGGTTATCGCGAGCACCGACCCGCTCCTGAGCGCAGATGCGCCGGCCGCGGTTGTCGCCGCGGCAGGACACCTCGACATCCTGGTTGCCAACCTGGCAATGCCGGCGCCGGACACCGTTGGCACGGAAGTTTCCGAAGAAGAATGGAACAGCACCTTCGCGGCACTCGTGCATCCGCTGCCACGGCTGTTCCGCGCGGTGTTGCCCTCCATGATCGCGCAGCGCGCGGGCAAGATTCTCGTCATGGGCAGCGCATCGGCATTGCGTGGAATGAAGCGCGCGTCAACCTACAGCGCCGCACGGGGGGCTCAGCTTGCCCATGTGCAAGCAGTCGGTGTGGAAGTTGCGGTCCACAATGTTCAAGTGAATGCGATCGCACAGAACTTTGTCGACAACCCGACCTACTTTCCTCCTGACGTTCAGGCCAATCCGAGGTTCCAGGAGCGCATGAAGCGCGAGGTTCCACTGGGTCGCCTGGTAAGCGCCGAGGAAGACGCCGAATTCGCCGCCTACCTTTGCAGCGAACCGGCGAGCTGCTTTGTCGGACAAGTCTTTCCCGTTTGCGGCGGTTGGGTGGCTCGGTAGGGGGTTGAAGGGAATATCAAAACCTACCCCGCCACTTGCACGTGTCTCTATTTCCGGCGATGGAGCGACCGCGGACGTTGCACAAAGATTCGAAACGGATAAAGTGTCAGTTCTTGATGGCATATGACGACGGAGATCAGAAATGGCACCCCAGCAGTTCGGAGGAGCATGGACCGAAGAGAAGCTCAGCGCTTTGCAGGAGTACCTGAGGCAATACCTTCGTATCTTCGACGCCAACCCGGCCGCGCGAAAGCTGACCCGCCACTACGTCGACGCGTTTGCGGGAAGCGGACTGAGAGAGTTGAGGCGACAGGAAAGAGGTGGGCGCCACCAGCAGGAACTTGAATTCGAATTTGAAGAAGTCGCACGATTTGCCGACGGAAGTGTCAAGAAGGTATTGTCTCTTGAATCCGCCTTTCACCATTACCATTTGGTGGAGCGAGACCCAGATAGGGCGGCCGAACTTCGCGCTATGATCAGTCGCGAATTCGCCGGGCGCAGCGCCCTATGTTCGGTCGTTTGCGAGGACGCAAATGCGTTCCTGTCATCTTGGGCCGAAGCGTTGGGACCGCTGGAGCGCGCCGTCGTGTTCCTTGATCCGTATGGAATGGCGGTCGACTGGGCAACTATCGCCAAGCTCGGGCGAACGCAGAAAGTCGACCTCTGGTTGCTGTTTCCAATGTCGGCCGTCATCCGCATGCTTCCAAATTCCGGCCCCCCGAGCGACGAGTGGGCCAAGGTCCTCGATCGCATCTTCGGCACCCACGATTGGATCAAAACGTTCTACCCTGCGGACACGCAAGGAACGCTTTTCGACTCGGTCAACACGGTTCGTCGAGACGTCGATGTGGATCGGGTGGGCGAGTTCTTCCGCGCCCGACTGGGCGACGCCTTCCATAAGGTGGCTCCGAAGGCGCTGACACTCTACAATTCGCGTCGGTCGCCGCTGTTTCAGCTCGTCTTTGCCGCGGCGAATCCGAGGGGTGCAGTTCCGGCAATCCGTATTGCGAAACACATCCTCGGCAGGCCGTGAGCGCGGTGCCCATTGTATTCAGGGCCGGAGCATGAAAACTCGTTTACCGTCAGGCAGTTATGACATGGGCTTGTGGACCCGTCTGAAAAGGCGTCTACTCTCGATTTTTCGGAGTCGAGTGCGTGAGCGAGCAGAAGCGGGCGAG